>Ga0228622_1000040_pt1 | contig 131041 bp, 112 predicted proteins | sample 26DmetaG_FD_186035 | JGI IMG/M metagenome (GOLD analysis project Ga0228622, IMG submission 186035) | Seawater microbial communities from Monterey Bay, California, United States - 26D | ecosystem: Environmental > Aquatic > Marine > Coastal | place: USA: California | collected 2016-10-01
AGACCAATCTCCTTGAATAAATTTTGTGTTTATTTCTGGAAACCAAAAATCAATAAAGTGTAAAACAATAAATGCTAAAATAGCAACTCCACTCCAAATCATATTTCTACTCATCCAAGTTGAATTTGCTCCTCCATTGTTTTTAGCATAAGAAACATTTCTTGCTTTGTTGTTCTGAATTTCTAGAATAAAACCCATAATAAAATGAAATACAACACCAAAAATTAAAACAGGCTGTAAAGCAAATTGCACAACAGGGTTAGTTCCCATGAAATGAGAAACTTCATTAAATAAGTCTGCACTAAAAACAGACATCATATTTATGGTTAAATGCTGTAAAAGGAAGATCATTAAGAAAAATGCAGAAAGTGCCATGGACACTTTTCTTCCAATTGAAGATTTGAAAAATCCGCTCATTGTATAATTAGTTAAAATTTTGGATGCAAAAATACGGCTTAACAGAGTGTATTACAAAGAATTTACAACGTTTTAGATAGTATTTAGAACAATTTTAAATAATTTTATTAGAATTGACCAAACACTTATTATTTTTCCATTTCCCTATTAGTTTTTGTGGGTCTATTTTTTTTCCATCACAAGTTAAAAAACTATCATTTGTGTCTTTTTTAATGACTTTCATTTTTCCTTGATGAATGGCATTAATTACTCTAAATATCAATCCTTTTTTAGAAATAGCACCACCTTTTCTTGTTAATTCTAAACCTTTTTCATTATTCCACAAATCCATGGTTGATGAAATTTCATCTGGCACAACACCATCTTCTAATTTTCTTTTTTTAAAGGTTTGATAATTTTCTTTTTCGTGAGCTCTGCCTAGAGAACGTGCTGCTGTTTTACCAATTTCTTGTCGTAAACGAGCCATCCAATAGGCATGCCTAAAAGCATCTACTTGACCTCCATTTCCATCTCCATCTAATAAACTTGTTTTTTTTATAGAATCTGCAACCCTATTTGTTTCATTAGAAATTTCCAAAGATTTTTTAGCTTTAAAAGGATGTAATAATACCCAAGTTTTTTTAGACCCAGAAAGCTTAAAAAAATCATCTAAGTTAGATTGTGAAAATATTTGAGTTGATAAAAAAAGTAATAAGAATACTATTTTTCTCATCTATTTAATTTCAAAACTAGAAGAAGCATCACCAATTTTCACTATATATTTACCTTTTGGTAAATAATACTCACCATTTTGAGCTTTACTAATTTTACTATTAGAATTTGCTTTTTGATAATTTTTTAATCCTTTTTTAGAGAATAATAAATTAAAAATAGCTTCATTATATCCTTTATCTGCTTTTACAGAAATTGAATTTACAAGTGTTTCTCCTTGATAGATATCTAAAGAAATTGTATTAGCTGTTTCTGTATAAAAAGGAATAGTTAATTCTGGTGTATAAGCATCACTCCAACTAGTTCTTGAGCTTCCCCAATTACCTCTTTTTCTAATATTATCTATACTAAAAACATGTTCTTTTTTTGCTAATATTTTATCAGTTAATAACTGTAAATTTGAAATGTCAGCAATGTATAAACTACGACCATGTGTACCTACTACCAAGTGCTTAGCTTTTGGCTGAATTACTAAATCATGCACTGCAACATTTGGTAAATTTTTGTCAAAAACTTGCCAAGAATCACCTTGATTTAAAGAAACATACAATCCATTATCTGTACCTAAATACAATATATTTTCGTTTACAGGATCTTCCTTAATTACGTTAACTGAAGATATTGGAATTGATTCTCCTATATTTTTCCAAGTCTGCCCATAATCATTAGACATATACACATAAGGTGTAAAATCATCAAATCTATAGCCATTTAAAGTTACATAAACTCTTTCTTTTTTATGTGATGAAGCTACAACTCTAGAAACCCATAAATTTTGTGGTAAGTTGTTAGAAACACGTGTCCAAGTTCCACCACCATTTTTAGTAAGGTTGATGTATCCATCATCTGAACCAACATATAATAATCCAAATTGAAAAGGGCTTTCACTTATTGAAGTTAAGGTGCCATAAGCTACATTCCCTTTTTTACCTCCAGTAGTTAAATCTTCTGAAATAGTTTCCCAATCATCTCCTTGATTTAAAGATCTGTGCAATTTATTACCTCCTAAATATAAAATGTCTTGATTGTGCTTTGACAATAAAATTGGAGTTTGCCAATTAAAACGATATGGATTTTCACCTAAAGTATGTTTAGGCTGAATATATTTATTTCTACCTTCTCTATCTACTCTAAAATAATTTCCAAATTGGTATCCTGTATAAACAATATTTGGGTTTCTATCATCTACTTGCACTTGCATTCCATCACCTCCCATAATAGATTCATATGGATTTTGACCTGATGCTTGCCATCTTTTATTTACTCTTGCGTTATGGTCTGCAACCCAAACACCATTATCTTGTAGACCTCCATAAACCTTGTAAGATCTTTGGTTATCTGCATACACTGAGTAAAACTGACCCACAGCAGGATTGTTTAATTTAATCCAACTTTCTCCATCATCATAAGAAAGATTTAAACCTCCATCATTACCATTTAATAAATGTCCTTTTTTATTAGGATTAACCCATAAAGCTTGATGATCTGAATGTACATTTTCTCTACTTATAGAAGTAAAAGATTTTCCACCATCTTTAGATTTTAGAATAGGTACACCTAAAACATAAATAGCGTTTACATCTTGTGGATCTACTCTAACTTCTCCAAAATAATATCCATAAGAATAATATAAACCATCTATATAACCTTCATGTGTTCTTTTCCAAGATTTACCACCATTTGTAGTTTTAAAAACTTCTGCACCAATAACAGGTGTATCAAATAATAAAGAGTTTGCGTCTTCTAAATATTTAGCTAAATCAATAGGCTTTACAGAACCTACTCTTACCATTTGTTTTACATTTTCTGCTCTATATTTTTCTTGAAAACCATTTGTTTTTAAATACGCGTTTAACTCTTTGTCAGATAATTTTAAAAAGTCTTCTTTAGACATGGTTTTAAAATCTTCTTTTGCTAATCCAATAGAACTTTTGCTTTTTTTATCACTAGGTCTTCTAAACTGGCTATCATGCAAAGCATAAACTGTATTTTCATCATAAACAGCTAAACCTATTCTACCAACTCCATCACCTTCAGGAAAACCATTTTTTTCAGAAATTTTTGTCCAAGTATTTCCTGCATCTGTACTTTTATAAATGGCAGAGTGTTTTCCAGAACCATCAAAATTCCAAGCTTTACGTTCACGTTGCCAAGAAGCAGCATACATAATATTAAAGTTTTGTGTAGCAGCTTCTACATCTATAATACCTGTATCATTATTTATAAATAAGGTTTTGTTCCATGTTTTTCCTCCATCAGTAGTTTTAAAAATTCCTCTTTCTTTATTTGGAGAATACAAATGCCCAATAACACCTATAATAACCTCATCACTATTTTTTGGATTAATTAAAATTCTACTTATATGATGAGAATCTGGTATTCCCATATTTTGCCAAGTTTTTCCTTGATCTGTAGATTTTAAAATTCCAATTCCTGCATAAGAAGAACGTGAAGAATTTTTCTCTCCTGTTCCTACCCAAATCGTCCCAGATTTCCAGTCAATAGCAATGTCACCTACATTTTGTGTTGGTGAATTATCTAAAACTGGTGTAAAAGTTGTTCCGTTATTATTGGTGTACCATAAACCTCCAGATGCATAACCCACGTAAAATTCTGTAGGATTATTTGGATTTACATCCACATCTGCAACACGTCCACTCATTATAGTAGGACCAATATTGTTGAAATTGATGTATTTTACGATTGATTTTTTATGAAGTTGCTCTTTCTGAATTAATGATTCTTGAAGTTCTTTGGCTTCTGTAATATTCTGTGCTACAATATTTAATGATAATAATGCACACAAAGTAAAAACTATATTTCTCATAAAAATGGTGGTTTGTTGATGTATTGTTGTTAACAACATTTAAATTATTTTACTAAAATATTAGTTTTTAAATACATCTTTTAGCAATTATTGTTAATTTTTCTTAAAATGGACTCAATTAATCAATTAAATTTTTAAAAATGGGACTTTTATACACAATTATTATTGGGGCAATTTGTGGTTATATTGCAGATGTTTTAATGAGAGATAATGGCTTTGGGTTAATTGTAAATATTATTATTGGTATTGCAGGTAGTTTTGAAGGTAAGTGGTTGTATGGAGAATTAGGTATTCATGTTAATGTTGGTATTGCTTGGCTTGAAGACATTATTGTTGGAGCTACTGGAGCTATTGTAATTTTATTTTTAGTTGGTGTACTTAGAGGCACTAGACGTAGAAGAAGATAAAACAAATAAATTCAACTATATTTTTAAAAGATGCTTAAAAGGCATCTTTTTTTATTTTCTGTATATTTTTCTTTTAAGAGAAAGAATCAAACTACATTTGCAACTACATAGAAGAGACATATATTTAGTTTGTTTCTTAATAAAAAAATACTATGTCATTTGAATCTTTAGGATTATCAAAAGCTTTATTGAAAGCTATACAAGAAAAAGGTTACACTACTCCATCACCTATACAAGAAAAAGCAATTCCTCATATATTAGAGGGTAAAGATGTGTTAGCTTCTGCACAAACAGGAACAGGAAAAACAGCAGGTTTTACTTTGCCAATTTTACAGTTTTTGTCTGAAACAAAACACCCAAAATACAGGCCTTTACGTGCTTTAGTACTTACACCTACAAGAGAATTAGCTGCACAAGTTTATGATAATGTTAGAGAGTATAGCAAACATGTAAATATAAAATCTGCTGTAGTTTTTGGTGGTGTAAAACCTGCATCTCAAATAGCAATACTTAAAAAAGGTGTTGATATTTTAGTAGCCACACCTGGAAGATTGTTAGATCTACATGATAGAAAAGCAGTCTCATTTAAGAGAATTGATGTTTTAATATTAGATGAAGCAGACCGAATGTTAGACATGGGGTTTGCTAGAGATTTGAATAAACTTATCCGTTTTATGCCTGCTAAACGTCAAAATTTATTGTTTTCAGCAACATTTTCTAAAGAAATTAAAAAATTAGCTGAAGGAATTTTAAGAAATCCTGTGGAAGTTGAAACTGCTCCAAAAAACTCTACTGCAAAAAAAGTTTCTCATCAAGTTTATAAAATTGATAAAAAAAGAAAAACTGAGTTTACTATTCAACTAATTAAAGAAAATAATTGGAATCAAGTTCTAATTTTTACAAGAACCAAACATGGAGCAAATAGACTAACAGAAAAATTAGTAAAGTCTAAAATTTCAGCAGCTGCTATTCATGGAAATAAAAGTCAAGGAGCAAGAACAAAAGCTTTAAAAAACTTTAAAGAAAATTCTATAAAAGTTTTAGTGGCAACAGATATTGCAGCTCGTGGTTTAGACATCCCTTTATTGCCTCATGTTATCAATTACGAATTACCAAATGTACCCGAAGATTATGTACATAGAATTGGTAGAACAGGTAGAGCTGGTGCAGAAGGCGAGGCTATTTCTTTTGTTTGTAGTGAAGAAACAGAATACCAAAAAGAAATAGAAAAGCTTTTAGGAGAAAAACTAAAAAGCTCTGTTGTAGAAGGCTATGAACCAACAGATACAGCTGCACCAAAAAGAGCAGCTACTCAAAGTAAAGGTTCTTTTGGTAAAAAGAAAAAAGGATCTAATACAACTTCATCAGAAAATACAATACCTAGAAAAAAACCTCATTTTAAAGGAAATAAACCGTCAAATTCTTTACGAAGAAAAAGACCTAATAAATCGTCTAAAAAACGTTTTTAAGTTGGTTTTTTCTTGGTGTTTTTTATTGTTACATTTGTGTCTAAAACAAAATTTAACATGAAATACCATTCTATAAACTCAGCATTATTTATTAAAAATCGTAAAAACTTTATGGCTCAAATGAAGCCAAAAAGTATGGCTGTTTTTAATGCTAATGACATTTATCCTATTGGAGCAGATAGCACGATGCCTTTCGAACAAAATAGAGATTTATTTTATTTAAGTGGGGTAGATCAAGAAGAAAGTGTTTTAGTACTTTTTCCTGATTGTCCAAATTCTGAACTAAGAGAAGTGTTATTTGTTAGAGAAACTAATGAGCATATTGCTGTTTGGGAAGGTGAAAAATTAACCAAAGAAGCTGCCACAAAAACAAGTGGTGTACAAACTGTTTATTGGCTTCAAGATTTACATAAAATTTTGTTTGAAATGAGCTCTTATGCAGAGACTTTTTATATAAACACCAATGAACATTATAGAGCTGCAGTTGAAACTGAAACACGTGAAGATAGATTTAACAAATGGTTATTGGCTAAATATCCTGCACATGCTGTAGCTAAAAGTAACCCTATTTTACAACGCTTACGTTCTGTAAAAGGCAATATTGAATTAGACTTAATGCAGCATGCCTGTAATATTACCGAAAAAGGGTTTAGAAGAATTTTAGGTTTTGTTAAACCAGGTGTTTGGGAATATGAAATTGAAGCTGAATTATTACATGAATTTGTTAGAAATAGATCTAAAGGTTTTGCATATACTCCAATAATTGCAAGTGGTAACAATGCAAATGTGTTGCATTATATAGAAAATAACCAACAATGTAAAGATGGTGACTTAATCTTATTTGATATTGCTGCAGAATATGCTAACTATAAAAGTGATTTATCTAGAACAATCCCTGTAAATGGTCGTTTTACAAACAGACAAAAAGAAGTTTACAATGCAGTAAATCACGTAAAAAAAGAAGCAACAAAATTGTTAGTACCTGGTAATATTTGGAAAGAATATCATTTAGAGGTAGGTAAAATAATGACATCTGAATTATTAAAGTTAGGATTAATAGACAAAGCAGATGTGCAAAATGAAGATCCAAAATGGCCTGCATATAAAAAATACTTTATGCATGGTACCTCACATCATATTGGTTTAGATACACATGATTATGGTTTATTGCATGAGCCTATGCAAGCAAATATGGTTTTTACAGTTGAGCCTGGAATTTATATTCCTGAAGAAGGTTTTGGTATTAGACTAGAAGATGATGTTGTTGTGCAAGAAAAAGGAGAACCTTTTAACTTAATGGGTAATATACCTATTGAAGCCGAAGAAATTGAGGGATTAATGAATAAATAAAGGTTAAAAATCGAAGTAAACTTTAGGCTAAAGAATTTATAAAACCGATTGTTTGAGTATTAAACGTTTCTGGTTGTTCTACATTTACTACATGCCCACATTTATCTATGACATATAAAGATGCTTTTTTGTGCATTTTTACAATGTTTTTTATCGAAGGTAAAAACAAATGATCTTCTGCACCCATAATATATAATGTAGGTATTTTTATATCTTTTGCTCTAAAGAAGCGTAATAATGGATTTATTTCTGAAGTTAATTTAAACCATCTTAAAAACTCTTTTTGATATAATTTCTTAGCTTCATTAACGAACAATGATCTAGATTTCTTATGGTTTTTTCTTGGCATTATTATAAAAGCAAAAAACTTATACAACAACATATAAGGTACTACAGATTTAAAAATAACACCTAACCTCATTAATATTTGAGAACGAATATTTAGCTTTATAATAGCACCACCCATAATCATACTTTGTACTAATTCTGGCTTTTTTTCTGCTAAATTTCTAATTAAAATGGTACCTAAAGAAATACCTATGAAGTGTGATTTTTCAATATTTAAATGATCTATTACCTCAACAATATCATTTGTAATAGCATCAAAAGTGTATTTGGGATTAAATGTATCTTTTAATTTAGGCTTACTATTTCCATGACCTCGTAAATCTAAAATTAAAACATTAAAGTGTTTTTTAAAATCACGTATTTGCTTAAACCAAATAGAGCTGCTACCTCCTGCACCATGTACAAATGTTACCCATTCTTTAGAGGTTTCGTGCAAATATGTATAATAGTTTAGCATGTGTTTTAAAAACTCTAAAAATACTGTTTTTATTTTTGAAGCTTATTAAAGATATATTAATTTATAGTAATGAAAAAAAGACGAGTTTTCACTCGCCTTTCCTCTCTCAATCAACCACGATTTACTATTCTTTTCGACGTCATTCTACCACTAACGTATATTGTGGATTTTCGTTTATAGGAAAGAAATAAATTTACTCTCCTTAAGTTAGGTCTAATTATTTAGACGTTTAATTTGTGTTATTCTTACAAGACTATTTACGTATAAATCATTAATATGGTTTTTTTTAAAGCCTATATTTTTTATTTTCTCCAAAAAAACTGTTTTAATTTTCTACTGAGTTTGTTAGAAATTATTAAATTATTTGATGCTAGAATTCCAATAGTTTCTTTTTCGTTACCTTTAACATGCTGATTCTGTAAAAAATAATCTTATTTTATTGAATGAAATCTAATAATTCAATCGCTTTAGAAATCTTTAAAAACATATCTCTTTCTAAAAAAGAGATTGATTTTATTGATAGCAAATTTGAAAAAATTAGTTTAACTAAAGGAGATGTTTTATTATGTTCAGATACTCAAGTAACCAATCAATATTATGTTTTTAGTGGGTGTTTGCGTTCTTTCTTTGTAAATAGTTTAGGTAAAGATCACACTACACAATTTGCTGTAAAAGACTGGTGGATCAGTGATTATATTTCTTTTTTTACAGAAGAAAAATCGGTAATGACTATTGAGTGTCTCCAAGATGCTGAAATTTATAGGCTTTCTAGAAAAGACATGAATAGCTTATGTGAAGATATTCCTAAAATAGAAACTTTTTTTAGAAATAAAATGGAAAAAGCGTTTGCAAGTTTTCAAAAAAGAATTCTAGAATATTTATCAATTACTGCAAAAGAAAGGTATATAAAATTCATAACTACCTATCCAGAAATAGAACAGTGTGTTAAAAACTATCATATAGATTCTTATTTAGGTATTACTACTGAAAGTTTAAGTAGAATAAGAAAGATCATTATTTAGTTTTATTAACATACATCAATTTTTATAAGAAAAATTTTTTTTGAGAAAAATATATTCCCCAACTCTATTATATAGATTTAGTAATCTAGCACAAGTAATATTCATTATTATTTGTGCTTTTTTATGCTACGTTGTTTCTAAATTTTTATGCTTTACCCATAAATTTGTGATTGTAAATACAATAACTGAAGGTAATACCCATCCTAAACTGTAGTTTGCTAAAGGAATTATATTTTTGATGCCTGTTAAACTATCTCTTGGTATAATAAACCCTAAAAAATCTGGAATACTAAACACAAAAGTTGCCAAAACTACAGCCCTAAAAACCAGTTTAGTTGCGAACTTATTAGGCACAATGTTTAATAAAATTAAGACAATTGTTATTGGGTACAAAAACAGTAAAGAAGGTACTGCTAATGTGATGATAAAATCTACTTGATAACTACCAACTACAACACCAATAATACAAGCAATAACTGCTGTAATTATGTATGCTTTTTGTGAGTCTTTACAAATGCCTTTTATATAGTCTGCTGTACCAGTTACAATACCAACTGCAGTTGTAAAACAAGCTAAAGCCACTAAAACACTTAAAAAAGCAGTACCTAAAGTGCCTAAAGTTTGAGTACTTAACCCTGTTAAAATTGCGGTTCTAGAAGCGTTTTCTGCAAAAGTTGATGACAATAAAGAGCCACTTAAAATTAATCCACCATAAATTAATAACAAACCTGTACCTGCAATTAAACCTGCTTTTCTAATCAAGTTTCTTCTAGCATCAAAAGTTTGATGACTACTATAGTTTAAAGAAATAATAATAACAGCACCCACAACAACACCTCCAATAGCATCAAAAGTTTGATAACCTTCTAAAATACCATCTATAAAAGGTGTAGTAAAGGAAGTTGCTTTTATGGTTTCTGGAGCTATAAAAATGGCAACTGCAATAATTACCAATAAAATAAGTACAATTATTGGTGTTAAAAACTTACCAATTAAACCAATGATTCTAGATCTATTAATCGCAAAAATAAATACCAAAACAAAGTAAATAATACTGGTTAATAGAGGTGATGTGTCAAAAAATGGCTGTACAGTCATCTCATGAGTAACTGCTGCTGTTCTGGGTGAAGGTATAGCTATTGCAATGATATAAATGAGAAAACAATAAATAGTACTAAAAACTAGCGATACTTTTTTACCAAAATCATATAAAGTTCCTTGTAATTTGGCATGAGCAAAAATGGCAAGAATAGGTATTGTAACAGCTGTAAGCACAAAACCAAAAACAACAATCCACCAATCTACACCAGATTTAACGCCTAATGTTGGTGGTAATATTAAATTTCCTGCTCCAAAAAAAAGTGAAAAGAGTGCAAAACCTGTAATCCAAATTTCTTTTGTTTTGTTCATCTTTGGGTTGATTTTTATTCTTGAAATATACATATTTTTGTGTGATGCAAAAATCTATCTCTTTTAAAAAAGCTAACATTTCTTTTTCTGATGTTGGCAAAGGACCAACTGTTGTTTTGATTCATGGTTTTTTAGAAAATGCTACTATGTGGAATGATATTACACCACATTTAACTACAAAAAACAGAGTAATAACTATTGATTTGTTAGGTCATGGAAAATCAGATTGTTTAGGCTATTTGCATTCTATGGAACTTTTTGCAGAATCCATTGATGTTATTTTAAAACATTTGAGAATTAGAAAATGTACTTTAATTGGGCACTCTTTAGGAGGTTATGTTGCTTTGGCTTTTGCAGAGAAACATCCACAAAAAGTAAAGGGTTTGTGTTTACTAAACTCTACATCTAATGAAGACTCAGTAGAGCGAAAAGAATTAAGAGCTAGAGCTAATAAAATGGTGCAAACAAATTTTACAAATATGGTAAGAATGTCTTTTGTAAATTTATTTGGTCCAACAAGTAAAGAACGCTATAAGAATGAAATAAACTTAGCATTACAAGAAGCTTTACAAACTACAATTCAAGGTTATTTAGCAGCTAATGAAGGCATGAGAATTAGACCCAACAGAAATCATGTTTTGGCAAATAACACCTTTAAAAAATTACTTGTTATTGGTGAAAAAGACCCTGTTTTAGATTATAAAACTTCTTTAGCTGAAGCTAAAAAAACAAATACAGAGCTTGTTATTTTTAAAAACGGTCATATGAGTCATATAGAAAATAAAGAAGAACTTCTACAGGTTTTAAAAGGTTTTATACTTGACTTTTTAAATTTAAAATACGTTAACCAAACCCTCTAAATCAATTCTTCAAAGAATTCCAACCCTGAGCTTTCAGTTCAATTTCTTGGTTGGCTCTAGTAATTAATTGTAGCCCTTGGTTTTCTTCTGTAATATGCCCAATAATCGAAAAGTTCGGATTGCCTTTTATCTTGTCAAAATCAGAAATGGGTACAGTAAATAACAACTCATAATCTTCACCTCCACTTAAAGCCACCATTGTTGAATCTAATTCAAATTCTTCGCAAGTAGAAATCACTTGAGGGTCTAAAGGCAATTTGTCTTCGTAAATTTTGCACCCTACTTTACTTTGTGTACAAATATGAAATAGCTCAGAAGAAACTCCATCAGAAATATCAATCATACTTGTAGGTTTAACATCAAGTTCTTTTATTAAACCAGAAATATCTTTACGTGCTTCAGGTTTTAATTGACGTTCAATTAAATAAGTGTAGGCATCTAAATCTGGTTGGTTATTTGGGTCTACTTGAAACACTTGCTTTTCTCTTTCTAAGACTTGCAAACCTAAATAGGCTGCACCTAAATCTCCAGTAACTACTATTAAATCTGTTGGTTTTGCTCCATTTCTATAAACCACTTCATCCTTATTTGCTTTACCAATAGCAGTAACAGAAATTAGAATTCCTTTGGTAGATGAAGTTGTATCGCCACCAACTAAATCAACTTTATAGGTATCACAAGCTAACTGAATGCCTGCATACAACTCTTCAATTGCCTCTAAAGGAAACCTATTAGACACTGCAATAGACACTGTAATTTGTTCTGCTGTACCATTCATTGCATACACATCAGACAAATTAACCATAACAGCTTTGTATCCTAAATGCTTTAAAGGCATATAGCTTAAATCAAAATGTACACCTTCTATTAACAAATCTGTTGTTACTAAAGTTTGTTTTTCTGAGGCATCTAAAACTGCTGCATCATCACCAATTGCTTTTATGGTCGATGAATTTTCAATTTTAAAATATTTTGTAATATGATTAATTAAGCCAAATTCTCCTAATTCAGCCAATGAAGTTCTATTTTGGTTTTTATCTTCTAACATGTTGCAAAGATAAGTAGTTGTAGATTGATAGCAATAAAATTAATACTTCTTAGTTTTAACAAACCATAAAACAATAATCAGTAATTTAGTAGCAGAAATTTATCTTATGAAACTTAAATCAATTTTACTTTTATTAGCAATTTTTATACTTCACTTTTCTTGTTCTAAAGATGAAGTTAATTTAGATATAGATAATGATGGTATAGAAAATACAATAGATAACTGCCCAAATACTGCAAATGCTAATCAATCTGATATAGATGTAGATGGTATTGGAGACACTTGTGATGATTTTAACGATTCTGATAATGATGGTGTAGAAGATTTTGAAGACAATTGTCCAAATACTGCAAACCCAAACCAAGAAGATACAGATGGTGATGGAGTTGGAGATGTTTGTGATACTACAGTTTCTAATAAAGTACCATGTACAAATGGTTTTGCTGGTATATATCCATGTAAAGATTACGATCTTCTATTGCATTTACCTATGTCAACTTTTGGCTCTCAAGAAGCAAATGATTCATGGGGCTGGACAGACGTAACCACCAATAAAGAATACGCAATTATGGGTGTGTTAGATGGTACTGTTTTTGTTGATATTTCTGATACAGAAAACCCAATTTACTTGGGTAAATTACCTACAAGAACTGTAAATAGTGCTTGGAGAGATGTAAAAGTTTATGAAAATCATGCTTTTATTGTAAGTGAAGCTTCTAATCATGGCATGCAAGTTTTCGATTTAACAAGATTAAGAAATGTAGCAAACCCTCCAGAAACGTTTACATCTGATGTTGATTTTACAGATTTTGGAAATGCTCATAACATCGTTATTAATGAAGATTCTGGCTTTGCCTATGCTGTTGGAACAAATCAATTTGGAGGTGGACCATTTTTTATAAATATTCAAAATCCAAAAAATCCAGTTGCAGCAGGTGGTTTTTCTTCTGGTGGATATTCTCATGATGCACAAGTAGTAACTTATAATGGCCCTGATACAGATTATACAGGTCAAGAAATTTTAATTGGTAGTAATGGTGAAAGAAATGGTGCTAATGAAGTGGTGATTACAAACGTAACAGACAAAAATTCAGTAACAAGAATTGCTAAAATAGATTATTCAAATGATGGTTATACACACCAAGGATGGTTTACAGAAGACCAACGTTATTTTATTGTGGGTGATGAATTAGACGAATTAGAAGGTGATGTAAATACTACTAGAATATTGATTTTTGATTTGTTAGATCTAGACAACCCTGTATTATTATCTGAATATTTTGGACCAACAGAAGCTATAGATCATAATGGTTATGTAAAAGGCAATACTTTCTTTTTAGCAAACTATAGAGCAGGAGTTAGAATGCATGATATTTCTAATATTGCAGCTGGTACTATGACAGAAACTGGGTATTTTGATACTTACCCAAATGATGATAGCACTGCCTTTAATGGGGTTTGGAATGTGTACCCTTTCTTTGATAGTGGTAAAATTTTAGTAAGTGATATAGAAAAAGGAATGTTTATCCTTCAGAAAAAATAAACCGTATTTTGAACAAATTTTTCTATTACATCTCTATTTGTATTATTTGTTTTTCTTGTACTAAACAAAGCATAAATTTTGGAGGAAATACTCAATCTTTAACAATTGATGTAATAAAAACACTTGGAGGTACTAAAAACGATGCTTTTTCTTCTTTAAAAAAAACTACTGATGGTGGCTATATAGCAGTTGGCTATGCCCAAAGTTCAGATTTTGATATCAGCAATAAAAATAATGATAGTTATGACTATTGGGTAGTTAAATTTGATGCTGCAAATACTCTAGAATGGAGTAAAAATTTTGGGGGTTCTGATGATGATAGAGCAAGAGATATTTTACAACTTTCAGATGGCTCTTTCTTAGTAACTGGTTTTAGTAGAAGTACTGATTTAGATGTATCTGTTAATAGTGGAAATTACGATTTTTGGGTTGTTAAAATTAATATTGATGGAACCTTAGTTTGGGAAAAAAGTTTTGGGTTTTCTGGTGCAGATCAATCATACATTATAAAACAAACAAGTGATGGTAATTTTCTTTTAGGTGGCTCTTTAGACGTTACTGCTTCTGGTGGCCAAGGCAACTCAAAAACAAGTAAACGTCATGCAGGAGGTGATTATTGGCTACTTAAAATAGACACAAAAGGAAAGAAACTTTGGTCTAGATATTATGGAGGTCAGTTTACAGATACACTTTTAGATATTTCTGAAACTGAAAATGGAAATTATATACTAACTGGGTATAGTGATAGTAGTGATACAGATATTTCAAATAACTTAGGTGAATACGATTTTTGGATTGTAAAAGTAAATAACACTGGAGATTTAATCTGGGAAAGAAATTTTGGAGGATCACAAATAGATGAAGCTTTTTCGATTACTAAAACAACAGACAATCATTTTTTAATTGCTGGTAATACAAGAAGTGCTGATAAAGATGTAACTCTAAATAACGGTTCATCAGACATTTGGGTTATTAAAATTAGTTCAGATGGAACATTAATTTGGGAACGTAATTTTGGAGGAACTTCATTTGATAATGCTAATAAAATTATTTCTGCAGAAAGAGGAGGGTTTTATGTTGTTGGTAGTTCTAGAAGTTCAGACATAGATGCAGCATCTAACTTTGGAAACAAAGATGTTTGGATTTTAAAAATAGATGCTACAGGAAATTTACAGTGGCAAAAAAATATTGGTGGTAATAATTTAGATGAAGCTAGCTCAGTAATAGAATTGCAAAATGGTTCATTAATTGTTTCAGGAGAATCTTGGAGTTCTGATAATGATATTCTAGAAAACAAAGGCTTTTCTGATGGTTTAATAGTAGTTTTAAAATAATACAGTGAAAAAAATAATTTGGTTTTTTGTCATCATCGCATTTACTTCTTGTAAAGACGATACAGATTGTTGTGTTAATCTAGAACCTGTAAATGTTACCCTAAAATTTACGCATAATTGGGATGGAACTCCTGTAACAGCATCAGATTTTAATTCATTTAATTATGTTACAGAGAATGGAGAATCTGTGAGCATGGAAAGATTAAGATATGTAGTTTCTAATGTTAATTTAGGTGGCGAATCTAAACCTTATCAGCTTGTTGATTTAGGAAATAATTCAGGGTTTGAAATCATCTTTAACAATGTTGTTCAAGGTGTAAATAATTTAAATTTCACATTCGGATTTTCAGATACAGATAACATAGATGGTGTTTATCAAGATTTAAATACAGTTTCATTTAATGTTCCTGGCATGTTAGGTGGTGGTTATCATTACATGCAATTTGATGGTAAATACAAAGACACTAACAATCTAGATGCGAATTTTAATTATCATGCAATTAGAGCTGTTAATAGATCTGACCCAAATAATTTGATTTTTGAAGACACTTCATTTTTAGCAGATTTTGGCAGTGTAACCATTACAAATAACACCACAATTGAAATAAAGATGAATATTGCTGAATGGTTTAAAAATCCAAATACCTGGGATTTAAACCAACTAAACACTGTTTTAATGCCAAATTTCGAAGCTCAAAAATTAATAAGTGCTAATGGAAAATCTGTATTTTATTTAGGTGATATTTTACAATAAAATATGAGGAAAATAGGGTTGTATATAATTTTTATTATTTGTCTGATGAGCTGTTCCTCTTCAGAAGAAGAGTATATACCTGTTCCTTATCAATTAGAAACACCTCAACTTTTTAAAGAAAAATTAATAGCTCCTGCTATACCAAATAATAATCCATTAACACAAGAAGGGGTTGCTTTAGGTAAAAAACTTTTTTTTGATAAAAAACTTTCTGGTGATGGTACACAATCTTGTGCAAGCTGTCATCATCCACAAAAAGCATTTACAGATAATTTACAATTTAGTGTTGGAATTGATGGTAAACAAGGAAATAGAAATTCAATGCCATTATTTAATTTAGCTTGGAATTTTGATGAAAAATTTGCTTGGGATGGAAAAGATTTTACGCTAGAAAATCAAGCTTTAGAACCTGTTGCAAATCCCATAGAATTGCATGCAAATTGGACAAAAGTTGCAGAGCGTTTAAAAAACGACGCTGAATACCCAACTTTATTTAGCCAAGCTTTTGGTACCACAAAAATCGATTCTACATTAATCACAAAAGCTTTAGCACAATTTGAAAGAACTTTAATTTCTGGAAATTCAAAATTCGATAAATTTTTACTTGGTGAAGTTGCACTAACTCCAGAAGAACAAAATGGATTTGACGTATTTATGGATGAAGCTAAAGGCGATTGTTTTCATTGTCATGGAAGTAATAACAATCCTCTATGGACAGACAATCAATTTCATAACAATGGTTTAGATCGTTCTTTCACAGATTTAGGTTTGGGTGCAGTAACTGGTGATCCTGCAGATCATGGAAAATTTAAATCGCCCTCATTAAGAAATCTAAAATTTACAGCACCATATATGCATGATGGACGATTTGCAACTTTAGAAGAAGTCATTAATCACTATTCAGAAGGATTACAAGCTTCACCAACTATAGATCCTTTAATGAAAAAAGTAAATCAAGGAGGGGTAAACTTAACTCCAAAAGATAGAGCTGACCTAAAAGCCTTTCTACTAACACTTTCTGATGAAGAGTTTATCAACAATCCAGACTTCAAAGAATAATCAATAAAACCAATGGTTTTATTGGTCTTGTTAATACCAATTTAACTTTTTTGTTGAAGTTATATCGTATATTTGCAGACAATTTAGATTTAATCTATGTAAATATTATGATAAAGGTATCAGACACAGCAAAGAAAAAAGTCAGAGAGTTGATGCAAGAAGATGGCTTTAACCCAAGCACAGACTACGTTAGAGTAGGTGTAAAAAGTGGTGGTTGTTCAGGTTTATCCTATGATTTAACTTTCGATAATAAACAAGAAGAAAACGATAAGATTTTTGAAGAAAATGAGGTAAAAATCATTGTTGATAAAAAGAGCTTTTTATATTTAGTAGGTACCACTTTAGAGTATTCAGGTGGCTTAAATGGTAAAGGCTTTGTTTTTAATAACCCAAACGCAAATAGAACTTGTGGTTGTGGAGAATCATTTTCACTTTAAAAAAAGACAAACATGTCAAAATATACAGAAGACGACTTAAAAGAAGAATTAAAAACCAAAGAATATGAATATGGTTTTTATACTGATATAGAAAGTGATAAGTTTGAGAAAGGTTTAAACGAAGATGTGGTTCGTGCTATTTCTAAAAAGAAGAACGAACCAGAATGGATGACTGAATGGCGTTTAGAAGCTTATAGGGTTTGGGAAAAAATGACAGAACCAGAATGGGCTAATGTTAAATATCCTAAACCAAACTTTCAAGAAATTGCTTACTACTCAGCTCCAAAGAAAAAACCAAAACTAAATTCTTTAGACGAAGTAGATCCAGATTTATTAGAGACTTTTAAGAAATTAGGAATCTCTATAGACGAACAAAAGAAGTTAGCCAATGTTGCTGTTGATATTGTTATGGACTCTGTTTCTGTGGCAACAACTTTCAAGAAAACATTAGCAGAAAAAGGTATTATTTTTATGCCAATTTCTGAAGCAATTCAAGAATATCCTGAGTTGGTTAAAAAATATTTAGGAACTGTTGTACCTACAACAGATAATTTTTATGCAGCTTTAAATTCTGCAGTATTTTCTGATGGTTCTTTCTGTTATATACCAAAAGGCGTAAAATGTCCAATGGAATTGTCAACTTATTTTAGAATAAATGAAGGAGGAACAGGGCAATTTGAAAGAACTTTAGTCGTTGCTGATAAAGGAAGTTATGTTTCTTATTTAGAAGGCTGTACTGCTCCACAAAGAGATGAAAACCAATTGCATGCTGCAGTTGTAGAATTAATAGCTTTAGACGATGCAGAAATAAAATACTCTACTGTACAAAACTGGTTTCCTGGAGATGCAGAAGGTAAAGGTGGTGTATTTAACTTTGTTACCAAAAGAGGTTTATGCGAAACCAATGCAAAAATTTCTTGGACACAGGTTGAAACTGGTTCTGCAGTCACTTGGAAATACCCAAGCTGTATTTTAAAAGGAAACAACTCTGTAGGTGAATTTTATTCGATAGCAGTAACAAATCATTTTCAACAAGCAGATACTGGAACTAAGATGATTCATTTAGGTAAGAATACCAAATCAACCATAATTTCTAAAGGTATTTCTGCTGGTAAATCTCAAAATAGTTATAGAGGACTTGTACAGGTAAATTCTAGAGCCGAAAATGCTCGTAATTTCTCTCAATGTGATTCTCTTTTAATGGGTAATGAATGTGGTGCACATACTTTTCCATACATAGAAGCTAAAAATAAAACTACCCAAATAGAACACGAAGCTACCACTAGTAAGATTGGTGAAGACCAATTATTCTACTGTAACCAAAGAGGTATAGATACAGAAAAAGCAATTGCTTTAATTGTAAACGGATTTAGTAAAGAAGTTTTAAATAAATTGCCAATGGAATTTGCTGTTGAAGCACAAAAATTACTAGAAATTAGCCTAGAAGGTTCTGTAGGATAACAAACAAATTTTTAAACCAAAGCCATGAAAAAATTACTGTTCTTATTAATTGCTGTTAGCATTGTAAGTTGTAAAAATTCTGAGAAAAAGGTTGAAGAAACTAAAAAACCAGAAGTAAAACTATACCAATTAGTTGGTGGTTCTATTTTGGTTAAAAAATTAGAAGTTTTTTCTCAAGATACTACTTATACTGGTCAGTCTAAACAATTTACAGATGCTTACTATGTAATATCTCATCCAAAAGGAAACTTAATGTGGGATGCAGGTTTACCAGAACAATTGGTAATACCAGAACCTTATAATGAACCAAGTGGAGTATATAGAATTCAAAGACCAGACTCTTTAGCAAATCAATTAAAATCTATAGGTTTTACAATTGATGATTTTAAATACTTTGCTATGTCTCACTCACATTTTGATCATACAGGACATGCAAACTATTTAAAAAACGCTACTTTATTAATTCAAGAAAACGAATATAATGCTAACCTAGCAGATACATTACAACAAAAAAATGCTGCTATGACTGCTTTAACTAATGTTAAAAAAATCAATGGAGATTATGATGTTTTTGGTGATGGTACTGTTGTAATTAAATACATGCCTGGTCATACAATTGGTCATCAAGTATTATATGTTGAAGTTGCAGGGTTAGACAAACCAGTTTTGTTGACTGGTGATTTATATCATTTTGAAGAAAACAGAGAAAATAAAGGAGTGCCATCTTTTAATTACGATGTAAAACAAACCTTAGAAAGTATGGATAAGTTTGAGGCTTTTGCTAAAGAAAAAAATGCAACAGTTATCATACAACATTCTCCAAAAGATTATAAAAAATTAGAAAATTTATTAAATAGCTTATAGCCAAATGCTTAAGCAAATAGCTTATACAAGATGTTAAAGATTAAAAATTTACATGCAGAAATAGAAGAAAAGTCAATTTTAAAAGGATTGAATATAGAAGTAAATGCAGGAGAGGTTCATGCAATTATGGGACCAAATGGAGCAGGTAAAAGTACTCTTGCCAACATTATTGCTGGTAAAGAAGAATATGAAGTTACAGATGGTACTATTGAGTTAAATGGTGAAGATATTAGTGAATTAGCTCCTGAAGAAAGAGCTCATAATGGAGTGTTTTTATCATTTCAATATCCTGTAGAAATTCCTGGAGTTTCTGTAACCAATTTTATTAAAACAGCTATCAACGAAACTAGAAAAGCAAAAGGTTTAGAAGATATGCCTGCAAAAGATATGCTTAAGAAGATTCGTGAAAAATCTGAGCTTTTAGAAATCGATAGAAAATTCTTATCTCGTTCTTTAAATGAAGGGTTTTCTGGTGGAGAAAAGAAACGTAATGAAATCTTTCAAATGGCTATGTTAGAACCAAAATTAGCCATCTTAGATGAAACTGATTCTGGTTTAGATATTGATGCTTTAAGAATTGTAGCAAATGGTGTTAATAAATTAAAATCTAAAAATAATGCTGTAATTGTAATTACACACTACCAAAGATTATTAGATTATATAGTGCCAGATTATGTACATGTTTTACACGATGGTAAAATCGTAAAAACTGGTGATGCTTCTTTGGCTTTAGAGCTTGAGAAAAAAGGATATGATTGGATTAAACAAGAACTTGTTTAAAATGGAATTAAAAGATAAAATACTTTCTTCTTATGTCGCTTTTGAAAACGGAGTAAACATGAACTCAGATGTTCATGAAATTCGTTCTAAAGCACTTGAGAATTTCGAAAAGCTTGGTTTCCCAACCAAAAAATTAGAAGCATGGAAATACACTTCTTTAAATACAATTTTAAAGAACGATTACAGTATTTTTCCTGATAGAGAAAAAGCCATAGAGTTAGCTGATGTAAAAAAATATTTTATACATGATATAGATACGTATAAAGTAATTTTTATTGATGGTAAATACAGCTCTTTTTTGTCTACAACAACTCACGAAAATTTTGATGTTTGTTTAATGTCTTCTGCTTTAAACAAACCAAAGTATAAGCCTATCATAGAAAATTATTTCAATAAAGTTGCAAAGCAAGACAATTTAACAAGCTTAAACACAGCTTTTGCTTCTGAAGGCGCTTACATCTATATCCCAAAAAATATAGAAGTACAAAAACCAATTCAGATTATCAATTTTACAACAGGTTCTGAACCAGCAACTATGATTCAGCCAAGAAATTTAGTTGTAGTTGAAGAAAATTCGCATGTTCAAATTATAGAACGTCATCAAAGTTTAACTTCTAATGCTGTCTTAACTAATGTTGTTACAGAGGTTTTTGCTGCAAAAAATGCAACTGTAGATTACTATAAAATTCAGAATGACAATGAAAAGGCATCTTTAGTTGATAATACTTACATTGATCAAAAAACAAATAGTGAGGTTTCTGTGCACACATTCTCTTTTGGAGGAAATATTACAAGAAACAATTTGAATTTTTATCAAAATGGAGAACATATTAACTCTATTTTAAAAGGGGTTACTATAATTGAAGGTAAACAACATGTAGATCATCATACTTTAGTTCATCATATAGAGCCAAATTGTGAGTCTCATCAAGATTATAAAGGAATTTATGATGAGCGTTCAACAGGTGTTTTTAATGGTAAGGTAATTGTAGAAAAAGAAGCTCAGAAAACAAATGCTTATCAACAAAATAACAATGTTTTAGTTAGTGATAAAGCTACTATTAATGCTAAACCTCAATTAGAAATTTTTGCAGACGATGTAAAATGTTCACATGGTTGTACCATAGGTCAATTAGATGATGACGCTTTATTTTACATGCAACAAAGAGGTATTCCACAAAAAGAAGGTAAAGGTTTATTAATGTATGCTTTTGCAAATACAGTTTTAGAAAGTGTAAAAATACCAGAGGTTAAATCGAGAATTACAAAATTAATTGCCAATAAATTAGGCGTTAACATTGGTTTTGAATTATAAAAATTTAAAAAGACCTAACAATATAAAACCACTTTTTTAAGTGGTTTTTTTATTTTTTGTAACTTTAAGAAAACTTTTACGAGATGAATAAAAATATAAAAACAATATTGTTAGTCGTTGGCATTATATTATTAGCCTATGGTTTTTACACTATGGTTGTTCCAGAAACAAAAGTAGCTATTGGAGATGTTAGTCTTATAGAAGCACAGGATAATACAAACGCCTATATAGCTATTGCATTAGGAATTTTAGCTGTTGTTTTAAGCTTAATTAAAGGTAAAAATTAAAATAAATATTTTATCAATTTAATGGCCAACTGCTGCAGGATTTAAGATAACAAACTCAGTTCTTCTGTTTGCTAAATGTTCTTCTTCTGTACATTTTACACCATTTTTACAATCATTAATCAATTGCTCTTCTCCAAAACCTATTGCCAAAATTCTTTGTCTGTTAATACCCTTTTCTAAAAGCCAAATTAAAACAGAATTTGCTCTTTTATCAGATAATATATAATTATAATCATCTCTTCCTCTGCTATCTGTATGTGCTTTTATTTGAATAATTAATTGAGGGTATTTATTCATAATATCTGCAACTTTTTGTAATTCTTTCTCAGATTCAGATTTTATGTTTGCTTTGCCTAAATCAAAATATATAGGATCTATATTTAACATCATCTGATTTCTTACATTGATAAAATGGTCGTTTTCTTCGGGTGTTAAAAGTAGGTCTACAATTAAATTACTATTTGCATCTAAATTTTTTATTTGTTGTTTAAAGTGTTGTTTAGTCGCAACAATTTTATAATTCTTTTTACAATTAACTTCAAATGAATAAAAGCCCTCGTTATTTGTTAAAACTGTCTCTAATTCTATGTTATCATTAAAGATTTTTACAGATGTGTTTAACAAGGGTTTATTATTCTTAGAGCTTCTTACAATACCTTGTATTGTCTCTAAACAAGAAAATTTAGGCGCATTTAGCTCTGTTAGAGCATAAATATCATCATCTCCTTTACCTCCTTTTCTATTTGAAGAAAAATAGCCTGTATTTTTACCTTTTTGTTTTACAAAAGCAAAATCATCTTTATTACTATTGATAGGAAAACCTAAATTTATTGGCTTAAAATAATTGCCTTGTTTATTTATTGCTGTAGCATAAATATCTAAATCTCCCTTAGAGTCTGTAAATCCATTAGAAGAATAGTATAAAACATTATTTTCATCTATAAATGGAAACATTTCTTTTTGAGAAGTGTTTACAGTTGTTCCTAAATTTTTAGGTTCGCTGTAAGAACCATCAGTATTAATATCTACAACATAAATATCTGTTTCTCCATAAGAATCTGGTCTGTCTGAAATAAAATAAAGTTTAGTGTTGTCTGAATTTAAAACTGGATGACCAGAACTAAATTCATCACTATTAAAAGGCAATCTTTCTATATCTATCCATTTACCATCATCATTAATTGTTGCTTTATAAATTTGAATTAAATTAACCCCTTCTTTATTGGTTCTATATTCTTTATGGAAGTAGTTGTTTCTATCAAAATAAACCGTTTTTAAATCATTTGAGAAAGTTAAATTAGACTCATGGTATTTTGTGTCTATTTTGTTTCCAAAATGTTTTATATCTGTTATTTCACCATCATTATTTAAAGTTCCTTGATAAAGTCTTAAAAAAGGTTCATGATTTCCTGACCAAACTCTTTTCATAAAAACAGATTTTCTAGCAGAAGAAAATACTACTAAAGAATCTTTATAAAATGTAACACCAAAATCTTGAAATTCTTTATTAGAATTTATATTTTTTATGATATAATTCTCTTCTTGTGCACAAGTAATTGCAATCATAAAAAAGAGAAGTATTTGTATTATTTTTTTCATAATTATATTTTAAAAGAATCTTGGACTTTTTAAATTTCTTCTATTAAAATCTATCAGTAACATTAGTTCATGAGAACCAAAATTAAAGTTGCCAAAATTACCAATACTTTGATCGTAAGAATACCCTATTCTCATATCTTCATTTAATAAAAAGCCTATAACACCAGATAAAGATTTATTAAATCTGTAAGACAGCCCAAACTCAAATTTTTCTTGCCAAAGTAAATTAGCAGAAATATCTACAGATAAAGGAGCATTTTTAACTCCTCTAATCATGGTAGAAGGTTTTAGTTTTAAATCATCATAAATATCAAAAACATAACCAGAAGTAATAAAGTAGTGCATTTCTTCTGAGGCAGTAGAAACAACTCCTGCAGATTTTTCTAGATATCTTGTTTTAAGCAAATTTGGGATAGAAAAACCAGCATAAAATTTATCAGTATAAAAATAAGCTCCTGTTCCAAAGTTAGGTGCAGTTCTGTCTATGGGGATATTTAATGGATCGTTATTATTGTTTACAGTTAAGGTATTTACTTGCAAAGAAGTAACCCCTGCTTTTAAACCCAAAGCTAATCTACTATTCTCTGATGTAACAATTGTAAAAGAAAAATCTCCAAAGATGTTAGTTTCTCTTACTGGTCCTATTCTATCTGCTATAACAGAAAACCCTAAACCAACAGATCTACCAACAGGTGAATGAGCTGCTAATGTTAATGTTCTTGGACTGCCTTCTATACCTACCCATTGAGATCTACCTAAAATACCAACACTTAAAACACCTTTAGAACCTGCATATGCAGGGTTTATAACATTCATGTTATAATTGTATTGGGTAAAGAGTGGGTCTTGTTGACCATGTATTGAAATTGCAATCAGTAAAAGAGTACAACTTATTATATATTTAATGCTTTTCATATGCTTTTATATCTTTTATCTTCTTAAATAAACCCAACCTGTTTTTGGTGTTCTGTTACCATCGTTAAAATAAATGGTATAGAAATAAGTAGCAGAAGGTAAAATGCCATTATTTATTGATGTACCATCCCAATATGTTGGTTGTGAATTAGGGTTTCCATTATGTTTATAATCAAACACTTTGTCTCCATATCTATTGATAATTACAATTCGGAATTTAGGATACTCTACGTGTAAATTAGGAATTTCAAAAGTCTCATTAATATTGTCTCCATTTGGAGAGAAACTTTGTGGAATTGTAACTTTAATATTTGGTGACACAGTACTTATTTCTGCATAATCATCTTCATTTATATCTAAGTTATTTGGTGTAGAATCTGGGTCTGATTCTGTTACACTTGTTACCTCTCCTATATTTATCCAATTACCGAAATTCAATACTTTTACAGTAATCGCTAATGTCTCTGAAGTATTATTTGCTAAAGTTGCTAAAGACCAAATACCAGTGAAATTATCATAACTACCTAAAGATGGTGTTGCTCTAACAAAAGCATATCCTGTAGGAATTAGGTCTGTAACTTCTATATTTGTTGCATTACTAGGACCATTATTTGTGAGCGTTAATGTAAATACAATATTAGCATCTACTAAAGGATTATTGTTGTTTACACTCATATCTAACTCTAAATCTGCAGATGAACTTGGTGTTATAAGTACACAAGATTTATTATTGGTTACATCTGAATCTCGTTGGTTTATATTGGTTACTTCTGCACAATTTTCATAGTCTCCTGTACTCAATACTTCTGCCTGTATTATTAATACTTTACTATCTGAAATAGAAACATTACCAACACTCCATAAACCTGTTGTATTGTCATAAGTTGATGAACTATTGTAACTGATAAATCTTAATCCTGATGGTAATACATCTGTAACTTCTACACCTGTTGCAGTATTAGGGCCTGCATTTGATACCGAAATTTCATAATTGATAATATCACCTACAATTGGTGTAGTACTTCCTAAAACTCTTTTTACAATAGCAACATCAACAACAGAACCAGGAGTTATTGAAACTGAGCCTGTGTTATTAGATGAATCACTATCAAATTGATCTGCTGTTAAATTTGAAGTCGTATTTGTAATGGTTAGACCTGTTGTACCTGTATTAACTGTTGCGTTTATATCTAAAGTAACAGTGTCTCCATTATTTATAGAACCAATGGTCCATAAACCTGTTGCTGGATTATATGTTCCGTTTGCAGTAGAATTACTTACATAGGTTACTCCTACAGGAAGTACATCTTCTATAGAAACATTAGTAGCTGTATCTGGACCATTATTAGTAATCGTAATTTGATAAGTAACTAATTCTGATTCATTAGGTGAATTGTTAGAAACTGTTTTAGTTACAGCTAAATCTGAACTTGTAACAGTAATTGTTTCGTCTAAATCATCTGTAGTATCATCTGTATCTGTCTGATCTTGAATTTTACTAATTGTATTAACAATGGTTTGTCCTCCTGTATTAGCATCTACACTAACTTGAATTGTTAATGTTTCAATAGTGCCAGAATCTAAGTTGCCAATATTCCAAGTAGGATTCGTCCAAATTCCTTCACTTGGTGTTGCACTTACTAGGGTTAATCCTGTTGGTAAAACATCTGTTATCACTAAACCTGTAGCTATTGCAGGTCCTTTATTTTCTGCTTGAATTGTATAGGTAATAATATCGCCAATATTTGGTGTATTATTATCTACAGTTTTAGAAACTACAACATCTACGTTTACTTGAGGTACAATACCTGCACAAGCATAATCATCTTCTGTTGTTACACCATTATTAGGTGTTGAATCTGAATCATTTTGATCTGCAGCTATAACTTCTGCACAATTTACATAGTCTCCAGAACTTAAAACTTCTGCCTCTATAAATAGAATTTTTGTGTCACCATTTACTAAGGTACCAACATTCCATTCTCCAGTAGTTTCATTATAAATTGATGAACTATTATATCTTACAAACTTCAATCCTGTTGGTAATAAATCTTGAACAATAACTCCTGTTGCTGTATTAGGACCATCGTTTTTAACTACAATTTCATAACTCACAATATCTCCTGTAATAGGTGATGTATTATTACCTAATACTTTCTTAGTTAAGCTTAAATCTATAGAAGAACCAGGAACAATAGTTACAGTACCAACATTATTTGAACTATCTGGATCTCCTTGATCTGCTGTTAAATTTGATGTCGTATTTGTAATACTATTTAATGATGTATTTGCATCTACAGTAGCATTTATTGTTAAAGTTACAGTATCTCCATTATTTATAGAACCAATAGTCCATAAACCTGTTGCCTGATTATAATTTCCTGTATTTGCAAAATGACCAACATAAGTAACTCCTAAAGGAAGTACATCTTCTAAACTAACTCCTGTTGCATCAGAAGGTCCTTTATTTTCTACAGTAATTCTATAAACTATGGTATCACCCTCTTTTGGAGAATTGTTAGACACAGTTTTAATAACTTCTAAATCTGAACTTTGAACAGTTAAAGACTCTGTATTATCATCTAAAGTTTGATTAGTATCTGTTTGATCTTGAGAGTTAGAAATTGTATTAATTAAGGTTAAACCTAATGTACCTGGATCTACTAAAACAGATAATGTTAGTGTTTCTGAACTTCCAGGAGGTAAAGTACCAACTGTCCAATTTGGAGCGTTCCATAATCCTGTAGATGGAAGAGCTTGGTTATAAGTAAGTCCACTTGGTAAGTTATCTGTTACCACTAAATTAGTTGCTGTAGCTCCTCCATTGTTAGTCACTGTTATTGTATAAGTAACTATATCTCCTTCATTAGGTGTATTATTATCTACAACTTTTGTTAAAACGATATCAGAGAAACTATTAACAGTTATCGTTTCTGTTAAATCATCATTTACTAAATCTGGATCTGATTGATTTCCAGTAGCAGCGGTTGTTATATTTGTAATAGTTTGTCCACTTGTTCCAGGATTTACAGAAGCAGTAATTGTTAGCACTTTAGAAGTGCCATTAGGTACTGAACCTAACACCCATAAACCTGAACCAGGATTATATGTTCCATTGCTTGTATCACTTACATAAGTTACTCCTGAAGGTAATAAGTCTGTTAAATTTACATTAGTGGCATCAGATGGTCCTTGGTTTTCTACTGTAATTGTATATACTACAATATCTGACTCATTTACTATGCTTAAATTTGCTGTTTTTGTAGTTACCAACTCTGCATTAGTTACAGTAATTGTTTCTGTTAAATCATCTAAAGTAGCTTCAGAATCTATTTGGTCATGAGTTTTTGTTATTGTATTTACAATTGTCTTACCTGCACCAGTTGCATTAACAATAGCTTGTATAGTTAGCGTTGCTGAACTACCAGAGGCTAAAGAACTTACTTGCCAATTTGGTGCTGTCCAAGTACCAACACTTGGGGTAACAACTCCATAGGTTAAATCGTTTGGTAATGCATCTGTAATTACTAAGTTAGTAAGTAATGCAGGGCCTCTGTTTGTTGCTGTAATTGAATAAGTAATAATATCACCAACATTTGGAGTTGCATTGTCTACAATTTTTGTAACATGTACATCTGTTGTGTTATCAACTATAAACCCTGCAGTTAATATATTACCATTATCTGTTGGGTCTGATTGGTCACCAATAGCTTTTGTTGCTGTATTAATAATTGTATTTCCTGCTTGACCACTATCTACAGAAGCGCTTATGTTTAAAGTAACAGCTTCTTTATTTTGTATATCTCCTATATTCCAATTACCAGATCCGTTATTATAAGATCCTTTAGAAACAGTATGAGTTAAATAAGTAGTACCAACTGGCAATACGTCTGTTAATGAAACATCTGTAGCATCAGAATTTCCATCATTAAACACAGTTATTGTAAACACTACAACTTCTCCTTCATAAGCAATGTTGTTAGAACCACTAGAAGTAGATACAGTTTTTGTAGTAACTAAATTGCTACTAGTAACAATTATAATAGCATCTAAAGTATCTGTTGTTGTATCTGAATCTGTTTCTGTACCTGATGCTGCAGTTGCAGAGTTGGTAATAACACTTCCTCCAGTGCCAGCGTCTACAGTAGCTTGTATTTTTAATACTTTGGTTTCGCCATTTACAAGAGTTCCAATTGTCCATAGACCTGTTGTGCTGTTATAAGATCCAGATGCATCATCACTAACATAAGTAACTCCAGCAGGAAGCACATCTGTTAAACTTACATTTGTTGCAGTACTTGGTCCATTATTTTCTACCTTAATAGAATATTCTATAGTTTCTAATTCATTTGGATTAGAATTACTAACTGTGTTTGTTGTTACTAAATCTATACTATTCACTGTTATAGAAGCAGATAATACATCACCAATAGCAGTTGGGTCTGATTGATCTGCAACAGCAGCTGTAGTTGTATTAATAATATCGTTTTGTAAAGCACCTGTTCCTAAATCAACAGTCGCAGAAATATCTAATGTTTTAACTTCTGTATTTAAAACACTTCCAATACTCCAAACTCCACTTGTAGGATTATAAGTTCCATTAGAATCATCCGTTAAATAAGTTACTCCATTTGGTAAAATATCAACTAATGAAACGTTTGTTGCAGTACTTGGTCCATTATTAGTTACATTAATCGTATAAATAATTGTTTCTCCCTCATTTGGAGTGCTATTATTAACTGTTTTTTCTGTAACTAAATTTACACTTGTTACATTTATTGAAACTGAAGTTATGTCTCCAACAGTTGTTGGATCTGATTGATCTGCAGTTGCAGCAGAAATTGAATTTACAATAGTTGTACCTCCTGTTCCAGAATTTACAGTTGCTGTTATTGTTAAGGTTTCATTATCTCCATTATCTAAGTCTAATCCATCCCAAATACCTGAACCTGAATTATAAGTACCATCTGTTGTATTATGTGAAACGTAGGTTAATCCTGCAGGTAAAACATCTATTAAACTTACATTGGTTGCTCTACTAACTCCATTATTGGTAATATTTACTGAAAGAGTAATTGTGTCTCCTTCATTTGGATTTGCATTATCTACAGTTACCTCAGAAACTAAATTAGAAGATGTAACTACTACTGTTTCTGTTAAATCGTCTACAGTAGCATTAGTATCTGTTTGATTTTGTGTATGCGAAATTGTATTGGTTAACGTTAAACCTCCAGAACCAGCATCTACTGTTGCTTGTAATGTTAATGTTTGTGGATCATTAACAGATAGTTTAGAAATTGACCAATTTGGTGCACTCCAAACACCTGAAGTAGCTGAAGCTAAGCCGAATGTTAAACCAGTTGGTAAAATATCAGTTAAAACAAAATTTGAAACCTCTGCTCCAGATTTATTTTCTACTGTTATAGTGTATGTTAAAACATCACCAACATTAGGTGTAGCATTATCAACTGTTTTTGTGATAGCTATATCTGAGTTATTTGAAACAAATACATTTACAGATAAAAGATCTGGTACATTGTTTTTATCTGTTTGGTCTCCTATAGCTGCTGTTGTTGTTGTTGTAATTGTTTTTCTATTGGTACCAACATTTACTTGTGCAGAAATTCTAAGTTCTTTAGATTCTCCAGATGTTATAGAACCAATAGACCATAACCCTGAACCTATGTTGTAATTTGTGCCTGTTGAAGCTGTAAAGCTGTCATAAGTTAAATCATTTGGTAATAATGAGGTTAGACTAACATTAGTAGCATCATTTGGTCCTTGATTATTTACAAGAATTGTAAAGGTTACAACATCATTCTCATTTGGATTTGCATTATCAACAGAAATAGTAGTAACTAACTCTGCACTTGCTACTGTAATAGAAGTACTTAAAACATCACCTGTTGTAATTAAATCTGTTTGGTCTCCTGTAGCTGCTGATGTTGTATTTACAATTGATGTACCAGCTGTACCTGCATCTACAACAGCATCTATGTTTATCGTTTTTGTTGCGCCATTGGTTAAATTTCCTAAAGACCAAATACCAGTACTTGTATTGTAAGATCCAGAAGCATTATCACTAAGATAAGTAACACCTGTAGGTAATATATCTGTTAATGTTACCCCTGTTGCATCACTTGGCCCTGAATTAGTAACCGAAATTGTATATGTTATGGTGTCTCCTTCATTTGGAGAATTATTATTTACAGTTTTGGTAGTTATTAAGTTTGAACTAGTAACTGTTATACTTTCATTAAAATCGTCTTGTGTTAGATTGTTATCTGTTTGATTTTGTGTATTAGCAACAATATTCGTTAAAGTTTTTCCTCCTGTACCAGCATCAACAGTAGCACTTATTGCTAATGTTGCAGTTGCACCACTATTTAAAGTGCCAATTGCCCAGTTATTTGGAGTCCAACTACCAGAACTTGTAGTACCATTTAAATATGTTAACCCTGTTGGAAGTGTGTTTACGATATTTAAATTACCAACCTGAGTAGGTCCATTATTTAAAGCTGTAATTGTAAACGTTACAGTGTCTCCAACGTTTGGAGTACTATTATCTACTGTATTTGTTAATACAATATCTGCTTCATTTCCTACAGTAATGCTAACACTTGCTGAGTTATTTGCTAAATTAGAATCAGAAAAAGTAGCGCTTGCATTCGTAGTTGTATTTGTAATTACAGAACCTCCTGTACCAGCATTAACAGTAGTTGTAATGTATAAAGTAGCTATCTCATTTTTAGATAAATCACCAATATTCCAAAGACCTGTAAAACTATTAAATGTTCCATAAGAAGTTGTATGACTAGAATACGTTACTCCAGAAGGTAAATTATCTGTTATAGAAACATTAGAAGCTGTACTTGGCCCATTATTTGTAACTGTTAAAGTATAGACAACTGAATCTCCTTCATTAGGATTTAACTTACTAGCTGTTAAATTTGTACTTAAATCGTTATTAATTACATTAAAAGTAGAAATTAAAACATCATTTACTGTTGTTATATCTACTTCTGTTGCTTCTGCTGTTTGAGTAATTATGTTTGAAACTGTTTTACCTGCAGCTGATGCATTAACCTGAGCTGTTATATCTATAGTTGCTGAAGATCCACTAGTTAAACTACCTATTGTCCATAATCCAGAATTAGCATCATATGTTCCAGAACTAGTATCAGATATATAAGTAACATCTGAAGGTAATTGATCTATTAAAGTAACATTAGTGGCATCACTTGGCCCATTATTGGTAACTGTAAGCGTGTAAACCACTGAATCAGAAACATTAACTTCAGTAACATTTACAGAATTTACGGTAACTAAATCTGCACTTGTTACATTTATAGTTGCAGATAAACTATCTCCAACACTAGTTGGGTCTTTTTGATCTGCAGTGGCTGCAAGTGCTGTATTAGTAATCGTCGTATTTGCTGTACCAGTGTTTACAGTTGCTGTTATGTTTAAAGTTTCACTTGCTCCAGCAACTAAGTTTCCAATTGTCCATATACCTGAAGTTGCATTGTACATTCCTGAATCATCAGATTTGTAGGTTACACCAGAAGGCAATCTGTCTACTAAAGCAACATTTGTTGCATCATTTCCTGCATTGTTAGTTACTGTAATTGTATAAACAACGTCTTGACCTACAGTAGGATTTGAAACATTTACAGTTTTGGTTGTTACTAAATCTGTACTTGATACTGTTAATGATGCAGATAAACTATCTGAAGTAGTATTATTATCTGATTGATCTGAAACTAAATTACTTGCTGTATTAGTTATTGTTGTCCCAGATGTGCTTGCATTAATTGAAGCTTCAATAATTAATAATGCACTTGATCCACTTGATAAATCTCCTATTGTCCAAAGACCAGAACCTTGATTGTAAGAACCACTTGTTGCATTGCTATTTACATAAGTAACTCCAACTGGTAAAACATCTGTTATAGCTACATTAGTTGCATTACTTGAGCCTGTATTATTTGTAACTGTTATAGAATAAGTAACTATATCACCTTCATTTGGTAAAGTATTATTAACTGTTTTTGTTGCAAATAAATCAACAGAAGTAACTGTTATAGATTCTGAAATATCATCTGGTGTAGCATTAGAATCTGTTTGATCTTGAGTATTAGAAATAGTATTTACAATTGTATTTCCTCCTTGATCATTATCTACAGTTGCTGTTATTATTAAACTATTAGTTACACCAGATGCTAAACTAGAAAGTGTCCAAGTAGAAGCACTTGTATCCCAAACACCAGTTCCTGCAAATTCGTTAACAAAAGTTAAACCAGATGGCAATATATCTGTAATAACCAAATTGGTCACATTTGAAGGACCATTATTTGTAACAGATATTGTGTAATTAATTGTATCTCCAGCATTTGGTGTTGCATTATCTACAGTTTTAGATAAAACAACATCTGCAAAATTACCTATATTAATTGTAGATGAAAGTACATCTGTAGTTGTGTTTGGATCTGCTTGATCTCCTGTTGCTGCTGTTGTTGTTTTAGTTATTGAAGTTCCTCCTGTACCACTATTAACAGTTGCTGTTATTTCTAGTGTTGTAGTTGTATTTTTAGCTATATTTCCAATAGACCAAAGACCAGAAGAATTATTATAAGCTCCACTTCCTGAATCACTAACATAAGTTAAACCTGTTGGTAAAATTGTATTTAGTGAAGCGTTTGTTTCGTTATTAGGACCATTATTGGTTACAGATATTGTGTATTTTATAGTATCTCCTTCATTTGGTGTTGGGTTATCTACACTAATAGAAGTTACCAAATCACTCTGTGTTACATTAATTACTACAGAAAGTACGTCTCCAGTAGTATTAGTATCTGCTACATTACCTTTTGCTGCAGTTGTAGTAGTTGTTATTGGATTATTTAAAGATGCTCCAGATGTAACAGTTCCAATTATTGAAAGTGTTGTTGAAGAACCACTTGTTAAATTTCCAATATTCCATAAACCAGTTGACGAAGCATAAGTGCCTAAACCAGCTGTTGCGTTTACAAAATTAATATCTGAAGGTAATAAACTCGTTAAACTTACAGATGATTCATCATTTGGTCCATTATTGGTAACTACAATACTATAAATAATAGCTTCACCTTCGTTTGGTGTTGGGTTATCTACAGAAATTACGGTTATTAAATTAGCACTAGATACTGTTAAACTTGCAGCTAAAACATCTCCAGCATTTGTTGGGTCTGTTTGGTTTCCTATTGCTCTCTGTGTTATAGTATTTGTAATGGTTTGCGCATTAGTACCTGCATCTACAGTTGCAGAAATAGTTATAGTTGCACTTGCAAATTTGTTAATTGTACCAATATTCCAAATTCCTGTTGATGATGAATAGGTACCTTGTGTACTTGATGCACTTGCAAATGTTAAACCTGTTGGAACAAAGTCTTCTAATGTTATATTATTTTCATCATTTGGTCCATTATTAGTAACAACAATGCTATAATTTACAGTATCTCCAACATTAGGATTTGTATTATCTACAGAAATAGCTGTTATTAAGTTTGAGCTTGTTACTGTTAAACTAGCAGATAGTACGTCTCCAATTGTAGATATATCAGCCTCATCTGCTGTTGCAGGAGTTATAGTGCTAACTATAGTTTCACCTCCTTTATCAGCATCTATAGTGGCAGTTACTTGTAATGTTGCAGTACCATTAGCTGCAATTGTACCCACTGTCCAAAGTTGAGTTGTATTTGAATAACTTCCTTGACTTGCTGTATTACTTACATAAGTAACGCCAGATGGTAAATTATCTGTTAAGCTAACATTTGTGTAAGATGATGGACCATTATTTGTTAAAGTTATGGTGTAATTTATTGTATCTCCTGTATTAGGTGATGTGTTGTCTACTGTTTTAACAGTAATTAAATTACCACCTGTTACTGTAATTGGTATAGATAATACATCTCCTGCACTACTTACATCTGATTGATCAGCAGCAGCAGCAGTTGTTGTATTTGTAATTACACTTCCAATAGTGCCAGAATCTACTGTAGCTGTTATCGTTAATGTTGCTTTACTTCCTTTTGCAATTGTACCAATTGTCCATAAACCTGAACCATTATTATACGTTCCAGAAGTTACAGATGCAGAACCTACTAAAGTAAGACCAGAAGGTAATAAACTTGTTAAAGAAACATTTGTAGCATTTGTACTACTTATATTCGAAACATTTACATTGTATTCAATTGTGTTTCCTTCATTAGGCACTGCATTATCTACACTTATGGTTGTTATTAGATCTATACTAGTAACATTCATTACTGCACTTAACACATTAGAAGATAAAGCACTGCTAGTATGGTCTCCATTTGCAGCAGTAGTATTTACTGTTATTGATGTACCTCCTGTATTATTATTAACGGTTGAGGTAACTACTAAAGTAGCTTGTGCTCCATTTGCTAAATTACCAATAGACCAAACTCCTGTACCAGAAGTATAACTACCTTGAGAAGCAGTATTGCTAACAAAAGTTAATCCTGAAGGAACTAGACTTGTTAGGCTAATATTTTCGTCTGCTGTTGGTCCATTGTTTGTTACTGTGATAGTATAAGTTACAGTGTCACCTTCATTTGGTGATGCATTAGAAACAACAACATTTGTTAATAATTTTGCACCTAATACATTTATTGTAGCTGTTAAATTATCTCCATTTGTATTTGGGTCTGTTACTGTACCAGAAGCAGCAGTTGTAGTACTTATTATTGCAGAACCTGCAGTATTTGCATCTACAGTAGCATTAATAGTTAAAGTTGCGGTACCTCCATTTGTAAGTGCTCCAATACTCCATAAACCAGTTCCTGAAGTGTAAGAACCTTGACTTGGTGAATCTGAAACATAGGTTACTCCACTTGGTAAAAGGTTTGTTAAGTTTATCCCTGATTCTGAGTTTGGCCCAGCATTTCTAACTGATATTGTATAAACAATAGTATCTCCTTCATTTGGTGCAGTATTATCTACTGACAATTGTGTAATTAAATTTGCAGTTTGAACCACAATATCTGATTGTAAAACATCTCCAATTGTAGTTGGGTCTGTTTGATCTCCAGTTGCTGCTGTTATTATATTACTAATTGTACTTCCACCAGTATTAGCGTCTACAGTTGCTTCTATTTCTAGAGTAACTGTTGTAAATTTTGCTATGTTACCAATTGTCCATAATCCAGAACCTGAAGTATAGCTTCCAAAACTTGGCGTATCTGAACTATAAGTAACGCCTGAAGGTAATAATGCTGTTAAGCTTGTGTTAGTTTCATCACTTGGGCCATTATTTGTAACACTTATTAAATATTTAACTGTGTCACCAACATTAGGGTTAGGATTATCTACTCTAATCGTTGTTACTAAGTTTGCACTTGTAACATTTACATCTACACTAATAATATCTCCATTAGTTGTTGGGTCTGCTTGATCTCCTGATGCTCTAGATGCAATTGTATTTGTAATGGTTTGTCCTCCTTGATTTGAGTCTATTGTACCTTTAATTTTAAGGGTAGCCTTATCAGATGTATTTATGGTACCAATTGTCCATAAACCAGTTCCTGAATCATATGTTCCTTGGGTTGTTGTATGACTTGTATAAGTAACACCAGATGGTAAAAGGTCTGTTAACGAAACATTTGTATCATTTAAACCACTATTATTTACAACATTTATTGTGTATTCTATAGTGTCTCCAACATTTGGAGTTGGGTTATCAACAGAAATTACTGTTACTAAATCTGATGCACTAACAATAATATCTTCTGTTAAATCATCTCCTGCTGTTGTACTGTCTGTTTGGTCTCCAGCTGCTGTTGAAGTAATTGTGTTTGTAATTGTATTTCCAAGAGTTCCAGCATCTACAGTAGCTGTTATATTTAAAGTTTCTAAAGTTCCTTTAGCTATATTTCCAATAGTCCAAATGCCATTGGAAGAATTATATGTACCTGCTGTAGCAGAACTGCTAACAAAAGTTACACCTGTTGGAAGTTGGTCTGTTAAAGAAACATTAGTTGCATTTGTATTACTAATGTTAGATACGTTTATTGTATAGACAATTGTATTTCCTTCATTAGGTACAGTGTTGTCAACTGTTTTTGTTGTCACTAAATTAACAGTGGTTACATTAATAGCTGCAGATAATACATTTCCAGTAGTATTTGGGTTTGTATGATCTCCATCAGCTTTTGTTGTTGTTGTAGTTATGGTAGATCCTCCAGTACTTGCGTTAACTGTTGCTCTAATAGTTAAGGTAGCAGAAGCACCATTAGCTAAAGTACCAATTTGCCATTTACCTAATCCTCCAGAATTATATGTTCCTTGACTTTCTGTTGCAGATACTAAAGTTAAACCTGCAGGCAACTGACTTGTTAACTCTACATTTCTATCTGTTGATGGACCATTATTAACAACAGTATAAGTATAAATAACTTCATCTCCTTCATTAGGAGTTGGGTTATTCACAAATAAAGTGGTTACTAATTTTGCGCTTTCTACAATAATACTTGCAGATAAAATATCACCTGTAGTATCTAAATCAACAACATCTCCAGAAGCTGCACTAATTGTATTTGTTATGGTATTTCCTCCTTGATTTGCATCTACAGTTGCAGTAATATCTAAAGTAGCTGTAGCTCCGTTTGTTAATGTTCCAATAGTCCATAAACCTGTTCCAGAATCATAAGACCCTTGAGTAGCTGATGCACTAACATAAGTAACTCCAGTAGGTAAAACATCTGTTAACTTAGTATTTAGCTCATCATTAGGACCCGCATTTCTTACTAAAATTCTATATACAATTGTTTCTAACTCATTAGGTGTAGGTTTGTCTACGCTAATCGTTGTTACTAAGTTTGAAGTGGCTACTAAAATATCTGTAGATAAAACATCACCTACAGTTGTTGGATCTGTTTGGTTACCTGATGCAGCAGTTGTGGTGTTTGTTATTGAATTTCCACTTTGATTTGCATCAACTGTTGCTACTATTTCTAAACTAGCAGATGATAAAGCTGTTAAGCTTCCCAAGTTCCAAACTCCAGTAGAAGAAGTATAACTACCTGCAGAAGGATTTGAACTTACAAAAGTTAAACCAGAAGGTAATACGCTTGTTAAAGAAATAGCATCTTCATTAGAAGCTCCATTATTGGTTACTGTAATTGTATATTTTACTTGATCTCCAATATTTGGATTTTTATTATCAACATTAAGTACTGTTACTAAGTTTGCGCTAGTAACATTTACTGTAGCAGATAAGGTATCACCAACAAATGAAGGATCTGCTTCATTACCTTTAGCTGCTGTTGTTGTATTAGTTATTGATTGGCCTCCTTGATTTGCGTCAATACTTGCAGTAATATTTAAAGTTGCATCACTATTTGTTGTAACATCTCCTACAGTCCAAAGTCCTGTATTTTCATCATAAGTTCCTTGACTTTGAGTATGACTAACATAAGTAACTCCAGAAGGTAATAGATCTATTAAAGAAACATCTGTATGATCTGATGCACCTACATTAGAAACAACTATCGTATAAACAATATTTGTATTTATGTTTGGTGTAGGATTGTCTACAGTTTTAACAGTAATTAAATTTGAATTTAATACTACAAGTGTTTTTGATAAAACATCGCCTATTGCACTTGTATCTGATTGATCTGCAGCAGCAGAAGTTATTGTATTTATGATTGTACTTCCACTTGTACTTGCGTTAACTGTGGCAGTTATTTCTAAAGAAACATTTGCATTTGCATTTAAATCACCTATTGTCCAAAGTCCTGTAGTATTGTCATAAGTTCCTTGAGATACTGTATGACTTACGTAAGTTAAACCAGCAGGTAAATTATCTGTTAAGCTTGCATTTGTAGCTGTTGTTGCACTAATATTAGTTACATCAATTGTATACTTAATAGTACTTCCTTCATTTGGTACACTGTTATTTAAACTTAAAACAGTAACTAAGTTAGTGCTTGTTGGGTTTACATTTACTGATAAAACGTCTGCAGCAGTTGAAGGATCTGTTTGATCTCCAGTAGCAGAAGTTGTAGTTAGTGTTAATGTATTTCCTCCTTGATCATTATCTATTGATGCTAAAATGGTTAACGTCTTTGTTGTATTTTTAGCTATAGCTCCAATAGTCCATAAACCTGAACCATCATTATAAGTACCATCACTTGGAGTTGCACTTACAAATCCAAAACCATTAGGTAATTTACTTGTTAAACTTGTATTAGTTTCATCATTAGGTCCATTATTTGTAACCTTAATTGTAAATGTAACATTCTGTCCAACATTTGGTGTTGGGTTATCTACACTTAAAATAGTAACTAAGTCTGCACTTGTTACATTAATAGTTGCAGATAAAACATCACCTGTAGTTACTAAATCTATTTGGTCTCCTGTTGCTGCAGTGGTTGTATTTGTAATAGATTGCCCACCTTGATTTGCATCTACAGTTGCAGTAATATTTAATTTTGAGGTAGCACCAGCATTTAGAGAACCTATAGTCCATAAACCTGATGTATTATTATAAGCACCAGATGCATCATCACTAACATAGGTAACTCCTGTTGGTAAAATACTTGTTAAAGAAACGTTTGTTTCATTACTTGGCCCTGCATTTTTTACAGTGATAGAAAATACAACTTGATTGCCCACATTTGGTGTTGGGTTATTTACAGAAGCAACTGTAATTAAGTTAGCAGAAGTTGGTGTAAAAGTTTGTGATAAAACATCTCCAGATGTTGTTGCATCTGTTTGATTACCTGTTGCTGCAGTAGAAGTAATTGTGTTTGTTACATTACCTTGATTTGAATTTACTGTTGTATTTACTGTTAATGTTGCAGAAGCTGATTTAACAATATCTCCAATTGTCCAAACACCTGAAGTATTATTGTATGAGCCAACTGTTGCTGCTCCACTTGTAAATGTTAATCCAGCAGGAACTAAACTTGTTAAAGAAACACCTGTTGCATTTCCTGGACCATTATTGGTTACTGTTATTGTATATGAAAAAGTATCATTTACATTTGGTGTGCTATTAGGTATAGCAACTACAGTAATTAAATTTGAACTCGTTACAGTTATTGACGCTGTTAAAACATCTCCAACAGTTGTAGCATCTGTTTCTGTAGCAGTTACAGAAGAAATGGTATTGTCTATATGATTTCCTGCTGTTCCATTATCTACAGTAGCTGTAATTTCTAAAGAAGTAGTACCAGTTGCAATAATATTACCAACAGTCCAAACTCCAGTAGAAGCATTATATGCTCCTGATCCATTGTCTGAAACATACGTTACTCCAGTAGGTAATGAATTGTTTAAAACAACATTTGTAGCATCATCAGTTCCAGAGTTTGTAATAGTAATGGTGTATTTTATGGTACCACCTTCATTAGGTGAGCTATTGTCTACACTAATTGTTGTTACTAAATTGATGCTTTTTACAGTTATATCTGCACTTGCTGATGGTAGCGTATTTGTAGCACTTTGATCTGAAATAATTTTTGAAACTGTATTAGAAATTGTACTACCAGAAGTACCACTATTTACAGTTGCTGTAATTTCTAAAGTTGCAGAAGTTGATGCTGCAATTGCAGAAGGATTCCAAATACCTGTTGCTGAATTATAGGATCCAGATCCATTATCTGATACGTAAGTAAGTCCTGATGGTAATACAGAAGTTAAAGCTAAACCTGTTGCAGAATTAGGACCATTATTTGTAATAGTAATTGTGTACTTTATAGTGTCTCCTTCATTTGGAGTAGAATTATCTACAGCTATTGTTGTAACTAATGCTGCTTGATTTACAGTAATTGCTTGCGTTAAAACATCTCCTGTTGTTGTTGCATCTGTTTCAGTTAAACTTGCAGCAATAGTATTAGATATTGTGTTTCCAGCTTCACCTGCATTTACAGTACCTGTAATATGTAGTGTTTTACTATTACCAGCTGATATGTTTCCAACTGACCAAATACCAGTTGAATTATCAAAATCTCCTGAACCATCATCAGATGTATAAGTAAGTCCAGAAGGAATACTAGCTGAAGAAACTACAACATTTGTTGCTGTACTTGGTCCATTATTGGTAACTCTTATTTGGTACGTTATTTCATCTCCTTCATTAGGGTTTGCATTGTCTACAGATAAAATAGTAACAATATTTGCTTGGGCTACAGGAGTAATTTCTACTTTATCAAAATCGTCTTCTGTTTGGTTTCCATTTCCTGGAGTAGAATTAGAATCTGTTTGATCTACAAACATAATTTCTGCTTCTTGTGTAAATAAACCGGTTGCATTTACAGAGGCAGTAATTGCTAAAGTTTCTGAACTTGCATTATTTAAATTACCAATAAACCAATTTCCACTAGCAGCATCGTAAGTTCCTGAACTAGGAGTTGCACTTACAAAAGTAAAGCCTGATGCCAATAAACTTTTAACATCTACATTAGTTGCGTTACTAGGGCCAGAATTTGTTGCTGTTATTGTAAAAACAATGTTACTTCCCACATCTGGTGTGGTTGAGTTTGCTGCAATAGATAGGCTTAAATTAGACTCATTATCTATTGTTAACGTTACTGTTGCTGTCTTAGAAACACTTGTAGGAGTATTTGTAACATTATATATGACTGTAACTGTTTTTCCTGCTTCTGCTGTTGTTGGTGTATATGTTAGTTTACCTGTAAGATTATCAAAACTTACAGTGCCTACTGCTGTTCCTCCAGATTGAGTGATAGTTGTATTGGTTCCTGCTAAGAAATCATCATTTACTAAAATATCTACCTCTGTTGCTTGTCCAACTTTTGCTGTTGCAGTATCATCATTTGCTGTAGGTAAATTAACATTTGGATCTGTACTATTTGGATTCCCATCATTATCGATATCTGGATCTGTTGCGTCTGGAATTTGATCTCCATCTGTATCTTTCTGTACAACAATTGTTACAATTCCATTTGAACAATTTGTTGGGTCTACATTTTCACAAATACTGTATTCTAAGAAATAAATACCTGAAGTAACAGCTGAAGTAACACTAATATTTCCAGTAGAAGTATCTAATGAAATCCCTGCATTAGACGTACTAATTTGGCTAAGTGTAACTTCAGAAATTAAGGCTGAAGTATTATTTAATAAGTCGTTTGATAATACATTTACAATAGCTGAATTTGCCACTTTTTCTACAACTTCTATACCATCATTATTTGCGCTTATAATATTAGAAATGATAGATAAAACAGCTGCATTAGATGTAAAGTCTGTATCACAAACATATGAAGGTGTGTTTATGATTACTCTATACTGATTACTGTTAAAAGTGCTATTATTTGGTGTTACTACTAAATTTGCAGTTGTTGAACCAGAATAGTTTGTATTGTCTGTTAAATCTACCCAACTACTAGTACCTCCATCATTAACTTGCCATTGATAAGTTGGTTCTGTTCCTGAACCACTTATAGTTGCTGTTGCTGAAAAAGTAATAGCTCTATTAATATTGGTTAAATGATCTACTGGTTGAGTTGTAATACCTGCTAATGCTTTAGAGGCTTGTAAAAAATCGTTTGCTCCATTTGTATCGTTATCTGAAGGTAAAGTATTGTAAAGATTACCTGTTACACCAGCAGCAATTACTAAACCATTTGCATCTACTACAGGGTTTCCTGAGCCATATTTACCATTATTATCAGCATCTGTATTTGCACCATAAACTTCATTAACATCGTTACAACCATCATTGTCTGAATCTATATCTAAAGAATTTAAAATACCATCACCATCTAAATCAGGTTTATCAAAAATACTTGCCCCTACTTTTACTGTAAAGGTATCATTACCATCAGATTTTCGTGCTCTAATAATAAATGGATTTGTAAAAACAGAGCCTAAATTAGCTGTAAATCCAGCACCAGCTGTATTATTACCAGAAGTTATAGTAACAGTTCCTCCATTAGCTGAAATTGTACCTGTTGTACCTGGTTTTAAAGTAAAATTTGTTAAAGGTTGGGTAAAAGTTAAAACCATATTAGTTTGTGCATAACTAACATCTATAGTAACTTGTTCTAAATCTGACAATTTAGCTGAACCTTGTGGGTTAAAATTGAATGTGTTGAGCTCTCCTGTAGGACTAGCTGCACAAGAAATTTCTTTACCATTATTAAAAAACTCTGATGCATTCCCTATACCACCATTTGCTGTGTTTCCTCGATTTTTAAAGTCAATATTATAAACTATACTTCCAGATAAACTAGATAAAGTTCCTGTAACGTTTCCTGTACCTGAACCTGTATTAAAAGCAGTACCAACAATAGTTGTTTTTAAACCTTCTTCAGTATCTAAAATACCATCATTATCGTCATCTAAATCATTAATATCTGCTACTAAATCTCCATCTGTATCTTTTAAAATTGTAACAGAAATTGTTGCTGTTGTACAATTGGTTGGATCTATTTTTTGGCATATTTGATAATCAAAAGTATATACCCCTATAGGTGTTGTGCCATCTGTAGCTAATTGACCCGTTGTTAAATCTAAAGTTAAACCAGAAGGTATTGACCCCGAAGTTGAAATTGTTACATCTGTGTTATTTATTGTTGCTGCATTTAACTCATCGTTTGTTAATATGCTACTTATTAAAACTGTAGTGTTATTTTCTGAAGTTGCAATATTATCATTATTAGCAACTATTGGGTCTGAAGTAACTAGTAACTTAGCAGAGTTAGACTCAAAAGAAGAACCACAAACAATTGTTGGGTTATCTATCTTAACTCTGTATAAATTATCTTTTAAAGAAGAGGTAACATTTGTTAAAAATAATGTGTCTTTTGCAACACCATTATAAGTTGCTGTATTTGATAAATCTTGCCAGCTATTTGTTCCTTTTAACTTTATTTGCCATTGATAAGTAGGTGGTAAACCTGTACTTGTAGTATTTAATTGAAAAGTTAAAAATGTATCTGTATTAGATTGAACTGTAGCTGGAAAACTAGGATGAGTTTTAAAACTTGTTGCAATATTAGAAGTTTGCAAGAAATCTTCAGTACCATCGTTATTAATATCATTTGGTAAGTTGGTGTAGCTATTACCAGATACGCCTGCTGCAATTACCAAACCATTAGCATCTACTGTTGGTTTTCCTGTGCCATAGATACCATCATTATCAGGGTCTGCAGAGACACCATAAGCTTCAACAACATCAAAACAAGAATCTCCATCAGAATCTGAGTCTAAAGAGTTCGAAATACCATCTAAATCTTTATCAGAATCTGGACAAGATGATAGAGGTATCATAGTATAAATTAAATTAAGAGCTAATTTGTCATTATCGTTAGAAATACCATCACCTGAAGAAACACCTCCTACAGTAGTTAAAATATCTACATCAGAAATTAAAATATCATTGTAGGTGCCATCTTTAATAATTACTCTATCTCCAACACTATCAACAGCTAATACTACATCTGTTCTTGAAGGATCTGCTTCAAATATGGCTTGAAAAGACCCACCTTGTGTAAACGATGTTACTTTACCAAAAGGTCCATCAAATATTCCTGTTTTAGCACCAATTGTATTTGGTGTATCTGGGTTAACATTTTTTGCAGATAAAGTTCTACCCCATTTTGTTGCAGATGCTTGTGTAACTAAAACAGTTTTATCTGCATTAGATGACCATTTTTGTATTTCTGTAAACTCAGTATCAGATAACCAAGATTCTATAGTTGGTACCTTATCAATACCTCCTATAAAAAGACCATCAAGATTTAAACTATTTAAAAGTGTTTCAGTTATTGGGTTTGTACTAGTTATTGGGACTAAAATAATTTCTGTTTTTACAATTCCATTAGGTCCAAAATTTGCAGGGTTTTCAATTTTTTTAGTTAATGCATTTACCATTGTAGATCCATCAAATGTATATCCATTATCATTATCAAAATCTCTAGAGTTAGTTATGTAACCTAACCTCATTTGAGATGGCAAAGTACATACACCTTCAACCGTATCTAAAATACCATCATTATCATCATCTAAATCATTTACATCTGCAACTCCATCAAAATCTGTATCTAATAAAACATTTATTGTTATAGTTGCTGTTTGACAGTTTGTAGGGTCTGCATCTTCACATAAAGTATATGACAAAGTGTATGTGCCAGGTGTTACAGTGTTATCTACATTTATATTACCTGTAGTTGTTTCTATAGTAATCCCAGAAACTGTAGTACCTGTTTGTGTTAACGTTGTAGTTTTAGAAGAGCCATTAATAATAGGTAGAGCACCAAGAAAAGTATCATTTGCAATAACTCTTGTTGGTAAAGTTAATGCTGTAGCTGTAGAACTTAATTGAGAAATAGTAAAAGAATCGTCTACTAAAACTATTGGGTGTTTGTTTACGGTTAAAGTAGCTGCAGAACTAGTTTGTGGATTTAAACATACATTAGCTACAGGACTTACAATACACCTATATTTATATCCATTTTTATCTGATAATGGATTTGTTATTGAAAGTGTTGCAGTGGTTGCACCACTATACAAACCACCATCAGTAATATCTGCAAAAGTACCTGTGCCTGGATCTTCTTGCCATTGATATGCTGGGTCTAAACCTGTACCTTGTAATTGAGGAGTAACTGAAAAAGTGGCAACATCTGTAATAGAAACAGCTGTATTTGCTGGTTGTGTACTTATACTTACAACTTCTTTAGAAAGTTGCAAATAGTCTCTAATAAGATCGTTATTCGAATCTAAAGGAGATTTAAGATAAGCTCTTGTTGATGGGGCAATACCTGCAGCAACTACTAAACCATTTGCATTTACGCCACCATTTGCTAAGGTTGGTGTTGCACCAAACTGTCCATTTCCATTAGTATCAGTACCTGCACCATAAGCCTCGTTTGCATCTCCACAACCATCTGCATCACTATCTGGAGATAAATAATCAAAAATACCATCTCCATTTTTATCTGTATGTGTAGCAACATCTGCAGAAAAAGATAATGTTTGAATCCCAATACCTCCAGGACCAGACTCATTATTAAAAGCTGTTCCAATGGTTACTCCTTTTTCAAAATTTATTTCTGGTATAGCATTGGGTTTAGAATTTGTAATAAAAGGCAATGCATCTTGTCTTGAGCCAGATTTAGTGTCTGCCATAAGCCTAACCTTTCTACCCAATAAATCCAATTCTAAGGTAGGGTTTCCTTCTCCATTCCATGGAGCCCAGCCACCACCATTAACATCAAAAATATTATTAAAAGCAGTGTTTGTATTGTATTGTAAATAATTGAAATTAACAACAACAACACCATTTATTTCAATATAGAACCCTTCATCAAAATAACCACTTCCATTAGGGTCAGATTGACTACCAATTTTAAAACTAACATCTACATTACTAACGGTTTCTTTTGGGGCAAAATTTACATCTATGGTTACATAAGAAACTGTACCAATTCCACCTCCAGAGCCTACTTCTGACCTTGAAACTGCATCAAAAGCAAACTTACCTGAAGTAGATCTATCTGTAACTATATATCCATTTGTTGGTGTAGAAATATTTGGCCCAGAAGCTGCTTTTATACTAGTAGATGAAGTATACGTACTTATTGGTCTTGATGGTATAACAGCCCCAAAACCTTCGTCTGTATTTAAAATTCCATCATTATCTGAATCTAAATCATCTGTATCTAAAACACCATCACCATCTGAATCTAGAGCATCTTGTACTGTAATTGTACCTGTTGCACTAACAAAGTTACAGTTGCCAAGTATAGGTATTGAATAATTATACACGCCTGTTTTTGTTGGAGTACCAGAAATTGTAAGAATATTTGAAGCTAAAGAAGCTTTAACACCTATAGGTAAGCCTGTAGCAGACCCTAGTGCAATTGCACCTGTTGTTGTATGCGTAATAGGGCTTATTAAAACATCTTTTTGTACAGTTGGTGTAGCAGAAGGTGCAGATACTGTTTCGTTTTCTGTTATAGTTAAGGTACCTGTTAAAGAAGGTGCAGTAGAACATTGTTTACTTGTTGTGTTTACTGTATAATTAAAAGTGCCATTTACTGTTGCAGAACCAGATATTGTTAAAACTTGCGTAACATTATTAAAAGAGGCTGTAACACCTGTAGGTAAACCAGTTACTGTGGCTCCAGATAAATTTGTGCCTTTATAAGTAATATCTGTTATAGGTGTATTTTCACATTTGGTTTGATTGTCTGTATCTACAACAGAAGATAATCTAAGTCTTGCTGGTGTACCTGCAAAAGTAAAAACTACATTATCATTTAATGTAACACCCGAAAAAGTTAAAACTCCAGAAGCTAAAGCTGTTGGGGTAATAACAGAAACAGATCCGTTTGTAAAGTCTCCATTACCATCTTCATCTATTAATAAAGCATAGTCTGTATTTAATACTCCTGATAAACAAATACCATTTAAATTAAAAATTAAATCTACAGTACCTACATTACCTGTATGTTTAACTTTCCACTCTCTTCTTAAACGTATTTTACCATCTTCTGACGTTGGTAAGTCTACTCTTTCTTCTGTAAGTGCTGCATTGTCATGACCAATCATTAAAAAGTCATTATCTTCTAATGAACTTGGTGATCTTAACACAATATTACCTTTACCTGTTTGCCCAACACCTGAACCACTACCTGTGTTTATACTATTTGAAGACGATTGATTTAATCCACTAGCTGCATCATTTCCTATACCAAATACATCATTCCAGTAAGAATTGTTATTCCAAATTGATGTGCCAGAAGAACTTACATAATTACCTAAAGAACTGTCTATTGTTATACCGTATTTAAGAGCTAAGTACGTTTCAATTTTAAGTCTTTCTTCATCAGTATGTGCGTTTGGAAACATAATTAACTCAGCAATCTGACCATTGAAATAATTTGTACTGCCTGATTGTATACTTCCCACAGTTGGTATGCCTTGAAAAGTTGTCATTACTGATCCTGTAATACTTACAGTGTTGTAAAACAAACCATCAATAAATGTTTTTTGACTAGAAAGATTTGAGTTTGGAACCAATTCCACAACTCCAATTTTATATTTTTCAATGCCTAAATTTCCTGAAGATCTAAATGAGTTTGCACTTCCTGAAGAAGCATATGAAGTTAACATATTAACACCAGACATCATGAAACCTAATGTGTTTGCTGTATTTGTAGTTCCAGAAGAAGTTGATATTACTGGAGAAGAATTATTGTCTTCTTTGTTTTTAATTACAGCATAAAGTGTTTGAAATTTTATAGCTGTATTACCAGATAAGTAATCATCTACACCATCAAAATCTACAGCATAATTAAAGTTAACGGATTTATCACCTAATGCTGGGTTTCCTAAAAAATTAAATGTATTAATTCCTGTTTGATCTCTCCAACTTGTTAAAGTAGCTCCACTATTTGTTACACCTGAGTTACCTTTTAACCAAAGATTTGCACCAGCTACACCACCTGAACCTTGAGTTGTAAATGTTTTATCTGATCCAAATGCGCTACCAGCTGTATTAGTCGATTTTAATCTGTAATGATATAATGTACCTGGTAATAAACCCATTAAATTCGCAGTAACATCTACTGATGCTGATGCACTACTACTAGATGGAGTTGAAACAATAGTTTGCCCATAACTTGTAGTTAAACCATATTCAAAAACAAAGTTAGAAGCAGTGCCTTGTGGATTTACCTCACCATTTAAAGTTGCTGAAGATGCAGATAAATTTGTAGCATCGCCAGTTGTAACAGATGATAGTGCTGCTCCTATTTGAGACTGAGTTAATGGAGCATCCCATAAACGAATACCTCTTACAACACCTCCAGGTGTATGTTCTGTAGAAGTATTGTCGTTTTTAAAAAAAATAAACTCTCTATTACCCCCAACTAATCTGGGTACAGAAGAATCACTAGTATCTGTTTCATCATAAACTTGTGTAACAGTACCATCAGATTCTACGACATACACCTTTATTTCTTTAGCTGCTGTTCTTGTTAATACAAAATCATAAAAAGTATTAGGCAAATAAGTTACAGATGCATTTGCTCCAAAAGGGAAAAACTCAAGATTTCGATGATTAAAATAAAGGCCATTATCATCTGTTTCCCCTTTAAAAGACAGTATTTTTTTATAACTCTTAGTACTTCCATTAGAATTACCTGTATCTTGATATGAAATTCTAAACCCAACAGAATAACTATTTGGGTTTGGTAATAGATTGGTTCTTAATATTAAACCTCCACCAGGCGAATTTGGTTGAGTCCAAGACCAGGCATTTGGGCTAGATAGAAAGTTTGAACTAGCAACATTTGATGTTATTAAAGAAACACCTGTGCCTTCACTATCATTAAAATTATTATTGAACTCAAAATTATGAACTAAGTTTTGAGAAAATAAAACAAGATGAAAAAAGCTTAATAGAAATAAAAAAAAGACTTTTTTATGAATAAATAGGATTCTATTTAAAACAGTTTGGTATAAGGTAGTTAGCATATTTTTAAGCACAATTGCATGTATTTTTTCTTATAAAGTATTAAAATTAAATTTTATATAAAGTGGGGGGCTTTTAAAATTTAATTGGTCTTATAAGTTCGTTTTTGTTTTTCTAGTAATTTTTAAATAAAATTTAAATCGCTTAAAAATGATTATGGAAATTTTATTATAAAAGTTTAATGTTAAAAATAATATAAAATTTCACTTAAAAAAAAGATTTTTAATTAGTTGTAAGAAATATTAAGAATATTGTATTAATTTTTAAAAAAAAGTTGTAAAAAATGTAAATTTTAGTTTATAGATGCTAAAATTCCTTTTAAAAATTGATTTTCATCCATCCATGAAAGTGCCATTCTTACAATTACCAAGTCTTGGTCTGGTAAAATATATACTCTTTGACCTTGATAACCATCTGCAAAAAACATGTTTTTAGGTACGTCTTTTAGTCTACCTCCAGCATTTAACCAAAATTGAGCTCCATAAGTACCATTTGAAGTGGGTGTGGGTTCTGTAATGTACTTAACCCAATCTTTAGCAAAAATTTGTTCTCCATTCCAATTTCCTTGATGTAGATACAATAAACCAAATTTACCCCAATCTCTAGGAGTTGCCCAAGCATAGGAAGAAGCTACATAATTCCCAGCTAAATCTGCTTCAAGTATCATAGAATTCATGCCAATTTTATCAATTAAATTTGTGTACCAATAATCTAAATATTCTTGATGGGTTTTAAATTTACTTCTTATAATACCTGACAATAAGTTTGACGTTCCAGAAGAATAGTTCCAAGATGCATTTATTTTACCTGTTAATGGTTTTTCTTCTTGCATTTTGGCCATATCTCTTTCTAAAAAAAGCATTTTTGTAGCATCAGAAATTTCATCATAATTCTCATCCCAAGCTAAACCAGAATTCATTTGTAATAAATTATGAATGGTAATGTTTTTGCGTTCATCATTTTGCCAAGAATCTATAGGCGCTTTGTCCATAACATGTAATTTTTGTTGGTATTGCATAACCCCAAAAACAGTACTTAGCACACTTTTAGTCATAGACCAACCTAAAATTCTAGAATCTTTGTTAAATCCTTTAGCATATTTTTCTGCTATAATTTGATCTTTATAAATAACGAGAACTGCTCTAGTTTGTCTTTTCCCAAAAATTGTAGCAATAGTGTTATTTAATTTATTATAATCTACATTGTTAAAAACGGTATCTTTTTGTGCTGCATTTCCATAAGGATAAGGTGTTGTTTGATCTGTTAGTGTTCTTTTTGGTGATAAATATGCAGCAGTTTCATCTTCTTTTGATAAGGTTAATACTGTACCTAAACCTTCTCTATAAATTGCGTTTCTGGTTAACAAACCAAACACAGAAGAAGTAGCTGATTTATTGTTTTCATTTATATAATCGTCAGCTAAATTTACAGGCGAAAAATTATTGTCTGATTTATCTGTAAATTCTAAAGACCTTTTTGCTACAAAAACTGAAGATGCAGTATTTTTTGCTGAATACCCAGCAAGAATATTTAGTTTTGGATAATTATAAATAACTGCAATTGTAACTGTTATTACCAGTAAAAGTAAAATTCTCTTAAAGATTTTCATTTGAACACATTTTAGTTATGTAAAAATAAGAAATTCATATTGAGAATAGTATGTGCTTAAAAATGCATGTTTTATCTTTGTATCATAAAATGATTTTTATGTTTGATGTTGATAAAATTCGAGACGATTTCCCAATTCTTAAAAGAAAAGTTCATGGTAAACCTTTGGTTTATTTAGATAATGCAGCTACTTCACAAACTCCGCAAATCGTTATTGACACTATTGTAGATTATTATAGTAATTACAATGCTAATATTCATAGAGGAGTACATACCTTAAGCCAAGAAGCCACTGATAAATACGAACAAGCTCGTATTAAAATTCAACATCACTTTAATGCAAAAGAAGCTTTTGAGATTATTTTTACTTCTGGTACTACACACAGTATTAACATGATAGCTTCAGGTTTTGCATCACTTTTAAAAGAAGGTGATGAAATTATAGTTTCTGCCTTAGAGCATCATTCTAATATTGTACCTTGGCAAATGTTATGCGAAAAAACAGGAGCTATTTTAAGAGTAATTCCTATGAATTTAGAAGGTGCTTTAGAAATGGATTTTTATCATAACATGCTAAACAAAAACACAAAATTAGTGTTTTGTAACCATGTTTCAAATGCTTTAGGTACTGTAAACCCAATAAAAGAAATTATAGATGCTGCTCATAAAGTAGGAGCTGCTGTTTTGGTTGATGGAGCACAAGCAACACCTCATATAAAGCCAGATGTTCAAGAGTTAGATGTAGATTTTTATGTAGCTTCTGCTCATAAATTGTGTGGCCCAACAGGTATGGGTATGTTATATGGTAAACAAGAATGGTTAGAAAAACTACCTCCTTATCAAGGTGGAGGTGAAATGATTGCAACAGTTTCTTTTGAAAAAACTACTTATGCTGGTTTACCTCATAAATTTGAAGCTGGCACACCAAACATTTGTGGAGGAATTGCTTTTGGAGCAGCCATAGATTATATGAACACTATTGGTTTTAATGAAATTGCTAGCTATGAAAATGAGTTATTAACCTACGCAACAAACCAACTTTTAGAAATAGAAGGCGTTAAAATTTACGGAACCTCAACAGAAAAAACAGCTGTTATTTCTTTTAATATAGAAGGCATTCATCCTTATGATATAGGTGCTATTTTAGATAAATTAGGGGTGGCTGTTAGAACAGGTCATCATTGTGCACAACCTATAATGGATTTTTATAAAATACCTGGTACAGTTAGAGCATCGTTTTCTTTTTATAATACAAAAACAGAAGTTGATCTACTTATTGAAGCTGTAAAAAAAGCAAAATTAATGTTATCATAAATGAAGCATTTTACTTAAATAATTAAAAAGTCATCAATATTTGATGACTTTTTTTATGAATTAATTTTGTCTTTCAAAAAAAGTGTATGTTCGAAATGTTAAAATTTTTAACATTTTATTGTTTAATTGTTATTATTTAAACAATAATATTAATTTAAAGTCAAAGTTTTAACACAATTTAACTTAATTCATTAACCCCATAAAAACACTAACCTTTTATGAAAAAAACAGTATTAGGCTTGCTAGTTTTAGCAACAGGCGTATTTATTGGTTGTCAAGATAACGCATCTGACCTTCCAAACAATCAACAATCAAAAATTGATATGAGTGATTTTTATGTTCATACAGATGAGTTTGAAAGCAAATCTGACAAAAATGGAGATAAAGTATGTTATTCTATGAAAGTCTTAAACGAACAATTATCAAAAGACAAAAACTTGTACAAAAAAATGTATGACATTGAGTATGCTACAAGAAAATTTATTGCTGCTAAAAAACCAAGTGGTAGTGGAGGTGGAAAACCAGGAAATGGTGGAGGTAATGGAGGAGGAGATCCTGTAGGAGATAACTTAGGCGTTATTAACATCCCAGTTTATGTACATGTTATATATAGCAATTCTAATGAAAATATTTCTGATGCTCAAGTTGCATCTCAAATCGCTGTTTTAAACGATGATTTTAGAAGAAATCATAATGATGCTAACAACACACCTAGCGAGTTTGCTAGTGTAGCAGCAGATACAGAAATTAATTTTACATTAGCTAATACATTTAGATATGCAAACTCAAGAACTTCTTGGGGTACTAACAATGCTGTAAAAGCAGAATAACCAACAGTAACACCAGAAACTCACATGAATATTTGGGTTGCAAATATTGGTGGTGGAATCTTAGGTTATGCACAATTTCCTGGAGGTAATTTAGCTACAGATGGTATTGTAGTTTCTCCACAATATTTTGGAACTACAGGTTATGTTGCTGCACCTTTTGATGGTGGTAGAACAACTACTCATGAAGTAGGTCATTACTTAAACTTAAGACATATATGGAGTGATGGAAGATGTAACAGAGACGATTTTGTAGCTGATACACCAAGTTCTGACAGACCAAATTATGGTTGTCCAACATCTGCAGTTCACTGTCGTTCAAACAACCAGTTTATGAACTATATGGATTATATAGATGATAGCTGTATGAATATGTTTAGTTTAGGACAAAAAGAAAGAATGAGAGCTTTATTTGCTTCTGGAGGAGGTAGAGCTGCACTAGCAGGAAACTAAAAGTAAAAACTACAAAAACAAGAAAGAGCGTTATTTAAACGCTCTTTTTTTGTACTTTAAATTCAAGAACTAAACACTATGAAACATCTTATTATATTACTAAGTTTTTCTTTTTTTAACTGTGCATCACAACAAAAAGTAATGAAAAACAATTACAGAATAGAGTATAAAGCTCAAACAAGAGGCGCTTTGTAAGAGATTTTAGTTGAAGGGAATCTACTCTCTTTTAAATCCTATAATGAGTCTAAAACAATTGTTTTAACTAAAGAACAAGTTAGGCAATTAACAAATGAGATTAACAATATTAATCTTAAAGCTATAAACGATATAGAAGTGCCTACAACAAAAAGATTTACTGATGTTGCTATGATCGCTTATTTTAAAATAAATAAGGCAGAAAATAGCTATAAATCCTCTGAGTTTGATCACGAATATCCACCTAAAGAATTACAAACACTTTTTAAGATTTTAATAAGTTATTTAAACTAAAAAAAGGTTGAGCAAATGCTCAACCTTTTTTCATATTTATTAATTCTTTACTTATCTTAAAGTAGGAGAATAATTTGTTGGGTATTCACCTGCAACAGCTAAACCTCCTGTAGCTTGTGTAAAGTTAGTTCCAAACTTTACATCCATAGCAGCTAAAATTTTGTTAGCCATTAATGCATAACCTCTAGCTGTTAGATGTACTCCATCTAAACTTACTAAACCACCAACCACTAAATTAGTTGTTAATGTATAATTATCAAAAACGATACCTGTAGAAGCTTCTTCTAATACAGATTTTAAATCTACTAAAGCAACATTTGGATTTGCATCAGTAATTGCCTTAATTGTAGCATTATAAGAATCTGTAGCCGTTTTAATTGCAGCTTGTTCTTGTGGTGTTAAAACCCATCTATCACCTAAAGGAACAGAAACTCCATTTATTAACTGAGGATTTCCACCAACTGTAGTTCCAATAAATGTAGAACTAGGTAATACAAGTAAATCATCTGCTGTAGCTTGTCTCATATTTGTTAAAGCTGCATTAATTGGCGTTAAATTAGATAAGTTTTCATCTAAAATTAAAACCGCATTCTGACCTGCAACAAAATTTACTTTTCTACGATCAACCTCTGCTTGATCATAGTTTGTTAATAAAGGTAATACTGCTGCTGGTAATAGGTTTGCATTCTTTAAGTCTAATACTTGTTGTAACCCTGCATTATAAGCTGCAAAAGCACCATTTAATTGTGCTGCTGTAGCAGCATCTAAAGGAACTGCGTTATAAGGCACTGTTGTAAAGTGAGCTAAGTTTGTAATATATGGTACATTACCAACAACACCTTTAGCTCCTCCAGAAGTTAACGTATTGACCATAGTAGATAAAACTTGTCCAAAAACATTTGGATCAGTAATATCTGAACCACCATAAGTAGATGGATCTAAATTTCCTGTTTGATCAACACCTGAACCACCAGATAAAGCATAGCCTAAAACATCATTACCACCAACTTCTGATAAGGTAAAAAATGTTGGTGCTTGAGCCATAGCATCTCCTAAAACAGTAGCATTAGGACTAGAAGCCATTCTTGCAAAGTAAGGGTTAGCTAAACCTAAAGCAACACCCTGTACATTTCCATAACCAGGTGCTACTAAGTGAAAACTTTTAGCTCCTGGTACACCAAAGTTATTTAGATTTCCTGAAACAGAATTTGTAACTTCTGTAGTTGGCATTGCATTTAAAGTTGCGGGTGCAGAACCATTAAAAAATAATCTTGGTCCTTGAATAACATTACCCCCTAACAATAATCCACCTATGTTATCATTCATCATAGGCTGATTAAAAGTTGTTTTAAACTTAGAAGCTAAAATGTTAGGAAACGAGTTTTGTTGTGCTGCAATAAATAGTGCATTGTCTGTAAATCCTGCAGTAAAAGAAGCTCCTATAGAAACATAGCTAGAAAAGTCTAAACCACTTGTATTTAATTCCACTTCTTGTTCTACAACCGCTGGAATTTCTTCTAGTTCATTATTTACATCACAAGATGCAATCCCTAATGAGAGTAGAAATAATCCTATATATTTATAATTTTTCATAAAATATTGTAATTTTTATTAATTGTTAATTGTCCAAGATAAGTAGTACTGAGACCCTATTGCTCCAACACCAGGTGCACTTAAATATTCTTGACCTGTTAAGTTAGATCCTCCAAGTTTAATTACAGACTTCCACTTTGGAATTGTATAATTAACTTGTGCGTCTAATATTGTTCTTGAGTCAATTACAGCATTATGGAATGTTGATTCCCATAAATACTCATCTTGCCATCTTACATTTATGTTAAAACCAAAGTTTTCAAATAAATCTGTTTTACCAAATTGAAATTTAACTTTGTGCTCTGGAGTGTTAAATGCAGCTTGGAAATCTGGATCTGTTGATTGATCAAAATCAAACTTAGCAAATGTATAGTTTAACCCTACATTAAATCCATCAAAAATTCTTGTATTTAAACCAATACTACCTCCATAAGAGCTAATATCTGCAGAAGAGTTAGTATATGTAGAAAAGGCTGTAAAATCTCCATTAGCTAAAGCTGCTAATGATAATGAGTTGTCACCAACTGTACCATAAAAAGGAACTAATACGTTGTTATTAGAAATAAAGTCTTCATAACTATTATAGTAAACACTCATATCTACAGTAACTCTATTTTCGTTACCACCAACTATTCCTCTATATCCTACTTCATAAGCAGTTACTTTTTCTGGTTTAACTAACTCAACATTTGCTGCAGTTGGTGCTCCTTGTACAACTGAGCTTGCTGAAAATGCATTTTCATAAGCTGCACGTCCTGTAAGTGTTACAGAAGGTGTACCCGCTATTGTAGCACCAGCACCACTTAATGTTAATGCTGGAGTTGTATATCTATCTAAGTTATCTGGAGCAGAACCTACTAAGAAAGCTCTACCTGCATTTAACCCAATGTATTGATCTTGTGTAGTTGGGTTTCTGAAACCTGTTTGAAAAGACGCTCTAAAGTTTTGGTTTTTATCTTCTCCTGCAGCATATGCTAAAGAAACTCTTGGAGAGAAGTTACCATCAAAGTTTTGAGCTTTATCATAACGTAAAGAAGCTGTTAACTTTAAACGATCTTCTTCTAAAAATTTCTTTTGCATTTGTGTGTAAACACCATACTCATCATAATCAATTGGCCCATCGTAATCTGTAAAAATACTTCCATTAGAATTTAATGAATATAATCTGTAAGAAGCACCTACTTGAAACTCTGCCCAATCAATCATATCTTGAAAATTGTAATTTGCATCTACATGATATAATTTTGTATTATCTTGAAATTTAGATCCTGTAATTAAATCTGGATCATTTGTAACTTTATCAAAAGCTGCTTGAAATTCTGGAGTTCCTGGTAAAAATCTACCTGACTCTGCTTGTTGTCTTGCTAATGCATGAGCTTGATCTGAAGTTAAACCTCTAAGAGTTGCTCCAATATAAGCACCAACATACTCTCCAAACCATGTGTTATCATCTTTCCACTCTCTGTTAATATTAATTGCTGCAAATCGAGTGTCAAAAGAATCACCTGCATCTTCGTTAGTTAAATAACCTCTAACAAAAAAGTTCTTACCTCTAAACTCTAATTTGTGTTGCTCCATAAAGAAGTTTCTGATGTTGTATCTATTTAAACCTTGATAAATAGTATTACCTACACCAAATTTAGAATTCCAAATTACTTCTAATCTATCATCTCCATAAGGTCTATAGTTTAAAGACGCTCCAAACTTCATGCTTCTAGCATTGTAGTTCATTAAATCTCTTTCATCATAACCAGTTCTACTTATGTCTTCACTTGGTACTAATGCTGATGAACCTGCAGGAGCTAAACCTAATTGCTCTAATGTTTGTGCAACACCTCTAATGTTTGTAGAAACCTCATCTCCATAAACATTTAAACCATCATAGTTTCTATCAGAATTTCTATCACCTGCAACATATTGTCCATTTAATGTGTTTCTGTAATCTGTTGCAAACCATTCTGTACCTTTTAAATAAGATAACGTAGCTTTTGCAGCGAATTTTTCAGAAAATTTATACGCCATACGAATATTAAAATCGTAAAACTCATTATCTCCAGCAGCGTCCTGACTTGTTAAACCTGTCTTTAAAGAAACGCTAATTCCTTGATCATCAAAAGGATTTCTACTTGTCATAAACATAATACCGTTAAAAGCATTTGCTCCATAAAGAGCTGATGATGCTCCAGGTAATAATTCAACCGTTTTTACATCTAGCTCAGACATACCTAAAAGGTTACCTAAAGCAAAATTTAATGCTGGTGATGAATTGTCCATACCATCTACTAACTGCATAAAACGAGTGTTTGCAAAAGTTGCAAAACCACGAGTGTTTACAGATTTAAATGTTAAACTGTTTGTGTTGATGTCTACCCCTTTTAGATTTTCTAACCCATCATAGAAAGAAGGCGAAGATGTGTTTTTAATGGCTCTAATATCCATCCTTTCCACAGTAACAGGAGACTCCATAATACGTTCTGGAGTTCTAGAAGCAGAAACCACGATTTCGTCTAATGCAGTTTCATTTTCTGTAAGACTAACATCTACTTTTTGTTTGTTTTTTGTAATTTCTACTTTTTCTGTCTGATACCCTAACATAGAAATCTCTATGGTAAAAGGTGGCGTATCTGACGTTTGCAAAGTAAATTCCCCATCGAAATCTGTATTTGTACCAACAGCCTTTCCTGAAATTTTAATGTTTGCTCCAGGAAGGGTTTCTCCCGTTTTTGCATCCTTAACAGTACCAGTGATAGTTGTTTGAGCTACCATTGCTATACTGCCAAGAATTAATAATGCAAAGAGTAAAGTCTTTTTTATCATAATTTGAATTAATTTGTTAACTAAGATGCAAAATACAATTTTTTTTGAATTTCTGAATAATTCCTCAATAAAATTGTAGGGTTAACAATATTTATTAACATATTTTGCCATATATACATATTAAAACGCTAATAAAAACTACTTTTTACAATGTACTTATTGTACCTTTGTAAACCAATTATTCTAATGTTTTGCAAACTGTAAATAACATTTTTAACTTTACTTCACAAGAAAAAACCTTTGTTACTATTGGTACTTTTGATGGTGTACATTTTGGTCATCAAAAAATTATCGAAAAATTAGTTTTAGAAGCTAAGAAAGAAGGAAAGAAATCTGTAGTACTCACTTTTTTTCCACATCCAAGAATGGTTTTACAAAAAGAAGCATCAATAGAATTAATAAATACTATTGAAGAACGCGCAAAACTTCTTGAAAAAACAGGATTAGATTATTTAATTATTCATCCTTTTAGCAAAGAATTTTCTAGAACAACAGCACTAGAGTTTGTTCGAGATTTTTTAGTAAACCAACTTAATATTTCAAAATTAATTATTGGTTACGATCATCATTTTGGAAAAAACAGAGAAGGTAATATTAAACAATTAACAGAGTACAGTCAACTTTACGATTTTACAGTTGAAGAAATACCTGCTCAAGACATAGATGATGTTTCTGTAAGTTCTACCAAAATTAGACGTGCTTTGCATGCTGGAAATTTAAAAACTGCCAACAATTACTTAGGTTATAATTTTATGATCAATGGTGTTGTAGTTAATGGAAAACAATTAGGGGGTAAAATTGGGTATCCAACTGCAAATATTGATGTTAAAGAATCTTATAAGTTAATACCTAAAACAGGTGTTTATGTAGTAAAATCTGAAATAGATAATGAAACTATTTATGGTATGATGAATATTGGCAATAGGCCTACTTTAGATGGTAAACACCAAACTATTGAAGTTCATTTTTTTGATTTTAATAAAGATTTATATCATCAATCTTTAACTGTAGAATTAATTTATTTTTTACGTGATGAACACAAATTTGATTCTATTGATTCACTTATTCACCAGCTAAAAATAGATGAAAATACAGCAAGAAACTACATCAAAAACAATCTATAGTTCTACATTGCTAAAGTCTTAAGCTTACTGTATATTTGCGCCTTAAATCATCTTTAAAATGTTACAAGTACAATTTATTAGAGAAAATAAAAAAGTCGTTTTAGATGGCTTAGCAAAACGTAATTTTGCAGATGCAGAAAACATTGTTAATCAAGTTTTAGCAGCTGATGAAAATAGAAGAGCAACTCAAGTTGAGCTTGATAATACTTTGGCTGAATCTAATAAATTATCTAAGGAAATAGGAAATTTATATAAATCTGGACAACCACAAAAAGCAAATCTTTTAAAAGAAAAAACTGGACAATTAAAAGATGCTTCTAAAGATTTACAGGAAAAATTAAATGGTTATGCAGATGAATTACAATCACTATTGTATCAAATTCCAAACATCCCTCATGCGTCTGTAAAAGCGGGTAATTCAGAAGAAGATAATGAAGAAGTTTTTAGAGAAGGTAAGATACCTGATTTAGGTGAAAATGCTCTACCCCATTGGGATTTAGCAAAAAAATATGACATTATTGATTTCGATTTAGGCGCAAAAATATCAGGTGCTGGTTTTCCTGTTTACAAAGGAAAAGGAGCAAGATTACAGCGTGCATTAATCAACTACTTTTTAGATAAAAATATAGCTGCAGGTTATCATGAAGTTCAAGTACCTCATTTAGTGAATGAAGCTTCTGGTTTTGGTACTGGTCAATTGCCTGATAAAGAAGGGCAAATGTATCATGTTACAGAAGATGATTTGTATTTGATACCCACTGCAGAAGTACCTATAACCAATATGTTTCGTGGCAATTTAATGCAGGAAACAGAATTTCCAATATGTGTTACTGGTTATACTCCATGTTTTAGACGTGAAGCTGGTTCTTATGGCGCTCATGTTCGTGGTCTAAATAGATTACATCAGTTTGACAAAGTAGAAATTGTTAGATTAGAACACCCAGAGAATTCTTATAATGCTCTAAATGAAATGGTAGAGCACATCAAAGAAATTTTAAGAGAGCTAAAATTGCCTTATAGAATTTTACGTTTATGTGGTGGAGATACTGGTTTTACTGCTGCTTTAACTTTTGATTTTGAATTGTTTTCTACAGCACAAGACAGATGGTTAGAAATTAGTTCTGCATCAAACTTTGAAACATTTCAAGCAAACAGGTTAAAACTAAGGTTTAAAAATAAAGATGGTAAAAGTGAGTTAGCACACACGCTTAATGGAAGCTCTTTAGCTTTACCTCGTGTTTTAGCTGGTATATTAGAGAATTATCAAACAGAAGATGGAATTCAAGTTCCGGAAGTCTTGATTCCTTATACTGGTTTTGATATGATTAAGTAAAGTTTAATTTGCTACAATAGCAACCATTAATCTTTTGTATTTATTCATTTCTAATAAAGAATTTAAATAATCTGCTATTTGACCATTTTTCATAAACTCTATAGAATTTTGCTTAGCAATCTCGTATTTGTTAGTTAGTTCTATCATGACCTTGTTAATTAGTTATTATATCCTATAGACAAGTTTTATGCCAAAATGTTACAAGGTTGGAGTTTAATTTCTTTTTGTTTAATAAAAAATTAACATTTTTGTTAATTATCTTTGAGATTATATGAGAATTCTTATTCTTTTTTTGATTGTTTTTTGCAGTGAAGTAAACTTCGCTCAAAACATTATGTCTAATAAATCTGAAAACAGTTATTATTTAGCAGAGACCTATTTTAGAAAAGGCGAATACCAAAAAGCAGAGCAACTTTTTAAAGAACTTTACAACAAAAGTCCATTTAATACAACATATTTAAATCGATTAATTTCTTGTTACCAAGAAATAAATCAGTTTTTAAAAGCTGAAAACTTAATAACGTCAAAACTTAAAAAAGACCCAAGACAAACTTTTTTATATGTTTTGTTGGGGTACAATTTCGAAAAACAGCAACTTTCTGAATTAGCTAAAGTAAATTATGATAAAGCTATAAATTCTTTAGAAAAAAATGCTGCATTTGGTGGTATTATAGGTCGCTTTTTTAAAGACTATAACAAATTAGATTATGCTATTTCTGCTTATGAAATTGCTATGTCTAAAAACGAAAATGCAAACTATAATTTTCAAATAGCTCAGATTTATGGAGAAAAAGGAGAATTTAAAAAGATGTTTGAATCTTATGTGAATCTTGTAGATAAAAATGATAGTTATTTAAATCTAATTCAAAGATATGCAAGCAGATATATAACTGATGATGCAGAAAGTGAAACTAATATTTTATTTAGAAAAACACTTTTAAAGAAGGCAATAAGTAATCCAAAAAAAGAATGGAACATTTTGTTAAGCTGGTTATTTGCGCAACAAAAAGAATATGGTAAAGCATTTAATCAAGAAAAAGCTTTATACCAAAGAGAAGAATCTGATCTTACTGAAATTTTTAGTTTAGGTAAATTAGCTTTTGATAATAAAGACTTAGATGCAGCAAAACAATGTTTCGATTTTATTAATGAAAAATCAACTTTAATAGAAGAAAAAGTTGATGCTAATTTATACTTAGCAAAAATTGCTGTAGCGCTTAAAAATCCAGAAACTGAAGCTTTTTTTAAATCGCTTTTTATTGAGTTTGGCAAAAATGCTCAAACCATAAATATACAAACCGAGTATGCAGATTTTTTAACCTTTTCTAAAAATGAGCCAGAAAAAGCAAAATTAGTTTTAGAAGAAGCTTTAACCTTTGCAAACTCAAAATTTGATAAAGCTCGTATAAAATTAAAATTAGGTGATGTGCTTGTTTACACAGGTAAATTTAATAAAGCTCTTATTTATTTTTCTCAAATACAAACTCAATTAAAGGGGAATAGACTTGCGCAAGAAGCACGTTTTAAAGTTGCACAAACCAGCTATTTTAAAGGCGATTTTACTTGGGCAAAAGCTCAGTTAAAAGTTTTAAAAAGCTCTACTACACAACTAATTGCAAACGATGCTGTAGATCTTTATTTAAAAATAATTGATAACGAACCTGTAGACTCTATACCTTCTGGATTAAAGCAATTTGCAAAAGCAGAACTCTTAGCATATCAAAATAAAGATAAAGAAGCTTTGCAAGAATTAGAAGGATTGTTTGTTCCAAAAAATCAAAATAATAAAGACTTTTTTGCAGGTGCAAAACCAGGTGAAGTTATTTATGATGATGCTCTTTTTCTACAAGCTAAACTTTATGTAAAGCAAGAAAAATATCTAAATGCAATTGCGAGTTTAGATAAAATTGTTGCTGCAAATAATCAAGGTTTTTTAACAGACGATGTCTACTTTATGATGGCAGAAATCTATAAAAACAACTTATTAGATATAGAAAAAGCTAAAGAATATTATCAAAAAATTATTTTTGAACATCCTTCTAGTATTTACTTAGTTGATGCTAGAAAAAAATACCGAAAATTAAGAGGAGACAATATATAATCAATTTAAAAGATAATTTGGTTGGTTGTTGACTAACTTTATAAACTAAAGATTACAAACCAATATGTACATATACAACGTAACAATTAATATAGATGATTCTGTTCATGACGAATGGTTAATTTGGATGGAATCTCATATACCAGAAGTTTTAAATACTGGTAAATTCATATCTGCTAAATTCACAGAAGTGTTAGTAGAAGAAGAAATGGGTGGTAAAACATATTCAGTTCAATATACTGCAAACAGTAAAGAAGATGTAGAAGCATATTATAAAGAAGATGCAGATGAATTAAGTATAGAAGCACTTAAAAAATTTGGTGATAAAATGCTTGCTTTTAGAACAGAATTAAAATTAATTAAAGAGTTTTACCCTATAAATGTTAGTAATTAACCATGTCTGTAAAAGCAAAAAAACATTTAGGACAACACTTTTTAAAAGATGAAAATATAGCAAAAAAAATTGCAGATGCTCTAACAGAAAATGGTTATAACAATGTTTTAGAAATAGGTCCAGGAATGGGTGTTTTAACCAAATACATTTTAAAAAAGAAACCAAAAGTTACTGTTTTTGAAATAGATTCTGAATCTGTAATTTATTTAAAAGAAGTTTTTCCTGTAGAGCAAATTAGTATTGATACCTCAGCAGAAAAGTTTCAAATTATTGAAGGTGATTTTTTAAAATGTAATCTAAAAGAGGTTTTTAATAACCAACAAGTTGCTATTATTGGTAACTTTCCATATAACATTTCTAGTCAAATCGTTTTTAAAGCTATTGAAAACAGGGATGTTGTACCCGAATTTTCAGGGATGTTTCAAAAAGAAGTGGCAGAAAGAATCGCAGAAAAACCTGGTAGTAAAACTTACGGAATTCTATCTGTTTTAACACAAGCTTTTTTTGATACTGAATATTTGTTTACTGTGCCTCCTTCTGTTTTTAATCCACCTCCAAAAGTAGATTCTGGAGTTATAAGATGCATTAGAAAAGAAAACTTTACCTTACCTGTAGAAGAAAAATTATTTTTTAGAGTCGTAAAAACAGCTTTTAATCAAAGAAGAAAAATGTTGCGTTCTAGTTTAAAATCATTTAATCTTTCGCTTTCTTTAAAAGAAGACCCTATCTTTGCTAAAAGACCTGAGCAGCTATCTGTTTCAGACTTTATTTTACTCACTCAAAAAATAACAGAAAATGGCAATTGAAGTTACTTCAGAGTTTTTAGAACAACTAAATGAGTACATAGCTCAAAACAAAGATGCAGCTATCAAAAAGCTTTTTGATGAAGTGCATTATGCAGATATTGCAGAAATTTTAGATGAGGTTAGTTTTGATGATGCTATTTATATAATTAAGCTTTTAAACAGCGAAAAAACTTCTGAAATCTTAACAGAATTAGACGAAGATATTCGTGAAAAAATCCTAGAAAATTTATCTGCTCAAGAAATTGCAGACGAAATTGGAGAAATGGACACTGATGATGCTGCTGATATTATTGGTGAACTTTCAGATGAGCGTCAAGAAAGAGTAATTAATGCTTTAGATGATGAAGAATTAGCTGCAGATATTAAAGAGCTTTTATCTTACCAAGACAATACTGCTGGTGCTTTAATGGCTAAAGAGTTAGTTAAAGTTTATGAAACTTGGACAGTAGCTGGCTGTATGAGAAGAATTAGAGGTCAAGCTAAAGACGTTACAAGAGTTCACTCAATTTATGTTGTAGACAAAGAAGATAAATTAGTGGGTAGGTTGTCTTTAAAAGACTTAATTATTGCTAAATCAGATCAACAAATTGCAGATATTTTAAAAGACAATGTAGATGCTGTAAATGTTAACGAAGATGATGAAGAGGTTGCAAAAATTATGGCTAAATACGATTTAGAAGCCATACCTGTTGTAGACGATAATAACGTATTATTAGGTAGAATTACTATTGATGATATTGTTGATGTTTTAAAAGAAGAAGCAGATAAAGATTACCAATTAGCAGCAGGTTTAACACAGGATGTAGATTCAGACGATAGTATATTACAATTAACTAAAGCACGATTACCTTGGTTGTTTTTAGGGTTAATTGGTGGTATAGGAGCTTTTATTATTATGGAAGGCTTTCAAGGAGTATTTGAAAAATATGCTTCTTTATTCTTTTTTACACCATTAATTGCAGCAATGGCTGGTAATGTTGGTGTGCAATCATCTGCAATTATTGTGCAAGGTTTAGCAAACAATGATGTAAAGGGCAGTATAAACAGCAGACTTCTTAAAGAAATGTTTTTAGCAGCTTTAAATGGGTTTATTTTAGCGCTATTTCTGTTTTTATTTGTTTGGATTTATGAAGGTAGTATTAATACAGGTTTAGCAATATCTGTTTCTTTAGTTGCTGTTATTATTGTGTCAGGTTTAATAGGTACATTTGTACCACTTTTTTTAAACAAAAGAGGTATAGACCCAGCAATAGCAACAGGCCCTTTTATAACCACCTCTAATGATATTTTTGGGATCTTAATTTACTTTTTAATTGCGAAATTAATTTTGGGTATATAAAAATCCTCTTTGATTGTTTCGTAGAGAAGTTTATAAGAATCGGATTTTAATTTATTGATATATTTTCTGAAATAAATCCCACAAAACAACACCTGTAGTTACAGAAATATTTAATGAGTGTTTAGTGCCTAATTGAGGAATTTCTATACACAAATCTGATGCGTTTACTACATCTTGCTGAACTCCTTTTACTTCATTGCCCATTATAACTGCATACTTCTGGTTTTCTTTTGGATAAAATGTATTCAATTTTGTGCTGTTCTCTGCTTGTTCAATAGCTAGCACTTTTATGTTTTCTAACTTTAGTTTATTAACTAATTCTAAAGTATCCTCTACATACTCCCAATCTACAGATTCTGTTGCCCCTAAAGCAGTTTTATGAATTTCTTTATTGGGTGGAGTTGCAGTAATGCCACACAAATATATCTTTTCAATTAAAAACGCATCACTAGTTCTAAACACAGAGCCTACATTATTTAAACTTCTAATATTATCTAAAACCACAATAATGGGTGTTTTTTTAGTTTGTTTAAACTCTGTTACTGTAAGTCTATTTAACTCGTTATTTTTAAGTTTCCTCATAGTTTGTGAATAAGTTCACAGCAAACTGCTACTATAAACTGCCTACTAATTTTTACCTTCGCAAAACTAACTGAAATTTTTCTAAAACTTGGCAAAATCAAAAGCTAAAAAGGTAACTCCTTTAATGAAACAATACAATGCAATCAAGGTTAAATATCCTGATGCTATGTTGCTGTTTCGTGTTGGAGATTTCTACGAAACCTTTGGTGATGATGCTAAAAAAGCAGCTGAAGTTTTATCAATTACACTTACAAAAAGAGGTGCAGGTTCAGACTCAGAAACAGCATTAGCTGGTTTTCCTCATCACTCTTTAAACACCTACTTACCAAAACTGGTAAAAGCAGGAATGCGTGTGGCAATTTGTGATCAATTAGAAGATCCTAAAATGACGAAAACCATTGTAAAACGTGGAGTAACAGAGTTAGTAACTCCTGGAGTTTCTTTAAATGACGAAGTTTTACAGAGTAAAAAAAATAACTTTTTAGCAGCAATCCATTTTGATAAAAAACAACTTGGCATTTCATTTTTAGATGTTTCTACAGGTGAGTATCTAATAGCTCAAGGAAATACAGAATACATAGATAAATTATTACAAAATTTTGCACCAAGTGAAATCTTAGTACAAAAACAAAACAAGCAACAATTTTTAGAAGTTTTTGAAAATAGATATTACTCTTTTTATTTAGATGATTGGGTTTTTCAAACTGAATATGCTAATGAAACTTTACAAAATCATTTTGAAGTAAAGAGTTTAAAAGGTTTTGGTATACAAGATTTAAAATGTGCGATAATTGCTGCTGGAGCAGTATTGTATTATTTATCTGAAACACAACACAATCAATTAAAACACATCCAAAATATTAGCAGAATTGCTGAAGATAATTATGTTTGGATGGATAGGTTTACAGTACGTAATTTAGAGTTGTACAACCCAAATTCTGTAAATGCTGTTACTCTTTTAGATGTGATAGATAAAACCATTTCACCTATGGGTGGTCGTTTGTTAAAGCGTTGGTTAGCATTACCTCTAAAAAATATAGATTCAATTAAAAACAGGCACGAATTAGTAAAACACTTTATAGATTCAGACTCACTTTCACAAACGGTTACCTATCAATTAAAACAGATTTCAGATTTAGAAAGACTTGTTTCAAAAATAGCTACAGGTAAAGCAAATCCAAGAGAAATTGTATTGTTAAAAGATTCTTTAAAAGCAATTTTACCCATAAAAAAAGAGCTTGAAAAGAGCAAGAACAAAGCAGTTTCAGCATTAGGAAATCAACTAAACTCTTGTACAGATTTAATTGAAAAAATTTCTCAAACCTTATTTGATGATGCTCCTGTTAACCTTAATAAAGGTAATGCTATTGCTAATAATGTTCATCAAGAATTAGATGATTTACGCACAATTTCGTCATCTGGAAAGCAGTTTTTAGATGCTATGTTAGCTCGTGAAACAGAGCGTACAGGAATCAGTAGTTTAAAAATTGCCTTTAATAATGTTTTTGGGTATTACATAGAAGTTAGAAATACGCACAAAGATAAAGTTCCTGAAGAGTGGATTAGAAAACAAACTTTAGTTTCTGCTGAACGATACATCACTGAAGAACTTAAAGAATATGAAACTAAAATTTTAGGTGCTGAAGAAAAAATTCAAGCATTAGAGCAAGAGATTTTTAGCAAATTATTGCAATACATTATTCAATTTGTAGATTTAATACAAAACAATGCTAAAACCATAGCAAAAATAGACTGTTTATTAGGTTTTTCTGTATTAGCTATTGATAATAATTACGTGCGTCCAATTATGGATGAAAGTACAGATTTAGACATCAAAAACGGGAGACATCCTGTTATCGAAAAGCAATTACCTATAGATCAAAGCTATATTGCAAATGATGTTGTGCTTAACAGAAACCAACAACAAATTATCATGATTACTGGACCTAACATGTCTGGTAAATCTGCCATTTTAAGACAGACTGCATTAATTGTTTTATTGGCGCAAATGGGTAGTTATGTACCAGCACATAATGCTAAAATTGGTATTGTAGATAAAATATTTACAAGGGTTGGTGCTAGTGATAATATTTCTATGGGCGAATCTACTTTTATGGTAGAAATGAATGAAACTGCATCTATCTTAAATAACATTTCTGAACGTAGTTTAGTATTGTTAGATGAAATTGGTAGAGGTACCTCTACTTATGATGGAATTTCAATTGCTTGGGCTATTGCAGAGTTTTTACACGAGCACCCGTCTAAAACAAAAACATTATTTGCAACTCATTATCATGAGTTAAATGAAATGACAGTAACTTTCGAAAGAATTAAAAACTTTAATGTCTCTGTAAAAGAGTTAAAGGATAACATCATTTTTCTTCGTAAGCTCGTTTCTGGTGGCTCTAATCATAGTTTTGGTATTCATGTAGCTAAATTGGCTGGAATGCCAAATATAGTGATTCATAGAGCTAATAAAATTCTTAAAAAGCTTGAAGAAAATAATAAAAATGAAGAGGTAAAAGAAGCTTTAAAACAAACTCAGAACGAAGATTTACAACTCAGTTTCTTTCAATTAGATGATCCTTTATTAGAAAATATTAGGGAGGAAATTTTAGCAACTAACATTGATACTTTAACGCCTATTGAAGCACTAATGAAATTGAATGAGATTAAAAGAATGTTGCTAAAAAAATAATTATTCTATTTTACTTTCTTGTACAACTTAAATATTAACACAACTATAGCTATAACAAACAATAAAGAAATTGTTTGAATTAAAATTAAATTCCAGCTAAAGTCGTTTAAAATTGTTTCCATAAATTATTAGTGTTTATAAATATCTTTTCTTTTAAATCTAAAAATTATAAATGGTGTTATCATAGAAACAAACATTAAAACATCAAAAACAATTTTATTTGGTAGAAAATAATTAACAACCAAATAGATAGAACATAAAGAAAAAACAGCTTTATATTTTAGTTTAAAAGGAGAGAATACTATTAAAAGAAATAATAAAAGCCCAATTATTGTATATAACTCCTTAATGGTTAGCATATAATAAAGGTAAATAAAAGATTTTTAAATTTAAATAGCAGTGAAGTAAAAAACGCAAAATTAATTTATAAATAAATCAAAAAACAATATAACTCATTCATTTATAGTTATTTATGTTTATTTATAAAAAACAAAAAAATTAATGAATTTTATTAAACAATACGCATATTTGAGATAAATTAGTTTGTTTTTGTACAATAACTACTATCTTTGTAGACGATGATAAATACTTTTTTTCTCTTTATAAGTGGTCAAGAAATATTCATAATAATGATTATTGTTGTGATGCTTTTTGGTGCAGATAAGATTCCTGAAATTGCTCGTGGTTTAGGAAAAGGCATACGTCAAGTAAAAGACGCAACTAACGATATTAAGAAAGAAATTAACGAAAGTGCAAAAAAACAAGGTTTAGATACAAACCTTACTAAAGATCTGAATAAAGAAATTAATGATGTAAAAAAAGACATTGATGATTTTACAGGTCCTATAAAAAGAAATATGTAATCTTAAAGTACCCTACTAACTGTTAAACCATCTCTTATAGGTAACAAAACAGTTTCTACTCTTTTATCAATATTCAGTAACTTATTATACTCTAATAAAACTTTGGTGTCTAGATCTTTAGGATTTAATGGTTCAACAACTTTTCCACTCCATAAAACATTATCAGATAAAATTATTCCTCCAGGCTTTATTTTATCAATAATTAAATGAAAATAGTTAATGTAATTTGATTTGTCTGCATCAATAAAAACCAAATCAAATTGCTGACATAAAGTTGGAATAATTTTGGTTGCATCACCAACCATTTGTTGTATTTGACTTCTGTAACCAGATTTTTCGAAGTATTTGTTTTGTAAAGTTTCTAGCTCTTCGTTTTTATCAATAGTAATTATTTTTCCTTCTTTTGATAATCCTTCTGCAAAACAAAGTGTTGAATAACCTGTGTAAGTGCCTATTTCTAAAATATTTTTGGGTCTTATTAACTTAGAAATCATAGACAATACTCTACCTTGAAATGCACCACTTAACATTCTTGGGTTTAATACCTTCTGCCAAGTTTCTTTAGTTAATTCTTGTAAAATTTTTGGTTCTTGTTGTGAGTGATTTACAACGTAATCGTCTATTTTTTCTGGTAAAAATTCCATTTAAAAAGGTAGCTATGCTTTAGAGTTTTCAAGTTTTTGTTTCAATGCAGCTTTATCAATATCAGATAAACATGGTTTTTCTTTTTGGCAATCTGTTGCTTTCATTCTAAACAAATCAGACATTTTATTGTTTTGTTTTGTATAAAGCCTACAAATACCACATCTTAAAAAATGAATATTTAGTTGAATCTTTTCAAATAACGAAGCCTCATTATATTGACTTTTATCACAAATCATTGTGGCTTCATCACATGTTATAAATAAAAACTTAAACATATATTTTAACTATTAAACCAGTTATCTTCCATACATTTTCTTAACTGCGTTCTTGCTCTATGGATAATAACCCAAAGGTTTGACGCTGTAATATCTAACTCCTTACAAATTTCTTCTGTTTCGAATTCTTGAATGGTTTTCATTCTAAAAACCATTGCATATTTTTCAGGTAAATTGTCTATACAAGCTTCTAATTGATCTTTTAACTCTTCATTTTCAACGGCTTTTTCTGAGGCATTGTCCCAGCTTTGAGGTACTCTTTCTTCTAACCAGTTTCCTTCTTGTTCACCATCAACATAAAAGTTCATCCTTACTTCTGCTTGTCCTTTTTTAGAATTGATTTTTCTGTAATAATCTATTACTTTTCTTTTAAGAATAGAAACTAACCAAGTTCTTTCTGTAGATTTCCCTTGAAAATTTTTAGCAGATTTTAATGCAGCTATAAAAGTATCTTGAACCAAGTCTTTTGCTAAATCACTATCATTAACTCTAACAACAGCATAATTATAGAGATAATCTGCGTAATTATCTATCCATTTATCTGGTTGTAAAGTTGGTTTTGTGTTAGCCATTTTAGCTTTAATAAAAAGCCAAATATAACTTATTTTTTGTCTTTTAGCGCTTTACAATTATCTCTTCTTCTCATATCTACAATATAAATGATTTGCCACTTACCATTATTGTTAAATAACTGAAAAGAATTAGCACCACAATGATTAAAGTTATCATTTAAATAGAATTCATAAGGAGTCCAAACAGATGCTAAATTACCATCAATTTTAATGTTATAAGAAAGTAACTTTTCTAAATAAACATTTTCTGGTTTTTTGTTAGCAACACCTGTTAATAAAGCTTGTCTTGATTGAGTATTTAAGTTTTTTAATCCTTCTCTATTTGTAAAAGTAGTTTGAATTTTAATGTCTTTGTGTAAGGTAGATTTCATAATGGTACTATCTCCTTTATGTAAGCCTATAAAAAATGTTTCAATTACTTTTTTAACTTCTTGTTGCTCATTTTTTTCTTGAGCTGTTATTACTAAAGAACTAATTAACAATAGTAAAAAAGGTATAATTTTTTGCATAATTGATTGATTTTGAAAACCAAAACTAATTAATTTTCTCTATTTACATATAGCTTTAAAAATACATTAACAGAAGATTAACTAGATTATGATGTAAATGATATTTCTTACTTTTACCATTGTCAAAAAATTAAAAATATGTCAATTGCAAAAAAACAGTACAAAAGAATTACTGTAAAATCTTTAGTTGAAATGAAAGCAAATGGAGAAAAAATTTCCATGCTAACAGCTTACGATTATACCATGGCTAAAATTTTAGATAAAGCAGGTTTAGATGTACTACTTGTTGGTGATTCTGCCTCTAATGTTATGGCTGGTCATGAGACTACATTGCCTATTACATTAGATCAAATGATTTACCATGCAAGCTCAGTAATTAGAGGTATAGAACACTGTTTAGTAGTTGTAGATTTACCTTTTGGAAGCTATCAATCTGACCCCAAAGAAGCATTACGCTCTGCAATTAGAATAATGAAAGAAAGTGGTGCTCATTCTATAAAACTTGAAGGAGGAAAAGAGATAAAAGAATCTATAAAACGAATTTTAAATGCAGGTATTCCTGTAATGGGCCATTTAGGATTAACACCACAATCAATCTATAAATTTGGTACGTATACTGTAAGAGCTAAAGAAGAACAAGAAGCAGAAAAATTAATGGAAGATGCTTTAATGTTAGAAAGAATTGGTTGTTTTGCTATTGTTTTAGAAAAAGTGCCTGCAAAATTAGCCAAGAAAGTTGCAGAAGCATTAACAATACCTGTAATTGGTATTGGAGCAGGAAATGGGGTTGATGGTCAAGTATTAGTAACTCATGATATGATTGGTATGACTCATGAATTTAACCCACGCTTTTTAAGAAGGTATTTAGACTTATTTGCTGATATGACAGGTGCTTTTCAACAATATGTAAAAGACGTTAAAAGTAAAGACTTCCCAAATGAAGAAGAACAGTATTAATCAAAAATGACAATTTCTCTAAAGCTTTTTCAATCATTATTATTTCTACTTACTATTCCTTTTTTTAAAATACTATTTAAGTTTTTTTTGATAAGAGCTGAAAAGTTTTTTATAAAATACAACTCTAAAAGAATGGAATTTTTCTATTCATATAAAAAACTGGTCCCTTTCTTTATAAGTTATATTTGGCCAGGATTAATCATATTGTTAATTATATTAATTTGGCTTAATTTTTAATGCTATGAAAGTAATTCATTTAGACACCAACCACCCTCTTTTAATTAATCAATTGAATAAATTAGGGTTTACTAATGATGAAGATTACTTGTCTTCAAAAGAAGATATTGAAGCTAAAATTCATAACTATGATGGCTTTATCATAAGAAGTCGCTTTAAAATTGATAAAGCCTTTATAGATAAATCAACTAATCTAAAATTTATTGGCAGGGTTGGTGCTGGTCTAGAAAATATAGATTGTGAATATGCTATATCAAAAAACATAGCTTTAATAGCAGCTCCTGAAGGAAATAGAAATGCAGTTGGTGAACATACATTAGGTGTGTTATTGTCACTATTTAATAAGTTAAATAAAGCTGATAAAGAAATTAGAGCAGGCAAATGGCTTCGTGAAGAAAATAGAGGGTTAGAGCTAGATGGAAAAACTGTAGGTCTTATAGGTTATGGAAATATGGGAAAATCATTTGCAAAAAAATTAAAGGGATTTGATGTAGATGTTTTATGTTATGATATAAAATCAAATGTGAGTGACGAAAATTGTAAACAAGTTTCTTTAGAAGAATTACAACAGAGGTCTGATGTTTTAAGTTTACATACCCCACAAACAACACTTACAAGAAATATGATAAACAAAGCGTTTATTAATCGTTTCAAGAAATCTTTTTGGTTATTAAATACAGCACGTGGAACATCTGTTGTCACAAAAGATTTAGTTGCTGCTTTAAAAAGTGGCAAAATTTTGGGTGCTGGTTTAGATGTTTTAGAATATGAAAAATCTTCTTTTGAAAACTTATTTTCTGACAACAATTTACCAGAAGCTTTTCAATATTTAATTGCATCAGAAAATGTAATTTTATCACCTCATGTTGCTGGTTGGACTATAGAAAGTAATGAGAAATTAGCACAAACCATAGTAGATAAAATCAAAGCAAAATTTTGTTAACTTGTAAGTCGTTATTCAACTATCAAAAAAAACTAAAATGACATACGAGGCTAACACTCCAGAAGAATGTGTTGCTCAAATACCTGAAGAAAGAAAACCAATCATTTCTAAATTAAGAAAAATTATAAAAGATAATTTGCCTAAAGGTTTTGAAGAGGGAGTAAACTATAAAATGTTGGGTTATTATGTTCCTCACTCAATATATCCAGAAGGTTATCATTGTGACCCTAAATTACCTTTACCTTTTATGAATTTGGCTTCTCAGAAAAATTCTATAAACTTATATCATAGTGGAGTCTATGCAAAAAAAGAACTGTATGATTGGTTTGTGGCTGAATATCCTAAGCATTCAAAAAGAAAATTAGATATGGGAAAAAGTTGCATCCGTTTTAAAAAAATGGATGATATTCCTTACGATTTAATAGCTGAATTATGTACAAAACTAACTGTAAATGAGTGGATTAACATATACGAATCTGCAATAAAAAAGAAATAATAAATATGAAAAATAGAGTAACTGGTATTGGTGGTGTTTTCTTTAAAAGTGATGATCCAACTGCATTTAAAGAGTGGTATAAAAAACACTTAGGTTTTAATATCGATAATTGGGGATGCACTTTTTGGTGGAAAGATAAAGATGGTAAAGATGCCTCTACACAATGGAGCTCTTTTACAAGCAAAACAGATTATTTTCAGCCCTCTAAAAAAGATTTTATGATTAACTATCGAGTTGAAAACTTGGTTGAATTATTATCAGAATTAAGAAAAGAAGGAGTTACAATTGTTGGAGACATACAAGAGTTTGAATATGGAAAATTTGGATGGATACTTGACAATGATGGTAATAAAATTGAACTTTGGGAACCAAAAGACGAAGCATTTAAATAAATATATATCTCATGAACTTATTATCTAAATATCCAACAGAAGTATTAGTACTATTATTTTTAACGGTAACTTTTTTACAATCTGGTATTGATAAATTATTTGATTGGAAAGGAAATGTTGCTTTTATAAAAGATCATTTTAAAAACTCACCTTTAAAAAATACAGTGCCTCTATTACTAGCTATCATTCTTGTTTTAGAAATAGTTGCAGGTTTTTGTATGCTTTTTGGTATATATGAACTTTATACTTTTGGAGCAAAAGAAATTGCTTTATTAGGAACAGAGCTTTGTGCTGTTACTTTAATCTTTTTATTAATAGGACAACGTTTAGCAAAAGATTATGCAGGAGCAATGAGCTTAGCTGTCTATTTTATTATTACACTTTGGGGTGTGTTTTTATTAAATAGTTAAAAATTATAATATAAATATTTACATAAGTATTTCTTATGTAAAAAAGCCTTTAAAAAATCCATTTTAAAGGCTTTTTATTTTTTTGGAAGGTGTTTGGTTGTTTTTGGTACAAACAATTAAAAAAACCTTTAAAAAGGCGTTTTATTGCTTTTTTAAGACATAAATTAAAGATGAGTACTCCTTTGTTGACTTAGCTTTAAAGTTTGACTTAAATCCATTAATAAATGCTGAAAAAGGTTTACTTTTTTTATGCTTGTATTTTTCACTTAATAGTACAACATAATAAGCATCAAATTTCATAGGTAGTATTTTTTCCACTTTCATATTCTCATAAGAAAATAATTTAGAAATAGACGTTTTACTAAAATGCCATAAATGTCTTGGTACATCAAAAGCAGCCCAAAACTCTTTATACATTATTGCGTCATAACTTTTAAAATTTGGTACAGCAATAATTAATCTTCCATTTTCAGTTAATAAACTTTTTAATGTGGTAATATATTCTTGGAGGTTTTCTACATGTTCTAAAACATGCCAAAGTGTAATGACATCAAATTGTTGATTTTGAAATTTAGATAAATCTTTTTCTAAATTAACACCTTTTTTAGCAGCAATATTTCTTGCTCCTAAATCTGGTTCTGAACCAAAAATTTCCCAAGAATTCATTTTACATACTTTTAAAAAATCACCTGTTCCTGCTCCTACATCTAAAACTTTTTTTGATTTAGTATTAAAAGAGTTAATTAACTTAAGCTTTCTTTTTAAAGTGATATTTTTTACAGCTTGATATACTTTGTCAAAAAGTGATTTTTTTGAATCTGTATGAGAAATATAATCTTCACTTTTGTAATAATCTGAAATGTTTTTTGGAACTGGAATTGTCACTAACATATCAAATTCTTTATTAAACATTACTTGATATTCTTCATGAGAAACAGTGTAATCTTTACAAACTAAGTAAGGTTCTAAATTTTGATAAAAATCGATTTTCTTTGACATAAAATTTTAATTGTTCCACGAGGAACATCTATGAAATTTATAAAAATTATCTACCCATATACACTAAAAGAACAGAAATGTCTGATGGAGAAACACCACTAATTCTACTAGCTTGTGAAATTGAAGTGGGTTGTATTTTACTTAATTTTTCTCTAGCTTCATATGAAAGAGATTTTACCTTTTGGTAATTAAAACTAGAAGGAATCATAACATTTTCTAGCCTATTTAATTTATCTGCATTACTCTTTTCTTTAGCAATATATCCAGAATACTTTAAATGAATTTCTGCTTGCTCTATAACTTCTTTATCAATATTATTTTCCTCTAAAAAAGAATTTAATTTCTTTATGTTTTTAAAATCAGAAAAATCTAATTGAGGTCTAGCAGCAATTTTAAAAAGCTTCATAGATTGATTTACTAAAGCTAAATTTTTAGCTTCTAAAATAGGATTTATCTCTTCTTTTTTTACACTTGTTTTTTCTAAAAACTCAATTAATAATTTAGATTTTTCTCTCTTTTCTTTTACTCTATCCAATCTTTCTTTTGAAGCTAAACCAAGTTCAAAAGCCTTTGGAGTTAATCTTAAATCTGCATTATCTTGCCTTAACAATGTTCTATATTCTGCTCTAGAAGTAAACATTCTATAAGGCTCTTCTGTGCCTTTTGTTATCAAATCATCTATTAAAACACCTATATAAGCTTCATTTCTTTTTAAGATAAAAGAAGGCTTATTTTGAACTTTTAAAGCAGCATTTACACCAGCCATTAAACCTTGTGCTGCAGCTTCTTCATAACCAGTTGTACCATTTATTTGACCTGCAAAAAATAGATTTTTAATCAACTTTGTTTCTAACGAATGAGTTAATTGTGTAGGTGGAAAATAATCATACTCTATTGCATAACCATATCTAAAAAACTTTACATTCTCAAAACCAGCAACAGCCCTTATTGCTTTGTCTTGTATATCTTCTGGTAAAGATGTAGAAAAACCATTTACATACATTTCACAAGTGGTCCAGCCTTCTGGCTCTACAAAAATTTGATGTCTTTCTTTACTTGCAAAACGATCAATTTTATCTTCAACTGAAGGGCAATATCTTGGACCTGTAGATTGTATTCTACCATTAAACATTGGAGACCTATCAAAACCTTCTCTTAGTAAATCATGCACTTCAGGATTTGTGTAGGTTAGCCAACAAGATCGTTGTTTCTTTAAGTTAGTTGTAACAGGTAAATAAGAAAATTTTTCTGTGATTTCATCTCCTGGTTGCTCAGTCATTTTAGAATAATCTAAAGACCTTCCATCAACTCTTGGAGGGGTGCCTGTTTTCATTCTACCTGCTTCAAAACCTTTAGCAACCAAATCTTCTGTGATACCTCTTGAAGCTCCTTCTCCAGCTCTACCTCCACCAAAACTTTTATCTCCAATATGAATTAATCCATTTAAAAAAGTTCCTGCTGTAATAATAACAGTCTTCGCTTTTATATCTAAACCTAAGACTGTTTTAACTCCAATAATAGAATCTCCATCAAACAACAATCCATTAACTGAATCTTGATAGAAATCTAAGTTTTTAGTATTCTCTAACATGGTTCTCCAACATTCAGCAAATTGCATTCTATCAGATTGTGCTCTTGGACTCCACATTGCAGGACCCTTAGATTTATTTAACATCTTAAACTGTATTGCAGTTTTATCTGTAACAATACCACTATAACCTCCAAGCGCATCAATTTCTCTAACAATTTGACCTTTTGCAATACCACCCATTGCAGGATTACAACTCATTTGTGCAATATTTTGCAGATTCATTGTAATAAGTAGAGTGTGTGCACCCATATTTGCTGCAGCAGCAGCAGCTTCACTTCCTGCATGTCCACCACCAACTACAATAACATCATATTTTGTTGTAAATAAACTCATTTTTCTTTAAGTTCCACGTGAAACTATTTATTATTTAATTGATTATCAAATATTTATATAAGATAAAGCTTGGTTTTCAGCATTTCTCATTTTTATTTTATCATCATCAGATTTATCTTTATAACCCATATAATGTAAAACTCCATGAATCATTACTCTGTGTAATTCATTTTCAAAACTTACCTTAAAATCTTTTGCGTTCTCATCTACTCTTTCTATAGAAATAAATATATCTCCAGAAATTAATTTACCTAAAGTATTATCAAAGCTAATAATATCTGTTAAGGTATCATGATTTAGAAACTCAACATTTAATTTATGAAGATAATTATCATCACAAAAAACATAGTTGATTTCACCAATTTCAAAACCATTATCAGCAACTACTTTTTGTATCCATTCTTGAGTTTGTATTTCATTAAGCAACTCAAAAGGTGTTTCGTAATTAAAAACAATCATTTTATTCTTTCTTAGTATCAGAAAAGTAAGCTCTTACCTTCTTTTTATAATTTTGCTGCAAAGGTAATGATTGTCTATTTAATATTTCTATTTGATTGTAAAACTGCTTTTTAAATTTAAGTGCCTTAATGTTGTTTCTTCGGTTTTCTAAAGTATTTGAAGTTGATTTACGTTTTTTGTCTTTTCCTTGTTCTAAGGCAGCTTTGTCAAGTTTTAATAATTCGTAATTTAAATTTTGCATTTTCTGGAGTGTTGCAGCATTGAATCCTTTTTCTAGTATTTCGTTTTCTAATTCTTCCATGCTTTTTAATGCTTTTTTTGCATTAGCGTTACCACCTGCTTTACCTTGTTCGTTTTCTTTTAATGCATCCTGTAGTTCTTGCCTTAATTGAGTCTGTTGTTTAAAGATTTCATATAACTCTCCATTTAAATCATTATTTGCATCTCCTTCGCCTTTTCCTGTTTTATTCCCTTTATTACCTTCGCCTTTCTTTCCATTATTATCGTGTTTATTTCCTTCTTTTCCTTTACCCTTCTTTTCTCCTTTCTTGACACCATCTTTCATTTTTTCAGAAAGTGATTCTTGCTTTTTTATTAAATCTGGTAAACTAAACCCTTGACCTTTTCCTTTTTTGCCTTTACCTATTTTCATAGACATATTGTTCTGCATATTATTTAAAATATTACTTAAATAATCTGCTAAATTATTGGTGGCAGTCATTACATAACGTTGATTAGAAATTCCGTTATTAAATCTGTTTTCAGAAAAATTATATAAAGATTGATCTAAATTATAATGTGCTGTAGATAAATCATCTTGAATCTTAGTAGATATTTTTGGAACACGCATTGCTAAAACATATAAACTATCATCTATGTGTTCGAAATACGTTTTAATTTCATTTTGTTTTTTTAGGTCTTTACCAAAATCTGGATGTGAGGTTGAAGTTTCACTAAATTTACTCATCAACTGTTCTTGTTGAAAAGAGAAAATAACTAAATTTTCTAAAATTTTACGCAAATCTTCTATATTCTCTTCCATAGCTTCTCCTTGCATTTCCATCATAGATTTCTGCATTTTAGCACTCATCTCTTTCATCTTTTTTGATGACTGTTTTTGATTCTGTTTTGCTTTCTGTTGCTGTTGATTTTTTAGGTTTTCTTCTGCTTTATTTAATTCTTCTTCTACTTTTTCTTTTTCATCCTCAACATCTGGCAATTCCATTGGTTCTTTTAACTTCTCATTATCTTTATCTAATTCTTGAAGTTCTTTTTTTATCTCATCAAACTCTTTTTTTATCTCTTTTTGAGCTTCTAAATTATTTTCTTGACTTTTTTCTAAGGATTCCTGTTTTTTAGACAACTCTTCTATTTTATTGGCAATTTGCATTGTTTTTTGTTCAACATAAAAACGTTTTACCATTTCTAATGTTTTCTCTAAACTACGTTGCTGTTGCTTGTTTTGTTGTGCTAATTCTTTTGCTTTTTTAACTAAGTCTTCTTTATTTAATTTATCAGCCATTTTTTGGATTTCATCCAATAACTTTTGTTGCTTTTCTAGTTTCTTTAATTCTTTAATACGTTCTTTTAAATCTTCTTTCTTTTCTTGTAATGTTTTATCTTTTTCTGTTTTTTCATCTAAGTTTTCTTGAAGCTTATCTGTTTGTCTTTGCATCATTTTCTTGTATTGTTCTTGACGCTTTATAAAACTTTCTACCTTCTTTTTATCATTCCAATTAATACTTTTTTTATTCTGTAATTCTTGCTGAATATTTTCTAGATGCTCTTGCTGCTTCTTTTGCCTTTGAACAGAGTTTTCTAGATCATTAATTGTATTTCTTTGTTCTTGTAATAGCTCTTGTTCTATTTCTTCTTCTGTTTTTTGTCTATAATTAAAAATTTTACTTTTTGTAGATTTATTTCCATTAACAGCATCATTATCAGAAACTTGAAAATATAATTCGTAATTAACTCCTTTTGAAAGTTGTAAACCATCAGGAAATTGATAGAAAAAAGTCTGAATATTTTGCTTGGTTATTGGAAGCTCTATTTGTTGTTTTTTATTAGAATTATCCTCTTGATAATACATAAGTTGTAATTTTTTAATTCCATAATCATCAGATATTTGACCTGCAAATTGCGCTGTTCCACGTGAAATACTATCAATATTTGAGCTTACAGAAATTAGAGGAAACTCGTCTTTTACAACATCAATTGCGAACTGTAATTTCTCATAATCTAAAAGGTTTTCATTAGATGATGAAATCTGATAGCTTAGAGGCCTCTTTATACGTTTTGTAAATTCAAAATTATCTAATGAAGTACTTTCAAAAATTTCTCTTTTTTGATTTTGAATGAATGCTAATTCTTGGGTTTGATTGGTTTTTACTTTCCATGTAATTTTTGTGCCTTCTGGAACAACTAAATTATTGGTGTTTTGAACAACTTCATCTTTTCTATTTGTATAATATGGATAATCTAGACTTAATGAAATATTATTAATCGTTGGTGTACCTATGACATTAATTTGATAATCTTGAGATTGAATTCCATTAGCTTCTACATAAAAACTTATTGGTTTTTGAACATCTGAAAATGTGTATGAAAATGAAGCGTCTTCATTATTCTGTAAATAATATTGTTGATTATTAAACAAAATTTTTGCTTCACTTGGAGTTACATTTCCAACAGTTTTTACAACAATAGTAATGGCTTTTCCTTGAATAACTTCAAGGGTTTTATTCTCTATTATAAATGCAAAAGGAGCTGGAGGGTTATATGCTGTTCTATAATTAACAACACGTTCTAAACTTTCTGTTAAAGAACCATTACTAATTGTAAATAAGCTAATTACATATACTAAAACAGGAACAATAGTATATTTTAGATATTTCTTGTTTTGTTTAAAGTCAATAGCTTTAACAAATGGTATGGGTTGTAGTTCTAGAGATTTCTGCTCAATACTTGCTAATATTAAATCAGATTTATTGGTGTTATCTTTAAGTTGTAATATGTTTAATAATTTATCTTCGACTTCTGGAAAATGAGCTCCAATAATTTTTGAAGATTCAGCAAATGAAATTCCGTTTCTAAAGCCTATTAATTTAAATATAGGAATTGCTATAAATCGAATCAATAAAAAAAGTTCTACAACAACAAAAGCCCAAAACAAAAAGGTTCTTGCTGTTGGTTTTAGCCATAAAAAATATTCTAAAAACAACGTGAAAAAGAAATATAACAATCCAAAAGAAAAGAAAAGAATTGTTCCTTTTATAAACTCGTTAGTATAATACTTTCGAGTAAATTGATGTAATTTTTGCTGTATGTTTTTAAAATTGCTCATAATCAATTAATAAAAATACAGATTTTGTAAATAGTATCTTTCAAATTATTGTTAAAAGACATTGTAAGTATTTATAAAAACAAACTACTAATGCTTTATAAAATTTTAAATCATGAAAAAATTAGCCAAATTAGTTATTCTTATAATTACTTTACAAGCCTGCTCTCAAAGTCCTTGGACACAAAAAAAAGGCAACTTTTATACACAATTATCATTTACATCTATTTCTGGATATAATACTTTATTTGGAGACCCAGATTATAATACAGAAAGAGAAATTTCTGATAGAACTTTACAATTTTTTACAGAATATGGATTATCAGATAAAACATCATTGTTGGTAAATATTCCTTTTAAAATGATGGAAACAAGTGAATTAACATCTCCTTCTATAACTGCAATTCCGTTAACAAGTAGTGCAACAGAAAGTGCTTTAGGAAATATTTCTTTAAGTGTAAAACATAATTTTTATAATAAAAAATGGGTGTTATCTGGTCAACTATCTGTTGAAGCAAACACGAGTTCTTATGATGCTGCTTCAGGCATAAGAACAGGTTATGATGCATGGTCTTTTACACCATTATTTTTAGCTGGTAGAGGATTTGGAAAAACATACATTCAAGGATTTATTGGTGCAGATATAAGAACAAATGACTATAGTTCTAACTTTAAAATTGGTGGAGAAATAGGTAGAAAATTAGGCAATTTTGTTTGGTTAATAGGTTTTGTAGATGTTTCATCTTCATTTAAAAACGGAGATGTTATGTTACCAGCAGAAAATCAATTAACAGGTTTATATGTAAACGATCAAGAATATGGTGCTTTTGGTTTAAAAGCTATAGGAGAGTTTTCTAATAATTTCGGAATAACAGCTGGTTATGGAGGTGCTTTTTCTGGAAATAATGTGGCTAAACAAGCAGCTTTAACTTTTGGAGTGTATCATAAATTTTAATACATATACTTTTGAATTAATTTAAAAAGACTTCAGTAATGTGAAGTCTTTTTTCTTTTATCAAATTTCTCTTCTCTTTAATAAAAACTATCTTTGCAAAAAATTAAATTTAATGGAATCTAATGTTCGTGTACGTTTTGCACCAAGTCCAACAGGACCTTTACATATTGGAGGTGTAAGAACAGCTTTATACAATTATTTATTTGCTAAAAAACACAATGGATCTTTTATATTAAGAATAGAAGATACAGACCAAACACGTTATGTTGCAAACGCAGAACAATATATAATTGATGCTTTAAACTGGTGTAAAATTCCTTTTGATGAAGGCCCTGGAAAAGAGGGTGGTTTTGGCCCTTACAGACAATCTGAACGTAAAAATTTGTATAAAAAATACGCAGATATTTTACTAGAAAAAGGGTGGGCTTATTATGCTTTTGATACAGCAGAACAATTAGATGCTCATAGAAAAGGGCATGAAGCAGAAGGAAAAACCTTTATTTATAATTGGCATAATCGCGAAAAAGGAAGGTTAGTAAACTCCTTAGTTTTAACTGATGAAGAAGTACAAAAAAGAATAAATTCTGGAGAAAACTTTGTAATTCGTTTTAAAAGTCCACAAGATGAATCTTTAATTTTAGAAGATGAAATAAGAGGAACTATAAAAATTGATACCAATACTTTAGATGATAAAATTTTATTTAAAAGTGATGGAATGCCAACGTATCATTTAGCAAATATTGTAGACGATCATTTAATGGAGATTTCTCATGTAATTCGAGGTGAAGAATGGCTGCCTTCTCTCCCACTTCATAATTTATTATACAAAGCTTTTGGTTGGGATTGCCCTAAGTTTGCACACTTACCTTTAATCTTAAAACCTGTTGGTAAAGGAAAATTAAGTAAAAGAGATGGAGATAAATTAGGTTTCCCAGTATTTCCTTTAGAATACACGAATGAAGAAACAGGTGATGTTTCACGTGGATATAAAGAAGATGGTTATTTTGCTGATGCATTTATAAACATGTTGGCTTTTTTAGGTTGGAATCCTGGTACAGAACAAGAACTATTTTCTTTAGAAGAGTTAATTAAAGAATTTGATTTAAAAAGAGTTTCTAAATCTGGTGCAAAATTTAATCCAGATAAAACAAAATGGTTTCAACAGCAATATATGCAGACTAAAGGTGATGCTGAATTAACTGAATTATACATTCCAATTTTAGAAGAAAAGAATATTTCTAAAGAAAAAATATATGTAGAAAAAGTAATTTCATTAATTAAAGAAAGAGCTGTTTTTATAGAAGATTTCTGGGGATTATCGTCTTTCTTTTTTGAAGCACCAACTGAATATGATGCTAAAAACGTAAAAAAGAATTGGAAAGAAGGAACACCTGAATTAATGCAAGAATTGATTGCTGTTATTAATAATATTGAAGATTTCTCATCAGAAAATACAGAATCAAAAATAAAAGCTTGGATAACAGAAAAAGAAATTGGTTTTGGCAAAGTAATGCAACCTTTACGATTAAGTTTGGTGGGTAAATTAGCAGGACCTCATTTATTTGATATTATAGCTATGATTGGTAAACAAGAAACAGTTGCTAGACTAAACAATGCAATAGAAAAGCTATAGAAATATTACTGTAAAAATGTAAAATCCTCTCAAAAATGAAAGGATTTCTTTTTTAAACATGTAACATTTTAAATGTTTTTACTACATATATATACTTAAAAGATTAAGTATATTTACAGTACACTATTATTAACATTTAAAACTTTTATTATGCCACCATCGTTTTTTATTATTATATTTTTATCATTAGTTGTTCTTTTTGCAGCTTTTTTTATGGTAAAACAACAAACAGCTGCTATTATAGAACGTTTTGGTAAATTTCAAAGCATTCGTCATTCTGGTTTACAAATAAAAATTCCTTTAATTGATAGAGTTGCAGGAAGATTAAGTTTAAAAATTCAGCAATTAGACGTAATTGTAGAAACAAAAACGTTAGATGATGTATTTGTTCGTTTAAAAGTTTCTGTACAATACAAAGTAATTAGAGATAAAGTTTATGATGCTTTTTATAAATTAGATTATCCTCATGATCAAATTACTTCTTATGTTTTTGATGTAGTAAGAGCAGAAGTTCCAAAAATGAAGTTAGATGATGTTTTTGTGAAAAAAGATGATATAGCATTAGCTGTAAAAGCAGAGTTAAATGATGCTATGTCTGATTATGGATTTGATATTATAAAAACTCTAGTAACAGATATAGACCCAGATGCACAAGTAAAAGCAGCAATGAATAGAATTAATGCTTCTGAACGTGAAAAAATTGCTGCTCAATTTGAAGGAGATGCTCAACGTATTTTAATAGTTGAGAAGGCAAAAGCAGAAGCAGAAAGTAAGCGTTTGCAAGGGCAAGGTATTGCAGATCAAAGACGTGAAATTGCTCGTGGTTTAGAAGAGTCTGTAGAAGTGCTTAATAAAGTGGGTATTAACTCTCAAGAAGCCTCTGCTCTAATTGTAGTAACACAACATTATGATACTTTACAATCTATAGGTGAAGAAACAAATAGTAATTTAATTCTATTGCCAAACTCACCTCAAGCAGGTAGTAATATGTTAAATGATATGGTTGCTAGTTTTACTGCAAGTAATCAAATAGGTGAAGCTATGAAGCAGCAATCAAAGAAGAAAAAAGAATAATTTAAATAAATTTTTTATCTTGTAAACATGTTACAAGGTGTAAAAAATTGGTTGAATAAACCTTATTATTTTAATCCATTAATTAAATTTAAAAGTAAATTAGCTAGTTTTTTTATTATTGAAAATAATGAGTTAAAAGAAAAAATTTTAAGGGTTACCTTAACAAAAATTGAGTCTTTTTTAAAAGACTATGATTTTATAATAAGGTGTCATAAATCTTATATTGTAAATACAAAATATGTTAATAGGGTTACTGGTAATGCAAGAGGTTATTTGTTAAAATGCAATATTTTAGATTTTTACATACCTGTTTCAAGAAAGTTTAGTAAAAAATCTTTGTTAACATTGGTTAAATAACCTTCCCATTTATCACAATTTAAAGCAATTTTAAAGCTGCTTATATATATTTGTTGAAATTAATTAGTTGGGGGATTTAATTAATTTAAAACAAAAAGCGCAACTATATAGTTGCGTTTTTTTATTTTTTTATTTTAAAGAATTACTTTTTTTCTTCTATTTTATCATCATTATCTTCTTCTTTAGAGGCTTTTTTAAATTCTTTAATTCCACCACCTAAACCTTTCATAAGTTCTGGAATTTTTTTTCCTCCAAATAATAATAGAACCGCTAGTGCAATTAAAATCCAAGAACCTCCACTTGGCATGCCTAATAAAAATATATGTAAAGTATTCATTTTCTTAATATTTAATAGTACAAAGATATAAAAAAAGCTTTGGTTTAATTTCTTTTTTGAATAATACCTCCTATTACTTTTTTATCTTTAATTAATTCAGGATTTCCTTTATAAAATATAGAACCTCCAAAACTTACTTTTGCTGTTAATGTTTCGCCTGCAAATATTTCTGCTTTTGCACCTGTACCTGCTTTAACAGTGCTTGTGTTTTCTGTTTTTAAATTAAAACCACGGTAAACACCATATAAATCTAAATTTACATCTTGGTGTTTTGTGGTACCAGATAATTTTATAATACCTCCAGAAGATGTTTTTACTTCTATATACTTAGTATTTACAACTAAATTAATTAATGCTCTTTCTTGAGAGTTTACAACTAATTTTTCTTGATTAATATCTTTTCCAGTAATTGTTGCACCTTCATTAGCATCAATTACATCTATATTAGAAGAGTAAAATAACTTAACAATAACTTCTCCATCAGCTGAATTATTTTCTGGTTTTAAAGAAAAAGGAAGTGTTAATTTTAAAGTTTTATCTACATTTTTAATAGTTACCTTTTCAGATTTTTTTCCTCTTATTTCTATCTTTTGTTCATTTGATTTTATTAACTCTACTTCTATACCATTAAAGACTTTTAAAGTAGTAAAATCACCTAAATTTTGGCTAACTGTAGACTGAGATTGAGAGGCTACATGAACCAAAAGCATAAGTATAAAAAATATATTTTTCATAATATTTAAGTTTGATGCTGATTGTAAATCAAAAAATGTACCAATATTTAACGAAGAAACTAAATTAATGTTATACTAGAAAGAATTTTTAACAAATACTTTCCCTTGAATTTTGATCTCATTAGCTACAATTATTTTTGATATAGAATTAATTACAAAGGTTGGATTTTTACTAGTTAAAGAAACAAAAATGGATTTTGAAGATACGTTGTGAAAATTTCAAATAAAGATGTTGGTTTTGTAAGAAGCTCTTCTAATGAACAATAATTTACTTTAGAAAATTCTGAAGTATCATTATATATATCATCATCTATTTTAATTTCACTTTTTACAACATCTTAAATGTCATTTAATTTTAATAAAAATGCTGCTTTTGTAATTTCTATAGTAAAATCTTTTGTTTCAGAACTAGTTGTAAATCTTACGAAGTTAAAACCATTATTATAGGCAATATCATCTTGATTAATAGATATATTATCTATTAAAATACTTTTAAAATTAGTTAGAATACTCACAGTAATCTAATTTATTTAACTTTAACAGCTGTGCCTGTAATAGAAACTATTAATGTTGCAGAATTAACTAAAGGTTCTACATCTATTTGAATACCAACAACTGCATTTGCACCTAATTTTATAGCATTATCTTTTAAATTTTGAAAGGCTTTTTCTTTTATGTTTTCTAATCCTAAAGTGTAAATTTCTCTGTATTTAGACATACTAAACATATCTTTAAAAGACATTTTTTATCCATTTGTAGTATAACTAGAATCATAAGCTGTACCTGTTACAATCCCTAAATAATCAACTATTTTAAAATTTTCTATGTTATGTGTTGTAGTTAAAATCATATTAAAAATTACTCTTCAATTAAATTAAAGTCTAAATGTTTACGTTCTAAATCTGTCTTTTTTACTTGTACTTGAACATTATCTCCTAATTGATACATCTGTTTTGTAGATTGCCCAACAATAGCATATTGTTCTTCATCGAAAATATAATAATCACTTTTTATATCTCTAATTCTAACCATTCCTTCACATTTATTTTTGGTAATTTCTACATAAATTCCCCATTCTGTAACACCAGTAATAACACCATCAAAAACTTCATCTTTGTGATCTTGCATGTATTTTACTTGCATATATTTAATAGAATCACGTTCAGCTTTACTTGCTAATTCTTCTCGTTTTGAAGAGTGTTTACATTTTTCTTCGTAAACTTCTTGTTTTGCACTGTTTCCTCCATCTAAATAATGTTGTAATAATCTATGTGTCATTACATCTGGATAACGTCTTATAGGTGATGTAAAATGGCTGTAGTAATCAAATGCTAATCCATAATGGCCTATATTTTGAGTGGTGTAGACTGCTTTAGACATAGAACGTATAGCAAGTGTTTCTATCATATTAGATTCTGCTTTTCCATAAACATCACTTAATAACTGATTTAAAGAATCTGATGTGGATTCTCTAGTATCAGTATTTATTTTGTACCCAAATTTACTAATGATGTTTTGTAAAGAAGCTAATTTTTCTATATCTGGTTCATCATGCACTCTGTATACAAAAGTTTTGTTTGATGGCTTCCCTCCTTTTGATTTACCTATAAATTCAGCAACTTTTCTATTAGCTAATAACATAAATTCTTCAATTAATTTATTAGCATCTTTTGCTTCTTTAAAATATACTCCAACAGGATTAGCAGCTTCATCTAAATTAAACTTCACTTCTACTCTATCAAATGAAATTGCTCCTTGTTTCATTCTCTTTTTTCTAAGTATTTTAGCTAATTGATCTAATTTTAAAATAGCTTCAATTATAGCATCATCCACTTTATATTCTTGACCTGTTAAAGAAACATTAGCTGGAACAATATTATTTTTATTTTCAATGATTACTTGTGCTTCTTCATAAGCAAATCTTTTATCTGAATAGGTTACAGTTCTACCAAACCATTGCTTAATAATTTGTGCTTTTTCATTGATTTCAAACACTGCTGAAAAAGTTAATTTTTCTTCATTTGGTCTTAAAGAACAAACACCATTACTTAACATTTCTGGTAACATAGGTACTACTCTATCTACTAAATACACAGAAGTTGCTCTTTCATAAGCTTCTGCATCTAAAATAGTTTTTGGTTGTACATAATGAGAAACATCTGCAATATGAATTCCTATTTCATAATTACCATTTTCTAATTTTGTAAAAGATAAAGCATCATCAAAATCCTTTGCATCTTTTGGATCTATAGTAAACGTTAAATCACTACGCATATCTCTACGTTTAGTAATTTCATCTTTGGTAATCTCTATAGAAAGTGTTTCTGCATCTTTCTCAACTTCTGATGGGAATTCGTAAGGTAAATCGTACTCTAATAAAATAGAATGCATTTCAGTATTATGATCTCCAGGTTTACCTAAGACTTTGGTAATTTTTCCAAAAGGATTTTTAGATTTTTCTGGCCAATCTATAATTGTAGCTTGTACTTTATCTCCATGTTCTGCTCCATTTAATTTAGATTGAGAAATAAAAATGTCTGCATACATCTTATTACTATCTGGTAATACAAAACCAAAATTTTTATTTAATTGTAATACACCAACAAAATCAGATTTTGCTCTTTCTACAACTTCAACAACATCTGCTTCTAATTTATTAGATCTTCTTTTTTTATAGACATATACTTTAACCATATCTCCATGTAAACCTTTACCTAGATTTACATTAGGTATAAAAATATCTTCTTCATAATCTTCAGAAATAAAATAACCATTTCCATTAGAGGTAATATCTAATGTTCCTAAAGAATATTTACGATCTTCATTAATTTGAAACTTACCTCTATCTACTTCTTTTATTTTTTTATTAGCTGTAAGTTCTGCTAATTTTTTTAAAATTTGGGTTTTTCCATCTGTATCAGAAATTCCCATTTTTGAAGCTATTTGCTTGTAATTGTAGAACTTATCACTATCTTCATTTAGAATTTTAAAAATATTTCTTGTTAAATCTTTAATAATTCTTCCTTTCTTTTTAAAAATTTTTTTCTTCTTTCTTGGCATAAATGCATTTACTTATTTTGAAGTAACCAAATTACAACTATTTAAACTTAAATTGTTTAAATAAGATAAAAGTTAAAGAAATCTTAAAAATTTTGTAACGTTTTTAAAATTATTACGTCTTTAATATAAGAACAAGTAATTTACAATGAAAAACTTACGTAAAATAATAGCCTTTTTTGCAATCATATTTATTGCAGGTATTTATTTAGCTGTAAGAACTGTAAATACTTCTTTACAACAAAAAGAGACTCCAAAAGAAACTGTCGAAATTCAAAAAGACACTACTTATCTTTTAAAATCAGAAAAGAAAATAAAAACAGTATAAATCATTTTTTGATTTTCACTTATCAACATTCTTTATTATTATATTTTTCTTTTTATAAATTTTTAAAAAACTATAATGTTTATAATAGCTTGTGAATAGTTACTATAAAAATTAAATATTTTATTTTATTATTTGAGTTATTAAAAAACATTGACAACTTATTAGTTATTTAAAGAGTTAAAAATCAATATAAATTTACCTTTATTAACAATCGTTATTAACAGCTATTCACTTATTTTTCTAATAAGTATTTTAATTTTTAATGTAAATAAATAGTAAATTTTATGTTGATAAACTTTTATAAAAATAGAATAATAAAATTTGCATATATCATTCTATCCCTTGTATTGTAATAATATTTTTATTCACCAAAAAAAGTTTCGAGTTTTTAGTGATAAGTTCTTAACATTAACTTAAAATAGTTAAATCATTAAAAAATAAGAGGTTATTAAATATTAATAAATTTTAAATGTTTATAACTGTTGATAACCTTTAATTTCTATATTTTTGCAGTATACAATACAATTAAAATCAACATATTATGACAATTGCCATTGGTAATGATCACGCAGGAACTGAATATAAGTTCGAAATTATAAAATACTTAGAAAACCAAGGATATACTGTTCTTAATTTTGGAACAAACACTAATGATTCTATGGATTACCCTGATGCAATTCATCCAACTGCAGATGCTGTTGAATCTGGTAAAGCTGCTTTAGGAATTATCTTATGTGGTTCAGGTAATGGTGCTCAAATGACTGCAAATAAACATCAAGGTATTAGAGCTGCTTTATGTTGGAATAAAGAATTAGTTGAATTAACAAGACAACATAATAATGCGAATATTTTAACTATTCCTGCACGTTTTGTGTCTTTACAACAAGCTTTAAGTTTTGTAGATATATTTCTTTCTACAGAGTTTGAAGGAGGAAGACATGAAAATAGAGTAAATAAAATTTCTTGTGCTGGATAATGGATTTTCAAGTAAAATCTTTTAAAGAATTAACAGTAGATGAATTGTATGTTATTTTACAATTACGATCTGAGGTTTTTGTTGTAGAACAAGATTGTGTATATCAAGATATTGATTATAAAGATCAAAAAGCGTTACATGTACTTGGTTTTAAAAATGATAAGTTAATAGCCTATACACGTATTTTTAAACCAGGAGATTATTTTAAAAACTCTAGTATTGGTAGAGTAGTGGTTACAAAAGATGAACGTAAATATGGTTATGGACATGAAGTAATGAAAGTATCTATAAAAGCAATAAAAGATTATTTTTGTGTTACTACTATTACTATTTCTGCACAAAAATATCTTACTAAGTTTTACGAAACACATCAGTTTACACAAGTAGGAGAGGAGTATTTAGAAGATGGTATTCCTCATATAAGAATGGATAGAAAATAAAAAAGAGGAATATTGAATACTCTTTTTTTACTCTTCTGATTCTTTTGAACCAAATATTCTTTTCTTAAAAACAGAAAATAAACCAACAACACCTATTGCTATAAATTTCCAAAATTTTAAAAGTAATGCAAAAAAGCCTGCCTTAGCAAGAAGTTTACCTGCAATTAATCCTCCAATTCCATAGGCTGCAACTTCATCTATATCTGGATTAAAGTCTGAGTATTTATTACCAACTGTAAAATGAACACTATTTAAAATCTCATCTACATCATTATTAAACTTTGGTAAAACATTAATTGTACCAATAGCATTTAAATTTAAGTATCCTTTTCTACCTAATACTCTTATATTGTAATTAAGTGTATTTAATTCTTCACCTTCAAAACTTAATTCTTTTGCCCAGTGTAATTTTTTATTTTTATCATCATAAAAAGGCTTAGAAGCCCAGCCAACAAGATCAATTTCTGGATAACCTAATTTTTTTCTTTCAGGATTTGCAGCATTAGTATCATCTTGCATCTCTTCCAAAAGATCATCATAATCTAAATCTTTTGCATCTTCATCATCTATATAACCTTCATTAGAATAAGTAATCTCAACAGCATATGTAAAATCATCACTAATTGGAGAAATTTCTTCTGGAAATAAAAGACCTAATACTTCTGAAGGAGGATTACCCCATAAATCTGAAAGTACATACTTACTTTGTTCAGCATTTAAAAATTTATATCCTTTAGGAATATCAATTTCAGCAATACCATTTTCTAAAGAAATTTTTCCATATTGATATTTAAAAGAACTATTAATACTGTCAATTACTCTTTGATATTCAATCTCTTGTTCTTTAGTGATTTCATCTTGATTTTCTTGACAATAAGTTATTGTAAAAGATAAACAAAGCATTATGCTTGTAAGTAAATTTTTCATAAATTGTTTTTTGGTTGATTGCAATTATACAAATAATCAATATATTTTTAAAACTATAAAAATTTTATTACCACATTAAATTTATTAATACCTTCTGATAAACTCATATTTTCTTCAGAAAATTTTTGATCTGTATAAGAAGTATACTGTGTAATTGGTTCTATACAAACCATATTATCAACCTCTGTCCACAACATAAAATTATGAAATCCTTTAGTAGAAATTTCTAAATTAGGTTTATCTATATTTTTAAGAATTATTGTATTTGAGTTTAAAATAGGAAAAGCATTAGATCCAGCTTTATAAACATCTACTAAAGTACAGGTTTCATTTTTTGATACAAATATTTCTTTACCTGTATTTGATAATAAAAATGCTGGATGATAACCCAACATAAAAGGCATTTCTTTTTCTGAAAGAATTATAAAATCTATTTTTAATTCACCGTTTTCAATTTTAAAACTTTTTTCAAAACTAAAATCAAAAGGCCATGTTAAAAACTCTTCTGAAGATTTTCCTGGAAACTTACTGTTCTTAATTTTTGTATTCGCTTTATAATCTTTTTTAAAAGTTGCAGTAACTTCATTGCTAGAAATTAATTCGTAATCTAATTCTCTTAACAATCCATGCTGATCTTGAATTGCATCGCCTTTTTTAGTATGCACTCTAAAGTTATTATTTGAAGTAGGTCCAATAACAGGAAACATTTCATCATCACTTTTACGCCAACCTTTATTTCCTTTTTGATGAATAAATTCAATACCATTAACAGTAAAACTTACCAATTCACCATTATCAATTTTTACTAAAGAGTTGTCATTTCTTAAGGTTATCATAGAATGTAGATTTGTTCAAAAATAATATAAAAAGCAGTTGAATTTGTTAGGAAAATCTTTTTTGTTTTTTGTAACTTACATCACTTTTAAAAACTAAAATTTAGCAAAGATTTATGGCGACAGATAAAGAGAAACAAGCAAAGCTTAAAGCATTACAACTTACACTAGATAAGTTAGACAAAACTTATGGTAAAGGCTCTGTAATGAAAATGGGAGATGCAGTAGTAGAAGATGTAGATGCAATATCATCTGGTTCTTTAGGATTAGATTTAGCATTAGGTGTTGGAGGTTATCCAAGAGGAAGAGTTATTGAGATTTATGGTCCAGAATCTTCTGGTAAAACTACTTTAACTATACATGCAATTGCAGAAGCACAAAAAGCAGGAGGTATAGCAGCGTTTATTGATGCAGAACATGCTTTTGATCGTTTTTACGCAGAAAACTTAGGAGTAGATATTGATAACTTAATTATTTCTCAACCAGATCATGGAGAGCAAGCTTTAGAAATTGCAGACAATTTAATTAGATCAGGGGCTATTGATATTGTAGTTATAGATTCTGTTGCTGCTTTAACACCAAAGTCTGAGATTGAAGGTGAAATGGGTGATTCTAAAATGGGTCTTCATGCACGTTTAATGTCTCAAGCATTACGTAAATTAACGGGTACTATTTCTAAAACAAACTGTACAGTTATTTTTATTAACCAATTGCGTGAGAAAATAGGAGTGATGTTTGGTAATCCAGAAACTACTACTGGTGGTAACGCACTTAAATTTTACGCTTCTGTTCGTCTAGATATTAGAAGAAGAACCCAAATAAAAGATGGAGATAGAGTTATTGGAAACTCTACTAAAGTTAAAGTGGTAAAAAATAAAGTTGCACCACCTTTTCAAACAGCAGAGTTTGATATTATGTATGGAGAAGGAATTTCTAAGGTTGGTGAAATTTTAGATATAGGTGTAGAATTAGGAATTATAAAGAAAAGTGGTTCTTGGTTTAGTTATGGTGAAACCAAATTAGGACAAGGGCGTGATTCTGTAAAAGGGTTAATCAAAGACAATCCTGAATTAATGGAAGAACTTGAAAACAAAATAAAAGACGCTATTGAAAATCAAGATTAAGTTTTAAAAAGTTCTATTATTTATATAAAGCTGCTTTAGAATTATTTTCTAAAGCAGTTTTTTTATTCTTTAGATAACACTTTAACTAACCATAAAATAAGATAAGCACCCACACTAAAACCAGCCAACAATACTGTTAACACAAAAAATATTAGAATATTTTTAGCAGTAAACTATGTTTTTGTACTTAACCATTCGCACAGACCTAAAAGCATAGTTTTACATTTTTAATTATTATTTTTATAAGGAGGTAATTGCAAGACCAACTGTTCAATCTTTTTAACAATTTCTAATCTATTTTTAGTCTTAAGTTCAAAATAGGGTTCTTCCCAATCACCATCGTAATTTATATTTCCTTTTTTATTGGTTGTTTTTATTAGGTTTAGAACACGTAAATAAAAAAAAACATTAGCATCATTTTCTGGTTTAAAATCTAAATTGATAGCCCTCATTAATTGATGATTTTCAATATGCAACAATGAGCTAGCATCTAAATATTGCATAGTTTCATCAGAAGGGTCTACTTCGTAAAATAAATTCCATTCTATTAACCAAGCAGAAGTAATTCTTAAAGGTTGTAATTCAATTTCACTCATCTTTAAACCCCAGTGCTTCCAAAACCCCTAGAACCACGTTCAGTTTCACTTAAAACATCAACTTGTTGCCAAGCAACCCTTTCGTGTTTTGCTATCACTAATTGCGCAATTCTTTCACCATCATTTACCACAAAATCTTCGTTAGATAAATTTACTAAAATTACACCTATTTCACCTCTATAATCAGCATCTACAGTTCCAGGACTATTTAATACAGTAATTCCTTTTTTTGCAGCCAAACCACTTCTTGGTCTAACTTGTGCTTCAAAACCTTGAGGTAGTGCAATAAATAAACCTGTTTTAACAATAGCTCTTTCTAAAGGTTTTAGAGTTATAGCTTCTTCAATATTAGCTCTTAAATCCATCCCTGCTGCACCATCTGTTTCGTAAGCAGGTGTTATGTGTTTTGATTTGTTAATGATTTGTACGTTCATGTTTTATTCTTTGTATAAAAACTCAATTACTTCTAAAAATTCACTTTTCCAAAAAGCTTCATTATGTTTGCCTTCAGCTACTATTTTTGACTTTAAATTGTCTTTTGGAAATCCTATTTCTAATAATAATTTTTCCATGTTTTCTGTATCTGGCACCATAGCATCTCCTTCTTTACCACCCACTAATAAAAATAATTTAGTGTTTTTTAAATTCCCTTTTGCTTTTGCAAAAGTGTTTACTTTATCAGAAAACCAAAAAGAGGTAGATAAAGCACCTATTTTACCAAAAATTTCAGGATACTCTAAACCACCATAAAAAGAGATTAAACCACCTAAAGAACTACCAATTATAGCTGTTTCATTAGCTTCTGGTTTGGTTCTGTAATTTTCATCTATGAATGGTTTTAATTCATTTGCTAAAAAATTGATATAAATAGCACCTTTACCTCCACTATATTTTTCATGTTTCCAAGGTGTATATTCTTCAATTCTTTTTTCACCTCCATTTTCTATCCCTACAACTATAAATCCTTTTCCTGTTTTTTTATAATAAGAATTTAATGTTTCATCAACACCCCATTCACCTACAAAAGATGTTTTGTCATCAAATAAATTTTGAGCATCATGCATGTAAATAACTGGATATTTTTCTAAAGAGTTATTGTAATTTGGAGGTAAATACAACCAAACCTTATGAGAAATATCGTTTAAACCTTTAACAATAAATTCATTCTCTAAAATAGAAACATTATCAGACTTTGTAGATTTTCTTTCCTCTTCTTTTTGTGATTCAATTGCTGTTTTTTCAATATCTTTTTTACAAGAAACAATTAAAAAGAAGGTTAAACAAGCAATTAAAAAAGGTTTCATATTTTGATTGATTTATCACAAATATAATAATTCGAAATCCTATTTAAAGCTAGTAAATAGTTTTCTTACTTTTGAAAAATAATTTTAGACATATGAGCGAACATAAAAAAATAGCTGTTTTTGGAGGTGGTAGTTGGGCTACAGCTATCGTTAAAATGTTAACTGAAAATTTAGATACTGTAGGTTGGTATATGCGAAATGAGCAAGCTATTGAACATATTAAGAAAAACGATCATAACCCAAAGTATTTAAGATCTGCAGAACTAAAGGCATCACAGCTAGATTTGTCTTCAGATATAAATAAAATGATTACGAATTATGATGTACTCATTTTTGCAATTCCTTCTGCTTTTTTAACTCAAGAATTAGAAAAAGCAACCACTTCTTTAACTAATAAAATCGTTTTTTCTGCAATTAAAGGTATTGTTCCAGAGACAGGATTAATTGTTGGTGAACATTTTCATCAAGAATATGATATCCCTTTTCAAAATATAGGGGTTATCACAGGACCTTGTCATGCAGAAGAAGTGGCAATGGAACGTTTATCGTATTTAACAGTGGCTTGTCAAAATGAACAAAATGCAAAAGACATGGCTAAAGCTTTAGAAAGTTGGTACATTAATGTAAAAACTTCTGATGATATCATTGGAACAGAATATGCAGCTATGTTAAAAAACATTTATGCAATAGCTGCAGGTATAGCTCATGGTTTGGGTTATGGAGATAATTTTCAGTCAGTTTTAATGAGTAATGCCATTCGTGAAATGAAACGTTTTATAAAGAAAGTGCATAAAATGAAACGTAACATTAACAACTCTGCATACTTAGGTGATTTATTAGTAACAGGTTATTCTACCTTTAGTAGAAATAGACTGTTTGGTAACATGATTGGTAAAGGTTATACTGTAAAATCTGCTCAAATTGAAATGAGTATGATTGCAGAAGGGTATTATGCAACTAAAAGTGCTTATAAAATTCAACAAGAAAAAGGTGGTAAAACTCCTATTATACAAGCTGTTTATAATATTTTGTATGATGACAAAGACCCTAAAAAAGAATTTAAAAAGTTGACGGTTAAATTAGATTAATTGTTTAATTTTGAACAATTAAATTTAATTTTAAACTTTTGTTATGAAAACAATACAAGAGGTTGTTGAAAGTACCATTAGAAAAACACCTTTTATAGAAGAGGCGTTAAATGAAAAATTAATAAACGTTTCTTCTTTAGCAAGAATAATACTTCCTGAAGTATCGCAAACATTAAAGAAAGAAGTTAAAGTAGGTGCAGTTATGATGGCTATTAACAGGCTTTCACCTGCAAGCGAACTTCGTATTCGTAAAAACATAAAAAAACTAGCTTTAGATTTAGGTGATGTTATAGTAAGATCTGACTTATGTGATTTTACTTTTAAAAACACGACTTCACTCTTAAAAGAAATTGCAAAAATATTAACGAAATCTTCAGAAAGTCAAGATTACTTTTTAACGGTGTCACAAGGTATTTTTGAAACCAATATTGTTACCAGTAAGAACTTAAGACCTTTTGTTGAAGAAATTTTTGATAATGAAACCTTAACCAATAGTATGCTAGATTTAGCATCTATAACCATAAAGCTTCCAAAAGAAAATCAAGAACAATCTGGTATTTATTATTTTATTTTAAAGCAATTGGCTTGGGCGGATATTCCCTTACAAGAAATTATTTCTACAACTAATGAAATGACAATTGTGGTTAAAGAAAAAGACATCAATCAAACATTTGCCATTTTAATGGATATGAAATTAAACTAATTCATGGCAAAAAACGATCCTTATGCTGCACTAAGAATTAGAGAGTTTAATATTTTTTTATTTGTACGCTTTCTTTTAGTTTTTGGTTGGTCTATGCAATTTATTGTCATTGAATGGCAAGTATATTCAATTACAAAAGATCCACTTTCTTTAGGTATTATAGGGTTAATGGAAATTATTCCTGCCTTTACTATGGCATTATTTGCAGGACATATTGTAGATCAAAAAGAGAAACGTAATATGCTGTTAAAATGCACAGCAGCTTTTTCTTTTATTAGTTTAGGATTGTATTTTTTTACATCAGATTATGTCACAAACAACTATGAAATCAATACCATTCTTTACGGTATTTATGCTTTGGTATTTTTTGGTGGATTTTTACGTTCGTTTTTTGGACCTACTATTTTTTCTTTAGTAGCGCTTTTGGTTCCTAAAAAAATCTATCATAATGCAGCAACTTGGAGTACAAGTACCTGGAAATTAGCATCAGTAACTGGAGCCCTTGGTGGAGGTTTTTTTATAAGTTGGATTGATGTAGACAACACATTATTATTGATTTATATTTTAGTAATACTTTCTTTAATTTTTACTTTTTTAATTAAGAAAAAACCTATTTTAAACACAAAAATTGGAGAACCTATAAAAGAAAGCTTAAAAGCAGGAGTAAAGTTTGTTTTTGAAAACAAGGCAATTTTAGGAGCATTAACTTTAGATATGATTGCTGTTTTGTTTGGTGGCACAGTAGCTATTTTATCAGTCTTTGCACAAGATATTTTAAAGGTAGGGCCAGAAGGTTTTGGAATGTTAAATGCATCTATTTCTATAGGAAGCATTGTAACCATGTTTTTAACAACCTACATACCAATTAATAGAAATACAGGTAAAAAGATGTTAATCTCTGTATTTATTTTTGGGGTAAGTATCATTGCTTTTGGTTTATCTTCTATTTTCTGGGTAAGTTTATTAGCATTGTTTGTAAGTGGTGCTGCAGATGGAATTTCTATGGTCATAAGACAAACGATTCTTCAATTAAAAACTCCAGATGAAATGAGAGGTAGAGTGTCTTCTGTAAACTCAATGTTTGTGGGTTCTTCTAATGAACTAGGTGCTTTTGAAAGTGGTTTAGCAGCTAAATTAGTGGGGCCAGTTGCAGCTGTTGTTTTTGGTGGAACCATGACTATTTTAACAGTAGTTACTACTGCAGCAGTTAGCCCAACAATTAGAAATTTAGATTTAACAGAAGATATTAAAGCTTCTGAAATTGAAGATTAATTAAATTTTGGAAGCGTTCTGTAATTGCCTAAGCTTAGCGTCCAATCATAACTAGAAAATTTTAGTTTTTTAGGTTTTTTAGGCACAATATTATATTCTTTTAAAATTTTACAAGCACCAGATTTTCCTCCAAAATCTGCCCTAAACCAAGACATTAACGCAACAGATGTAGCTGTTTTTGTTTCTTTATTAAATGTAGTTTGTTCCTTTAAATATTCTTTAGCCATAAAATCTAATTCTTTATTTAATTTTTCTGGTGAATAAACAGCTACAGGAGGACAGCTTTTTGCACCACAATTTAAAGCAAAGTGAATTCGCCAATCTATATCATCTACACGTAATTTACGTTCCCATTTTGCTCTAAAAGGAGTTCTTAAATAGCCCCAACTTAACTTACATCTTGATTTTCTAATAATTCCATGTTCTATATCATCAAAAGACAATATTTCTCCAGCTATTTTTATTCTTTCATCAGAAAAAAAAGGACTTCTATTTTTATATAAATCAGGGTTTTCAGACAGAGAAATCTGAATAAAAGCATTGTAAATGTTTACCCAAAAAGCAATTTTTTGAGTATCTGTTGAAAGTTGATGAATAATTTCGTTTAAGGTAGATTTTTCAAGAATTTTAACTTGTTTTTTATACGATTTTCCATCAATAATATTTTGTAAAAGTACTTCTGATACTTTTTGATAATTTACTTTTTCTTGTGAAAAGACTGAGCTAGATATTAAAAAAAAGAATGTGTAAATAAAAAGTTTCATATAAAATTACGTAAGTTTAAAAAGTGAAAATTTCTATAATTATTCCTACCTATAACGAAAAAGAAAGCCTTGTTAAAAGGTTGTCGTTTTTATGTAAACAAGCTAACAATTATCCAATAGAAATTATCATTGCTAACTCACCAGAAACTACAGATGATTCATCTAAAATTTGTGCTAAAAAAAATAAAGTTAGGTTTTTAAATTCGATAAAAAAAGGAAGAGCAGCACAAATGAATTTTGGAGCTTCTAAAGCCACAGGTGATATTTTTCTGTTTTTACATGCAGATGTACAATTACCAAAAGATTTTTACACACAAATAGATAAAGCCATAAAAGCGGGTCATAAAGCAGGTTTTTTTGCCTATCAGTTTGATAAAGAATCATCGTTATTAAACTTTAATAGTAGGTTTACAAAAAAAGATGGATTATTTGCTGGAGGTGGAGATCAATGTCATTTTTTTACAAGAGAAACTTTTGAAAAATTAGGAGGTTATGATGAAGATTTTTGTATAATGGAAGATTTTGAAATGATAGATAGAATTAGAAAACAAAATATCCCTTTTACAATAATTCAGTCTAAAGCTATTGTAAGCGCAAGAAAATATGAAGATAATAGTTGGTTAAAAGTAAACCTGATTAATGGATATGTTTTTTTAAAATATAAATTAGGAGTACATCCTATGAAACTGAGAAAAACTTATAAGAGTTTATTAAGAGAATCAGTCTAATATTTTAGTAGGTAAACCATCTATACTTTCTTGGTTTTTTTCTGCCCAATAATCTTTAATACCTTCTTTTCCTTTAGAAGACGCCCAATCATTTAACTCTTCTCTTTCCCCTTTATATTCAAAAAAAGGAATAGACATACCACAAGAAGTTTGTGCAGATTCTATGGTAATATCAAATATTTGTCTAGTACCAGGTGTTTCTGGAAAAAAACCAATTAACTCATTCCATCCATCATCACCTTCCTTTATTTCTTTACCTTTTCCATATAATCGTAAAATATTTGGAGCACCTTCAAAAGAACAAAACATCATTGTTATTCTTTTATTTTCTAATAAATGAGCAGCAGTTTCATTGCCACTTCCAGTTACATTTAACCAAGCTACTCTATTTTCATCTAAAACACGAAAAGAATCCATCCCTTTTGGTGATAAATTTATACGACCATTGTTTGGTGCTGTAGCTACAAAAAACATTTTTTGTGCTTCTATAAATTTATGAATTCTTGATGAAATTTTTGTGTAGAATTTTGCCATTTTAAAGCGTTTTAGGAAATCAAATTTACGAAATATGAAATATAGTTTCTGATATTAATTGTTACCTTTAACCCAAATAAACTACTTATTCATGGAATACGGATTTTTATCAGTAATACCACCAATTATAGCCATAATTTTAGCATTAAGAACCAAACAAGTATATATTGCTTTATTATTTGGTATTTGGTTTTCTTGGTTAATTATAAAAGATTGGCATCCTTTAGAAGGGACTTTAGCAATGATTGAAGGAATGGTAAATGTATTTCAATCTAAAGGAAACACAAGAACAATCATATTTAGTGCTTTAGTGGGTTCTTTATTAGTATTTATTCAATACTCAAGAGGTGTAGAAGGTTTTATTAACATTATCAACAAAAGGTTAGTAAAATTAGAGGCAAAAAAATCTGGATTTGCTAGAGTTATGGTGCAAATTTTAGCCACTATTACAGGCCTTTTATTATTTGTAGAAACTAGCATTTCGTCTTTAACAGTGGGTACTTTATACAGACCAATTTTTGATAAATTAAAAATACCAAGAGAAAAACTAGCTTATATAGCAGACTCAAGTTCTGCTCCATCATCAATTTTAATTCCCTTTAACGCTTGGGGAGCATTCATCATGGGGTTATTACTTACACAAGGTATAGATAACCCTTTTTCAGTAATGATTGCTTCTATTAAATATAATTTTTATCCATTATTAGCTATCGGAATTTTATTTTTCATCATACTATCTAAAAAAGATTTTGGCTTGATGAAAAAAGCTGAACAAAGAACAAAGGAAACAGGATTATTAATGAATGAAGGTTCTAAACCTATGGTTTCTGATGAGGTTACTTCTTTTCCTCCTAAAGAAGGAATACCTGCAAGAGCTTATAACATGATTGTTCCTTTATTAGTAATGGTTTGTATGATGCCTATTAATTTGATTTATACTGGCTGGAACAATGTAGAAAAATATTCATCTACTTTCGATCATATAAAACAAGCAATTGGAGAAGGTTCAGGTTCTTCTTCTGTTTTATATGCAGTAATAACAGCTATTCTTGTAGCTATTGTTATGTATTTTGTACAAGGAATTTTAAAACCCAAAGATGCTGTAAATTTAACTTTAAAAGGGATAAGTGAGTTAATGCCTTTAGCACTTTTGATGTTGTTGGCTTTTGCTATAGGTGATGCCTGTAAAGCAATAGATACAGGAAATTATGTAGCGAATATTACAGAAAGTTGGTTGTCTCCAGAATTATTACCTGCAGTAGTTTTTGTGGTAAGTTCTTTTATTGCCTTTTCTACAGGAACTTCTTGGGGTACATTTGCAATTATGATGGCAATTTCTGTACCTATGGCTAATATTCATGGAGCAGACATTACCATTGTTGTTGCTGCAACTTTAGGAGGTGGAATCTTTGGAGATCATTGTTCACCAATTTCAGATACTTCTATTATTTCCTCCATGGCTTCTGCAAGTGATCATATAGACCATGTTAAAACGCAACTACCTTATGCTTTGGTAGGAGGAATTATTGCAACTTTATTGTATTTGATTATTGGGTTTTTAGTTTAAATTATTTAGCTAAAACGCCACGTTTTTGTAACTCAGGAATTATTCGTAAAGCACCTTCTTTTATAGAATTCGCTTCAAAAGTAAAAGTTTTGTCATACAAAGTGTTTCCTTCAAAAAAAGTAACTTGAAATCTGTTAGAAAGAGAAAATAATTCAGGCTGCATGAGTTCTACTTTAGCAAAAGAATTTGCAGGTAATTTTTCTAATTTTTTACGCAATAAAGAAGTGGTTTTAGTTTTAGAAAAACCTTGTGAAACAATCACAACCATTTCTACATCAACCTCTTTTTTGTTGATGATATACACATTCCAATCATCAGTTTTATAGATATCATTGTATTCGTAAACAATAGCCATTTCTACATCAGTAACTTCAGGTATTTGGATGTCTTTTTTCAAAATAAGTTTATAAAGTTTGCATCTTACAAGTTTATAAAGCAACATAACATTCACTTTATAAATGTATTCCTTTTAACTAAAGAACACTTTTAAACTGGTTTAAGAAACGTTTATCGTTTTCATAAAACATTCTAATATCTGGTATTTGATATAATAACATTGCAATACGTTCTATACCCATACCAAAAGCATAACCAGAATATTTTGTTGGGTCTATATTACAGTTGGTAAGTACGTTTGGATCTACCATTCCACAACCCATAATTTCTAACCAACCTGTACCTTTTGTAATTCTATAATCAGTTTCAGTTTCTAATCCCCAATAAATATCTACTTCTGCACTTGGCTCTGTGAAAGGGAAGTAAGAAGGTCTTAATCTAATTTTTGATTTACCAAACATTTCTTTAGTAAAGTATAAAAGCGTTTGTTTTAAATCTGCAAAAGAAACATCAGTATCTATGTACAAACCTTCTACTTGATGAAAAATACAGTGAGCTCTAGCAGAAATATCTTCGTTTCTAAAAACACGACCAGGAGAAATAGTTCTTATTGGAGGCTCGTTATTTTCCATATAACGAACTTGCACAGAAGATGTATGTGTACGTAATAAAATATCAGGATTTTGTTCAATAAAGAACGTGTCTTGCATATCTCTTGCAGGATGATATTCAGGTAAATTTAAAGCAGTAAAATTATGCCAATCATCTTCTATTTCTGGCCCTTCAGAAACTGTAAAACCAATTCTATTAAAAACTTCAATAATTTGATTTTTTACCAATGATATTGGATGACGAGACCCTAATTCAATAGGTTCTGCAGGTCTAGTTAAATCTCCATAAACACCTTTTTCTTCAACAGCATTTTCTAAAGCATTATTTAGTTCTGCTACTTTATTTTCTGCAGAACTTTTTAAATTATTTAAAGCCTGACCAAAATCTTTACGTAACTCAGCATCAACATTTTTAAACTCTGCAAACAAACCTTTGAGTAAGCCTTTACTACCTAAATACTTAATTCTAAAATCCTCTACTTCTTCTTTTGTTGTTGCAGAAAACGCATTAACATCACCAATCAGTTCTTTTACTTTATCTAACATTTTTAAATAAAATTTGGGTACAAATTTAATCTTTTTTAAAGAGTTTTGATTTCATTTTTAGAATAAATACACGAAACCAAACGAAATCGATTGAAATCAATACTTTGAATAATTTTTAAGAAAGCTTTTTTATTTTATCATATTTAAAATTAACTATCTTTGCCACGTTAAAATTTTATTAATCTCGTAAAAAATTATGGAGGAAAATATCAAATCGAAAATTGATGGTTTCATGGAGTTGGTAAAACAAAGAAATGGACATGAACCAGAATTTTTACAGGCAGTACAAGAAGTTGCTGAAACTGTAATCCCTTATATCATTCAACATGATATTTATCATGGAAAAAACATTCTTTTAAGAATGGTAGAACCAGAAAGATTAATTTCTTTTCGTGTTTCTTGGGTAGATGATAATGGAGAGATTCAAGTAAATAGAGGCTATAGAGTGCAAATGAACTCAGCAATTGGGCCTTATAAAGGAGGTTTGCGTTTTCATCCAACAGTAAATGCTAGTATTTTAAAGTTTTTAGCTTTTGAACAAGTATTTAAAAACTCTTTAACAACATTACCTATGGGTGGCGGAAAAGGAGGTTCTGATTTTGATCCAAAAGGAAAATCTGACAATGAAGTGATGCGTTTTTGCCATGCTTTTATGACAGAATTATTTAGACATATAGGTCATAACACAGATGTGCCTGCAGGAGATATTGGAGTTGGTGCTAGAGAAATTGGTTTTATGTTCGGAATGTACAAAAAACTTAAAAACTCATTTACAGGTGTTTTAACTGGTAAAGGTCAATCTTGGGGTGGTTCTTTAATTAGACCAGAAGCAACAGGTTATGGAGCTGTATATTTTGCTCAAAACATGTTACAAAGAAAAGGTGATTCTTTCGAAGGTAAAACAGTAGTAATTTCTGGTTCTGGTAACGTTGCTCAATATGCTGCTGAAAAGTCATTAGAGCTTGGCGCAAAAGTGGTAACACTTTCAGATTCTGCTGGATATATCTATGATAAAGATGGTATAGACAAAGAAAAGTTAAAGTTTGTAATGGACTTAAAAAACAATAGAAGAGGTAGAATTAAAGAATATCTTGATACATATCCAAATGCAGAATATTTTGAAGGAGAAAGACCTTGGTCTGTAAAATGCGATATTGCATTACCATGTGCAACTCAAAACGAATTAGATGGTGATGAAGCAAAACAACTAATTAAAAATGGTTGTACGTGTGTTGCAGAAGGTGCAAATATGCCTTCTACTGCAGAAGCAATTCATGAGTTCCAAAATGCAAAAATCTTATTTGCTCCAGGAAAAGCAAGTAACGCAGGTGGTGTTGCAACTTCTGGATTAGAAATGAGTCAAAATGCACTACGTATGAGTTGGTCTCGTAAAGAGGTTGATGAAAAATTAAAAGATATTATGGAAGATATCCATGATTCTTGTGTAGAATATGGTAAAAATGATGATGGCTCTATAGATTATGTAAAAGGAGCTAATATTGCTGGTTTTGTTAAAGTAGCTGATGCTATGTTAGCACAAGGTATCATCTAAAAAAGCAATTCTTATACTTTATAAATCTAACGCGTTAATTTATTAACGCGTTTTTTTATTTCTTTGATGTATGAACATTTTATTGTGTATAATTTTAGGATTTATAATTGCATCAACAGGAAGTATATCTCCCAGCTTTTTAAATTTAACTGTTGTAAAGATTAGTTTAAAAAGTGGTAAAAAAGCAGCCTTATTTTTAATCGGTGGTTTTGCAACTGTGTTATTCTTTCAAGCCAATATAGGTGCTTATTTAGCGAGTATTTTAATGAAAAACTCAACCTACATTACTTTAATTCAACAAATAGGTACAGTAATATTATTCTTACTTTCAGCCAATTTTTTAAGACTACATTTTAATCAAAATAAAAACACAAATAAGATTGAGATTAAAAAATCAAAAGCTTATTTACATGGTTTGGGAATGTCTCTTTTAAATACTTTTGCGATACCTTTTTATTTTACAACAATCTCATTTTTAATAGGTTTAAATTACTTTGATTATTCTTTATACAATGCATTTTATTTTTCAATTGACTCTACTTTAGGATCTTTTACAACCTATTCAGTTTATGCAATTGTAGCTAATAAAATTGAACATAAATTAACCAAAGTTGCTCAAAAAATGGATTTAATTCTAGCAGTTTTAACAGGTGGAGTTGCAATTGTAAACTTAATTTTACTTTTAAAATAATCACTAAAACTTTACTATTTTACTCAATTTTCATTTCTTAATTTTGTAAATTAAGTTCCTATTTATGAAAATTATTAAAAACTTTAGTATTGAAGGAAAACATCAAAAACCAATAGTTACTGATGTTTTTTATAATGAGACTCATCAACCTAAAAAGGTAGTTGTTTTTTGTCATGGTTATAAAGGCTTTAAAGATTGGGGGGCTTGGAATTTAATGGCAGAAGCTTTTGCAAATGCTGGTTTTTTCTTCATAAAATTCAACTTTTCTCATAATGGAGGTACCCTTGAACAACCTATAGATTTCCCAGATTTAGAAGCTTTTGGTAATAACAATTATACCAAAGAATTAGATGATTTAGCATCTGTAATCGATTGGATATTTAATGCAAATGAGTATAGAAATGAAGTTGATTTACAACAAGTTTCTTTAATAGGACACAGTAGAGCTGGAGGCATTGTGTTACTTAAATCAAATGAAGACTCAAGAATTAAAAAAGTAATTACACTTGCTTCTGTTTGTGATTTTGGAAAAAGAACAGCAACCATTAGCGATTTGGATCAATGGAAAAAAGAGGGTGTAAAGTATGTGGTTAATGGAAGAACAAAACAAAATATGCCACACTTTTATCAATTTTATGAAAATTTCATTCAAAATAAAGAACGCTTAGATATTAAAAAAGCGACAGAACAATTAGCTATTCCACATTTATTAATTCATGGAGATAATGACACCTCTGTTTTAATACATGAAGCAGAGAACTTGCAACAATGGAACCAAAATGCAGATTATAAAATCATTAAAAATGCAGATCATGTTTTTAATGTAAAACATCCTTGGAAACAAAAAGACATGTCTAAAGAAATGGAAGAAGTAGTTGACTTATGTATAAACTTTATAAAAAATTAAATGCAATTACAGCCTCCTTTCAGAAAAATTATTCATGTAGATATGGATGCTTATTATGCATCTGTAGCGCAATTGGATAATCCTGAATTAAGAGGAAAACCTATTGCTGTTGGTGGTGGAGGTGATAGAGGTGTAGTCTCTGCTGCAAGTTACGAAGCCAGAAAATTTGGTGTTAAATCTGCTATGAGTAATGTGTTAGCAAAACAAAAATGCCCACATATTATTTTTGTAAAATCAGACTTTAAACGATACAAAGAATTAACAGCTCAGATAAGAGAAATCTTTTATGATTATACAGATTTAGTAGAACCCCTTTCTTTAGATGAAGCCTATTTAGATGTTACCGAAAATAAAAAAGGAAATCCTTCTGCAAACGATATTGCTAGAGAAATACGACAGCGAATTTTTGAAGAAACAGGCTTAAGAGCTTCAGCAGGAATTTCTACAAACAAGTTTTTAGCAAAAGTTGCTTCAGATATTAATAAACCTAATGGACAAAAAACGGTTCATCCAGAAGAAGTTATCGATTTTTTAGAAAAGTTACCAGTAAATAAATTTTATGGTGTAGGTAAAGTTACAGCTGCTAAAATGTACAATCTTGGCATATTTGTAGGAAATGATTTAAAGCAAAAACCATTAGAAGAATTGACAACTCTTTTTGGAAAATCGGGTCAACATTACTACAATATTGTTAGAGGCATACATAACAGCCCAGTAAAACCAAATAGAATTCGTAAATCTGTTGGTGCAGAAAGAACATTTAGAGAAAATATTTCTTCTGAAATATTTATGTTAGAAAGACTAAATGATATTGCTGATGAGATTGAAAATAGAATGATAAAAAGTAATGCAAAAGGCAAAACAATTACATTAAAAATTAAATATTCTGATTTTACACAACAAACAAGAAGTAAAACAGTACACCATTTTATTTTTAAAAAGAAAGACTTTTTTCCAATTGTTAAAGAGTTGTTGTATCAAGAAAAAATTAAGAATTCTGTTCGACTTTTAGGCATTTCTTTTAGTAACTTAAACACCACAAAAAAAGAACCTGTTTGGGTACAATTAAAATTTGATTTCTAACAAAAACTAGTTTTTGTCATTCTGAACTTGTTTCAGAATCTAAAAAATTATATGATGAATACGATTGTAATTAGAACAAATTCAGAAAACAAAGACTTTGTAAATCTTGTAAAACAGCTAGATGCTTACTTAAAAATCACAGATGGAGACGAACACGATTTTTACAATCAGTTTAATAATATAGATGTTTTACAACATGTAGTTGTTTTGTGTGAAAATGATGTAGCTGTGGGTTGTGGAGCTATAAAGAAGTTTGATGATGCGTCTATGGAATTAAAAAGGATGTTTGTAAAAGGCGATAAACGAGGTAAAGGATATGCACAAAAAATTATAGAAGAATTAGAAGTTTGGGCTAAAGAGTTAGAATATAAAAGATGTGTTTTAGAAACAGGCAAAAGACAAAAAGAAGCTGTGCGTTTTTATCATAAATGCAACTATAATGTGATACCAAATTATGGACAATATATAGGGATGGAAAACAGCGTGTGTTTTGAAAAACAATTATAAATGAACTACAGTTACTGGGAATTAAAAGAATGGTTTACAAATATTGACTTCACAATTGTTGGAAGTGGAATTGTAGGTCTAAATTGTGCCATTACTTTAAAAAAAAATCACCCAAAAGCAAAAATTCTTATTCTTGAAAAAGGAATATTACCTCAAGGAGCATCTACTAAAAATGCTGGTTTTGCCTGTTTTGGAAGTATTTCCGAAATTATAGATGATTTAAATTCTCATACAGAAGAAGAAGTTTTTCATTTGGTACAAAAACGTTGGGAAGGGCTACAATTATTACGAAAAAAATTAGGAGATACTGCTATAGATTTTCAACAAAACAAAGGTTTCGAGTTGTTTGATTCTGCATCTTTTTTTGAAGAATGTATTTCCAAAAAAAATGAAATAAATCAATTATTACAACCCATTTTTAATGATAATGTATTTTCAATTTCTGAAAATAAATTTGGGTTTGCAAAAATACATGAGCAATATGCTGTTAATAAATTTGAAGGTCAAATAGATACAGGCAAAATGGCTGCACAATTGTTATTAAAAGCGCAAAAATTAGGAATTAAAATTTTAAATAGCATAACCCTAGAAGCACATCAAGAATCTAGTAATAAAGTTTATTTAAAAACCAACAGATCAGATTTTTATACTAAGAAATTGCTAATTGCTACAAACGGATTTTCTAGAGAATTAATTCCAGAAAAAGTACAGCCAGCAAGAGCTCAAGTATTAATTACAAAACCCATTAAAAACTTATATATAAAAGGTACTTTTCATTTAGATAAAGGGTATTATTATTTTAGAAATATAGACAACAGGATTTTATTTGGTGGAGGTAGAAATTTAGATTTTGAAACTGAAAATACTACAGAATTTGGGCAAACTGAAATTATTCAAAATCAGTTAGAGAAAATATTAAAAGAAACTATTTTACCAAATACAACAGTTGAAATTGAGCATAGATGGAGTGGAATAATGGGAGTAGGAAATCAGAAAAAAGCTATCGTAAAACAACTTTCTAACAATGTGTTTTGTGGTATTCGTTTAGGAGGAATGGGTGTTGCAATTGGAAGTTTAATAGGAAAAGAATTAGCTGAATTGGTAGATTAATGATGCAAGAAAAATCAAATTTTGATGTCATTATCATAGGTGGAGGTTTAGCTGGTTTATGCAATGCTATTCACCTTTCAAAGTTTGGAAAATCTGTTTTACTAATAGAAAAAAACAGCTATCCAAAACATAAAGTTTGTGGAGAATATATTTCTAACGAAGTTTTATTGTATCTAAATTATTTAGACTGCAACCCTTTTGAGTTTGGTGCAGTTAAAATTGATAATTTTCAATTATCAACCACAAATAACAAATTGATTTCTGCAAAACTACCTCTTGGAGGTTTTGGAATTTCTAGATTTACCTTAGACTTTGAGCTTTCTAAAAAAGCAATAACAAATGGAGTTGTAATTCTCCAAGATGCTGTATTAAACATTAATTTTAAAGATGAAAAATTTAAAGTTGCAACCAAAGAAAACAATACTTTTACTTCAAAAATTGCTATTGGTTCTTTTGGGAAAAGATCAACTTTAGATGTTCAATTAAACAGAAAGTTTATTCAAAAAAAATCTCCTTATTTAGGCATTAAACTTCATGTAAAAGGCAATCATCAAAAAGATATTGTAGCGCTTCATAATTTTAAAGGTGGTTATTGTGGGGTTTCTAAAGTAGAAAATGATGTCATTAATTTATGCTATATTACTAGTTATACATCCTTTAAAAAATTTAAAAATATAGATGATTTTCAAGATCATATTGTTTTTAAGAACCATTTTTTAAAAGAGATTTTTAAAAATGCAAAACCATTATTTGCAAAACCATTAACTATTAGTCAAATTTCATTTGAATCAAAAGAATTGGTTCAAAATCATTTAATTTTTTGTGGTGATGCAGCAGGTATGATTCACCCTTTATGTGGCAATGGAATGAGTATGGCTATACAATCAGCACAAATTGTATCAACTATAATCATCGATTTTTTAAATGGTAATATTAATAGAAATCAGTTAGAAAAAAGTTATATTTCAAAATGGAATAAAGAATTTAAATTGAGGTTAAAAGCAGGTCATTTTATTGCTGCTTTGTTTCGAAAAGATTGGATTGCTAATGTTTTATTAAGAGTCATTCAGAAACTTCCTTTTTTATTACCTATTATTATTAAACAAACTCATGGTAAACCTATAAAAATGTAATGGCTTTTTTAGTAAACACAAAACAAAGAACAGACAAAGAAGAAATCATGGACGATTTTTCTATTGGAGGTGATTTGTTGCGAGATACTTTAGATAAATTAGAAAATATAAATCGTTGGTTAGGAGGTAATAAAGTAACTTTAAATGGGTTAAAAACGATTCTAAAAAATTATTCTAAAACAGAAGAAATCACAATAATTGATATTGGCTGTGGTCATGGAGATATTTTAAGAGACATTGCAAAATTTGGCAGAAAGTATAAGTATAAATTCAACTTAATTGGAATAGACGCAAACCCAACAGCTATAGAATACGCAAACGAATTATCTGTTAATTACCCAGAATTGAGTTTTAAAACAGAAGATATTTTCTCTGAAGATTTTAAAAACAGAAAAGTAGATATTATTATAGCCACATTGTTTTTGCATCATTTTAAAGAAGAAGAATTGACCTCTTTTTTAAAACAGTCTTTAAAACAAACAAATATTGGCATTGTAGTTAACGATTTACATAGACATAGATTAGCTTATTATTTATTCCTTTTATTATCTATTTTTATAAATAATAAAATGATTATAGAAGATGGTTTAACTTCTGTTTTAAGAGGATTTAAAAGAAAAGATTTAGAATTACTATCAAAAAAAATAAATATAAAACCACAAATTTCATGGAAATGGGCATTCCGATTTTTATGGATAATTAAGAATTAAATGGCAGTAAAAATAACAGCAGTAGCTAAACAATTACCCAAATATTACAAAGAAACAAAAGAGATTATTCCTTTTGTAAAGCTTTGGATGCAAGACCAAGAGTCTCGATTTCAAAGAAAAGTAATTAAATTGTTTGAAGGAGCAGGAGTTGATAAACGCTACTCAATTATGGATCCTGTAGAAGTTTTTACAGCCACATCTTTTGAAGAAAAAAACAACATTTATAAAAGAGAGGTTATTCAGTTAGCAGAACAATCTTTAAAAAAATCACTACAAAAAGCCAATTTAAAACCCACAGATTTAGATTACATTATTACTGTGAGTTGCACAGGCATTATGATTCCTTCTGTAGACGCTTACCTTATTAATTCTTTAGGCATGAAGCAAAATATTGTACGCTTACCTGTAACAGAAATGGGTTGTGCAGCTGGTGTTTCTGGAATTATTTATGCAAAGAATTTTTTAAAGGTAAATCCGAATAAAAGAGCAGCAGTTGTAGCAGTAGAAGCACCAACAGCCACATTTCAATTGAATGATTTTTCGATGACAAATATTGTAAGTGCAGCAATTTTTGGTGATGGTGCTTCATCAGTAATTTTATCTTCTTTCGATGATGATAAAGGCCCAACAATTATTGATGAAGAAATGTATCATTTTTTTGATGCTACACACATGATGGGTTTTAATTTGGTAAACTCTGGCTTACAAATGATTTTAGATAAGGAAGTGCCTCAAAAAATAGCAGACCATTTTCCAGCGATTATTCATCCTTTTTTAGCACAAAACAAACTAACTATAGAAGATATAAATCATTTAATATTTCATCCAGGTGGAAAAAAAATAGTACAAACAGTAGAAGATTTGTTTGGTAAATTAGGTAAAAATATAAACGATACTAAAGAGGTTTTACGTTTGTATGGTAATATGTCTAGTGCTACTGTTTTGTATGTTTTAGAGCGTTTTATGGATAGAAACCCAACAAAAGGAGAAAGAGGAATCATGTTAAGTTTCGGACCTGGGTTTTCTGCGCAAAGAATTTTATTAGAATGGTAGAAGAGTTTAAACATAAAAATGAATGGGCAATTATTCTAGGAGGTTCATCTGGCTTAGGTTTAGCAACTGCAAAAAAATTGGCTAAACACGGTTTAAATATTTGTATCATTCATAGAAATTCTAGAGCTCAATTACCTGAAATAGAAACTGAGTTTAATGAGATAAAAAAAAAGGATATCGAATTTTTAAGTTTTAATATAGATTCTGTAAATGCTGAGAAAAGGAAACAAACTATTGATAAAATTTCAGAAAAATTTAAAGACATACATAAGATAAAAGTAGTCATTCACTCTATTGCAAAAGGCAATTTGAAACCAATGGTTTCAGACGAAAATCAAATCTTAAAAAATGATGATTTTCAACTTACCATAAATGCAATGGCTATTTCTTTGTATGATTGGTTTAAAGAGTTGTTTGATGCAAATTTATTTTCAAACGATAGTAGGATCATAAGCTATACAAGCGAAGGCAACACAAAACCTTGGAAAAATTATGCTGCTGTTTCTGCTGCAAAAGTTACTTTAGAATCTATTACAAGAAATATTGCTTTAGAATTTGCAAAATTCGGAGTTAAAGCAAACTGCATTCAAGCAGGTGTAACCAATACAGATTCTCTAAATAGAATTCCTAATGCAAATGAAATTAAAAGGCACACTTTACAACGAAACCCATTTAACAGATTAACAACTCCAGAAGATGTTGCAAATGCTGCTTATTTACTATGTAAAGAAGAAGCTTCTTGGATAAATGGAACCATTTTAAAAGTAGATGGAGGAGAAAGTTTACAGTAAATGAATACAGAAGAAATCATAACTCTATTACCTTATCAAAAGCCTTTTTTGTTTGTAGATGAAATAACTTCAATCACAGAAAACAAGGTTTTAGGAAACTACACATTTCAAGAAAATGAGTTTTATTATCAAGGGCATTTTAAAGATAACCCTATAACTCCAGGTGTAATTCTTACAGAAACTATGGCTCAAATAGGTGTGGTTTGTTTAGGTGTTTTTTTACTAAAGGATGAAATTTCTACTGATAATAAACCACAAATTGCTTTAACTTCTCATCAAATAGATTTCTTTTTACCAGTGTTACCAAATGAAAAAGTTATAGTGATTTCAGAAAAAATCTATTTTAGATTTAACAAACTAAAATGTGCTGTAAAGATGATGAATACTAAAAACGAATTAGTTTGTAGAGGTGAAATTTCAGGAATGATAATACCTAACAATAATGAGTAGAGTTGTAATTACAGGATTGGGAATTGTTGCTCCAAATGGAGTAGGTTTACAAGCATTTTCTGAAGCTATTCAAAAAGGAAAATCAGGGATTACTTTTCATCAAGAGTTAAAAGACAAAGGTTTTTCTTGTTGTATTGGTGGAATTCCAGAGGTGTCTGAAGAAAAAATTAGTCAATATTTAACCCCTTTACAATTAAGAGGTTTCCATAGTACATCTATTTTATATGGAATAATTTCTGGCATTGATGCTTGGAAAGATGCAGGTTTTTCTGTGGATGAAAATTCAAGTTTAGATTATGATACAGGAATCATTTTTGGAACAGGAACTTCAGGAATTGAAAAATTTAGAGAATCTATTTATAAGATAGATGACCATAAAGTTAGACGTTTAGGAAGCACTTCAGTTGTGCAAACGATGGCAAGTGGTATTTCTGCTTATTTAGGTGGAATATTAGGTTTAGGCAATCAAATTACAACCAATTCTTCTGCATGTACAACAGGTACAGAAGCTTTGTTAATGGGTTTTGAAAGAATAAAATCTGGCAAAGCAAAACGAATGTTAGTAGGTAGTTCTTCTGATAGTAGTTTGTATTCTTGGGGTGGTTTTGATGCAATGAGAGTTATGACCTATAAGCATAATGAATCTCCAGAAAAAGGGTCTAGACCTATGAGCAAAACTGCTTCTGGTTTTGTTCCTGGAAGTGGAGGAGGAGCTTTAGTATTAGAATCTTTAGAAAGTGCTTTAGAAAGAAATGCCACAATTTATGCAGAGGTTTTAGGAGGTAATGTAAATTCTGGAGGTCAAAGAAATGGAGGTTCTTTAACAGCCCCAAATGCTGAAGCCGTTCAAAAATGTATTACAGGTGCATTAGTGGATGCTAATATAAAAGGTTCAGAAATAGATGCCATCAATGGACATTTAACAGCAACATCAAAAGACAGTTTAGAAATTGAAAATTGGACAAAGGCTTTGAGTTTACACGGACATAATTTTCCTTTAATTAATTCATTAAAATCACAAATAGGGCATTGTTTAGCAGCATCTGGAGCTATAGAATCTGTAGCATCTGTTTTACAAATTAAACAGCAATTTATTTTTCCAAACATTAATTGTGAAGATGTACATCCAGAAATTTTAGCGTTAATTTCAAAAGATAAAATTCCAACAAAAAGAGTAGAGAAAAATATCAAAATTGTGGCAAAAGCAAGTTTTGGTTTTGGTGATGTTAATGCTTGTGTTATCTTTAAGAAATATTCCTAAATAATATGAATAGAGAAGAACTAATTAGCAAATTAAAAGTAATTGTAAAGCCATATGTTCAAGATGAAGAAGCTTTCAATAACTTAACAGAAGACACTGATTTTATTAATGATTTAAAAATAAACTCAGCCAATTTAGTAGATGTGGTATTAGATGTAGAAGACGAATTTGATATAGAAATTGACAACGATTCTATGGAAAAAATGCTATCTGTAAAAGCTGCAATGGAAATTATTGAAGCAAAACTTGCTTAATAATGGTTGGTAATGACATTGTTGATTTAAACCTCGCTTCTAAAGAAAGTAATTGGCAGAGAAAGGGGTTTTTAGAAAAGCAGTTCACAAAAAAAGAACAAAGAGAAATTTTAGCTGCTGAAAATCCTTTTTTAAAAGTTTGGTTGTTTTGGTCTATGAAAGAAGCAGCTTATAAGTGTTATACTCAAAATTTTGAAAAAAGGTTTTTTGCTCCACAAAAATTTGAATGTAGACTTTCTTCAGAAGATACAGGAGTTGTAATTTTTAAAGAGTTACCATTTTATACTTCAAGTGATTTAACTACATTTTATATTCATACAACAGCAGAAGATATTTTCATTGAGAATAATTCTGAAATAAGAATGTATGAAGGTATAGGAAAACCAAACTTTGTTGCTAAACACTTAAAAAAAAGGCTTGAAGAAAAAACAGGAATTTTGGCACAAGAAATTGTAAAAAGAAAAACAAATATTGGTGCTCCTCAATTTTATCAAAAAGAAAAATTACTAACAAAATCTTGCTCAATTTCTCATCATGGAAACTATGGAGCATATGTATTTATGTTGAATGAATATTAAAGAAGAACTACTAAAAAAATGTCACCAATTTGTAAATAATCGTTTACAAAACATTGAGGAAACTATTTCTTCTAATCAGACTGCTTTACAATCAGAAACAAAAAGTTCTGCAGGCGATAAACACGAAACAGGTAGAGCTATGTTGCAATTAGAAATGGAAAAAGCAGGTCAACAAATAGCTAATATTCAACAAATGAAAGAAACTTTAGCAAAAATTGATGTATTAAAAAAATCAACAAATGCTCATTTAGGAAGCCTCATAAAAACAAATACAGGAAATTATTTTTTATCTGTTTCTGTAGGACAATTGAAAGTAGATAATGAATTGTATTTTGCAGTTTCAGTATCTTCTCCTATTGGTAAATTATTATTAGGAAAATCAGTAAATGAGCAAGTTATGTTTAACTCAAAAAATATAAAATTGTTATCTATAAAATAATTTTGTACTTTTATGATGCTTAAATTCCCCCATAATGAAGCAACCTATATCTTTATTCGCTAACTATAGCCTAAAATTTTTAGTATCTGATTTCAACATCTTAAAAGTTGAAGATTTTTTTAATGATGTTGGCAAAGACACGTTAAACAAAAATCAAAAGGTAGATTTTTACACTATTTTTTTAGTAACAGAAGACATTGGAAGACATACCATAGACTATAAAGATTATTATTATTCTAAAGGCACAGTTTTAGCTATTAGAAAAGATCAATTTCAAAGATTTCATATCAATAAAAATGTAAAAGGATATTTGCTTTTTTTAACGAGGAGTTTTTAAATAGATTTTTGAATGATGAAGAAGTTTCTAGCACTTTACAGATGTTTAATGAGTTGTTAGCATCACGAAAAACACAATTAGAAAAAAAAGAATTTGAAAAAGCTTTAAAAATTATAAAAGAGATTGAAGATGAAAATAGTAGATTATCAGACAGTTACTCTTTAAAAATAATAAGAAGCTCTTTACATATTTTAATTACATTAATACATAGGGTTAAAACAAAAGGGATAAATAAAAGTACAATTAACAAATTATTTAAAAGAATTTATAAAGTTTCAAAATCTTTTAGAGAAGGAGTTTAATAACTCTAAAAAAGTAAATTTTTACTCAGAAAAATTAGGTTTTTCGTCAAAAAAATTAAATTCAATTGTAAACTATGTAGCTAATAAAAGTGCTAAATCTTTTATAGATGATGTTATTATTATTAAAGCTAAAAAAGATTTGTTACACTCTAGCTTATCAGTAAAAGAAATAGCCTATAAACTTGGTTTTAAGGATCCTACAAATTTTTTTAAATATTTTAAGAAAAACACAAGCTTTACTCCAGAATCCTACAAAAAGAGATATAAAAATTAATTTATTTCCCATTTTTAAACTTCTTAGGCCTAAAACTACCTTAAATTTAGTTTTTATTAACCTAATTTTGTGCTAGGATATAAAGATATATACCCCCCGACTTTTTTTTGTAATGCATTATAGGGTTCATTATTAAAAAAAGTCATTAATTTGTTCTAATCACCTTAATACTTGTATTAAGGTGATTTTTTTATTTCTAAACAGATAGCTTTTTCTTTTTCTAAAAAACTTGAATGATTTAGAAAAATATTTTGTTCATTACATAGACATTCAACTAACCAATAAGAACCTTTAAAATAACAATTTAAAACACGCGCAGTTAATGTAGATTTATCTACTATTTTTATTTGATGAGGATAAACTAAAATGCTTTTGTCTTTAATTTCAATAGAGTTTACATCATCAAAAAGAGCTGCAATATATTTTTGTTTTGGATTATTGTATATTTTTTGAGGAGTATCAAAAGTGAGTATTTTATTACTTTTAATTACCATTAATTTGTCTGCAAAAGAAAGGGCATCATTTTTATCATGAGTAGCAACAATACAAGCAATGTTTTTCTTTTTTAAATAGGAAAATAACCTTCTTCTTATACCATTTTTCTTAAAGTTATCTATTTGGCTAAATGGTTCGTCTAATAGCAATAAATCTGGTTCTTTGGCTAAGGCTCTAGCAATAGCAACCCTTTGCTTTTGGCCTCCACTTAGATTTTTAACTTTAGCGTTTTCAAAAGATTTCATATCAATAACTTCAAGAAGTTCTTGTGTTCTTATTTCACTTTCTTCTGGATAAAAACGTGATAGAAATTTTTTGATATTCTCTGCTACAGAAATGTATGGCATCAAATCAAAATCTTGAGCTACATACTTGAACTTTTCAAAACCTGGCACTAAATTAAACTCGGGCCCTAAAACCTGGTTTTCTTCCCAAAAAACAGTACCCTTTTGTAAATCTAATAGTCCATAAACAGCTTTAAGTAAAGTAGATTTTCCACATCCACTCTCTCCCATAATACATAGATGTTCTCCTTTTTTTAGTGAAAAGCTAAAATTATTGAGAACCACTTTTTGCTTAGAATACCCAAAAGTTATGTCTTTTACTTGTAACATAAGATTTTACAAAAACCGATTATACCAACTATCTTCAATAGGAATTTCCCAGAAATTTTTAAAGTCGTAATTATTAACAACTAAATTATCAAAAATGATTGTTTTACCAGTAACAGCTTTGTTTTTCAGTAGTTTTTTAAAGTCTTTAAGTTCTTTATATTGTACATATTTACCTTGTTTAAAGCATACATTCATTTTGTCTAAAAGTTGCACATTATACTCTTCTTGAAGTTTTAAAATAAAAGCTACTGAAGCATCTATATCTACATTTTGTAACGCACTCTTTTCATCATCAGCTATTAAAACGATAAATCGATCGTATAAGAACTGAAAAGAAGCAGTAAAATCTTCATCACCTGCTTTCCAATTTTGGATAAATGATTGTATTTTTTGAGTTACCTCTTCAATTTCATTAGGATAAAATTTTCTACTAGAAGGGTATACCCAAACTTTAGCAGTATCAGAAATTGTGGAGTATTCTACGAACATTACTTTTTAATTTAGCACTGCAAAGATACACAAAGAAAAACCGCAAAATTGATTACAATTTTGCGGTTTTAATACTTTCAATAAAAAGTAATTAAGATTATTTTTAAATACTATTATTAATTAACTCTTTAAAATCATTTTGTATACTTTCTCCTTTATCTTTATTATACCAAACCTGTAAATCTTGTTTAAATTGGGCATCTAAAGAACCATGTTTTGTTTTATAGTCTAAAACCATATTTGTTGCTGTTTGTGGTCTTGGCCCCCAAGTAAAAAGTATGTTTAAATCTTTGTCTAATGCAATTAGTTTTGGAATAGATCTACCTCCGTTTGTTAAAAATAAATCCATTAACTCTAAATTTTCGTCACGTAAAACTAATTGTAGATTAATATTACTATTTACTTCTGCCATTTTATGTATTACAGGTAAGTTTTGAGCAGCATCTCCACACCAACCTTCAGTTAATACCAACCAAGTTTGAGGGCTTTTGATAGTCTTTAAAAATTGTTTTGTGTCATCAAGAATTTTAATGGTTTTATCTAAACGTTTCATTCTTTTATCATTTAACAAACTATAATTTGTTAAATCTTCAGATTGGTTTGGGCCTGTAGATTTAGCTTCTAATAATAAGGTTTTTACTAAATCTTTATATGCTTGGTAAGTGTACGTTTTTTGTAAACTTTTTTTGATGATATCTTTCATAATTTATTTTGATAAACTCAAGAATTTAGACGAGAAAAAACAGAATTCTTACAGCAACGATTTTTGACTATTTTTTTAAGTTTTTAAGAATATCTTTAGTCATCGTTTCTAAATCAAAATTGTGTTTCCAGTTCCAATCTTTTCTTGCATGATCATCATTTATAGATGAAGGCCAACTATCTGCAATAGCTTGTCTAAAATCTGGTTTGTAAGTAATTTGAAAATCTGGCAAGTGTTTTTGAATTTCTGCAGCAATTTCTTTTGGAGTAAAATCGATGGCAGAAAGGTTGTATGAAGTTCTAATTTTTATGTTTTCAGACTTTTCTTGCATTAACTGTATGGTTGCATTCACAGCATCAGGCATATACATCATTGGCAATCTTGTGTTTTCAGATAAAAAACATTCATATTTTTTATCCTCTATAGCTTTAAAGTAAATATCTACAGCATAATCTGTGGTACCTCCACCTGGTTTAGTTTTCCAAGAAATTATACCTGGGTAACGTATACTTCTTACGTCTACTCCATATTTTTGATGGTAATAATTGCACCAAAATTCACCAGAAATTTTACTGATACCATACACAGTAGAAGGCTCCATTATGGTTTGTTGAGGTGTATTGTTTTTTGGAGTTGATGATCCAAAAACAGCAATAGAACTAGGCCAATATATTTGTTGTATGTGTTTTTCTTTAGCTAAATCTAGAACAGCTAATAAAGAGCTCATATTTAAATCCCAAGCTTTTTGAGAAAACTTTTCTGCTATTGCAGATAGCATTGCAGCTAACAAATACACTTGGTTAACGTTATATTTTTGCACAACAGAAAGTATGGTTTCTTTACAGGTGGCATCTATAATTTCAAAAGGTCCAGAAGCCATCATTTCTGCATTTCCTTCTCTAATATCTGATGCAATTACATTAGTTTCACCATAAACTTCTCTAAGTTTTTGGGTAAGTTCTGTACCAATTTGACCACTAGCACCCAACACTAAAATAGTTGTATTCATTGCAATAAATTGAATAATTTTGACGAACAAAGGTAATTAATTTTATTTTTCGCAATATTGTTTCGCAATAATAAATATTTCATAAAATTTTATTGTTTTTTTAAATACTACTTAGCAATGTACTCTCTTAAAAATTAGTACTTTTACTGAAGATAATTAGTAGAAATGAGATATTGCTTACTTATTTTAATGGTTTTTTTATCTTGTAAAAAACAAGTACAAGAAGTAACTAAAAACAATGATGAAAATTCGGTTTTAAGTGTTGTAAAAAAACATCATGATTTTACAATGGTTATTCCAAGTTTTAAAAAAGAAGTCGAAGATTGGACAACACTTCAAAACACAGAAGATTTTTTAGAAAGATTTAAAAAAGGATCTGCAAATGAAATTTTGAGTAATGCTTTAGAATTTAAAACTATTACTAAAGCCTTAAAAGATAGTATAAAGCCCACTTTGTTTAGTTTACCTTCTGTAGAGGCTAGGATAAACATTCTTTATAACGAATCTTTACGACTAGCAGATATGACTTACATACCTGCAATAACTGCAGATGAAGTACATGAACAAACCAATAAAATTATGGATGCATTTTCATCTATAAATTTAAAAATAAATACAGTTTTAAGAAAGAAGCAATTTGAAGATGCTATAGATATTGATGTTTCTTTTATAGGTTTAGATACTACTAAAATAGATAGTGTTTCTAAAAATGCTATTTTAGAAATACAAAAGGAAAAAAAAGATTTACAACCCATACAAAAACAATTAAAAAAGCAGAAATGATGAAAAACATAGTAACAATTTTATGTTCTATTTTATTGATGAACTCTTGTAATTTATCAAAAAAAGAAGCTATAAAAGTTAATAAAAGTACCAGTAAAAAAGAAATAAATACCTTGTTAAACGATTGGCATTTAGCTGCAACTGAAGCCAATTACAATAATTATTTTTCAAAAATGGATAGTATTTCTGTTTTTATAGGTACAGATGCCACAGAAAATTGGAACAAGCAACAATTTGAAGCTTTTAGTAAACCTTATTTTGATAATGGAAAAGCTTGGGATTTTAAAACTTTAGAAAGAAATATTTATTTAAATACAGAAGGTAATTTTGCCTGGTTTGATGAACTTTTAAATACTTGGATGGGTACTTGCAGAGGTTCTGGAGTATTAGAAAAAAAAGATAATTCTTGGGCTATAAAACATTACGTTTTATCTGTACCAATACCAAATGATGATATTCAAAAAGTTATTGCTGCTAAGCAAGAAAAGGACTCTATTTTTCTAAGTTCGTTTAAGAAGTAACTTCATCTACAGTTTTATAGATTAACTCATTTTCATAACCTTTTCGCATTAAAAAGTGGATAAGTTTTCTTTTACGTTTGTAAATATTTGGTTCAGAAATTGCTTCATTTCTTTTTTCTGTGATACTGTAAATGGTTTTTAAGTAATCTTGTACATCAATCTCTTTGAGTGCGGTTTTAATATTGTAGCTAGAAATATTTCTAAATTTTAATTCTCTTACAATACGTTGTTTACCCCAATGTTTTATTCTAAATTTTCCTCGTGCAAAACTTTTAGCAAAACGTTCTTCATTTAAAAAATTGTCTTGTAGTAAACTCAATAAAATCATTTCTTTGGCTTCAGGAATTAAGTTGTATTCCCTCATTTTTTGCTCAACTTCTTTATGACACCTGTCTTGATAAACACAATATTGCTCTAATTTGCGCTTAATTTCATCTACAGTAAAGACTTTGTTTTGCATAGTAACAAACATACAAAAAGGGTAGAAATCATTACAATTTCTACCCTTTTTTAGTTAACAAAATAATTAATTTATCCTCCTATTTCTTGAATTTGTATAGGCGCTTCTGCATTAGTTTTACCTAACTTTTTAAATAACCACATTTTAAAACGAGTAATTAAATAGAATAAAATAGGTACAACAATTAAGGTTAAAAAAGTAGCTACAAACAATCCATAAATTACAGTCCAAGCTAATGGACCCCAAAAGATAACATTGTCTCCACCCATATAAATTTTTGGATCGAACTCACTAAATAATGAGAAGAAATCGATATTTAAACCAATAGCTAAAGGAATTAATCCTAAAATAGTAGTTATTGCTGTTAATAAAACTGGTCTTAAACGAGCCTTACCTGCTTTTACAACATTTTCTAACAAATATTTCTTAGGTAAATAAGCATTATCATCTAAATCTAGTTCCTCTTTTTTTCTGTCAATTAACAATTGGGTATAATCTAAGAGAACTACCCCATTATTTACAACAATACCCGCTAAAGAAATAATACCCATCATAGTCATCATAATTACAAAAGAAGACCCAGTAATTACAATTCCACCAAACACACCAATGAAGCTTAAAAAGATAGCGATCATTATAATTCCTGGTTTAGAAACCGAATTAAATTGGAAAATTAAAATGAAAAATATTAACGCTAATCCTTTAAAGAAAGCTCCCATTAAAAAGGCTTGTTGTTTGTTTTGTTCTTCTAACTGACCTGTATAATCAATTTGTATACCAGAAGGAAGCTCTTTAAAATTCTTCATTTCTTCCTTAATCTTATTTACAGCTGCTGCTGCATCTACATAACCAGGAGCTAATTGAGAATATACAGTTACCGCTCGTTTTGTGTCTCTATGCTTAATAGCACTAAATCCAGAACTATTACTTTGCGAAGCAATAGCAGAAATAGGGATGGCTCTTATTTGACCAGAAGCCATATCTCTAAAGGTTATTTTTTGATTAAAAATAGCGTTTTTATTATATCTGATATCTTCTTTAAAACGAACATTTATATCATAATCATCACCATCTTCTTTGTAAATACCTGCTTTTGCGCCAAAAATAGCATTTCGTAATTGTTGACCCACTTGACCAGTAGAAACTCCAAGTTCACCAGCCTTTTGTCTATCAACAACCACTCTCATAGAAGGCTTGTCTTTATTTACATCTATCTTTAATTCATCTACTTCTGCAATGTTTCTAGAGTTTACATAAGCTCTCATTTTTTCTGCAGTAGCAATTAATTCTTCATAATCATCACCTTCTAACTCTATATTAATTGGAGCACCAGTTGGAGGGCCGTTTGCATCTTTTTCAACAGAGATTAAAACTCCAGGATAAATACCAGTTAAGCCTTCTTGTACTTTTTGACGTAATTTTTCGCTATCTAATCCACGTCTATATTTATATTGACGCATAGAAGCTGTAATCTTACCTTTATGAGGCATTTCTGCAGAAGAACCACCATCTGTATTTGGGTTTCCTGCACCTTCACCAACTTGAGAAACCGAACTTTCTACCATAAAATTACGATCTCCATCCATATACATCTCTTGATTTAAGATGCCATATACACGTTGTTCAATTTCTTTAGTGATTTTATTAGTTTCATCTATGTCTGTTCCTTGTGGATATTCTATATATACTACAACCTGATTAGGTTTGTTGTCTGGGAAAAACTCAATTTTAGTTCTTTGTGTTCCAACAGACCAACCAAATCCTCCAAAAGCAGCAAAAAGCAATAGAAATGTACCAATTGTTATTACAACTGGCCTCCATCCTTTTAAAGCGCCTTGCAATGTTTTTTCATATACATTTTCTAACCAAACCAAAGTGTTTCTTTGAAAATAATTTGCTGCTTTTCTTAAGATTAATCTATACACCCACAGCATAATTGCAGTAAATACCATTACAGAACCTAAACCTCTATATTCGCCACCAAAAATTAAAATGAATAACCCAACACCACCAACAATTGCAGAAATAGTTATGATTCTTTTTAAAGGCATGTCTTTATCTTCTGTGGTCATAAATTGTGAAACCAAAACAGAGTTAAAGAAAATAGCTACAACTAATGATGAACCTAATACTACAGAAAGTGTAATTGGGAAATAAATCATAAACTGACCAAAAAGCCCAGGCCATAAACCCAAAGGAACAAAGGCAGCTACAGTTGTAACTGTAGAAATAATAATTGGGTAGGCAATTTCTCCAATTCCTTTTTTAGCAGCTTCAATTCTTGTTAGCCCCTCTTCATCCATTAAACGATAGACGTTTTCTACAACCACAATTCCATTATCTACTAACATTCCTAGACCCATAATTAATCCAAAAAGAATCATAGTATTTAAGGTATACCCTAATGCTCCTAAAATTGCAAGAGACATAAACATAGACATAGGTATTGCAAAACCTACGAATAATGCATTTTTAAAGCCTAAGAAAAACATTAAGACAGTAACTACTAAGATGATTCCAAAAATGATGTTATTTACTAAATCATCTACTTGACCAATAGTTTTATCTGATAAATCGTTAGTAATTACTACTTCTAAATCTGGAGGAAATTTTTCGTTAATAGCTTTATTTACGATGGTTTTAATTTCTTCTGCTGCTGCAACCATGTTTTTACCTGCTCGCTTTTTTACATCAAGCATTACAACAGGTTTCCCTTCTTTTCTAGCAAACGTGGTTTTATCTTTTTCTCTAAAAGAAATAGTAGCTATATCTTTTAAATAGATAGAATTTCCTTTTTCTGATTTTACAACAAAATCTTTTAAGTCTGAAGGTTCTTCTATTTCACCTAGAATTCTAATAGTTCTTCTTTGTCCGCTTGAAATTAAATTTCCAGCAGAAGAAGTTACATTTCCTCTTTGGATAGCAGAAGTAATATCATCGAAACTAACTTGCATAGCCATCATTTTATAAATGTCTACAGCAACTTCTACTTCTTTGTCTTGAACACCTCTAATGTCTGCTTGTTTAACTTCAGATAAATCTTCTATTTCATCTTGTAAATCTTCTGCAAATTCTTTTAACTTTTGAAGTGGGTAATCCCCAGAAATATTAATATTTAAAAACGGAATTTCCTCAGATAAATTTAAATCAAAAGCATTTGGGTCTACTTTTGCACCATTAAAAGTAGGCCAGTCTTCAGAAGCTTTTTCTGTATCTAATTTATCTTTTACACGTTGTTTGGCAACTTCAACATTCATATCATCATCAAATTCTACAATAATCATAGAATAATCTTCTTGAGATGTTGAGGTGATTTCTACAACACCACTTAAACCTTTTAATTGGTCTTCTAATGGATCTGTAATTAGTTTCTCTATATCTTCTGCAGTGTTACCAGGATAAAGTGTACTAATGTATATTTTAGTTTCTTTTATTTCTGGAAAATCTTCTCTAGGCATACTAAAATAGGCAGATATACCAAGAACAAGAATTAAGAATATAGCAACATACATAGTGGTTTTGTTGTTAATAGCCCACGATGAAAGTTTAAATTCTTTATCTGTTTTTTTCTGTTGATTTTTTTTCATCTTACTTTTAATTAAGATTTAGATATTTTAACTTCTTGTCCGTTTTTTACGCTTCTAGCACCTGCTTCAATTAACACATCTCCAGAAGTTACACCTTCTAAAATTTCGATAACATCACCTTGAGTTTTTCCTGTTTTTACTACAGTTTGTGTAGCAATTCCTTTATCATTATTCAAGTTTTTGATTACATATACATATTGTTCTCCATTTGCATTTTCAGAGATAATACTTTGCGGAATTAAAATAGCTTCTGCATTTGTATAATCGTTTATTTTAAGTTTAGCAGTTAAATTAGGCTTAATGCTTCTGTCGTTATTTGGTACACCAACCTCTATCTTAAAAGTTCTATTAGCAGGATTTATAAAATTACCTGTTTGTCTAACTTTAGTTTCTAAACTTTTACCTAACACAGGGAAGTCTATTTCTACATATTTACCAATTGTAACATCTGTAATATAACTTTCTGGAATATCAGCTTCAATAAACATATTGCTTAGGTTTACTATTCTAAAAATTTCTGCACCTGGCCCAGGAGCAACAACAGTACCTTGATCTTTAATAACATCATCGATAACACCAGAAAAAGGAGCTCTAATTGTAAACTTATCTATTTGCTTTTTTAGTTGCGCTAATTGGTTTTTACTCGCTTCATAATTGGTTTTAGTTTGTAAATACTGAATTTCTGAACCAATTTTTTCATTCCACAATCTTTTTTGACGGTCAAAAGTTGTTTTAGCTAAAGCAGTAGTTGCTTCTAATTGAGCAACTTGTTGTTCTAAACCACCATTATCTATTCTTCCTAAAGCTTGACCTTTTGAAACTTTTTGACCTTCTTTAACAAAAACCTTTTCTAAAGTACCTGCAACTTCTGGATAAATTAAAACATTTTGTTTTGTAGTTACATTTCCTTGTAATTCTAAAAAATGTGTGAATACTTCATTTTTAAGTTTTATAGCTGTTACTAAAGGCACTCTTTTTAAAGTGTCTAATATTTCGATTTCTGTATTTAATAACTTAATTTCTGCAGAAATTTGTTGCATTTTATTGTCTAGTTCAGATTTTTTTGCACGAATTTGAGCTAAATCTTTACTGGCGATAACATCAATTAAAGATTGTTCTTTTTGACCTCTACAAGAAGATAAAACAAGAATAATGGCGAATATTGAATATATTTTTTTCATTGCTGATTAGTTTATTTAATTGGAATATTTAATGCGTTTTCTAAAGCTGCTTTTTTAGCAATTACATCTAACATAGATTGTAAATAATTTTGTTGCTGGCTGTATAATTGATTTTGTGCTTGCAATAAATCAAAACTAGAAGAAAGACCTTCGAAAAACTTAATGCGTTGTTTCTTTTCTATTCGTTCAGCAAGGTCTACGTTTTTCTTTGCTGTTTGATAACTTTCTACACTAAATTGATAATCATTTTTAGCACTTTCTACTTGTAATTTAAGTTTCTGTTTAGTTTCTTCTAAACGAATATCAGAATTTTCTAAGTCTATTTTAGCTTGTGCAGTTTTTGCTTTTCTACCAAAACTACTAAAGATAGGCACGTTTAAACTTACACCTAAAAGTGAAGATTGAAACCAACGTTGATCGCTATCAAAAAAAGTAAACTCGTTAGAAAAAGCCTGCGTACTGTAATTAACGAATGCATTTAAAGTAGGTAAATTTTTACTCTTTTCTAGTTTTACCATTAAACGCTTTGTTTCTCTATCATTTTCTGCAATTTTATAGTCTATATGATTGTCTACCATAAAACTTTTTGAAATAAGATTTAGATTGATATTTTGTTCTGCAAGAGAATCTAGAGTATCTGTTAAAACTAAATTAACTTCAATTGGGTTTCCTAGAGCAAGGTTTAAAAATCGATAAGCTATAGTTTCTAATCTTTTAAAATTATTTAATTGATTTTTTAAACTACTTAAAGTAATTTCTAACTGCTCTACATCTTCTTCTTCATTTAAACCATTTTCGAATATTTTTTTAGCATCATTATAATTTTTTTGAAGAATTTTAATGTTGCTTTCTAAAACTGTAATTGTACTTTCTGTAAGTAATACATTACCATAAGCATTTATTACAGCTTCTCTTGTTATATATTCTGTTTTTTGTTGTGCTTGTTCAGATATTTTTAAAAATGTTTTAGAAGCTTGTAACCCTACAAGATAAGAACCATCAAATAACAATTGCCTTAGAGTTACAGCAACATTCATGTTTTGTTTTGTGCCAAAAACAAACTCTTCATTTACTCCATCACCATTTATATCTGCTACAGTAATAGGTTGTTTTAAAAAGTTTTGATAATCTATAGCTCCATTTATTTGAGGTAAACCAATTGTTGTAGTTTCCCAAACTTTTTTCTTTGCAGATTCTATATCATTAATGGCAACTTTTGCGTTGTAACTATTTTCTAAAGCAAATTCTATTGCTTGCCTTAAAGATAGCTGCATGGTTTTTTCTTGAGCATTAGTATTCATTACAAATGCAAACAGAAAAAAGAGATAGCCTATTTTTTTCATATTATAATTCTATTTTTCAAGTTGATTTTCTAATTGTTTTATTCCTTTTGCTGTACAGATTCCCCTTAAATGATATTCGTAATAAAAGTTAAGAAGTGTCTTCATTGAATAATTTTTAAGCGGAAACATATCATTATCTTTTATGCCTGTAAGACCGTTAAAATATATTCTAAAGATAAATTCTAAATCTATATTTGGTCTATACAATCCTAATTCAATTCCTTTTTTTAAATTATCAATAACACATTCTTGCATTACTTCGAATTGTTTTTTCTTTAAAGACAAAAAAATCTTTGGGTAGTATTTTTGTAGTTGATATTGAGGAGAAGATTTTTCGTCTTTTAAATGCTCCATCACAAATCTTTTTATTGAAAAAAGTTCATCAATAGGATTCATATTTAAATGACATATATGGTCTATTCCACAAGAAATTGAATCGAAAACATGATTGGTAACAGCATTTACCAAATCTGTTTTGTTATTAAAATATTTATAAATCGTTTTTTTAGAAACACCAAGAGCACTTGCTATTTCATCCATAGTAACGCTTTTAAACCCAAGATTTAAAAACAACTTAGTTGATTTTTCTACTATTTTTTGTTCCATAATTTGAATGCAAAAATACAAACGGAAACTTTAGAAACAAAAATAGTTTCCAAAGTTTTAAAGATTTTTTAACATTTACTTAAAAAAGAAGCATTTCTTTACATTATTTTTACAAAAAATTTCAGTTTTGGATATTTTACATTATCAAAAAGAGTTTCTTTCTTATTTAGAATCAAAAGAATGGGTTCGTGAACCAAAAAATTTATACGAACCAATTGATTATATTTTGCAATTAGGAGGTAAGCGCATGCGTCCTATTTTAACGCTTATGGCTGCAGATATTTTTTCTGGAGAATTTAAGAAAGCATTACCAGCTGCTTTAGCTGTTGAGGTTTTTCATAATTTTACTTTAGTGCATGATGATATAATGGATGATGCACCTTTAAGAAGAGGTAAAGAAACGGTTCATGAAAAGTGGGATACTAGCACAGGTATTTTATCTGGAGATGCTATGCTAATTTTAGCATATCAATATTTTGAAAACTACGATCCAGAGGTTTTTCAAAAATTAGCAAAGCTATTTAGTAAAACAGCTCTTGAGGTTTGCGATGGCCAACAGTTAGATGTTGATTTTGAAACTAGAAAAAATGTAAGAATTGATGAATACATGAATATGATTCGTTTAAAAACATCTGTATTGGTTGCAGCAGCCTTAAAAATGGGTGCTATTGTTGCAAATACTAATGATGAAAATGCAGATTTAATTTACGATTTTGGATTAAACCTAGGTTTGGCTTTTCAATTACAAGATGATTATTTAGATACTTTTGGAGACCCAGAGACTTTTGGCAAACAAGTAGGTGGAGATATTATAGAGAACAAGAAAACATTTTTATATTTAAAAGCTTTAGAGGTTGCAGATAAAGAAACTGCTAAAAAATTAAAGTATTTCTATAAAAGAAAACGAAAAGACAATACTATTAAAGTAACAGAGGTTACTCGTATTTTTCAAATATTTGATATACCTTTATTAATATCAGAAGAAATAAAGAGTTATACACAAAAAGCTTTTGATACTTTAGATAAAATGAGCATTAGTCAAGAAAATAAAGATAAATTAAAAAACTTTGGTACTTGGTTAATGAATAGAACAGTTTAATTATTCTTTAAATTAATTTGCAAATAATTTAAAATAAATAGTACATTTGCAAACCAAAATTATAGGTCCTATAGCTCAGTTGGTTAGAGCACCTGACTCATAATCAGGTGGTCCATGGTTCGAGTCCATGTGGGACCACGTTATTATTTAAGAGGGTTATAAACAATTTTAAGTTTGTAGCCCTTTTTTTATTCTGCAAGGTTTT
>Ga0228622_1000043_pt1 | contig 123955 bp, 105 predicted proteins | sample 26DmetaG_FD_186035 | JGI IMG/M metagenome (GOLD analysis project Ga0228622, IMG submission 186035) | Seawater microbial communities from Monterey Bay, California, United States - 26D | ecosystem: Environmental > Aquatic > Marine > Coastal | place: USA: California | collected 2016-10-01
AGGATTTTGCTTTGCATTTAATAAGCCTTTAATTTCTATTGGTACTTTAACTTCTTTATCATATTCAATTACAATAAAAGAAGGTTTTATTGTACCAATGATAGATGCTAGACGTATGGAAGTATACTCTTGCGTTTTTAATAATAAACATCAAAAAGAAAGAGCAATAAAAGCTGAAATTATTGATGATAACTCTTTCAATGCTTATTTATCTGAGAATAAAGTATATTTTTTAGGTGATGGTTCTCAGAAATGTAAAGAAATTATTACACATAAAAATGCCGTATTTGTAGATGATAAATATCCATCAGCTAAAGAAATGGCCATATTATCATATGAGAAATACAAAATAAGCGACATAGAAGATGTCGCTTATTTTGAACCTTTTTATTTAAAAGATTTTATTGTTATTCCAGAAAAAAAGAAAAAACCTCTTTTCTAATATTGTTTATTCTGTTTTATTAATATTTACTCTATGAGGGTAAGGAATTTCAATTCCAGCTTTATCAAGTTCTAACTTAACATTTTCTGTAGTCTCAAAAAATACATCCCAATAATGTTCTGTTTTACACCAAGGTCTAACTGCAAAATTAACAGAACTATCTGCTAAAGCTAAAACTGTAACACTAGGCTTAGGATCTTTTAAAACTTTATCATTAGATGTTAGAATATTCATTAATACATCTTTGGTTTGTTTAATATCTGAATCATATGAAACACCAACAACTAAATCTACACGTCTTGTACCTTCTGTAGAATAGTTTACGATATTTCCATTAGATAAAGAACCATTAGGTATTATAATTTCTTTATTAGATAAACCAGTTAATTTAGTTGTAAAAATTTCTATTTCTTTTACAACACCAATTTCTCCTTGAGCTTCTATTAAGTCTCCAATTTTTATAGGTCTAAAAATCATAATTAAAACACCTCCTGCAAAATTAGCTAAAGAACCTTGTAGCGCTAAACCAACAGCTAAACCTGCAGCAGCTACTATTGCTGCAAAAGATGTGGTAGCAACTCCTAATTGAGAAATAACTGTTATAAAAAGTAGAATTTTCAGAATCCAACTACCCAAGTTTAATAAGAATTTTTGAAGTGTAATATCTACACCTCTTTTATCCATAATTTTTCTTGATGAATTAACAATAAATTTAATTGCAAATAAACCTACTATTAAAATAACAAGTGCAGTAACTACACTTGGTGCATATTCGAATAATAAATCTTTGATGTCTTCTATATAATTTTCCATTTGTATTTTATTAATTATTATAAATGTAATAGAACATATTTAATTTTAAAAAGATATACTATATAAATATAGAAATGATTCCTATTAAAGCAGGAACACTTTGTATGTATAAAATCTTTATTTTTTTGGTAGAATAAGCCCCATAAATTCCAGCTATTACTACACAGCTTAAAAAGAAAGTAGCAATATCAAATTCTTTAATAATTAATGACCATATTAAACCAGCAGCTAAAAATCCATTATATAAACCTTGATTAGCTGCTAGTACTTTTGTTTCTTCTGCAAACTCTTTACTTTTAACCCAAATGCCCTTTTGCCTTGTTTAGAAGTCCATAAAAACATCTCTAAAATTTAAATGTAGATATGAATAATAGCTACAAAAAGGATAATTATTAACTGAAAAGTGTTCATTTTAATGTTTTTTATATATTTCAAATATATTAAATAAGTGTAAATCAGGTAAATATATTTTTAATGTTAATTTAATATTATGTAAATGTTGCTTAATAGTTATATAAATGTTATATTTGTAAATGTAATGTAAACCTTAAAATATTGAGGTCATGAAAAAAATATTAACAACAGTAATGCTAAGCTTAGGAATTGTAGCATTTGCACAAGAGAAACAACCAACTTTTAAGGCAGAAGGTGATTTAGTAAAAGCTACTTACTATTATGCTGATGGATCAATAAAAACACAAGGGTTTTTTAAGAATAAAAAACTAACTGGAGAATGGGTTCGTTTTGATAAGTCTGGGAATAAAACTCAATTAGCTTATTACAATAATGGTAAAAAAGTTGGAAAATGGTTTATTTGGACAAAACAAACGTTAAAAGAAATTAACTATGAAAATAATAGTATAGCTTCTGTAAATGTATGGGAACCAAAATCTAAAGTAGCTGTCAATAACGATTAAGTTAAGTTTAAAAAAAAATAAAAAAAGCATCTTAAATTTAAGATGCTTTTTTTATGAGCAAAAAAAAAAATCTACTAATAAAATTAGTAGATTTTTTAATTTATTATATTAAATATTACTCTACAATTAATGTAAAAGGAATACTATATTTAACACCTACTGGTTTACCTCTTTGTCTTCCAGGCTTCATTTTAGGTAATTTTTTCATTACACTTACAACCTCACTCTTAATTTTTGGGTGTGGTGCTCTAGCTTGTATATTTACAATATTACCTTGTCTGTCTATTTTAAAACCGATAAAAACTCTTTTCTTTCCAGGAGATAAACCTAATTCGTTTGGTAATTCTGCATCAAACTTTCTAGAGAAATGCTTTTGTACCATTTTACTGAAACAAGCTTTTAACTCTTCATTATTTCCAGTACAACCAGGAAAAACAGGAACGTTTTCAATAATCATGAAACTTACATCTTCCACAACTTCTTCAACCTCTTCTATTTCTTCAATTTCTTCAACAACAACAGCTTCAGTCTCATCAGTTTCAGTAGACTCAATTACAGTTTCTTCAACTTCTTTTTCATCTTCTACAACTTCAATTTTTTCTGGAGTTGGTGGTGGTGGAGTTTTTGGCTTTTCTGGTTCAACTCTTTCAGTAATCGGAATTTCTTCTTCTAACTCTGCATTCATATTAACAGTACCTAAATCTCCATATGTTTTGTCATATGTTTTTTGTTCTATAGCTTGATATGTTACAAATAGGGCTAATACTAATCCTATTTGCATGAAAATTTTACTAAAATTTTCTAAATTCGATTTCGGATTTTTTTTAATTTGCATACTAAAGAGTTTTAATAGGTTGCTAATTTAATTAATTTATTGTGTTTAACGCAAGTCTTTAACTTAATTAATAGTTTTTTTTCTTAAAAAAATATTAAAAATAACTAACGCAAACAATACACCTACAGAATTTGCTAAAACATCAAAGTAATCTGCTGTTCTGTAAACTGTTATGGTATCTTGTAACACTTCAATTATTATGCCAAGAATTATACATAAAATAACTATTAGGTATTTTTTATTTGGCTTCTTATAAAAAGATAATAACCAAGATAGTGTTAAAACAAAATAAGCTATACTATGATATCCTTTATCTATATGTTTAATTTCTATACCAGTGTTTGGCATTTTCATTAAACTTAGATAAAGAATAACTAAGGTTATTGCAATAGCAAAAAATATGAGATTATCCTTGAATAAGGTTTTTATACGCTTCAGCATCTAATAAATTATCTATTTGAGAAGCATCTGATATTGTAATTTTAATCATCCAACCTTTACCATAAGGATCTGTATTTACCAATTCTGGCTCATCTTCTAATTCTTCATTAAATTCTGATACTTCACCTGATAATGGCATAAATAGGTCTGAAACTGTTTTTACAGCTTCTACAGAACCAAAAACTTCACCTTCTTCTACTGTGTCATCTAAAGTATCTACATCTACATAAACGATGTCACCTAATTCACCTTGTGCAAAATCTGTAATACCAACTGTTGCTGTATCACCATCAATTTTTATCCACTCGTGATCTTTTGTAAATTTTAAATCTGCTGGAATATTCATTTTTATTTTATTATTAATTTCCTCCTAAATTATAAACAATATTAAACCCTCCATTAATCGCTTGTCTAGGGAAAGTTGTAGATATTGCGTATTCTGATGTTTGATGATTATAATAGAAAGATGCTGTTAAACTTCTACTCAATATATAATCGGCTGTAAATTTAATAGAAAATAATCTTTGACCACCACTAATTTGGTTATTATCTTCATCAATATATCTAATTTGTGTAATATTATCTCTTAAAGATACATCTGCCCTTAAATTTATATCACCTTTTAATGTAGTTTTCTTACCTGTAAAACGAGTATTCATTTTTACGTTTTTAAACACGTAACCTAAACCAAAAATATATTCAGTACCAGCAATGTCTGTTAAAGTACTATTGTTAAAGTTCATAGTTAAAGTTCTGTCTCTTTTAACCTCTCCTCTAAACGAAAATGAATTTTTCATTTTCATATCTACTTTAATAAGTGGAGAAAATTCATCTACTAAAGTTGCACTAGAAATAAGTCTGTCTACTTCGTAATTTCCTGCAGCATTTGTATTTGCAAATGGGTTATTAGCATCATACTGTAAATTATTAGTAAAACTAGAAATGGTATACGAAGATTTATAACCATGTGAAACAATAAAATTAGAGAAGTTTTTCTTGAACCAATTAAATTTCATTAACCCACTATATCTTAATGTCCAGTTTGGTATTGGTATATTTCTAAACAATCCAGTATTTACTTTATTAGGATTTTTACCTGAGTAAGCTGCCATAAAAGCAGGTAATAATACTTGCTGACTGTTTTCTCCAAAACCAGAAATTGGTGCTCCTGTTTCATTAGACAATCTATTTGCAACTGTAGCTCTATAGTCTTTCATGGTTTGAAATAGTGCATCACCATCTTTAAAAGCTGTTGATAACATTGAATGGCTAGAACTAAAGTTACCAGTTTCAAAAATTGGAGTATTCTCTAAAGTATTATTTCCAGTAATTAAATCTAGTTGCTGAGAGATATCTCTTGTTTTAATCTTATTACCCCTTACATCTATATTTAAATCATTAATAGGCTTTAATGTAAAAGTATAATCTAATTTATTGTAAGAAGTTCTACTATAAGTTTTATTAAAATATTCATCTCCAGTATTTCTAGAAATTAACCAACCATTTTCTAAAGCAGTATTTCTAAAATCTACTTGACTACCAAAGGCAAATGCAGTTGGTGCCCCTCCTAAGAAACCTATACCTTGGTTGTATCCTTGTAAAAACTGACCATTATTTTCTGTATAACTAATTTTACCTTGTTTTACAGATGTTATAATATCCCAAGTGCCTTTTAATATTTTTTTACCTAAAGGTAAATTTTTGCTAGGTCTAATTCTAGCTCTATTACCAGCTTTTGCATTTTTTCGTTGAGCTTTTGTAAGTAAAAGCTTTTCGAAGTTTATGGCTTTATAAATTTTATCAAAAGACCAAGTAGTATTTAAATTATGCGTATTTGCATTCTGTACGACATTACCAATTTGTTCTACGATAGTTTTATCTTGTGATGAAACTTGCCAATCAAAGTCTGCAGTGTATGCATAATCTGCTTGTAAAAAACTTAAGAAAGGAAACTTGTCTAAAGGTAAATTATAAGTAGCATTTAATTTTTGATGATATTGATTTGGTCTACCTACATTAAAGAAGTTATCGAAAACTTGTAAATCTTCTCCACTACCAAAAGCATCATAGATATAACTATTTGTTGCATTAAAGTTTAATTGTAATGATCTTGTTAAATCGAAACCAATAGTGTAATCCCAATCGAATAAAAATCTACGTTGTTTTAATTCTGGCTGAGGAGATAAACCAGCAATTAAGTTTCTAGATTGTTGCTCATTATAACTTCTGTTAATTCTTGAGTTAATAGCAAGAGTTGTTGGTATAGGATTGATATTAATATCCTTTAAAAAACGCCAATATTTACTTCTAAAAATAGAGTCATTATTTTTAAATGGCTCTAAAGGTTTAGAGCTAAAGTTAAAATTATAGTTTGCAGATGCAACTACATTTTCATTTACATATTTTTGAATATTATAGTCTCTGTGAAACTCTCTATTATGTGCGTAAGAAAATGCTAAATTTTCTACATCATAAAATTTTGGTTTTTTAGTAGAATTTGGATTTCTATTCTTTTTTACATTATTAAAACTAATACTAGTTCTTTTTGTGTAATCTCTAGAAAATTCACTATTAGGGTTTTGATTAATAGCATCCTCTAATTTTACATCTTGGTATTGAGGATCAAATTTTGGATCAATAAAAGTTTCACCAACACTATAACTCATAGGAATTTGTATGCCCCATTTTTTAGGAGTTATTACTTTCCCAAGATTTACAGTTGTAGAAACATCATATTTTTTTGTTTCATCTAAAGAGCGTTGATTTACTCTGTCTTCAACATTACCAAAACCAATAGTTTGTATACTACCAGCTAAAGAAACATTAGCAACATCAGCAAAATTTGCGTCAGCATTTATAACAGCAGCCCAACTTGCATCATTATCAAAACCAGAAGAACGTAATTCGTTAAACCAAACTTCACCAGATTTAGAAACTACACCTGTGTTCTTTAATCCTAAAACAATAGTTCTTAATTGAGCTAGAGTAGGGTTACCTTTTACACTCAAAGTATATGGTTGGCTTGCACCTAATGCTGTAGAAGTATATAGCTGATTTATAGGAGCGCCTGTAGCATCTCTTTCTAATTTAACTTTTCCAAATTCTTCTAAGATAGCATCTAAATTATTTACTTCTGGCCAAATATCTAATTGACCATTTCCTCCAGAACTTACAGTTAATGGTAATTCTATTTCGTAATAATTTTCTGCTAGATCTGTACCTAAACGTATAATACCAGAAAATCCACTATCACCTTCTAAATGCATAAACATTTTAAGGTTATTAAAACGTCTTAAATCTACACTTATGTTTTTGTAGATAGCTCTTGTTTTACCTGGCCCTAAATTATTAACTTTTAAAGTAACAGATTGTTCGTTTTGTAATTGTACAGTAGTACTTCCTTGAAGACGTTCACGCTCAATACCTGGTGGTTGTATATAACTACCATCGTTTTGTTCTATACTCACAACACCTACTTCAAATCCTTCTAATTCTTGCTGCGTTAATTCTCTATCAGGGTCTATATTTGGATCAATAGTTCTAATATAACGTCTCCAATCTCCACGAACTAAATCTAACTCGCCAAAACGCATAACAACTGGCATTCTAAAGTTAGTTAAAAACATTCTTATAAAACGAATACTATTAAAATCTGTAATACCATTTACAGGAGTTCCATTTCTTATAGGTACTCTAAATTGATACCAAGTTGTAGATTGTTGATTTCCGTTTTCTAAGGTTACAGTAGTTGTTTTTTCATCAACAATATAATTTCTTCCTTTTACTAAATCTGCTTTGTTCATAGAGATTTTATACTCATAAAAACTTTCTACAGTATTCATGGTTTGGTCTCTATTGATGTCTTCTACATCTGGATATGTAGTTGATGAGGTTGGGTAAGGTTCTGTTGATTGATTTAAGGTTGGTGAGTTACCTTGTGTATTATTAAAGTTCTTATATCTTCTTAAAATAGATGCATTTATGGCATCTAATTCTGTACCTCTAAAAAATTGATAATCATCTGCAGCAGGATCTAAAAGCGTTCTATATTTAGCATCAATATTTGCTAAATTTTGTTCTTCTAAGTTGGTTAAACCATCAAAACCTAAATCTTGATTTGTTCTTGCTGCATCTTCTTCACTAAATGCATATATAATTGATGGATTTCTTGGTACATCACCCCAAATTGTTCTATTTACATTGTTACCATTTATTTTTAAACCATCTTCTGGTAATCCGTTTTCGAACATTTTACGATTATCCTTTACAATATCTTCAGAGATATTTCCAAGATTAATGTATAAATCTCCAACTTGATTTGCTAAATTATTTGGATTTAAACCTTGAGGTAATCCTTCTTCAGCTGTAAGAGAATAATTTTCATAAGGATCCATAATCCAAAACTGAATATATTCTACGTTAGCAACATCAAAATTATTCGTATTTAAGGGACGCATAATTCCACCCCAATTTTCTTGAGGATTAGGTAAAAAGGCTTCTCCATTTACCACATTTGCATTTGGATTAAAATTGTAAGAACCTCGTTCTTCAGGAAAATAAGCTAAATCTAAAGTTCTAATTTGTGCATTTTGTGTAATATCTAATTGCTGATTTGGAAAAAGCTCTTGAAAATTAATTTGCCTTGTTTCTGCTCTCGAAAGTTGATCTGCATCTATACTTGGTGGCGTTTCACCAAAACCATAAAAAATTTGATCTATACTATACCAAGCTAATTTTGCACGTTTGTAATTGTAAGACAAATCGTTATTTGCTCCATTAAAAATATCATTGGTTTCATATCTAGGTGTACTAGCTTCATACCATTCTAAAGGAGATATTAAACTAATAGGAATTTGTGAAGCTTCAAAATCATCTATGTAAGAAGTAGCAGCTCCTGTTACGTCTAATCCACTTGGTGTACCAGGTAATAAATATGCCATATCTGCTCTAACAGATAAATTTGATGGAACATCTGTATCTACAAATGGTAATTTGTTAGCTAATTTTGTGAAATATGGAACTTCTGTTGAGTAATCTAAATTAAACCCAAACATGGTATTATTTATAGGGTCTGAACCATAATTTACTTTTGGTGTTAATGGCCTTTCTATAACATTTAAAATTGTTCCACCCACTGTTAATTCATCAGAAAATTTATGTTCAACATCTATTCCCATAAAGGTTTTTCGTTGCTGGTTAAATACAGCGTTGTTTTCTGTTGATACATTTATTGGAGTACCTGATGCTTGTAAGCCTGGGTCAATAATCTGTACTCTTCCTAATTGATAATCAACAACATAATCTATGCCTTCTACCAATTGTTTACCACCAGCAGTTACTGTTACAGAACCTCTAGGAACATTAAAAGCACCAATTGGGATACCTCCAGAATTCTCAGATTTAAAGTACCCTTTTAAAAAGTACTTGTCTTTATTCTGGAAATTATTTTGAATATTAATTTTAGTATTTAGGTATAATTCATCAAATAAAAACTTATCATCTGCAGGATTTGTTAAATCATTTTCTAATCCATTTCCAAAAGGTTCTGGATGAGGAAAAATGACATATCCGTTTTGAGAGTTTACTGTAATTCCTTCTATATAATCGAAAAATCCATCAGGTGTTCTAAATTGACTTTGGTCTAGCTGATCTAAATTTAATACTTGAATTAAAGGCGTGTTTGGTATACCAGGAGTTGCTGCATTTTGCAATACATTAGAGGGTATACCTGTATCATCATCTCTATATTGAATTTCAAAACGAAAACCTTCTCTAGTTAATGGGAAAGCTCCTAAAGCATAAATATTTTTCATCATTAAACGCCAAGTTGGGAAAGCCTCTTCATTACCTGTTGTAGTATTTGTTCTTTTTGTTTGTAAAACTTCTGAACGTAATAATTTTACAGCTAAATTGTTTGGTGCTTGTACACCATCATTAGAAAACTCTCCAACTTTAAAAGATTTTTGAGTACTACCATTTACAGAACCAGCTATAGTATATTCATAAGCTACAGCTAAAACTTCACCATCATTTAATCTTCTATTTAAAGAAATGTAACCTAATTGAGGGTTTAATGAATATTCATTTGTATTTAATTTTCGGGCATTCTCTAAGATAGAGTAATCTGTTCCTTGTTGCATTTGGTATGTTGAAGACAACGTATTATCTACGTTAGAAACATCTCTAATACCACTTAAAGTACTATTTATATAAATAGTATTTGCATTGTTTTGTGGTAAAAATAAGGTTTGCCCATTACTATTAACACTTACAGGATTTGCAGGTTGCACTGTGCCACTATCATCTACTAAATTATTGTAAATAGTGTTAGGATTATCATTTTCACCTAAATCAGCAAACGCAACAATACTTCTAAAATCTTCTGTGGTTGCATTTCTATTAGTAATCCAAACTTCTATCCTTGTAATATTAACTTGACTACTTATTAATGGATAATTTTTTAATGAATTTGCATAATTATCTATAAAAAATTGAGATAAGAAAAAGTGACGATCTGTATCATAGTCTGTAGCTCTTAATTCGAAAGGCTGAATTGATGCTCCTGCTTCTGCAATTACATTTGTACTCTCTGAATTTTGCTGAGAAAAAACAGCTGTAATATTTGTATTGCCAAATTGTAGTTTTGTTTTAACCCCAAATAAACTTTGCGCTCCATTTATCAAAGAGTTTTTAATAGGCATAGATACATTACCAACATCTATTTCTTGTATAATATCATCTTCATCTACAGTTGGTATATAATTTATTTTTACTAAATTTTGAAAATCAAATGTGGCTTGAGTGTCGTAATTAGCAGTAAACTCAAGACGTTCACCAACTTTTGCTCTAATGCTTGCATTTATTTGTTGATCAAAATCGAACACAAAACTACTTCTGTTTTCTTCAGAAATTTGAGGGTTTTCTGTATTCTGATAAATAAAACCTAATCGTAAATTTATGTTACCTGTAGGTGTAACTTTTACTGTATTTCCTCCAAAAATATCTTCGAAAAACTTTGAGTTAACATAATAAGTTGGTAGTAAATCTTTACGCGCTTCTTCAGAATTTTTCTTCTTACTATTTGTTGCACTTACTTTTTGTTTAAAGTACAACAACATATCTCTCTTTAAACGATATTTTGCATACTCTTTTCTTGTTAGAAATATTGGAGTTTTAGTGAAGTAATCGCCTATTTTTTCTATGATAACATACCTGTTTAAATCTTTATCAAAAATAACTTCTTTCTTAGCTAAATCATCTAAAAATAACCCTCCTTTTTGTGTGTTTTTAAAGTCGTATTTTAATTGAATTGTGTCTTTTTTTACAGCTGTAGAATCTTTACTAGAATTAGTTTGAGAGTATAAATTTTGATTTACTAAAAAAGTAAAAAGAGATAAAAAGAATATATTTTTTAATAATCTATACAATGGATTATAAGTTTTTTAGAGCTGATTTTATAATATTTTCTACAGAAGCATCTGGCTGTTCTTTTAAAATAGTGTTTACAATTTTCTCAGATTGTTTTCTATGATAACCTAAAACTTCTAAAGCAGATAACGCTTCATCTTTATTAGTATTGCTTGTGTTTAAAGAAACTTCATCAATATCAAAAGTTTTTAAAATTTTATCTTTTAAATCAACAATAACTCTTTGTGCTGTTTTAGCTCCAATACCTTTTACAGATTGTATTACTCTTACATTTTCAGAAGCTATTGCATTCTGAATTTCTTCTGATGTCATAGAAGAACACATAGTTCTAGCAATACTTGGCCCAACACCAGAAACAGAAATTAAAAGTTTAAAAACTTCTCTTTCTGTTTTGTTGATAAAACCAAAAAGTGTGTGTGCATCTTCTCTAATAGACAAATGAGTATATAAAACTACATTTTCATCATTTGGTAAAGCAGAGAATGTATTTAAAGATATATGTAATAAATATCCAACTCCATTGCAGTCTACTACTACTTCAGTCGGATTTTTTTCCACAAGTCTCCCCCTAATTTGTGTAATCATGTTTCCTCTTTATGGGCTCTAATGTAACAATTTATTTATTCTTTTCTCTTTGTTGTGCATCTACTGCTGCTAAAGCTGCCATATTTACCATTTCGTCTACACTTGCTCCTAATTGCAAAACGTGAACTGCTTTGCTTAAACCTAGTATTACAGGTCCAATAGATTCTGCTTTATCTACTTGTTTTAATAGTTTGTAGGTAATGTTTGCAGATTCTAAATTAGGAAAAATTAAAACGTTAACTTTTTTTCCATTTAATTTAGAAAAAGGAAATTCTTTAGCTAACATTTCTGGATTTAATGCAAAATCTGCCTGAATTTCTCCATCTACATTTGCATTTGGAAAATGACGATGAATGTAAGATACAGCTTCTCTAATTTTTTTTGAAGTTTCTGTATTAGAAGATCCAAAGTTAGAGAAAGATAACATAGCTATATTTGGTTTCATACCAAACATTCTAACTAAGTTAGAGGTCATTTGAGAAATTTTCACCAAATCTTTTGCAGACGGATTTATATTTATGGTAGTATCTGCTAAAAATAATGGGCCTTGTTTGGTTAGCATTAAGTTACATGCTGCAACTTTAGAAATGCCTTTATCTTTTTCTATTAACTCTAATATTGGCCTAACTACAGTTGGGTAAGGTCTAGAATAACCAGTAATTAAGGCATCTGCTTCATTCTCATTTACCATCATTGCAGCAAAGTAATTACGTTCTCGCATTAATTTTTTTGCTTCAGATAAAGTTCTTCCTTTGCGTTGTCTGGTTTTCCAATAAGCAGCACCAAAACGTTCTCTACGTTCTTTTTCTTCGTCAGTTTTTGGATCAAAAATAGGTACTTCACCTGTAAATCCTATTTCTTCTTTTAATGCTAAAATAACGTCTTTTCTACCTAATAAAATTGGATGACCTAATCTCTCTTCATGAACTCTTTGAGCAGCTTTTAAAACATCTAAATGATCTGCTTCTGCAAAAACAATTCGCTTTCTATTACTCTTTGCTCTGTTATGTATTAATCGTATTTCTTTACTTCCAGATCCAGAACGTTCCATTAATTCTTCTCTGTAATTATCCCAATCTTGAATGGGTTCTAAAGCAACTCCAGAATCCATAGCTGCTTTTGCTATGGCTGGTGGTATTTCATAGATTAATCTTGGATCAAAGGGTTTAGGTATAATATATTCTTTACCAAATGTTAAGCTAACTTCATCATAAACAATATTAACTTGTTCTGGTACAGATTTTTTAGCCAAGTCTGCTAGAGCATGCACTGCAGCTAATTTCATTTCTTCATTAATTTTAGTAGCCCTAACATCTAAAGCACCTCTAAATATAAAAGGGAAACCTAATACATTGTTAACCTGGTTTGGATGGTCAGATCTACCAGTTGCCATAATAATATCATCTCTTGTGGCAATTGCTAAGTCATATTCTATTTCTGGAACAGGGTTGGCCATTGCAAAAACAATAGGATCTTTTGCCATAGATAATAACATTTCTGGAGAAACCACATTACCCATAGAAAGACCAATAAAAACATCTGCATTATGCATGGCTTCTTCTAGCGTATTTAAGTCTTTATCTGTAGCAAATTCAGCTTTTTGTGATGTTAAGTTGCCTCTATCTTTTCTAATGACACCCTTACTATCACACATTACAATGTTTTCTCTTTTTGCACCTAATTCTAAATATAATCTAGTACAAGAAATAGCTGCAGCACCAGCACCATTTAAAACAAAATTAAGTTTGGTAATATCTTTACCTGTAATTTCGATTGCATTTTTTAGAGCAGCTGCAGAAATAATTGCAGTTCCATGTTGGTCATCATGCATTACAGGAATATCTAATTCCTCTTTTAATCGTCTTTCTATTTCAAAAGCTTCAGGAGCTTTAATATCTTCTAAATTTATACCACCAAAAGTAGGGGCAATTGCTTTTACAGTTTCTATAAATTTGTCTACATCTGTAGCATCTACTTCAATATCAAAAACATCTATATCAGCAAAAATTTTAAATAACAAACCTTTACCTTCCATCACTGGTTTAGAAGCTTCAGGGCCAATATCTCCTAATCCTAAAACAGCAGTTCCGTTAGAAATTACTGCTACTAAGTTACCTTTAGAAGTATATTTATAAACGTTGTTTTTGTCTTTTTCGATTTCTAAACAAGGTTCTGCAACACCTGGTGAATAAGCTAATGCTAAATCGTGTTGTGTGGCATATTTTTTTGTAGGAACGACTGCTATTTTTCCTGGCTTTGGTTTTGCATGATACAGTAAAGCTTCGTGTCTTTTCCTAGAATTGCTCATAAATTAGTTATTTGCTGTTTTAACATACAAATATATAGTTTTCAGATAAAGAGCAAGAGAAATGTACTAATATTAATAGTTTAATTTTTTTGAAACTTAATTTTTTTAATTGTGTCTTTTTCTGAATAATTTATTGAGAATTCCAATGTTTCAATATTTGCTGTGAGATGGGCAAAATCATTTTTGTTGTTCCAAATTATATCAAGATGATTTTCTTTAGATTTATTAATTGTAATTTTACCTAAGAAGGCTTTAGAAGTATTTCTGATACGAATTAATTTTAATTGATTTAATACTATTTTTTTCTTTAAACCAATTTCTATGTCATCTTTAGATAAATTTGTTCTATTTATTTCTTTATGAGATCCTGTACCTCCTCTGTTAGCTGCTGCATAATTATTTTTGCCAGCAAATAAATCTAAATACCAAATTTGAGGAATACCAGGCATAAATAATTGAATAGCTCTTGCTAAAAGTAATTTTTGTTCATCTTCGCCTAAAGCACTAAAAAAAGTAGCATTTACTTGATAATATGAAATTTTATTCCCTTCAGCATCAAATAAGTTTTTAACTCTACCTCCTCTATTTATTATAGTATTCATTATGTCTTCAATTTCAGAATCTTCCAGTAAGCCTTTATTGTAAATACCATCAATAATTTTTCCTTTCAAATCTAAAACAGGTATACCATCATGACATCCTAACATATTTACTGTCTGATAATTCTTTGTGATTATTTCATTAATCCATTTTATTATAGCTTTATTATTTTTTTTCTCTATGGTATGTATCATTAATCCAGGCAAGAAAAAATCATATATTCTATAACCTTCTTTTGCAACTTCATCATGTAAATGAATTCCATATTCCGCATGTATTTCTGGTAGTAGAGTTAAGTTATTTTTAAGAGCAATTTTTTTTATTTTATCTAAATATATCCAAGTACCAGGTTTATTAAAAAAATTAGATTTTCCGACTTCTTTATGTAAATATGCAAAAGCATCTAATCTTAAAATTGAGCATCCATAATCACTTAATTTTTTTAATGTTTCTTCATAAAAAACCCAAACCAGCTTAGATTTTGCGTTAACATCCATTTGGCCTAGATAAGTTGCTTTACGGGCAACTAATAACAATACATCTTCTTTATACTCATCAAGTTCTTCAAAGTTTATAGTAGATAGATTTTCATTTTTAAGAATAGCTGAATTGATTTTATTACAAACCAATTCTGCATTTTCTGAAAGTTGGGGGATAATTTCAATAATATCTTGTTCTGTAATTTTATTATACTTTATTTCTTGATAAAAAGTATTCCAATAAGGTTTTTCAGTACCATTAGGAAAAGGAACTTTTAAAATTGGAAGTCCAGATTTTCTCATAAATAATTTATTAAGAAATTCTTCTTTTGGAATAACGATATCATCATCATTAACCTCTCCATTGCCTTTCCAAAATTCATTCCAATTAATAAAAAAATCTTTAAATTTAGAATTCTCTCCGTGCTTTAAAAGATCTTTAAATTGAGGAGAAGCAACTGAAAGATGATTTAAGACTATATCAAATTTTAAAGCAATATTTAATTTATTTAGCGTTTTTAAATCTTCCTCAGAAACGAGTTTTTTATTTATGTTGTAATCAATTATAGAAAAACCTCTATCTAAATCACTATTAAAAAAAGTAGGTAAAATATAAAATAAAGAAAATACATCTTTAAACTCTTTTTTTTGCAACATTTCTATTGCATCACTTAGCTTAACACCAATACTATCTGGATAAGCATTTAGCATAACTCCATTAGAAAGAGCTGTTTTTTTTTCTTTTGACATAAATCAAGTAATTATTTTTGTTGATTATAAAAGTTTAGAAAGTATATCTATGTTATCTGGTAACCTACCCACATTTTGAAGTTTTAATGCAGCTAAATTTAATGCTATATTTAAACATTCTTTTATGGGTTTATTTTGAATATAAGCAAATAAAAAACCAGACCAGAATGCATCACCAGCACCAGTTGTATCCATTACATTATCAATTTTGATAGCAGGTAATTGAATTAGTTCTTTTCCTTTTTGAGATAATTTTACACCTTTACTTCCTAGAGTTAAACAAACAATATCTACGCCTAAATTGTGGAAATAATCAAAAATTTCTTGATGTGGTAATTCTTTTTCAAAAAGGCGTAACATATCATCTTCACTAATTTTTATTAATGGATTATATATACAATATTGTTTAATTACTGATAGTGCTTCTTCTTTTGATTCCCATAATTCTTTGGCATAATTGATGTCAATACTTAATATGCAATCAAGATTAAAAGCTTCTTTAGCTTTTTTTAATATTGTTGTTTGCGCAGGTTTTTTACTTAAGGCAAAACAGGTTGTGTGAAAAATTTTAGTTTCTAATAAAATATCTTTTGGGATTTGATCTTCTGTTATTTTATAGTCAGCACTTCTGTAAGGTATAAAGTCTGGTGTTCCATTAGATCTTGAAACAAAAATAACACTTGTAGAATCTTTGCTTGTTCTTTTAGTATAATTTGTATTAATACCTATTTCATTAAGCCTATTTATTGCATATTCACCAAAACCATCAATTCCCAAAGTAGATACTAATAATGATGTTAGTCCAAGTCTTTTACAGTTCATGGCTACATTAGCAGGTGAACCACCAAGATACCTATGATAATCTCTAGTTTCATTAATTAATACATCATTTTGATGACCTATAAAATCAATTAAAATTTCACCAACACATAAAATGTCTATATTTTTTTTCAAATCAGATTTTTAAATTTAATTCGTTTCTTTATTGTTTTTAATAAAAAGTGTAAAAAATGCACTAATAATTAATAATATACCAGCAAAAGAAATTGCATTTCTTGGATCATTATTTAAAAAAGTTTTTAAAATATACCCAAATGATAAGGTTTGTATAATCATTGGTATTACAATCATCATATTAATAATACCCATATAGACTCCATATCTTTCTTTAGGAATATCTGAAACTACCATTAAATAAGGTATACCCATCATACTTGCCCACCCAATTCCAAAACCAGATATTGCAAAAAATAATAAGTTTTTATTTTCTATATGAGGGAATGCTAAAAAACCAATTGCTGCAATTAATAAACAAAATGCATGTACTTTTTTAGGACTATATTTTTTTGCAAATCCTACAAGTAAAAAAGCTACTAAAAATGTAACCACATTGTACCAGCCATTTACTAGCCCTGTCCAACTTACAGCTTCACTATAAGCAACTGTATCATCTGGTGTTGCTTTCCAAACAGAAAGTGCAACACTTTTTGATGAGTTTTGCCAATAACAAAATAAAGCATACCATTGAAAAAGATAAACTAGAGCTAATTGCCACATAACTTTTGGCATATCTTTAATGGCTGATAATATTTCTAGTAAAGGCTCTAAAACATTTCTTTTTTCTTTTAATTTTTTTAATTCTTCTTCTGTTGGAGGTATTTCTTTTATTTTACTGATACTCCAAAGTATAGTTGCTATCGAACAAAATGCTCCTAAAAAGAAAGAGGCATATACCCAAGTAGGTAAAGATCCTGTTGAACCAAGAAATATTAGAGGAAATATAAATAAAGATAAATTAGCTAAAACTTGACCAAAACCAGTGAAAAAGCTTTGCATTTGAAACCCTAAGGGTTGTTGTTTTTCATCTAAATTATCTGCTATAAGAGCTCTATAAGGTTCCATTGCAGTATTGTTACCCACATCTAAAATCCATAATAAACCTGCTGCCATCCAAAGAGAGCTACTATAAGGAAATGCTAATAGTGTTAAACTACATAAAAGCGCCCCAATTAAGAAAAACGGTTTACGTCTCCCAAATCTAGGACTCCAGGTTTTATCACTTAAAGCTCCAATAATAGGTTGAACTAGCAAACCTGTTACTGGACCAGCAAGATGTAAGATTGGAATTTGATCTGGGCTAGCACCTAAAAAATCATAAATTGGAGTTACTGCACTTTGTTGTAAACCAAAACTGTATTGAATTCCAAAGAACCCTACATTCATATTTAAGATTTGCCAAAAGCTTAATTTTGGTTTTTTAATTTGCATCGTTTACTAATTTTTTTTCTACTACTTTTAGAAATTCTTTAAGGTTGCCTTTGTTTAAAAAAATTTCTCCTTTATTGTCTATAACAGGTAAAGTTAATGTTTGTATAGAAATATTAGCTTTTTGTAGTTTTACTAACATTTCTTGTTCTTTCTTTTTGTTAATATCTATATCGTAATAAGTGAATTTAATTTTTTTTTCATTTAAAAAAGCTTTTGTGTCTATACAGCTATGACAACTATCACTACCATACACAATAATTTTACCTTTTTTTGCTCTTTTATCTTCTTGATACACTTCTTTTTCATTATTTTGACATGTTACTAACAAAAGAAAAATAATTACTAGATACTTCATTTTAAGTTTAAGATTAGAATAGATTAATTGAATTTTATTTACGTATAATAAGTTATGTTAGTATTTTAGTTTATATAGATTATTTTTAAGTTTTATTAAAAAGAGCCAATATATATTATTGGCTCTTTTTTTAATTCAAATTAATAATAATCAACTTTTTATTAAAAGCTATATTGCAATGTCATTGTTGTTGAACGACCAGAAATTGTTCTTGCTGCAGCTAAACCGCCAGCGATATTTCCATTTCCTTCTACTTCTGTAACACCTATAGTATCAAATAAATTGTTAGCATTAACACTTAAAGATAAACCTTTAGTTAAGCTAACTTTTGCAACTGCATTTATATAAGCATAACCAGGCATTACTAAGTCATTATCATCTTGTGCAAATGATTTAGATGTTCCTAGAATTGTAATTCCTAAAAGGTGTTGTCTGCTAGCTCCAAAAGAATATGTTGGTGCTAAATTGTATACAAAATCTGCTTGTCTTCTTGGTTTGTTCCCTTTATTTACACCTCCATCAATTTCTGCTTTTGTATAAGTCACAGAACCATTTAAAGAAAATGCTCCAAAATTATATGCAGATTCTACTTCTAAACCTAAAGCTTTAAAAGGGTTACCTACAGTTCTATTTAATTCGTTACTTATGCCTTCATCTGTATTACTTAAAAAACCTGTAACATTTAAAACACCATTATCTAATCTCTTTTTTAAACCAACCTCAAATTGTGAAATTTCATCAAATTGCACATCTCCTAATCCATCTGCACCATAATTATTTCTATCTGCAGCTCTTCCAGAGGCACCTTTACTATATCTTCCAAAAACAGCAGCTCCGTCATTAATTTTATAATTTAAACCTGCAGAGAAAGAAACAAAATTATAATCATCACTTATCGCTTGTCCTGGGTTACCAGCAATTGTAGGTATTGTTTGTTCAAAAGGGCTAATAACACCATCACTGTTGTAATCAAAACCAATTAAGTCTCCATTTGCATTTACATTACTTAACTGACCAGAGTTAATAGTTCCGTTAACATTTACGTTTTCAAAACGAACACTACCATCGAAGTTTAGTTTTTCAGATATTTTTGCATCAACACCAACATAAGGAGAATTTACATTATGTACTGTGTTGTATTTTCTTTGACAACAATTACCCCATACAGGCTGGCCAAATGAATAAGCACCTCCTTGAGAAAAACCTTCAAAAATACCTAATCTAGCTGTTCCACCTCCTGCAACTTCAGAAATAGCAGAGCTCCATTGCCAACCTATTTTAGTATTTTGAGTTGCTGAGAACATACCTAAAGTAACTCCAATATTATCATTAATTGATTTGGTTACTTTTACATCGCTAAAAAAGTTGCTTAAATCTTCGATAGTTACATCAAAATATCTAATATCTTGTGCTAATCCATTTGCTGGATTAAAAGGTGAGCCATCTTGAAAAGTTAAAGCACCTGTTGCACCAGAAGCACCTCTTACTAGAGCTTCTATATCTGCTACTGTACCTACATTTGCTGTAAATGGAGCATTCCATTGACCTGAATTATTTGAGTATCTTGCTTTTCCATTTACTTTCCAGTCATCACCTAAATCAAAAGAGAATTCTGCACCAACAGAAGCACTTACAGGGTTGTTACCACTTCTCATGTCGTTTTGTGTAGGATTTCCGTCATAAACACTGTATGTATTTTGAATATTTACAGAATGTGGAGAATCTGAAGTAATATCAAAGCCTGGAAGATTTCCAAAAGTAGGATTAGAGTTTGTACCTGTAAGACTTACTGGCATTGGCATATACATTACAGATCTATCATTTAAATATTTAAAATATGTACGTATATAACCGTTTTTAAATTCTTTTGTTAGGTTAGCTTTTAATTGTCCACCTTTATTACCTTGATAACCTATATTTCTTGGACCTTCACCTACGCGCATAAAACCACCAATATGATAATATAAACCTTCTGCAATTGGAGTACCATATTCAAAGTCTAATCTACTCGTTTGAAAATCTAAACCATAAGTTGCACCAATAGTACCTCCTTCTGTTCTACCTGTCCTACTAATCATATTGATGATACCTGCAGGACCATTAGATGTTTGTGTTGAAGCAGAGCCTCCTCTGATAGCTTCTACTCTTCCAATATTATAGTCAATACGTAAGAAGTTATCTGCATTACCAAAAGATGTGTCTCCAAATAGCATAATAGGTAGTCCATCTTCTTGCAATTGTAAATATCTAGAACCACCTGATGAAACAGGTACACCACGTACGTTAAAGTTTGCATTACCTTCACCACCTGAAGATTCTGCACGAATACCAGGAATACTTCTAAAAAGTTCTCCAGCTGATCTTGGTGATGCTTGTTCTATTTGTTTAATACCTACAGTAGAAACAGAAATACTAGATTCTATTTTAGACTTTGGGTTTACCACACCAGTAACAACAATTTCATCTAAAGATTGTGCATTTTCTTTTAAAATTATATCTAATTTTAAATTACCATTAATATTAATTTCTTTTTTAAAATTATCATAACCTATATAAGATGCGATAATTGTGTAAGTTCCGTTTGCAACATTCTTAATTTCGTAATTTCCGTCAAAATCTGTATTGGCACCCTGTGAAGTTTCTTTTAAAAGAATGTTTACTCCAGGAATCAAATTACCATCTTGATCTTTAACATTACCCGAAATTGTTGATTGTGCAAATGATGCAGCTGTAAATAGTGTAAGCACTATTAAAGCAACAATTTTAAAGTGTATTTGTTTTTTCATTGTAAATGTGAATTTAATAAAAAGTTAATTGTTTTTTTGATAAATGTATAATCTTAAAGGAATAATTTTAGAAAAAAACAAATCGAAAACGTTTTCGAAAAACCGAAAACGTTTTCGATTTTGAAAATTTACTATATTTGTAAGGTAAAAAAGGATATATTTACTTTAATAAAATTTAATCTATATTGGTTACATTAAAACAAATTGCAGAAGAATTAGGTATTTCTGTAGCTACAGTTTCTAAAGCTTTAAAAGAGTATTCAGATGTCAGTAAAAGAACAAGAGCATTAGTTAGAGAAACAGCACACAGATTAAATTACAAACCAAATTCTTTTGCAGTAAATTTAAGAACTAAAGAATCTAAAACAATAGGTATAATTATACCTGAAATTGTTCACCACTTTTTTTCTAGTGTAATAAAGGGTATTGTTTCGCAAGCAGAAAAAAAAGGATATTTAGTAATTATGTTACAGTCTAATGAATCTTATGATTTAGAAAAAAAACAATTAGATTTATTAATAAGTAAGAGAGTAGATGGTATATTAATTTCTTTAGCAAACGGTACTGGAAATTTTGATCATATTAAAAATGTAATTTCACAAGATATACCACTAGTAATGTTTGATAAAATTGCTAAAGTTGTAAATTGTTCTAAAGTTATTATTGATGATAGAAAAGCTGCTTATATGGCTACACAATACCTAATAAATATAGGTTGTAAAAAAATTGCCCATTTTAGAGGGCCACTTTTGCCTCAGAATTCTATAGATAGGTTTTTAGGATACAAGCAAGCGTTATTAGATAATAACATTAAATATGATTCTTCTTTAGTGTATATTAATGAGTGCAGTGATAAAAGTTTTGAAGAAGGTAAAAAGAACGCCAAACAATTATTAAAGGATCATAAAGATGTTGATGGTATTTTTATTAATACAGATTTGGTTGCTATTGGTGCAATGACTCTATTTTTAGAAAAAGGTATTAAAATACCAGAGCAAATAAATATTGTTGGATTTAGTAATTGGTTTATGTCTTCTGTAATATCTCCTTCATTAACAACTGTAGATCAACCAGGTTTTAAAATGGGAAAAAAAGCTTTCAAAATTTTATATAAAGAAATGATGGCTAAGAAAAAAAACAAAAACTTTGATTATAAACAAGTTGTTTTAGATACAGAATTAGTAATTAGAGACTCTACAAATAATTAGTTTTTTAAAAATCGAATATTTCTTTGCAAACCTGCAAACTTTGTTCTTTTTACTGCAGATTTTTTAAAGACTTTTTTAAACGTTTCTTCTGTAATTTCTTCCCAATCTTTTTTACTAAAATTTATTAGTTCTTCTTTAGGATGAAATAAAGGCTCTTGATGAGGTTTTGAGAAACGATTCCAAGGGCAAACATCTTGGCAAATATCGCAGCCAAATATCCAATCATCCATTTTATCTTTAAATTGATTGGGGATGTTGTCTTTTAATTCGATAGTTAAATAAGAAATGCACTTACTACCATCTATTGTATTATTAGGTAAAATAGCTTCTGTAGGGCAAGCATCTATACATTTAGTACAAGTGCCACAATGATTTGTTGTTGTTGGGTGATCATATTCTAATTCTAAATCAATAATTAATTCAGCTAAAAAGAAATAAGATCCTTTTTGTTTTTGAATCAGTAGAGAGTGTTTACCATTAAAACCCAAACCAGCTTTTTCTGCCCAAGCACGTTCTAAAACTGGTGCAGAATCTACAAAACAACGCCCAGAAACTTCTCCTATTTCATCTTGAATAGCTTGTAATAATGCTCTTAATTTTTGTTTGATTACATGATGATAGTCTTCTCCATAAGCATATTTAGAGATTTTATAACTGTCAGAATTTTGTTCTTCTTTAGGATAATAATTAAATGAAAGAGAAATCACTGATTTTGCATCATCTACCAATAAACGTGGATTTAAACGTTTATCAAAATGATTTTCCATGTAATGCATTTCTCCATGAAAACCATTTTTTAACCATTTTTCTAATCTTGGAGCTTCTTCTTCTAAAAATTCAGCTTTGGCTATACCACAATCTAAAAAACCCAAACGTTTGGCTTCTTGTTTTATGAATTGTGAGTGGTTTACTTTACGCATTTAGCAAAAATAGTAAGAAAATTTGTTGAAAATATTTTACAAATTATACCCAACAGAAAACATGATAATTCTAGGTAAAATAAATGTTCTACGATCTGAGATTAAAAAGTTATTAAAGCTATTGCTTTGTCTAAATTGAGCATTAAACAAGTTTTGTGCTGTAATTTTATACGACCATCCACTATTTTCTTTTTGATAAGATAGGGAGGCATTTGCTATTTCATAGATGTTTTTTTGTTGTAAAGTTTTGTTTTGGTAGATGCTTTTTTGGTAGTCAAAATTAAAAACAAAACCGTCTAAAAAGTTGTAATCTATATTTATAAAAGGCTCTGTTGTTATAAATTTTGTAGTGTTTTCTGAGGTTATAAATCTACCAAAATCTTGTTTTATACCAATTTCTATTTTAGGAAAATTATCAAATAGTGTTTCAATACCAATTTCATAATCGTAATTATTGCTTTTATTATTTTGGAGATTATTGTTTAACTCTTGGATATAATTTGAGGCATCAAAACCAACGTCAAACTTATACTTTATGTTTTTAATTGTTTTTTCTAAATGAAAATTTCCTCGAATATTTTCTGAAGCATCATTAAACATTCTTACTGTTAAGAACTGATTGATATTGTTAAAATCGACTGTGTTTCGAACTCCTTTTATTTGTTTGTTGTAGTTTAAACTTGCAAAAAGTAATAAACCTCTGTACAAACTAAACCTATTGTAATAGATTCTTGCAGTATGAAATAAATTGTTTTGTAAATTTTCATTACCTCTAAATACAGAGTTATAGGAATTCAAATAAAAATTGTTTGCAAATCTGCTGGCATCTGAAAAAGAGGTTTTTAAACCGTAATTCAATTGTAATTTTTTAGATTTATTAAACTCAAATTTTAGTAATAAATCTGGTAAGACCACCCATTTATTGACTTCATTTTGTGTGATTTGATTTACTTGCCAGTTATACTTATGAGCATAAAAACCTTGCTTAGCTGTTAAAATACCTGTTCTAAATTTATAATGAACTCCAAAAAAGAAATCGTTGAGTTTAAATTGTAAATCGTTGCCAAAACCACCACTGGCAAAATTGTTTATAGAGCTATCATCTAAAATTTGGCTATCGCTAGTAAAAAAATCTTCCTGTAAGAACTTGTTTCCTAAAGTTGTATAAATGTGGTTGCTGTTATTAAGTTCCCAAAAATGTTTAAAAACGCCATCAAAATTTTGTTCTTGTGTATTTTTTAGTTGATTGATTCTGAGCAAGGTTTGATTATTATCAGCTGGAATTAAGCCTTGTAAAATAGGGTCTTGAGTTTGCCAAAAAGCAGTTTTATCATCTTTAGAAAACACATAGTTGATAATGGATGAAAACGTATGTTTTTCATTTTTGCGTTTGTGCCATTCTATATTTTGGCTAAAATAGCTTGCAATTAAATCTTTATCTGTTCCAATTATATTTGTATTGTTGTTTACCAGAGAACTTAACAAATTACTGTTTGTGTTGTTGGTTCTTTTTAATTGTGTTCTTGCTGTAAATCGTTCTTGACTATTGGGGTTGTATTCCATAGTGATGTTGCCAATACCCAACAAATTATCACTATTGGTTTCATTAGTTCTTTCTTCTGTAAAAGTGGTATATTCGTTTAATGTTTCAATTCTATTGGTAGTTTTAGAGTTTGAGAAAATACCATAACCAGAAATATCAAATTTACTTGATGTTGATTTGGTAATGTTTAAAGCAGCAAACTTTTGACTACTTGCAAGAACATCGTTGCTTTGCATAAATTGAGCAAAATCACCTCCCCTAAAATTAAAATTACCATTAAAAACTGCATTTACACCACCAGAAAAACTCATGTAATCTCTAAACGTAAAAGTCTTTTCACCAATGTTATTTAGGTTGCCAATAAAGTTTACATTGGTTTTAGGGGAGTAATAAAATAAATTGGCACTGGTTTTATAAAAATCATCATTTCCTTTACCAGCTTCAACATCGCCAAAAACAAAACGTTTTTTATCTTCTTTTAGTTTGATATTCATTGCCATTTCATCAGAATCGGATAATCCTTTTAAAAAAGCCACATCGTTATAATTATCGATAACTTCTACATTGTCAACAGCATTGGCAGGTATATTATCTACTGCTAGTTTGGTATTACCACCAAAAAACTTTTTACCATCTACCAACATTTTGGTTACTTTTTTACCTTGTACAGTTACAGCACCTTCTTTAGAAACTTCAACTCCTGGTAATTTTTTGAGTACATTTTTTAGTTTACGCTCTGAACCGTCTATAAATTTACTGGTTTTGTAAATGGTAGTATCGCCTCTAACCGTTACAGGCATTTCTATAACAATTTCATCTAATTGCTCTTCAGATTGTTGTAAAATAAAGTCTTTATTAGTGTTTTTGTTGGCAATAAACTCGAAGTTTATGGGTTTGTACCCTAAGTACGAAATGCTAATCGTTATAGTATCTCCTTTATTTAAAATTAGTTTATAATAACCCACGTTATCAGTTATGGCAAATTGTAGGTTTTTAGAAACGTCTTTGGGTTTGGCAATAACGTTTGCGTAAGGCAAAGGATTTTGTAGGCTGTCTTTTACTGTACCTTTTAGGGTTGTAGTTTGTGAATTTAAAGACAGACAAACAAAAGCTAATATGTAAAATAAATTTAATTTCAATTTCTAATTTCCAAACACTCTCTTCTTAGCTTTTTTCACAATTTCTTTATACTCTTCATAACTTACTCTTTTTCCTCCTTTTGGTTCTTTTATTTTTATTTCCTCTTTAGGATTCAAAATAATCTTAGTTGTTTTAAAAACAATATTTCCAATCTCAAGTTCTAGAATTAAACCAGGTAAACCATACTCTCCTTTTGGACCAAAACCAATAGGTATTTTCGGGGTATACCATGCAATTATATTTCCATTACTTCTGGTTGCTTTGAATACTAAATAATTGTTTATCATTTTTGATTCTTGAGTTAATTGCCAATCAAATAATTTATTATCATATATAAAGCAATCTCCAAGAGATCCACAATCTTTAATAAGGAAAGTATTTGTTTTTGAATTGTAATAAAATTTTTTATCACTACCAGCACTTATTTTGTTTATACTTTGAGCCAAATCGTTTTTGTCTATATTTAATTTATCATCAACTTCGAAGAGCCCTTCATTATCTGAAAAATATAATTTAGATTTTATTGATTTTGTATTTAAAAAAACCAAATCCATTGATTCAATTAGCTTTTTGTCTTTTATGTTTTTTCTTTTTTTATTTACGTATTCATCCATCTTTTTGCCATTTACAGTAGATTCATAAAAAATTATCCCTGTAGCTTTATATTGAGAAAATGAGCAAATTGAAAAAAAAACAATGACAATTGGGAATAACAATAAATTTTTTATTTTCATTTTTTCATTTGTTATAAATTTTTAATTTTTATAAAACTCAGGCATTGCTTTCTTAGTTAATTCTTTAAATTCTTTTTCAGTAATTTTTTTTGCATTTTTAGGCTCTTCAATTTTTATTTTTTCTAATGGATTTAATTCTATTTTTATAGCTGTCATCGAAAAAGTATTTCTATTTATTTCCAAAATGACACCTGGTAATCCAAAATAATTCATAACTCCATACTGATAAGGAATCTCAGGTGTATACCAAACTTCTACAGATATTTTATTATTTCTTGGATTTTTAATTACAGCTCTATAGCATTCAAAACCCTGAATTTTTTTTGCTTCATTTTTAAGTTCCCATTTCGGGATTTTATTTTCAATTAAAAAGCATTCACCTAATAAAAAACAGTCTAATGTATTATTTTGATATATCATTAAATTATTGTTCGTGTAGAATTTTTTTTCACTGCCTGCCAAAATATGTGTGTAATTGACGTTGTCGTTATTTATTTCCATTTTATCAACAACATAATATAATGATCTATTTTCATTAAATTCAAGTATAGAATAAACGTCTTTTGAATTTTTATATAATTTTAAAATATTAGATTTAATTTCTTTTTTATTTTTTTTTACTTTTTTTTTATAGAAGCTCTCGGCATATTTAGAAGTTGCTAGATACGTTATCTTTCCATTGATACTTTGTCCTGTAGCAGAAAATAAACTGAGAAAAAATACAATAGTTAAGTTTAATGTATATTTCATATTTTTAAGTTAAACCTTCCTAATTTATAAAATTAATTAAGAAGGTTGTTTTAATTGTTTTATTCACACCCTCTAAGACAACCAGTATAGTATCTCATGTATATATCCATATAAAATTGATAATCATTTGGGTCATCATTATTATTATCAGCAATTTCAAAAACTAAACCTTTTGCCCATTGTACACAATCACTAGCACATCCAAAATCATCTTCACTAATTTTAATAATTTCACTATCAATAACAACATTGATTTCTGTACTCTCTGCGCTTAAAAAATTTGTACCAGTTGTAAAAATAAATACAAGACATAAAATTAATTTTTTCATAATTTCTAAGAATTTGTAAATCTATTTATAGGTTTGGTTAAAATAAATATTTTTTTTAGATATGGTTGTATAGGCCTGAATAAACGAGCAAAAATCTAAATCTTGCTTGTAGAAAAAATGTTACCTTTGCAACACTTCCTCTGCTTGGGTTTATGGTTTACATAGGCGCTGGTTTTAAATGATACATATTTCGCGATATTTTAAATTTAACTCCACAAGTGGAGGTTTTTATATTTTATAAATTTTTAAAACTTTAAAGGTTTTCGATATTGTATTTTTTAGCAATTTTTACATATACAATTTTTCTCTTTCAAATTTGCAAAACAATTTATATAAAACCTAATAAATCACTTTCCGTTTTCGACTAGTGTAAAATGGTGATTTTTATAATGTTTTCTCCCCATAAACCACTAGTCGAAAATGGAAAGTAAACGTAAAAATGTTTTCTTTACATTTGCTATTGCTATTTTAATAATACTATGAAAAAAATATTTCAAACTTTTTTGGAAAAAGATTACCAAAAAATTCTACAACTACTTGCTAAAAAAAGGAAAGAAAAAGGAGTAAAACAATATGATATTTCTCAAAGACTTGGGTTAACAGAAAGTGGGTACTTTAAAATAGAAAAAGGTACTACCAGACTAGACATAATGCGTTTTATTGTAATTCTAAACATTTTAGATATTTCTCCTCAAGATTTTTTTCAGGAATTAAAAGACTCATCACCTTTAGATATTCTTAGAAATGACCTTTAACAAAAAATAAAGAAAAATCAGTAACAAATTGGGTTATGTTTGCGTCTATCAAATAAAAACCAACCTATGCAAAAACTATTTTTGCTGCTTTTATTATTCAGCAGTGTTTGTGTTACATCACAAATAACAGGTACTATTACAGATACAAATAACAAACCTCTTTCTTTTGTAAGTGTTTATTTAAATGGTACTGTTACAGGAACTACGTCTAATGATAATGGGAATTATGTTTTAGAGATAAATAAAAAAGGAACCTACAGCATTGTTTTTCAATATTTGGGTTATAAAACCGAAAAGAAAGAAGTGACGATTAATACTTTTCCTTATCAATTAAACGTTGTTTTAGAAGAAGAAAAAGTAGAGTTGGCAGAATTTTCTATTTCTACAAAAGATAATCCAGCAAATAGAATAATAAGAAATGTAATTGCTAACAAAGAAAAAAACACCAATAAATTTGCAAACTATAAGGCTAAGTTTTATTCTAGAGGTTTGTACAGAATAAAAGACGCTCCAGAAAAATTTATGGGTCAAAATATGGGTGATTTTGGTGGAGGTCTAGATTCGACTAGAAGTGGTATTATTTACCTTTCTGAAACTGTCTCTGAAATAAAATTTCAAAAAAAGCCTAAAAAATTTAAAGAAAAGATTATTGCTTCTAAAGTTTCAGGACGAGATAATGGTATAAGTTTTAATAGGGCAGAAGATGCAAATATTAATTTTTATGAAAATAGTGTAGAGTTTGGTAATGATTTAATTTCTCCTATTTCTACAAATGCATTCTCTTATTATAATTTTAAATTAATTGGAACTTTTTATGATAAAAACGGAAAATTAATCAATAAAATAAAAGCGACTCCAAAAAGAAAAAACGATCGTGTTTTTGATGGAGATATTTATATTGTAGAAGATGATTGGGCTTTGTATGGAGTTGATGTTTCTGTGACTGGTGCCCAAGTTAACATACCTTTAGTTGATGTTTTAAAATTAAAACAAAACTATAATTATGCTAATGAAAATGATGCATGGGTTTTAATAAGTCAGAGTATAGATTTTAAAGTTAATTTCTTTGGGTTTAATTTTAATGGCCGTTTTTCGTCTGCTTATTCTGAGTATGATTTTACTCCTGATTTTAAAGAAAAAACGTTTACAAACGAGGTGTTAACTTTTGAAGATAAAGCTACAGAAAAAGATAGTGTGTATTGGAATAATTTAAGACCTGTGCCACTAACTCCAGAAGAAGTAAAAGATTATAAAATAAAAGACAGTATTAAAGTGGTTAGAGAATCTAAAACTTATTTAGATTCTGTAAATAAAATTCAAAATAAATTTAATCTTGTAGCTCCTTTAACAGGTTATACTTATAGAAACTCTTATGATAAATGGTCTTTAAGTTTTAAAGGTTTAATAGATGAGTTAAGTTTTAATACGGTTCAGGGTTTTAATGCATCTTTAGGGTTTAGTTATTTTAAACAAGAAAATGATAAAGGTAAATGGTGGAGTATAGGTGCTGATGTAAATTATGGTTTGTCTGATAAAAGAGCAAGACCAACTTTTTATTTTAGTAAAAAATGGGACAACATTTCTAGACCAAGAATGACGATTTCTGGTGGTGTTGCCATAAATCAATTTAATAATAGAGAGCCTATTTTAAAATTAAATAACACCATTAGTTCTTTATTATATAGGCAAAATTACATGAAGATTTATGAAAAAACCTTTGGTAGAATTGCATATTCAGAAGAAATAAGTAATGGGTTTTACTTTTCAACATCTTTAGAATATGCAAAAAGAACGCCATTATTTAATACAACAAACTATTCTTTTGCTGCACAAAGTTCTAATGATCCTTTTACTTCTAACAATCCATTAGATAAAAACGATTATACAAATGCAGCATTTACTGAGCATAATATTGCAACTTTAAATATTGGAACACATTTTGTATTTGGACAAAAATACTTGTCTTATCCTAATAGAAAAGTAAATATTGGTAATAGTAAATACCCAAGTTTAAGTCTTAATTACATTAAAAGATTTGGTGCAAGTGACAGTAGTTTAAATTCTGACGTATTTATCGCAAATATTAGACAATATTTAGATGTTGGTAACTATGGAGACTTTATGTATAGTATTAGAGGTGGCGCTTTTTTAAAGAAAAAGAATATTGCTTTTATGGATAATCTTCAAGCCAATGGAAATCAATTATTATTTCCTATTGATAGAGAATTAAATAGCTTTAATTTGTTAGAATATTATAAATATTATACAAATGATAAGTATGCAGAATTTCACTCAGAGTATAATTTTAAAGGATTTATTTTAGGTAAAGTTCCGTTAATTAATAAATTAAATTTTCATTTAGTTACAGGAGCAAAAGTGCTTTTTATGGCAGATAAAAATCCATACTCAGAATATTCAATTGGTTTAAGTAACTTGGGCTTTGGTAAATGGAGGTTCTTAAGATTTGAGTATGTTAGAGCAAATTATGGTGGGGTAACAGAAGATGGTTTTGTATTTAGACTTAGTTTATTTGAATAATTAATATATGAATATTAAGGTTTTGTTTTTTGGAATTACAACAGATTTAACAGGCGAACAAGAAATTGTTTTACAAGTAAATGAGGAACTTTCTATAAATGACTTTAAATCTATTTTAAAAGAAAAATATAACAATTTAGAATATTTAGATACTTACGCTTTAGCTGTTAACGAAGCATATGTAAGCTATGATATTTTTCTAAAACCTAATGATGTTGTAGCAATTATTCCACCAGTTTCTGGAGGTTAATTATCTTAAATATTTTTTATCTACATAAAAAGTACCAAAAGGAATTATTGCACAAAGTAAGATTATTGTAAAAGATTTAGAATTCCATTTCATTTCTTTTCTTAATACAATTGCTAAGACAATATATAGCATAAAAAGAATTCCATGTGGCATTCCTAACATTTTTACATAAGCCTCATTACCATGTAAGTATTTTATTGGAGTTGCAATAAAAAGTAATAATAAGTAAGAAACACCTTCTAAAAAACTAATGATTCTAAATGCAGTTTTCATATTCTAAAAAAAATAAATTGTGACAAAGATACGTGCTGAATTGTTATTTTTGTATTAATATGATAAGAACTTCTATAAAAATATCAGCCCAAAAATTAGATGTAAAAGAATGCTATTCTTTTGTAGAAGATGATGCTTGTGGAGGTATCACAGCATTTATTGGTACTGTTAGAAATGACACAGAAGGCAAAGAGGTACTTCAGTTAGATTTTTCTACTTATAAACCAATGGCAATTAAAGAAATGCAAAAAATTGCTGACAAAGCATTAGAGAAATTTGATATTAAAAAAATTGCCATTCATCATGCAGAGGGTATGTTACAAATAGGTGATATACCAGTAATTATTACTGTATCTGCAAAGCATAGAAAAGCAGCTTTTTTGGCATGTGAATTTGCTATAGATACTTTAAAAGAAACTGTACCAATTTGGAAAAAAGAATATTTTTCTGATGGTGAAGTTTGGGTAAATGCACATCCTTAGTTGGTAGACAGCAGACAGTATTTACTTGTAATTAAGAAATATTGTAATTTTTGCTAACTGCTAACTGCTAACTGCTAACTGCTAACTGCTAACTGCTAACTGTCTTTCTGCTTTGCATCCAAAGATAAAATTGTAAGCCAAATAAAATTGCTCCAGACATTAAATGTATTGCTTGGGTTCCAATAGGTATATCAGCATAATACATTAATATACCAGTAATGGTTTCTAGAAAGATTAAGAATACAATCCAATTTACCAATTTGTACCCTAAATTTTTTACTTGATTTAAGTAAAACAAACCTAAATTAACTAAAATAATAGCTATGGTAAATGACCTGTGAAAGTAAAACTTCCAGTTAGGATCCATTAAACTATAATTTTTATTTTCGAATCCAAATATTTTTACTTGCTCATCTATAAATTGTCTTACCTGTGTTCCCATAGCAATTTGTATAAGAGAGAATATAACAGAGAAAATGAGTAGTTTATTAAATAACGCGTTGTAATTGTAGCTTTTTTGAGGTGATATACTATATTTTAATCGTAATAAAAGCGCAATAATTATTAAACCAACCACCATATGAATAGTTATTGTAGTTGGTGTTAAATTACTATCAACAACTGTTTTTCCTAACCATGCTTCAAATAACATTAAAAAGAAAGCGCCAAAAGCTAGAAGGGTTATGCTCTTTTCTTCTTTCCAATATTTAGTTGATGCAAAAATAAGAAACAGAAAAACAAAACCAGCTAAAACAGAAACCAATCTGTTTATATATTCTGTCCAAGTATGAAATTTGTTGAAAGTAGCATAATCATGCTTGGTGTATTTACTCCAATTTTTAGCATTAAATTCAGAAGAGGTTTTTACATCTTTGTCAGCTACAAAAAGTACTTCGTCTTTTACAATAATATAACCTTTTTTAAAGGTAGTATTTGGTTTCCAAGTAATTTGTTCTTCTGATGTAGGAGGTATATAATAACCAAAACATTTAGGCCAATCAGGACACCCCATTCCTGAACCAGTCATTCTAACAATAGAACCCGCTAGAAAGATTAAATAAACAGAAATAATGGCAATATTTACAATTTTAGGAAACTTTTGCTTCATTGTATTTATATCTTTTTGCAAAAATACGTCAAAAAAAATCGGCTTAAAATTCAATATTATTAGAAGTTGTTATTTAGAATTATAAAAAATAAAAAACGAGTTTTGTTTAACTTTTCTAATTGTTACTTTTTATAACATAAATATTTAGGGGCTTATTTTTTAATAAAAAAAAGTTTTTAATACTTGATTTTAAGAAAGTCAATATTCATAGTGGTTTCAAAGAAATAGCTATTTTAAAAAACTGATTAACAGTTGTTTATGTAAGTGTTAAAATTTTATCATATTCGTAATTTTTAGAATTTTGTTAAAAACTTCAAGGTATTTGTGAATAAGTAGGTCTTTCTTTTTGGTTTAAAAATTTCAATCTTTGTAAGGCTCGTTCTTAACGATTAATTAATATTTACTAACGCAAAATTTAAAAAATAATGGCTCAACAAGAACCAATTTTACAACCAAATGACAACAGATTTGTAATTTTTCCAATTCAACATAATGATTTATGGGAATGGTATAAAAAACAACAGGCCTGTTTTTGGACGGCTGAAGAAATTGATTTGCATTCTGATATTGTAGATTGGACTACAAAATTAACAGATGATGAACGTTATTTTATTAAGCATATATTAGCTTTTTTTGCTGCATCTGATGGTATTGTTAATGAAAATTTAGCAGAGAACTTTGTAAATGAAGTTCAATATTCTGAAGCAAAATTTTTCTATGGTTTCCAAATTATGATGGAAAACATTCACTCAGAAACATATTCTCTATTAATAGATACTTATGTAAAAGACGAAGTAGAAAAAGATAGATTGTTTAGAGCAATTGAAGTTTTTCCTGCCATTAAGAAAAAAGCAGAATGGGCATTAAAATGGATAGAGTCTGATTCTTTTGCAGAGCGTTTAATTGCTTTTGCAGCAGTAGAAGGTATTTTCTTCTCTGGAGCATTTTGTTCTATTTTCTGGTTAAAGAAAAGAGGTTTATTACCTGGTTTAACTTTTTCTAACGAGTTAATTTCAAGAGATGAAGGAATGCACTGTGATTTTGCTGTTCACTTACACAACAATCACATTGTAAATAGAGTGTCTAAAGACAGAATTAAAGAAATTATTGTTGATGCTTTAAATATTGAGCGTGAGTTTATTACAGAGTCTTTACCTGTAAGTTTAATTGGTATGAATGCTAAATTAATGACTCAGTATTTAGAATTTGTTACAGACAGATTATTGTTAGAGTTTGGTTGTGAGAAAGTTTATGACGCAACAAACCCTTTCGATTTTATGGAAATGATTTCTTTAGAAGGGAAAACTAATTTCTTCGAGAAAAGAGTTTCTGAGTACCAAAAAGCAGGTGTTAAATCTGGGGGTACAGGAAGCATTAGTTTCGATTCAGATTTTTAACCTATAGTTTTTACAAAAACTTAAGTTTCAAAATATATTTCTGAGTAACATCAGAAACAATTATAAAATCAGCTGTCAAAAAGTGGATGTTTTGGTGGCTAAACAAACGACTATTAAAATAAAACAAGTAAACCAATGTATGTAGTAAAAAGAAATGGCAGAAAAGAGCCTGTGATGTTCGACAAAATCACAGCAAGAGTAAAAAAAATGTGTTATGGATTAAACAAAATTGTTGATCCTGTAAAAGTTGCAATGCGTGTAATTGAAGGATTGTATGATGGTGTAACCACTTCAGAATTAGATAACTTAGCTGCAGAAACTGCTGCTACTATGACTACTGCACATCCAGATTATGCACGTTTAGCTGCAAGAATTGCTGTTTCTAACTTACATAAAAATACAAAGAAGTCGTTTGCAGAAACAATGGACGATTTATACACTTATGTAAATCCACGTACAGGAAAAAAATCTCCATTATTAGCTGATGATGTTTATGAAATTATCCAAGAAAATAGAGATAAATTAGATTCTACTATTATTTACAATAGAGATTTTAACTACGATTACTTTGGTTTTAAAACATTAGAACGTTCATATTTATTAAAATTGAATGGTCAAATTGTTGAGCGTCCACAACACATGTTAATGCGTGTTTCTATTGGTATCCATAAGTCAGATATAGACGAAGCAATTGCTACATACGAGTTAATGAGTAAAAAATATTTTACACATGCAACACCTACTTTGTTTAATGCTGGTACACCAAAACCTCAAATGTCTTCTTGTTTCTTATTGCAAATGCAAGATGATAGCATAGAAGGTATTTATGATACATTAAAGCAAACTGCTAAGATTTCTCAATCTGCAGGAGGTATAGGTCTATCTATTCATAATATTAGAGCTACAGGTAGTTATATAGCTGGTACAAATGGTACAAGTAATGGTATAGTACCAATGTTACGTGTATTTAATGATACAGCACGTTATGTAGATCAAGGAGGAGGAAAGCGTAAAGGATCTTTTGCAATGTATTTAGAGCCTTGGCATGCAGATATTTTTGACTTTTTAGATTTAAAAAAGAACCATGGTAAAGAAGAAATGCGTGCTAGAGATTTATTCTATGCAATGTGGATTTCAGATTTATTTATGAAACGTGTACAAGAAGATGGTGAGTGGACGTTAATGTGTCCTCATGAGTGCCCTCATTTATATGATACTTATGGTGAAGAATTTGAGCGTTTATACACTAGTTACGAAGCAGCTGGTAAAGGAAGAAAAACCATTAAAGCTCGTGAATTATGGGAGAAAATATTAGAATCTCAAATTGAGACTGGTACTCCTTACATGTTATACAAAGATGCTGTAAACCGTAAAACAAATCAGAAAAATTTAGGTACAATTCGTTCTTCTAACTTATGTACTGAAATTATGGAGTACACTGCAAAAGATGAGGTTGCTGTATGTAACTTAGCTTCGATTGCTTTACCTATGTTTGTCTCTGAAAAAGAAAATGGAGAAAAGTACTTTAATCATAAAAAATTATTTGATGTAACTAAAAAAGTTACACGTAACTTAGATACAGTGATAGACATGAACTTCTATCCTGTTAAAGAAGCAGAAAACTCTAACTTTAGACATAGACCAGTAGGTTTAGGTATACAAGGTTTAGCAGATACGTTTATTAATTTACGTTTACCATTTACTTCAGAAGAAGCTAAAAAGTTAAATCAAGAAATATTTGAAACCATGTATTTTGCAGCTGTAACTTCTTCTATGGAGATTGCTAAAGCAAAAGGAGCTTATTCTACTTTTAAAGGTTCACCAATGGCAGAAGGTGAGTTTCAGTTTAACATGTGGGGTGTAAAAGATGATGAATTAAGTGGACGTTGGGATTGGGCTAAATTACGTAAAAATGTAATGAAGCATGGAGTTAGAAACTCTTTACTTGTAGCACCTATGCCAACTGCATCTACATCTCAAATATTAGGAAATAACGAAGCTTTTGAACCATATACTTCTAATATTTATACAAGAAGAGTTTTATCTGGTGAGTTTATTGTAGTGAACAAGCACTTATTAGAAGACTTAGTAGAATTAGGTTTGTGGGATAATGATATGAAAGAAAACATTATGCGTGCAAATGGTTCTATACAACACATAGAAGAGATTCCTGCTGATTTAAGAGAATTGTACAAAACAGTTTGGGAAATGAGTATGAAAGATATTATAGATATGGCTCGTCACAGAGGTTATTTCATAGATCAATCTCAATCTTTAAACTTGTTTATGAACGATCCTGATTATGGTAAATTAACATCTATGCATTTCTATGCTTGGAAATCAGGTTTAAAAACGGGTATGTATTATCTTAGAACAAAATCTGCTGTAAATGCAAAACAATTTACATTAAATGTTCAAAAGAAAAATCAACCAGAAGCAGAAGAAAAGCCAATGAGTGCTGCAGAATTTAAAGCAATGGTGGAAGCATCTAAAAATGCAGGACCAGACGATTGTTTAATGTGTGGTTCTTAAACCAAACTTTATAAATTAATAGTTCAAAAAAAAAGAGAAGCAATTTGCTTCTCTTTTTTTATTTATACAAATAAGTATTTTATTTTTTACTTACAGGAACACTAATTACAGTATTTCCCCAACCTAAAAGCATAGTTGTATTGTCTTCTTCTTCACCATCAAACATTATAGAAAAAGCTTCTATTGGTTCTTCAGAAGTAGAAACATTTGCAGTTATACGAACCACATCTTCTTCTTGATTGTAAAAGTAAGAGCCCCAAATATTTTTTTGATTACTTAAAATAACTGTCCAATTCTCTCCATTAGGTATCGTAAATAAAGAGTAAGTTCCTGCAGAAACTTCTTCGTCACCAAAAGTTACATCACTGTAAAAAGTGATTTCTGGAGCTTCATTTGCTCCAGTTCTCCAAACTTTTCCTTCTGGAGCTAATTTGTCTAAAGAACGCCCTTTTAATTGAGGTCTACTGTAAATTACTTTTACTATTTTATCTGCGTTTCTCCAATTAGATGGATAAGCAGCAGCATCCATTGGACTGACATCCATTTTAGGAAATTTTTGAGCCTGAGCATCAAAATTGATAAACAATATTGCTCCTAAAATGCATACGAATAAGAATATTTTTTTCATAATGAATTGATTAACTTTATGTTCTTCAAATTTAGAAAATACAAAATAGTAAGATTCCTAATTTTGTGTTAAGAAATTAATGGCAGTTACAATCTGTATTGCAGCCTTTATTTTTTTTAGCTTTAAAAAAATACTTTTTTACAATGTAAAAAACAGCTAAAAAAACGAGTATGTAAACTGCTATTTGTTGCATTAGCTTAAAATTTGAAATGTTATAAATGAAGCCACATAGGCTAAAAGTCCCATAGAAAATAACTGAATCAAAGGCCATTTCCAACTTCTAGTTTCTTTTTTAACTATTGCTAATGTAGCCATACATTGCATTGCAAATGCATAAAATATTAATAAAGACATACCAACTGGTAGTGTAAACATTTTGCCTTCAGTTCTAGGATTTATTTCAGATGCCATTCTTTGTTTTATAGTTGATGTGTCATCATCATCTGCAGCAACACTATAAATCGTTGCTAAAGTACCCACAAAAACTTCACGTGCAGCAAAAGAAGTAATAAGAGCAATACCAATTTTCCAATCATAACCTAAAGGTCTAATAACTGGTTCTATGGTTTTTCCTAAAATACCTATGTAAGAGTTTTCTAATTTTGCAGAAGCTATTTTTTGGCCTAATTCTTCTTCATTTAAATTTTGATTTACAGTATTTTCTGTAACCTGTTTTTCAGCATTTTTAAAATCATTACCTCCATTTGATGCTAAAAACCATAACACAATAGAAAGTGCTAAAATTATTTTCCCTGCACCTAAAACAAAGGCTTTTGTTTTTTCTACAACTTCAAAAAATACATTTTTTAAAGAAGGCAGTTTATAATCTGGCATTTCAACAACAAAAAATGATTTTGATTTAATGTTTAAAGTCTTATGCAAAAGATAAGCAGCTATTACTGCAGATGCAAAACCAAGCGCATATAATAAAAGTAGTACTAAGCCTTGTAAGTTTAGAAAACCAATTATTTTTTTATCAGGTATTACCAAAGCAATTAAAATGGCATATACAGGTAATCTTGCAGAACAAGTGGTAAAAGGTGTAACTAGAATGGTTATTAAACGCTCTTTCCAACTCCCAATGGTTCTAGTAGCCATAATTGCAGGAATTGCACATGCTGTTCCAGAAATCAATGGAATAACACTTTTACCATTCATACCAAATCGTCTCATAATTTTATCCATTAAAAAAACGACTCTACTCATGTAGCCAGTTTCTTCTAAAACAGCAATAAATAAAAATAATATGGCAATTTGTGGTATAAAAATAATGATTCCTCCAATACCTGGTATAATACCTTCTGCTAGTAAATCTGTAAATACACCAGGAGATAATGTATTTTTTACAGTATCAGCTAATTGAGCAAAAGTTGCATCTATAAAATCCATAGGTATACTTGCCCAATCAAAAATAGATTGAAAAATAAGCAATAGAAGTACCACAAAAATTAGATAGCCAAAAATTTTATGAGTAAAAACTTTATCTAATTTGCTTCTTAAATCTGTGGCTTTAGATTTATCTACTAAATAAGTTTTCTTTAAGATTTTATTAATTTCTTGATATCTGTAGATGGTTTCTTTATGTTGATATTTCTTTAGTTTAGAGATGTCTTTTTGAAAGGCAATTAGTTTTTCTTTTTCTTCACTTGTTATAGTGTCTGGAAAATTATTTTGGGTTACCATTAACCATAATTCGTATAAAGAATAATTAGAGCTAATTTGTTTTAAACTCTCAAAATAATCTGGATCTATTTTAGAATTAATTCCACATAAAGGCGATGCTTTAGCAGCAATTTGACAACGAATTAAGGCTTCCTTTAACTCTTGTATACCTTCGTTTTTTCTAGCACTTATTAAAACTACTTCTGTGTTTAATTCTTTTGCTAATAAAGATAAATCAATGGTTATTCCTTTTTTAGACATTTGGTCTACCATGTTTATGGCCAAAACAGTGGGTATTTCTAAATCTTTAATTTGTGAAAATAGGAGTAAATTTCTTTTTAAATTTTCTATATCTGCAACTACTAAAATAACATCAGGTGAAGCCTCTATATCTTTATTTAATAACGTTTTTAAAACAATACTTTCATCTAAAGAAGTTGGGTTTATACTATAGGTGCCAGGTAAATCTATAATTGTAGCTTGGTGAGATGAAGAGAGTTTAGAAACGCCTTGTTTTTTATCTACAGTAACTCCAGGATAATTACCTACTTTTTGGTTTAAACCTGTAAGTTGATTAAAAAGCGAAGTTTTACCTGTATTTGGATTACCAATTAATGCAACCTTAATCGAATTTTGAGCCATTAATTATTCGCTTTTTAAAATTTTTATTTGGATTGCAGTTTCTTTTCTAATGGCTAAATGACTCCCATTAACACAGATGTATAATGGATCTTTTAATGGTGCTACTTGTAAAAGTTTAATTTCTGCACCAGGCAAACACCCCATTTCTAATAATTTAAGCGGAATAAAATCTAAAGATTCTTCAGAAATATAACCTACTTCTCCAATTTGTAAAGTTGCAATTGTGCTCAAATAATTAGTAATTTACATTATTAAACAAAGATAAGTGTTTAGAATGATTCTAAACAATTTATTTTGAAGCATATTCTTCTTTTAACAAAATCATATCTTCTTTTAGTTTTTCTATATCTTTTTTGTCTGTACCATCATAAAAGCCACGAATTCGTCTTTCTTTATCCACCAAAATAAATTGTTCTGTATGTATAAAATCATCTTCACCTCCATCACCTTCTTCAATTACAGCCATGTAGCTTTTTCTTGCTAATTCGTAAATATGTTTTTTAGGGCCTGTAGTAACATTCCATTTACCATCAATCACTCCTTTTTCATCAGCGTATTTTCGTAATACAGGTACACTATCCATTACAGGAGTTACAGAGTGTGATAAGAACATAATATCATCATCATTTTTATAATATTCTTGTAGCTCGTTCATGTTATAAGCCATAGCAATGCAGATATTAGTACATCTTGTAAAAAAGAAATCTGCTATGTAAATTTTATTTTCATAATTTTTTTGAGTAATGGTTTCTCCATTTTGATTTTTAAGTTTAAAATCAGCTATTTTATGATCTTTAGTGATGTGTTTAATTGATTCATGCACCAAACTTGGGTTTACGTCTATAGGATTGTAGACTTTTAATTTTTTATCAACTTTTAATAAATGATAAAAAACAGGTAAAGAAATTGCTGAAAAAACAATTAAAAAAATTAAAAGAGATTTACTTTTCTTAAAGAAGCTAACATCCATGTGAATAGAATTTATGCAAATTTACTCCATACTAATTTCTTAGAAAAGAAGCTGGGTTTAAAAAAGCTCTAAAATCTTTGTTAAAAAGAAAAATCTAAATGTGTTTACTCTTTTTAAACTCTATGTAAAAACGTACATTTGTGCGTTTTATAATTTATGATTTAACGCTGAATGGAAATATTAATAAAAGCATCACAATTTATTTTAAGCTTATCGTTACTAATTGTTTTACACGAATTAGGACACTTTATACCCGCAAAACTTTTTAAAACTAGAGTAGAGAAGTTCTACTTATTTTTTGATTATAAATTTTCTTTAATTAAAAAGAAAGTAGGAGAAACTGTTTACGGAATTGGATGGATTCCTTTAGGAGGTTATGTAAAAATCTCTGGAATGATAGACGAAAGTATGGATAAAGAGCAGTTACAACAACCTGTTCAACCTTGGGAGTTTAGAGCAAAACCAGCTTGGCAACGTTTAATCATAATGTTGGGTGGTGTGTTTGTAAATTTTATTTTAGGTATTTTTATTTACATTATGCTAATGTGGGCTTATGGAGAGCAATATTTACCTAACGAAAGTTTAAAAGATGGAGTTTGGGTTCAAGATTCTTTAGCATCAAATTTAGGCTTAGAAACAGGAGATAGAATTTTAACTGTTGATGGAAATAAAGTAGAAAAATTTTCAGCATTAACCTTAGAGTTTATTAATGGCTCTAACTACCAAATAGAAAGAAATGGAGAAGTTATAGAGAAAGAAATACCTACCAACTTTATTTCACAACTAATGGATAGAGGTAAAGATGCTGGTCCATTATTATATCCTAGATATCCATTTACAATTGGGCAAATTTCTAAAGATTCTCCTAATTTTTATTCCCAATTAAAGGTAAAAGATATTATAACTAGCATTAATGGTAATAAAATAGATTACTATGATGAAGCTGAAGCTATTTTAGCAAATTATAAAGGAGAAAAAGTTTCTGCTACTGTTTTAAGAGGAAATGAAACTAAAACTATAGATTTACAAGTAACCAATGAGGGTAAAATAGGGGTTGTATTTTCTACAATATCTTTTAAAGACCTAGAAAAATTAGGTTATTATACTTTAGCAAATAAAGAATATAGTTTTTTAGAATCAATTCCTACTGGATGGAACAAGTCTTGGAAAACCTTAACAGATTACGTAAAGCAATTAAAGAAAATTTTTAACCCAAGTACTGGAGCTTATAAAGGTTTAGGTGGTTTTATTTCTATAGGAAGTATTTTTCCTGATGAATGGAGTGCCCAATCTTTTTGGAACATTACAGCCTTTTTATCAATCATGTTAGGTTTTATGAACTTATTACCAATACCAGCTTTAGATGGAGGTCATGTAGTGTTTACTCTTTGGGAAATGATAACAGGTAAAAAACCTGGAGATAAGTTTTTAGAATACGCACAAGTAACTGGCTTTATAATTTTAATTGCCTTATTGTTATTTGCTAATGGTAATGATATATTTAGATTATTTAATTAAATCTTTAAAGACACTTTAAAGTGTTTTAACCAAGTATAATCTGTACTGCATTGCGTACATTCGTAAGATTTAGAACCAGGAATTAATTTAACAAAAGGTTTTCTTTTGAGAAGCGTTCTAGAGGATGAATTACAGTTGGGACAGATCATTTTTAAGGGTAATTGAACAATAAATATAGTGAGAAAAAATTAAACTCTTAATTTTTAAATAATTATAATAAAAAAAGCCTCAAAATTTCGAGGCTTTTTTTAAAAATTAAAAGATCGATTTATAATAGCAAACCAAGTATACTGTGTGTTACATTTATCACAAGAGTAAGATTTTGTGCCTGGTACTAGTCTTATAAATTCTTTTCTTTTCATTCTGTGCCTAGACACAGATTTGCATCGTGGACACTTTTTCATATGCTGATAATATTTGTTTAGTTATTGTAATATATAATAAAATCAATCTATTATAAATTTTTAAAAGCATATTTTTATATAAATTTAAAAAAAGTGATTACTTTATTATACTAAATAAAAAAAATTAGAGTGTTTTTGAGAAAAAGAAAAAAGACTGGTTTACAGATTGGTATTTTCTAGGGCTTTATTATTTTTCCAATCAATCCATTTTTGACCTTTAATTCTGCGCATTACATTATCTATAGAACGCATCACAAAAACATTATAGATAGCTTTACCAAGATTTTTAGGATTTCTTGCTATAGCTCTTAAACTCATAGAAAAACCAGGAGTTATATATTTCATATAATGCCAAAAACCTTCAGGCATATATAATACATTACCATGTTCTAAATTTGTAATATACCCTTTTGCATTTTTTAAAGCTGGCCATTTATCAAAATCTGGATTAGAAAAATCGATATCTTCTCTTGTAATTAATGAATAAGGAATTTTATATAAATGCTTATTTTGTTGTTGGTCAAATAAAATGACTTTTTTCTTGCCTTCAAAATGAAAATGAAAAATATTAGCTAAATCAATATCATAATGCATAAAAGTATACGAATCTGTACCACCAAAAAACAGCATTGGTAATCCTTTCATTAAACGTAAGCCAAAGTCTGGATAAGAAAAGTCTTTTTGTAAAATAGGAACTTCTTTTAAAATATTCCATAAAAAAATCCTGAATTTAGTAGGTTCTCTTTTTAAAAGATCTACATATTCAGACATTTTCATTTTTGCATGAGGCTCATTAAAGCCATCTTTATAGTCTACAGGTCTATCATCATATAGAGGTACTACTTTATGACCTGCAACCTCTTTCATGTAATCTAAGTTCCACTTTTTATATGCAGGCCAATCTTCTATAAAACGCTCAATAACCACAGGCTTTTGAGGTTTAAAATAATTTTGTAAAAATTCTTCTTTAGTAATAGTAGCTACCCTATCAATTTGTGATAAATTTAAACTCATATGCAATAGAAATAATCACAAAAATAAGAAATCAATAGGAAAAGATAAAAATCTAAAAAGAATATCGTAAGCCAAATAAAACATTACTTTCTGGCATTGGTACAAAACCAGTTTCTATAAACTCTGCATTAAATATATTGTTGGCAGTAACTGTAAAATCAAACTTATTAAAGTTAAAGATGATAGATGCATCCCAAACATTATAACTTTGACCATCAGTTCTTTCTGCATGTTTATAAATGATGTTCTGACTTACATTTTTAAACAATTGAGTCCTTAATCTAGTAGTAAAATGGTGTTTTAAAGTATTTAATCTGTAACGTGATAAATCTCTGTCTTGATCTTTAATATTGTCTTCTAAAAAAGTATAACCCACTGCTAAAGATTGATCATAATCTTTTATTTTAAAAGTATAATTTGCATCAAATTCGAAACCTTTAGTATTTACTTCTGCAATATTTGTAGCTTCAAATTTAGTTGCAGTAGTATTTGGTCTAATAAAATCGATTAAATTATCTGCATCTCTGTTAAAAACAGAAACTGTAGCATAAAAGTTATTTGTATTATATTTTAATCCTAATTCTTGTGCAAGTGCTTCTTCTGGTTTTAAGTTTGGATTACCAGTAGTACTAGAGTCATTGTAATATAAATCTGTATAGGTTGGTATTCTATAAGTGTATCCAATATTACCATAAGCTCTTAAGTTATCAGAAACTTTATAACCAATATCTAGACCTGGGAAAGCATGAAATTTAAAATCAGAAAAATAAGTAACAGCTACACCAGGAGTAATATCAAAATTACCAGTTTTAAAACGATGTTCTAAAAATAGGTTTACCATAGTTCTATTTCTATCTCCTAAGTTATTACTGCTAATTGAAACTCTAGAAATGTCTAACCCAAAACCTGTAATCCCTAAACTAGAAGTGTAAGATGCATTAGCTTCTGCACCTACTTTATTAGTAATGTGTAAATTTCTATAAAATGATGGATTATCTCTCTGTAATAAAAAGATATCTTGACCTCTTCTCCAATAAAGTTTTGGAGTTATTTTAAATTTTTCTGATTGAAAAGTAGTAGAAATACCTAATAAGCTGTTTTGCGTTTCTTCATACTCATTTAAACCAAAACTTGGTGGAGTATAAAAATTTTGTGCACCAAACTTTCTATCGAAAAAAGTTGCAATTACATTAATAGGTTGTTTTTGTTTATTAAAGGTTCCTTTAAAAAAGTAGTTGTAATTTTCGTAATCAGAATTTATTCTATAACCATCTGAGGTTAACGTTCCAATATGTGCAATAATAGTGGTGTTTTCTGTTTCTTTACCAAAAGTTACAGAACCATTTAATTGACCAAAAGAACCTGCTTCTATATTGGCAGAAACAGTACTATTTAATTTCTTTTTTGTTACAATATTAATTGCACCATTAAATGCATTTTGACCAAAAATTCTTGCTGCTGGCCCTTTCACAATCTCTATTCTTTCTATAACTTCGATTGGTAATGCAGCATTTAATGTGTGATGACCAGTTTGAGCATCATCCATTTTAATACCATCTATAAGTAATAAAGTTTGATCAAAACCACCACCTCTAATATATAAATCTGCTTGACTACCAGCTGTACCTCTTCTTCTAATATCTACACCTGCAACTTGTTGTAATAATTCAGCTACGTTTGTGGCAGCACTTTTTTTAATGATGTCTGCAGTAATTATTTGTATAGTTCTAGCATTCTCTTTAAAAGGTATATCTATTCTTGTAGATTTTATTAATACAGTATCTAACTCTTGTCTAGTTTGTGTTTGTTGTGCAATAATAGATGAAGTAGCTACTAATAAAAGAGTAAAAGCAAATCTTAATTTTAACATTTTGATTGATTTTTTAAGAGTGCAAATGTATTAAAACCAAAACAAACGAATTCTATTTTTTAAGAAAACTAAGCTGTTTTTTTTCTTAAATTTACAATGAAATTAATTGATAAAAAATGTCTAAAAACTTAACTTTTTTTACTCCACAACAATCTAAAAGTGAGGGAGCTATATTAATAGATACTGGTATATCTGCAGGTTTCCCTTCTCATGACCAAGATATAGAAGGAGAAAGAGTTTCTTTAGATGACACTCTAATAAAGAATAAGAAAACTACTTTTTACGCTAAAGTTAATGGACAATCAATGATTAACGCTGGTTTAAATCATGATGATTTGTTAGTTATAGATAGAAGCTTACAACCAGAAGATAAAAAAATAGCTGTATGTTATATAGATGGAGATTTTACAGTTAAACGTTTACGAGTTGTAAATAATGAAGTTTGGTTACAGCCAGAAAACCCTGATTATCCCATAATTAAAATTACAGAAGAAAATGATTTTGTAATTTGGGGAATTGTAACAAACGTTATTAAAAAAGTTTAAAATAACCTTTTTTTAATAAAAAATTATCGTTTTACGATAATTTAATATATATTTGTTATCGTAAAACAATAATAATATTATGAAATCAAAAAATATTTTAAAAATAATGTACGTGTTTGCTTGGTTGGCATTCATAGGTCTTTGCATACAAACAGGAGCAATTATATTTTCTTATTTAGTTAGTTTAAATAACCCAGAAGCATCAAAAAATTTATTTGGTGGGTTAAATTTAAGTGAATATTACAATTATAATATTACTCAATATTCAGTTATAGTTTTTTATAAAGTTTTACTTTATGCAGTAGAGGCTTATATTGCTTTTATTTTAATTAAACTTTTAAAGGATTTAGATATTAAAAATCCTTTTAATCAGTTTGTTTCAGATCTAATGAAAAATACAAGTATTAGCATTTTTGTATTATGGATTATAGCTATGATTCATAATACTCACATACAATTTATTGGTAAAAAACAAGGTTTTGAAATGGAATTGTTTTCTAGTGACTTTGTTTTTTTAGCAGCAGTGATTTTTATTTTCACAAAAATTGTACAAAGAGGGATAGAATTACAAACAGAAAACGACTTAACTATATAATATGGCAATCATTGTAAACTTAGATGTAATGCTTGCCAAACGTAAAATGAAAAGTAAAGATTTGGCAGAGATAATAGGTATTACAACTGCTAATTTATCTATCTTAAAATCAGGGAAAGCAAAAGCTATTCGTTTTTCTACATTAGAAGCCATTTGCAAAGCATTAGACTGTCAGCCTGCTAATATTTTAGAATATATGGAGGCATAAAAAAACTCCAACTTATTAGTTGGAGTTTTTAGTTAATTAATTACTTGTTTAATTTATCTTTTTTGAGGAATATCTCTATTCATTTCAATTAAATCAACATGCTCAACTTCTTTACCTAAAAGATGTTTGCTAAAATAATCTGCTTTTCTCCAGAACCAATATTCTCTATCATTAAAACCATGTCTACTTCCTGGGAATAACATAAAATCAAATCGTTTATTCGCTTTTAAAAATGCATTTACCATTCTAATGGTTCCTGCAGGATGTACGTTATTATCAACATCACCTGTAGCTAACATAATTTTACCTTTTAAGTTTTTAGCTAAAGATTGGTTTTTATCAATCATATACTTGTAAGATATTTTTCCTTTTGCATCTTTTTCTTCTTTAATTCCATGATGTGTTTCACTCCACCAAGAATTATACACAGAGTTATCATGATTACCTGCAGAAGAAACAGCTACTTTAAAGAAATCTGGATATACTAACATAGCTGCTGTTGACATAAATCCACCTCCAGAATGACCGAAAATTCCAACTTTATCAAGGTTAATAAAATCATATTTATCTGCCAATTGTTCTGCAACATATTTTTTATCAGCTAAACCATAATCACGTAAATTTCCATAACCATAAGTATGATACCACTTAGAACGAGCAGGATGACCACCTCTATTCCCTAAAGTAATTACAACAAAACCAACTTGTGCAAGTCTGTCTGTTCTGTCCATATACTGAGAGAATGATTTATTTACAGCTTCTGTTTGAGGGCCAGGATAAACATACTCAATTAATGGATATTTTTTAATAGAATCAAAATCGTAAGGTTTGTACATAACCCCATAAATATCTGTTATACCATCTGCAGCTTTTGCTTTAAATGGCTCAGGAAATTTATATCCAGCAGCAAATAATTGAGATAAATCAGCTTCTTCTAATTTCATAACTAGTTTTCCATTGCTATCTCTTAATTCAGATTTTGGTACAGTATTTACTCTTGAAAAATTACTCACAAAATATTGATTAGAATCTGATAAACTTATACTAGTATTATAGTTTCCAGGATTCAAAGATTTTAAACCAGAACCATTTAAGTTAATCTTATATAAATGAGAATAATATGGGTCTTGATCTTTAGCAATACCATTAGCAGTAAAATAGACTGTTCTTTCTTTTTCGTTAATACCTTCAAAATCATCTACATGAAAAGGTCCATTTGTAACTTGTTTTTTTAAGTTTCCACTAGTATCATACAAATAAAAATGACCCCAACCATCTCTTTCTGACCAGAATAATATTTCTTGTTCGTTGTTAAATAAAACAATTGATTTTCCTCTTTGTTCTATGTAAGTATTTGAATGTTCTTCAATTAAAGTTTTTATTTCTCCTGTAGCAATATCTGCAACATGAATGTCTAATCTCTTACGATCTCTGCTAGTTGTGCTAAAGTAAATTTTTCCGTTTTTAGAAAGTAATTTTGTAGGATTATGTTCATCACTTCTAGCATTATTTTTTCTAGGATAACTATAAATATTTATAGATTGTTGAATAGTTGAATCTAACTCAATTTCTTTTTTTGATTTTGAAGGAATATCAAAAACTAACATTTCATATTTATAAAAATCTTGCTCACCAGCCATATGATATTTATAAGTCTCTAATTGTGGTCTTCCTTTTTTAGTTGAATGTATAACCCATAAATCTTCTATATGCCTTGCATCTGTTCTTGTAAAAACAAATTGCTTAGAATCATGACTCCAATGTCCATAAAGACCTTGTCTTTTATCTTTATCTTTTAATTTATCTTTATCTGTTTTTCCAAAAGATCTTCCTCCATAGCTATAGTTCATTTCACCATCTTTTGTCCATTGGTTTTCTACTATAGTTGAATCTTTTTCGTCTTTTACAGCTTTTAAAAAGTTAGCTTTATCCATCCAATAAACATTATGATTTTTAGAATATAAAACTATTGAACTATCAGGAGCAATGTTTGCCCAACTTTTCCAAGGTTGCTTTTCTTTCTTTTTAGTATCTAAAATAGTTAAGCCATTAGCTCCAAGTCTATATTCTAGATGATAAACTTTTTTCTCCATTTTAGGTTTCCCTTTTTTCTTCTTTTTATCATCTTTTTTAGCATCACCCTCTTTTTCATCTTCTGTAACTTCTACTTCTTCATTAGAAGTAATATAAAAACGAATAGCATTTTCATCTTTTGTAAATTCAAAATTAAAACGTGGTAAATGCTTTGCTTCATAAGGGTCTTTTGTGATTTCTGATAACCATTTTGCCATTTTTACATTATCAAAAAGTGGTTTTCTAGTTTTTTTATCTGCATCTACTAAATAATATTTAGAACCTTCTGTAGATGTTTTGTATTGATACCAAAAACGATTTCCCTTTTGTAACCAATTTGGTCTAACAGACGTAGAGTGTACCATTTTAGCTATTTTATTTGGCGAAAATCTAGATGCCAAATCGTAATTAGGAGTAGGCGCTTCTTGTGCAGTAAGACTAATAAAACTTAGCATTAAAGCACAAATTATCGTATATTTTTTCATAAAAGTAGTTTGAATTAGATGTTAAATTTCCTTAAAATAGATTACATTCCCAATTATAATATAAAGTTTTATAAAACTTTAACAGATTGAGTTAATTTAGATTTCTTTTTTCTATAAAAAATCTCTTTAAAATTTGAGAGCATTCATTCTCTAAAACATTACTTAAAACAGTAGTTTTAGGGTGAAGTTTAGTTTGTAAGTTTATGAATCCTCTTTCTGGTTCAGAAGCGCCAAATACTATTTTTTTGAGTTGTGTCCAGTAACTAGCACCAGCACACATTTGACATGGTTCTAATGTAACATATAAAACACATTCTTTTAAATATTTACCACCTAAAAAATCTGCAGCAGCAGTAAAAGCTTGCATTTCTGCATGAGCTGTTACATCATTAAGTGTTTCTGTTAAATTGTGAGCTCTTGCTATAATTTGATTATTTAAAACGATAACTGCACCAACAGGAACTTCTCCTTTATCAAAAGCTAAATTAGCTTCTTGTAAGGCTTTTCTCATAAAATATTCATCATCAAAAGGCTGTATCATTTTTAAAAATAAAAAGTAATATTACAAAAATTGAAGTTGTATTTTTGTATTGATTTTGAAAAATTTACTTCATCATATAAAATATCCAGAAGATTTAAGAAAACTAAATCTAAATGAACTACCTAAATTAGCCAAAGAATTAAGGGAGTTTATTATTGATATTGTTGCAGCTAAAGAGGGTCATTTAGGAGCTAGTTTAGGTGTTGTAGAATTAACTATTGCTTTGCATTATTTGTTTGATACCCCTAATGATATTTTGATTTGGGATGTTGGTCATCAAGCTTATGGACATAAAATTCTAACAGGTAGAAAAGATATTTTTCATACCAACAGACAATTTGGAGGTATTGCAGGTTTTCCAACTATAAAAGAAAGTGTTTTTGATGCTTTTGGTGTTGGCCATTCATCAACATCCATTTCTGCTGTTTTAGGAATGGCAATTGCTTCAAATTTAAAAGGAGAAACAGATAAACATCATATTGCTGTTATTGGAGATGCATCAATTGCTAGTGGTATGGCTTTTGAAGCGTTAAATCATGCTGGAGTTTCTAAAGCAAATATTCTTATTATTTTAAATGATAATGCTATTGGTATAGATCCTTCAGTGGGTGCTTTAAAAGAATACTTAACCAAAGTAAAAACAGATAAAAGGTTAGCAGCACAAAATAATATTATTAAAGCCTTAAACTTTGATTATTCAGGCCCAATTGATGGTCATGATTTGCCAAAATTGATAAATGAATTAAATCGATTAAAAACTATAAAAGGGCCTAAGTTTTTGCATGTTATCACAAAAAAAGGAAAAGGTTTGCAAAAGGCAGAAGAAGATCAAGTTACTTATCATGCACCTGGTAAATTCGATAAAATCTCTGGTGAACGTATTGTAAAAAACGAAGAAGGGTTTACTAAATATCAAGATGTTTTTGGTAAAACTATTATAGAATTAGCTAGAGAAAATAAAGATATTGTAGCAATAACACCTGCAATGTTAACTGGTAGTTCTTTAAAGTATATGATGCAAAAATATCCTGAAAGAACTTTTGATGTTGGTATAGCAGAACAACATGCTGTTACTTTAGCTGCTGGTTTTGCAACTCAAGGGTTAGTTCCTTTTTGTGCTATTTATTCTACTTTTTTACAACGCGCTTATGACCAAGTTATACATGATGTTGCTTTACAAAATTTACCAGTAATTTTTTGTATTGATAGAGCAGGTTTAGTTGGTGAAGATGGTGCTACACATCATGGAGTTTTTGATATTGCTTATTTAAGAGCTATTCCTAATTTAATTATAGTGTCACCAAGAAACGAAATTGAATTACGTAATATTTTATATACAGCTCAATTAGGTATAGAAAATCCTATTGCTATTCGTTACCCAAGAGGTTATGGAAAAATAAAAGAATGGAATACACCTTTTCAAAAAATTGAAATTGGTAAAGCAGAACAATTAAAAGAAGGCAATTCTTTAGCTATTTTATCTGTTGGAACTTTATCAAATTCAGTTTCAGAAGCCATTCAATTAGCTACAAATAGTGATGAAATTGCACATTTTGATATGCGATTTATAAAACCTCTAGACGAACAATTACTTCACAAGATTTTAAAAAAATATAAGAGAATTATAACTGTTGAAGATGGTACTGTAAAAGGTGGATTTGGAAGCGCAATTTTAGAATTTATTTCAGAACACAATTACAAAAATGAAGTAGAATTATTAGGTGTACCTGACGAATTTATTGAGCATGGAAGTATGAAAGACTTATTAAAAAAAGTAAGTTTAGATATTAATGGCTTATTAAGTTTTATACAAAAGAAAAGGCACTAAAATAGTGCCTTTTCTTTTGTGTAAAACTATGCAGTTTATTTAATAATTATTTTTCTAGAAATTCTAATATTAGAATCACCATTTATATTCACAAAATAAACACCTGGCTTAGCAGTTATATTTACTTTTTGTTCGTTAACAAAAGTGAAATTAACTTTGTCATTAAAGATCACTTTACCAGTAATATCTGTAATATTAACTTTAGCTTCACCTAATTTGTTGTTTCCGAAAATCGTAAAATTACCATTAGAAATTGTTGGGTAAATTAATAAGTCTTTTTTGTCTTCTATAACTTCTCTAATAGAGGCAGTAGTTGCATTAATAGACTTTATAAACCAACCAGAAGCATTAACATTAGCATCTGATACTAATTTAAATCTAAACACATAGGTATCTCCTGTATTTAAGCCTTTATTAGATAAATTAATTTTTTGAGATTTCAAGATGGTTTCATCTAAGAATCCAAAATTGTTATAAAAATCTAACCAGTCAGAAAATCTTCTGGCATCATATTTATCAATAGTTATCCAATTTTCTAAATCGCTTGAAGCTTCAATACTTACATAATCATAAAATTGATTTAAATCTGAAGTAGGATTATCAAATGGTTCAACAATAGCAGCATCTACATATTCTAATGCATTATTAGAAGAGGTTAATGTTAATGGCTTTTTTAATATAAAAGCGTGTGTTGTATTATTTGCGTATGGTATTGTTGCAGTATTAATTAAAGGATCTACAAAGAACTGTGCATTATCTACTTTAAAGGTATTATCAAAAATGTAAATATCATTTAATGTAAATTCAGCAATAGATAAATTTGTAGATGCATTTTCATAATCAATTATGTGTACTTCTATTTCTTTAGTTTGTGTAGATAAAGATACACTATCATCAAATAATTGAACACCAATTGTGTGTTTACCTTCAGTTAAATCTTCAGTTTCAAACTGGTAAGTTGTAGTTGTAACAAAAGTCTGAGAAACTTCAGATTTTTCTACACCATCAACAAATATTTTAGCTCTTGTTACAGCATCAGTTGTAGCATTATAAGAAATCACAGCTTTAAAACTATCTATAGATTTTTGTCTTGCTGTTACATCTGGTGAGGTTAAATAACTTGGCAATGTATAGTTGCTTAACTCACTTAAAGTAGCTGTCCAAATACCTCTACCATGTGTTGCAAATACAACTTGATCATTAACAATTTTCATTTCAAAAATTGCGACAGAAATAAAATCGTTTCTTAAGTTCCAACTAGCACCACCATCTGTAGTTTCTAATAAACCTATATCTGTACCTACCCATAAAACATCTTTATCAAATGGCATTTCTAATAAACAGTGTACTTTAACATCTGGAAAACCTCTGTCAACTCCTGATTCAAAACCAGAAATATCTGTCCATGTAGTACCTAGATCTTCTGTTTTTAAAACTTTAGGGCGGTTACCTGATGAGAATAAAGCATAAGCTCTATTTTCTTCTGTTGGAGATGTTGCTATACCAGAGATAAATAAGTTATGACTATCAATTGGATTGTCATAGGCACTTGCTGGTGAAAATGTCTGACCATTATCTTGTGAAACATGTAATACAAAAGAACCGCTTTCTGTCATTGCTGAACCTGCCCAAACTATATTTGGGTTAGCTACTGATACTTCAACATTTAAAGAACTAGTTGCATTTGGGGCAAAATTAGAAGAAATAGAACTTAGGTTCCAATTACTTCCAAAATCTATAGATCTCCATACTCCATTAGAAGAAATCGCAAATACTACATCTGGGTTATTATCTACATTAGTTAGTTTAGAATAAAAAGGAGATAAACTGCTATTACCAGCATCTGGAAAAGATACTAATCGTCCACTATTATTAATGTATTGTCCAATATTACCATAACTTTGAGATGCCACAATAAAGTCTCCTGGATTATTATAATGCCAAACTGCTTCAAAACCATCACCACCTAATATTTTTTGATAAGAAGTTGTTTTGCTTGTATTATTCGTTGTAGAAATCCATGAACCATTATCTTGTGCACCAGCTATATAATTATCTGCTCCATTTTGTTTAGTAGCTCCATAAAATTGTGTACTATTTTTAGAAATACTGTCATCAGACCAATCTCCTTGAGATGCTCCAGGGTCTGTTTCAAATGCGGTACTGTATACACCACCATCATTTGTTAGTAGTATTCTAAATTCTTGTGCATTACTACCCAATATATAATCCATTCCATGCTGATCTACATGAACACCAGTATTAATTTGTGAGCTATCATAACCAGAAGCAATAGATGTAAAAGTAAAAGTTTCATTACTTTCATCTACTGTTACTTTAAAAACAGCAACACCCCCTACATAGAAAATATTTTTTTCAAATGGATGTGCCATTATTATATTATCATACCAGCCTTGACCTGTAAGAAGATTAGAAGCGCTGCCTGTTTCAATTGGAGTTAGAGAAGTGAAAGTAGCTCCCTTATCTTTGGAAACATAAAAGTCTGTATTTACAGATTTACCTCCACTTGGCGAATAAACACTTAAATATACATAATTGTTATCTACAGGTGAAATAGAAAGTTCAAATCTAGAATGACTACCGTTAAAAACATTTCTGTCAAAAACTAAAGACCAAGTATCACCTCCATCTGTACTTTTTACAACTCCAACATCTCTTAAAGAACCATATTGAATGTTAAAATCTGAAGGATCTGCATCTAAATCTTGTATCCAAGCTCCACTTGAATCGTATGTATTTACCCAAGTTGTTCCTCCATCTGTGGTTTTATAAATACCAGTTTGTGTACCAATTAATACTGTGTTTTTATCTGTTGGGTCAATAATCATTCTACCAACATCACCAAAATTTGCAGTAGCTGGTAAATTAGACCAAGTAGTACCACCATCTGTAGTTTTAAAAACACCAGAACCACCAATAGCACCTAAATTACCAAATGGCTCTCCTGTACCAACATATAAAGTGTTTTTATCTTGTGGACTTATAACAATTACAGAAGTTGATAAATTAGGAATTTTACCATCTGTTAAATTAACCCAAGAAGTACCTTGATTTTCTGTTAACCAAATACCACCACCAACACTACCAACAAACCATCTATTTTTGTTTGTTGGATCTATAGCAATTCCTCTTGTTCTACCTGGTACATTAAAAGGACCTCTTTCTATAAAAACTGCATTTGGAGACGCACTATTTTTTGCTTGATTATTAGACTTTAATTTTGCTTTATTAAATTCTTTATAAATATAGCCAGGTTCATAAGAAGACTTTGTTTCTCCAATAGGTGTGCTGATTTCTTTATAGTAATCAGCCATATGTTCTATACCTTTTTTATGGCGTTTACTAGGGTCTTTTTTTACTTTTTTATAAGTAACTCTTTTAATTTTTGCTTCATCATTGTTTTTTGAGCAAGAAGTAATTAGAAGTAATGTTAAAATTACAATATAAATTGCAGAATTTCTAAATTTCATTTTCTAGTTTTTAATTTTGATTATTTTATAAGAACTGTCTTTGTTTTCTTTGGCTGAGTTATTGTTTAGAACAGAATCATCATCTTCTTTTACTATGCCAACATGTAAATATCCAATTAATTCTGTATTAGTATGCCATGTTAATTTCGTACAAATAAAAGAGCTATCTAAAACTGTTTCTTTAGTTGAAGTGTCTATTACTTTAAACTTAAAGTTTTTTACTACTTCTATATTTTGAGAATACTCTAAAACTAATAAGTACGTACTGTCTTGATTATAAGTCTTTTCAGTAACTAATTTAGTTTCCATAGTAATTTCTTTATTTTCATTAGTCTTTGTAACTTCTTTAGACTTACAAGCAAATGCAAATAAAAAAATAGTTATAAGTAAATAATAATTCGATTTTTTTGGAATAAACTTCATCTTGTAAAAATAAGGCTTAAAGAAAATATTTATATAATGTATCCTGTTAATTTTTTATGCATTCTAATAGCATAACTATCAGACATTCTAGAAACATAATTGCAAATTTGCATAATTCTTACATATAAAATATCACTATCTTGTTGATATTCAATAGGGAGTAAGTTTAAAACTAATTTATCATAACTAGTTTGTTTGTTATTATATTTATTGTTTAGTGCTGTTATAAAGGTGTCTAATAAATCAGCAATTACTCTATAACCAGAAACTTCTTTTTCTATAACTTCTTTACTTTTATATATTTTGTCTACACTAATTTTTATAATATCATTAATTTGAGCTTCGTACTTACATCTATCTAATAAAGACTTTTCGAATTCACCATTTAATATTTTTTCTTCATTATCTAAAAAGATATTTACAGCTTCATTTATTAAAACCCCAATAGCTAAGGCTCTTAAATAACTAACTCTATCTTTTTTAATTTTTAATGAATGATATTTTTTAATATCAATAGTGTCTTTCACTAATTTAATCATGTACTCAAGTGCAAATTCTTCATCTATTAGACCAAGATTTATACCATCTTCAAAATCTATGATTGTGTAGCATATATCATCTGCAGCTTCTACTAAATAAGCTAAAGGATGTCTATAATAGGAAATATCTTTATCCGATTTTCTTAGCAAACCAAGTTCATAAACAACTTCTAAAAAAGCTTCTTTTTCTGATTGAAAAAAACCATACTTTTTATCTACAATGTGTTGAGTTGGTTTTTTAGGTAAACTTTCTTTTGGGTATTTTAAAAAAGCACCTAATGTTGCATAGCTTAAACGCAAGCCACCAGAGATACCTTCTCTTGTTTCTGTAAGAATTTTAAATCCGTTTGCATTACCTTCAAAATCTATTAAGTCTTGGTATTCTTTATCTGTTAAATCATTTATAAATTGAGAACCTTTACCTGTTTTAAAATACTCTCCAATAGCTTTTTCTCCTGAATGACCAAAAGGAGGATTGCCAATATCATGCATTACAGATGCTGCAGCTACAATGGCTCCAAAGTCATTAAATGTATGCCCTAATTCTTTTAGGTTTGGATGACGTTCTAACAATACTTTACCTACTTTTCTTCCTAGAGTTCTACCTACTACAGAAACTTCTAAACTATGGGTTAAACGAGTATGTACAAAGTCGGTTTCTGAAAGGGGAATAACTTGAGTTTTATCTTGTAAACTTCTAAATGCAGATGAGAAAATAATTCTATCAAAATCTACTTCAAAACCCAATCTAGTTTCATCTTGTTGTGCTCTAATACGTTTTTGAGTATCGCCAAAACGTTTTAAAGAAAGTAGTTGTTCCCAATTCATTATTTGTTGAATTATTGCAGTATTATTTTTTAAGTTCTCGAAAATACAAAAAAAGAGAAGCAAATTTGCTTCTCTTTATAGATATTATTTATTGTTTTTCTAAATATTATTTTTGTTGTAATTGCCATTTCCATGCAGAAGCTAATGCTTCTTCTAAACTCTTTTCTGTTTTCCAATTTAGTTCTCTGTTTGCAGTTGTAGTATCTGCATAAGAAGCCATAACATCCCCTGGTCTTCTATCAACAATTTTATAATTAAGTTTTAAGTTGTTTACCTTTTCAAAAGTTTTAATGACTTCTAAAACAGAACTTCCTTTTCCTGTACCCACATTAAAATATTCGAAAGATTTTTTATTGTCTTTGTTTAGTAGTCTTTTTAAAGCTGCAATATGCGCTTTAGCTAAGTCTAAAACATGAATATAATCACGAATTGCTGTTCCATCTTCTGTTGGGTAATCATCACCAAAAACAGACAATTGTTCACGAATACCTGCTGCTGTTTGAGTTACAAAAGGAATTAAATTTGCTGGAACACCTAAAGGTAATTCTCCAATTTTTGCTGTTTCATGAGAACCTATAGGATTAAAATAACGTAATGCAATCGTATTTATATTATGAGCATAACTTGCATCTCTAATAATTTCTTCTCCAATTTTTTTTGTGTTACCATAAACAGACTCTGCTTTTTTAACAGGAGCATCTTCAGTTAAAGGTAAACTATCTGCTTCACCATAAACTGTTGCAGAAGATGAAAAGATAAAATTATCTAGATTTCTATCTTTTATTTCTTGTAATATATAGATTAAAGAACTTAAATTATTTTCATAATAATCTAAAGGTTTCTCCATACTTTCTCCAACAGCTTTAAATGCTGCAAAGTGTATAATTCCGTCTACTTTATTATTGTCAAAAAAATTCTTTAAATCACTTTTACTTCTTACGTCTAAATTATAATAGTCTGGTTTTTTACCTGTAATTTCTGTAATACTATCTAGAACAGAAATAGTTGTGTTAGATAAATTGTCTATAATAACAACATCAAAACCTTCGTTTTGTAGTTCTACGACTGTATGAGAGCCTATGAAACCTAGGCCTCCAGTTACTAAGATTTTTTTCATTTATTGATTTTTATAGGGGTTATTTAATAAAATTATTTATTGTTTCTGTAATAAAAGTTAATTGCACATTATCTAATTCTGTATGCATAGGTAATGATATCACATTTTTAATTAAATCGTTTGTGACAGGAAAATCAGCTTCATTATACCTCTCATCTTTATATGCTTTTTGTGCATGTAGAGCAACAGGGTAATAAATAGCATTTGGTATCTCTTTTTCTAGTAAATGTTGATGCAGTTCATCTCTTTTACCATTAGTTATTTGAAGAGTATATTGATGAAAAACATGACAGTCACAAACCTCACAAATCTGTCCACAATTTTTTGTTGCATTCGATTTTGCAGTTGGAGTTATAATGTTCGAATTATTTGCAAAAGCATTATTGTAAAAACGAGCTGCATTTCTACGTGCATTACAATAACTGTCTAAATGAGGTAGTTTAGCTTTTAAAACTCCTGCTTGAATAGAATCTAGCCTTGAATTTACACCTACAACATCATGATAATAACGTGTATACATTCCATGATTTACTATTCCTCTAATGGTATGTGCTAATTCATCATCATTTGTAAAAATAGCTCCTCCATCTCCATAACAACCTAAATTTTTAGAAGGGAAAAAAGAAGTAGTACCTACATTACCAATAGTTCCTGCTTTTTGCTTTCTACCATCTTTAAATGTGTAATTTGCACCTATTGCTTGTGCATTATCTTCAATTATATATAAATTGTGTTCTTTTGCAATTTCTAATATGGCATCCATGTTAGCAACTTGTCCAAATAAATGTACAGGTACAATTGCTTTTGTTCTTGGTGTAATTGCTTTTTTTACAGCCTCAATATCTATATTAAAAGTATCTGGTTCTACATCAACTAAAACAGGAGTTAATTGTAACAATGCAATTACTTCTACAGTAGCTGCAAATGTAAAATCTGCAGTAATTACTTCATCACCTGGTTGTAAACCTAAACCCATCATTGCAATTTGCAAAGCATCTGTTCCATTTGCACAAGGGATAACATGTTTAACCTCTAAATAATCCTCTAAATCTTTTTGAAAATCTTTTACTAAAGGACCATTTATATATGTTGAGGTATCTAAAACCGATTGTATAGAAGTATCTACTGTTTCTTTTATTTGTTGATATTGGCCTTGCAAGTCAACCATTTGAATTTTTTTCATAAAGTCAGAAAATATTGATACTTCAAAAATACAATATAAATTGATTAACTTTGAAATCATCAAAAATTTTTCGAATGAAATTTCTTATAAAACTCTTAAAAGTCATAGCAGTTCTATTGATTTTAATTGTAGTTGGTACTTGGTTATACAGTAAAACATATCATCCAAATTATAAAGGAGAATTAGAAATAAATTATCTTTCTGATGAAGTAACTATATATTTTGATGAAATTGGAGTGCCACATATTAATGCAAAAAACCAGAAAGACGCTTATATAGCTTTAGGTTATGTGCACGCACAAGATAGATTGTGGCAAATGGAGTTAATTAGAAGAATTGCTCCTGGAAGATTATCTGAAATTTTTGGAAAAGATTTATTAGAAACTGATGTTTTCTTTGCTGGTTTAGGTATAGAAGAAGCTTCAGAAAAATCGATTGCAAAATTAGATACATCTTCTGAAGCTTATCTAATGAGTATGGCTTATTTAGAAGGTGTAAATCAATATTTTAACGAAGGTAAAATGCCTTTAGAATTTGATTTGGTTGGTATTAAAAAAGAGAAGTATACCTTAAAAGATATTTATAATGTTTTTGGTTATATGTCTTTTAGTTTCGCAGTTGCACACAAAACAGACCCATTACTTTCAGAAATTAAAGAAAAATTAGGTGCCCCATATTTTAATGAATTAATGTCTGCTTTTGATAAAAATCTAACTATTAATAAAACTGAAATACAACCTATTAAAGCTGAAATGTCTAAGGCTGTAAGTAAAATTATGGATAATTTACCTGTATCTGCATTTATAGGAAGTAACTCTTGGGTAATTGCACCAGAAAAAACAAAAAACGGAAAAGTTTTGTTTGCAAACGATCCTCATATTGGTTTTGCACAACCCTCTGTTTGGTATCAAAATCATATAAAAACACCAGATTACGAAATTTATGGGTACAATATTGCTTTAATGCCTTTTCCTTTGTTAGGTCATAACAGAGATTATGCTTATGGTTTAACCATGTTAGCTAATGACGATTTAAACTTTTATATCGAAAAAAATAATCCAGATAATGCTAATCAATATAAAACAGTTGATGGATTTAAAGATTACGAAATTAGAACAAAGACCATTAAAATTAAAGATGAAAAAGATACCACTTTTCAAGTGAAAGTGAGTAAACATGGTCCAATAATGAATGGTTTAAATCGTAATATTTCTGATGATAGACCAATAGCTATGAATTGGATGTATACATATTTAGAAAACGAAATGCTAAATGTTGCACATGGTATTTCTCATGCAAAATCTCTTGAAAATTTTAGAGCTTCAGTAGCAAAAATTCATGCACCAGGCTTAAATGTAATGTATGGTGATGCTAAAGATAATATTGCTTGGTTTGCTGCTGCAAAGTTATATCAACTAAGAGATAGTGTTTCTTCTAAAACCTATTTAGATGGTGCTTCAGGTAAAGATGAAATTTTAGAAATTTTACCTTTTGAAGAAAATCCACAAGCTATTAATCCAAGCAGAAATTATGTGTATTCTGCTAATCATCAACCAGATTCTGTAAGAGGTAAATTGTATCCTGGATATTATCAACCAGAAGACAGATCTAAAAGAATTGTAGAATTATTAGAAGCAAAAAATGATTTTACAAAAGAAGATGTTGCAAAAATGATTTATGATGTAAAATCTTCTAATGTGTCTCAAATTGCTAACGATTTATTAGCAATTGTAAATGATTCAGATTTTTCAGTTTCTCAGAAAAAAGCTGTTTCTATTTTAAAAAATTGGGATGGAACTTATTCAAAAACTGCAGTAGGTGCAACCATTTATAATCGCTTTTTATATGAGTTTTTAGTAAATACTTTTAAAGATGAATTGGGAGATGGATTTGAATTATTTATCAATTCGCAATTACAAGACCAAGTTTTACCAAATCAAATTAGTAGAGAAAATTCGGTTTGGTGGGATAATATAAGTAGTAAGAATAAAATAGAAACTAGAGCAGAAATTGTGACAACTTCATTTAAAAATGCGTTTTCATTTTTAGAAAATCAATTAGGTGCAAATGTAGAAGACTGGTTATGGAAAAGGGTTATTTCTATAGAGCATGAACATGCTATTGGAAAAGCTGGTGGTGTATTACGTAAATTCTTTAATGTGGGCCCTTTTGAAACTATTGGGGGTAATGAAGTAATTAATAATCAAATTTTTAAATTAGATAGTACAGGAGTTTATAAAATTACAGCTGGTCCTTCAACTAGAAGAGTTATCGATTTTTCTGATATAGAAAACTCTTTATCTATTTTACCTACAGGACAATCTGGTAGAGTGTTTAGTCCTTATTACAAAGACCAAGCACAAAAGTTTGTAGATGGTGAGTTTGTAGAGATGAACCTCAATGAGGCAGATATAAAACAAAGTGAAAATGTTTTGATTTTGAAACCAAAAAAATGAGAACAATTATTGTTTTACAAATAATTATAATAATGATGCTTTTCTGTTTGGAGATAGCTTACATTAAATTCAACTCAATGAATTATATATTACTTGGATATTTTTTATTAGCAGTTGGACTAAGTTTAAGTTTTATTTTTCTAATTGCAGCAGTAATTGGTTTTATAAATGAAAAATTTTTTAAATCCTTTATAATTAAAGTCTCTTTCTCATTAATTAACTTTATTTTTTATTATCTATATTTTTCAACAACTTTAGAGTTAATTTTGAAAAATATATCTTTAGACTAGTTTATAACTAAACTTTTTTATAAACCTCATTAAAAGGAATTCGAAAGCGTTCTCCATAAACCCCTTCTGGTTTTCTAATGCCACAAGAAACAATCATATTTATTTCTGCTCCAAAAGGGATGCCTAATAATCGTTTTACTCTTAAGGTATCAGAACCTTCCATTGGGCAAGTATCATAACCTTCTGCAGCCATAGATAGCATAAAGGTTTGGGCAGCTAAACCACAAGTTTTATGAGCTACAATTCGCATATCAGACTCTCTAACTTGTCTGTATATAGGTTTAAAAAGTCCGATAATAGAAACCATAATGTATTTTAAAAACCCTAAAATGCCTAGAAAATCACCATAAGCAAAAGGTATAATTTTTCCATAATAATTGCGTGCTACTTTTTCTCTGCTACTTTGCTCTGCTTTAGGAGTATTAGCTCCAAAATTTTTGTCAATAAATTGTAAATTGCTTTTAGCTCTTTGTTTCCATAAATCTTTTCTCGTTACAAAAACTACTAATTGTTGTGCTGTTCTTGCTGCATTTTGATTAAAACAAAAAGGTGCAATTTTAGCAATAGTTTCTTTAGAAGTTACATGATAAAACTCCCACAATTGCATGTTACTACTATTAGGAGCTAAAGAAGCTTGCTCAATACATTTTTTTACAATGGCAGTATCTATTGGTTTTTCTGCATCGTAAACTCTTACTGAACGTCTATATTGTATAGCTTCAGAAACTGTTTTTTCTGTTGACATAAATTAATTATGAGATTTGTTTTAGTTTTTTGTTCATTACCCAAAACCAAAGAGGAGGAAAAAGCGAGAGTAACATCATCCCTGGATAACCAGTTGGCATTTGTGGACTTTCTGGAAGTGATTTTAATAATTGATAATGCTTACTTCCATTATAATGATGATCTGAATGACGAGATAAATTAAATAACAACACTTGCCCAACTTGATGATCAGAATTCCAAGAATGATTTCTTTTTACACGTTCATATCGTCCATGTTCATTTTGTTTACGTAATAATCCATAATGCTCAATATAATTAACAGTTTCTAATAAGATAATACCAGAAACAGCAGCTCCTAAAAAAGCAAAAAGAACAAATTGACCAAAAATTAAATAAATACTAACCAATAAAATGATATTACAAAGTGTGTAAATAACCATTCTATTTTGATGATGAAACCAAGACCTACCCAATTCTTTCATTCGCTTATTTTCTAAACTCCAAGCTTGAAAATAACTTGTAAAGTGAGAGCGAATCCAAAAGATAAATAAGATTTCATTTTTTCTTGCAGTTGCAGCATCTTTTGGAGTAGCTACATTATAATGATGCCCTCCATTATGATAAGGTAAAAAGTGTGTGTTTATAGAGGTAAGCAATAAAATTTCACCAATAAATTCGTCAAATCTATTATTTCTATGACCTAATTCGTGACCAACATTTATACCAATAACACCACACATAATTCCCATTGCAAAAATGCGTCCAGTTATTTCTCCATTGGTTAAATTTGGTTCTCGAATTTTGTAAAAAAAGAATATTAAAAAACAAATTTGAATAGGTAATGTTAAGTACAAAAGGTATGTGTATAGCTTATTTTCTTTTTCTAATTTCTCTTCATCTTTTGTGAAATTTTCTTTATTAGGTTTTATAAAAAACTCTAAAAAAGGTACTAAACCAAAGAAAACAATTGCAGGTAAATGCGTTAACCATCCTTTACTTGTAAAAGATATGTATACAACTATTGGAAGTATTAAAATTGAAAAATATTTAAGAGCTTTCATATAAATAAATATTACTTTCTAAAGATAGTAATTAGTTACAAGCGTTCCAAATTACATCATTTGGCGTTGGTGCAATTAAAGAAATCTGCACTTTAGAAACTGGATGAATGAATTCAATTTTTCTAGCATGTAAATGGATGCTGCCATCCTTATTACTTCTATTAAAACCGTATTTTAAATCTCCTTTAATTGGAAACCCAATTGCAGATAATTGAGTTCTAATTTGATGATGTCTACCTGTTTCTAAATCAATTTCTAACAAAGTATAATTGTCTAATTTTTGAATTACTTGATAATGTAAAACTGCTCTTTTAGCACCCGAAATTTCATGTTGATACACAGAAGATTTATTTTTTTTTGGATTCTTTTTTAAAAAGTTAATAAGTGTGTCTTTTTCTTTTTTTGGACATCCTTTTACAATTGCCCAGTAGATTTTGTTTATTTTTTTTTCTCTCAACATTTTGTTTAAACGTTCTAGAGCTTTAGAAGTTCTTGCAAAAATAATGACGCCAGAAGTAGGTCTGTCTAATCTATGTACAACACCTAAGTACACATTACCAGGCTTATTAAATTTTGTTTTAATATAATTTTTTACAACATCACTTAATGGTTTATCACCAGTCTTATCTCCTTGGGTAATATCTCCTGAACGTTTATTAACAATGATAATATGATTATCCTCAAAAAGTACTTGTAAGTTGTCTTTGTTAGAATGCATTATCAATTGTTGTTTAGGCTTATGTAAATTTAACTTACTTAAAGTTATCTTTTACATCTTCGTTTACACCATCTATAAATTCTAAGAATTCTTTTCTACCCATACCAGTTGAAGAAGATGTAATAAAAGAAGTAGGTACAGACTCCCAATGATTTAATAACTTCTTTTTGTATGAAGTAATTTGCTTGTTTAATTTAGAGCTTCCTAATTTATCAGCTTTCGTAAAAACAATACAGAATGGAAGTTGATTTTCACCTAAAAAACGCATAAAATCTAAGTCTATTTTTTGAGGATCGTGTCTAGAATCTATCAAAACAAAAGTGCAGACTAATTGTTCTCTTTCTTTAAAATAATTCTCTATAAAATATTGGAATATTTGACGCTTTTTTTTAGAAACTTGAGCATAACCATAACCAGGTAAATCTACTAAAAACCACTCGTCATTTATTTTGAAATGATTGATTAGCTGTGTTTTACCAGGTTTTCCAGAAATTTTAGCTAAATCTTTACGCTCCATCAACATATTTATTAACGAAGACTTGCCAACATTAGAACGTCCAATAAACGCGTACTCTGGAATTCTGTCTTTTGGAGCATTAATAACATTGCTATTACTCATTACAAAGTCAGCAGATTTAATTTTCACAGCAAATAAATTTTATATGTTTCTAGATACTAACCAATCTTCAAGAATCTTATTAAATTCTTCTGGTCTTTCCATCATAGCAGCATGACCACATTTGTCAATCCAAAATAAATTTGAATCTGGTAATAATTTATTAAAATCATTAGCAACTTCTGGTGGAGTAACATTGTCTTGTTTACCCCAAATTAAACAAGTTGGTTGTTTCATTTCAGGTAAATCATTGGCCATATTATGTCTTATAGCACTTTTTGCAATAGCTAATGTTTTAATAACAGAATTCCTGTCATTTACAATATTGTAAACGTCATCAACAAGTTCTTTTGTGGCTACCTTAGGGTCGTAAAAAACGTCTTTAGTCTTTTGCTCAATATATTCGTAATTTCCTCTTTTTGGAAAACTACCACCCATTGCATTTTCATACAATCCAGAACTTCCAGTTAAAACTAAGGCACTTACTTTTTCTTGATAATGTTTGGTAAAGTACAAGGCAATGTGGCCTCCTAAAGAGTTTCCTAAAAGAATAGCATTATCAATTTTTTTATGCTCTAAAAATTCTTTTAAATATTTTGCTAAATTTTTAACGTTGGTTTTAATTAAAGGTAAAGTATAAAGAGGTAATTCAGGAATTAAAACCTGATACCCTTTATTAGAAAAATGATTAAAAGTAGCTCCAAAATTACTTAAAGCACCCATTAATCCATGTAAAACAATGATTGCAGGTCCTTCTCCAGCTTCTGCGTATGTAAACTTACCTTCAGTTTTTAACTTGTCAGTCATTGAGTTTTGATTAGTTACTATCAACCGCAAATGTAATTCTTTTTTATAACATACAAAGCCTTTTAAGTGTCAGTGATTTAAGGTTGTTAACATCTTAAAATCTCATATATATAAAGGGTATTCTCTGTTTTTATTAACAATGTGGTAAAAAGTGGTAAAAAGTGGTAAAATTTATATATTTTTGAGTTTCTATAGCTATTTTAATGATTAACCTAATTGGTACATACGAATGTAAGGCAGATGCTAAAGGTAGGGTGATGTTTTCATCCGCTTTTAAAAAACAGCTGTCGCCTGTATTACAAGAAGGTTTTGTGTTAAAAAGAGCAGTTTTTCAACCTTGTCTAGAATTATATCCAATGAAAGAGTGGAATTTAATGATGGAAAAGGTGGGTAAACTAAATAAGTTCAAAAAGAAGAATAATGATTTTATAAGAAGATTTACTGCAGGAGTAAAATTAATTGAATTAGATGCCAGTGGTAGAATTTTAATACCAAAAGATTTATGCGATTTTGCAGGTATTCAAAAACAAGTAGTGATGTCTTCTTCTATAAATATTATTGAGATTTGGGATAAAGAAAATTACGAAAAAGCCATAAATGAAGCAGCTGATGATTTTGCAGATTTAGCTGAAGAAGTTATGGGTAATACCGATTTTGATGAGTTACCATAATCCAGTTTTATTACATGAAAGTATAGATGGTTTAGCAATTAAAGAAGATGGTGTTTATGTAGATGTCACTTTTGGTGGTGGAGGTCATTCAAAAGAAATTTTAAATAGACTAGGTAAAGAAGGAAAATTGTTTGCATTTGATCAAGATCCTGATGCACTAGAAAATGTTATAGATGATGAAAGGTTTGTGCTAATTCCTGAGAATTTTAGATATATCTCAAGATTTTTAAGATTTCATGGAGTTAGAAAAGTAGATGGTATTTTGGCTGATTTAGGGGTTTCATCTCATCAATTTGATGAAGCAGAAAGAGGTTTTTCGATTCGTTTTGAAGGTGATTTAGATATGAGAATGAATCAAAAGTCTAAAAAATCTGCTAAAGATATTATCAATACATATTCAGAAGAAAAACTAGCTGAAATATTGTTTTTGTATGGTGAGTTAAGAAATTCTAGAAAAATAGCAAGAACTATTGTTCATGAAAGAAAGAATAAATCTATAGAAACAAGTTTTCAGTTAAAAGAAGTTCTAAAAATGTTTTTACCAAAGGCTAAAGAACATAAAATCTTAGCTCAAATTTTTCAGGCAATTCGTATAGAAGTCAATGAAGAATTAGATGTTTTAAAAGAGTTTTTAGAGCAAATTCCAAATCTTTTAAAAGAAGAAGGTAGGTTAAGTGTAATTTCTTATCACTCTTTAGAAGATAGGTTGGTAAAAAGATTTATAAGAACTGGTTTGTTTGAGGGTGAACCTGAAAAAGATATGTTCGGAAATTCAAATGAACCTTTAAAAAAAGTTGGAAAATTAATAGTTCCTTCAAAAGAAGAAACTAAAATTAATAATAGAGCAAGAAGTGCAAAATTAAGAATTGCGACTTTAAAAAATTAAAATGACAAAAGTTAAAAAGGGAATATATGCTTTTTTAAGAGGTAGTTTTTTAACAGACGAATCTGCTGTTAAAAATTGGAGGATTATTGTCTTTGTTGTTGCGCTTTTATTAATAATGATTACAAGTGCTCATAGAATAGATAAAAAAGTAATAACTATTGCAGAGCTTAATAAAAAGAAGAGAGAGTTAAGAGCAGAATATGTAGATACTGGTACTATTTTAATGCGAATGAAAATGGAATCTAGTATCAGAGAAAAAGCAATAGAAAGAGGTTTAAAACCGTCAGAAACACCACCAAAAAAAATAAAAGTAACCTATAAAGATTAATCAATTGGCAACTCAGAAAAAAAGCATACTTACCAAATTCTACATAGTAGCTGCTTTTATGACGCTTTTTTTGTTGGCTATTGTGTTTAGGGTTTTTAATATCCAATATATCCAAGGAGAAAAGTATAAGCAACTATCTACAGAACTTACTATTAAACAAGATACCATTTATGCAAATAAAGGAAATGTTTATGCTGCAGATGGTAATTTGTTGGCAACCTCGATGTCTAAATATACCATTAGAATGGATGTTGTAGCTGTAGACACTAATGTCTTCGAGAAAAATATTGCAGCACTTTCTAAAGAGTTGTCATCTATGTTTGACAAACCTGCTAGCTATTATGAAAATAAATTAAGAAGAGCTAAAAGTAGAAAAAACAGATACCTACTAATTGCAAGAAATGTTGGATATAATGATTATTTAAAGATCAAAACCTTTCCAATTTTTAACCTAGGTGTTTATAGAGGAGGTTTTATTGCAGAGCATAAAACGGTTCGTGAACATCCAATAGGAAAAATTGCAGAACGTACAATTGGTTATGATGATTTTAGAGGTGAAGCAGGTATAGAAGGGGCTTTTGCAGATTTTATGCAGGGTGAAAATGGTTTAAGATGGAAACAGAAAATTGCAAAAAATCAATGGAAGCCAATTTCTGATGTTAACGAAAAAGAACCTGTAGATGGGCATGATGTAATTACAACTATAGATGTTAATATTCAGGATATTACTCATCATGCTTTATTAAAACAACTTGAAATTTTTGAGGCAGATCATGGGTGTGCAGTAGTTATGGAAACTGCTACAGGTGAAATAAAAGCCATATCAAATTTAGGTAGAACTTCTAAAGGTAAATATTACGAAAAAAGAAATTATGCTGTTTGGGAAAGTCATGAACCTGGTTCTACTTTTAAGCTTGCTAGTTTAATGGCTGCTTTAGATGATAAAGTAATCGATACTTCAACTGTTGTGGATACAGAAAAAGGTAAAATTTACATACATAATAGAAAAATAGAAGATTCTCATAGAGGTGGTTATGGTAAAATTTCTGCAGCAAGAGTGTTTGAAGTTTCTTCTAATGTAGGTATTGTAAAATTGATGAAAGAACATTATGATGAAAACCCAGAAAAGTTCATTTCTAAATTAGAAAAATACGGATTTACTAAGCCTGTTGGGTTCCAAATTAAAGGAGAAGGTAAACCGTTTATTCCAACTCCAGATAATAAAAGTAGATGGAATAAAATTTCTTTAGAATGGATGTCTTGGGGTTATGGAGTATCAGTAACTCCTATGCAAACATTAATGTTTTATAATGCTGTAGCTAATAATGGAGTTATGGTAAAGCCAAGATTTGTTAAAGAATTAAGAAAACAAGATAAAGCAGAAAAAGTTTTTAAAACTGAAGTTGTTAATCCAAAGATTGCTTCAGAAGAGACTTTAAAAAAGGTGAGAAAGGTAATGGAAAATGTTGTTGTAAAAGGTACAGCAGAAAATATTTACTCACCTAATTTTTCGATGGCAGGTAAAACAGGTACAGCCAAAAAATTTATTCCTAGAACAAAAAATAAAGATGGAGAATGGGTAGGAGGTTATTATTCTACAGAAAGATATGTGGCTTCTTTTGCAGGGTTTTTTCCAGCAGAAGAACCTAAATATTCTTGCATAGTTGTTATTCATGATCCAGATAAAAAGAAAGGTTATTATGGAGCTACTGTTGCTGCTCCTGTTTTTAAAGAAATAGCACAAAAAATATATACAACTACACCTATAGATAATCAATCTGTAAAAGATAAAACAGAGTTTGCTGCTATAGATAAAGATTATAAAAATTACGATAAAAAGTTAAGTAAAGAATATTCATTCATACCTAATGTTGAAGGAATGAATGGTATGGATGCTGTATCTCTACTAGAAAATATTGGGTTAAAAGTTGAATTTTCTGGTGTTGGAAAAGTAAACTATCAATCCTTAAAAAAGGGTGAAAAATTAGTTAAAGGAAAAACAATTGTTTTAAAATTATCATAAGCTGAAGAATTTAAAAGACATATTATATAAGGTTAGTATCAATCAAGTATTTGGTAGTACAGATGTTGCTATCAATCAATTAGTTTTTGATTCTAGAAAAGTTAAAAAGAATGATGTTTTTATAGCTCAAAAAGGAGTTAATGTAGATGGTCACTTATATGTTGATAAAGCCATTTCTTTAGGAGCTACAGTTATTATTTGTGAAAAAATTTCATTTGATAAACAAGAAGGAATAACCTATATAAGAGTTAATGATTCTAATGCAGCTTTAGCAATAATGGCTGCCAATTTTTATGATAATCCTTCTGCAAAATTTCCTGTAGTTGGAGTTACTGGTACCAATGGAAAAACCACTATTGCTTCTTTACTTTATCAATTATTTAATAAAGCAGGGTATAAAGTTGGTTTATTGTCTACAGTAAAAATTTTAGTTGATGAAACAGAGTATAAAGCCACACATACTACTCCAGATTCAATTACTATAAATCATTATTTAGATTTAATGTTAGAAGAAGGTGTTGAGTATTGTTTTATGGAAGTAAGTTCTCATGGAATTCATCAAAAAAGAACAGAAGGTTTAACTTTTACTGGTGGTATTTTTACCAACCTTTCTCATGATCATTTAGATTATCATAAAACCTTTTCAGAGTATAGAGATGTAAAAAAAGAGTTTTTTGACAACCTACCAAAATCAGCTTTTGCATTAACAAATATTGATGATAAGAATGGCAACTATATGTTGCAAAATTCACAAGCAAAAAAATATAGTTATGCTTTAAAAACAGTAGCAGATTTTAAAGCAAAAATTCTTGAAAAACAGATTTCAGGAACATTAATTTCTATTGATGGTATAGAGGTTTGGACTAAGTTAATTGGTGTATTTAATATCTACAATCTTACTGCAATTATTGCAACAGCAGAGCTTTTAGGGTTAGAAAAGTTTGAAATTTTAAGAGTTGTAAGTGAATTAGAAAGTGTAAGTGGTCGTTTTCAATATACAATTTCAGATGATGGGGTTACAGCAATCGTAGATTATGCACACACACCAGACGCATTAAAAAATGTTTTAGAAACCATTAATGATATCAGAACTGGTAATGAGCAAGTGATAACTGTTGTTGGTTGTGGTGGAGATAGAGATAAAACCAAAAGACCAAAAATGGCTCATATAGCTTCTTATTTAAGTAATCAAGCCATTTTTACTTCAGATAATCCAAGAACTGAAGAGCCTCAATCTATTTTAGATGAAATGGAATTGGGTGTTTCACCAGTAAATTATAAAAAAACATTAACAGTTTTAGATAGAAGACAAGCAATTAAAACAGCTTGTAAACTAGCCGTAAATGGAGACATCATTTTAATTGCAGGTAAGGGGCATGAGTCTTATCAAGAAATAAATGGTGTAAGATCTCATTTTAATGATTTAGAGGAAGTTAGTAATTGTTTTAATCAACTAAAAAACAAATAAAATGCTGTATTATTTATTTCAATACTTAGAAAACGAGTTTAGTTTGCCAGGAGCAAGTGTATTTCAATTTATCACATTTAGAGCAGCAGCAGCTTTTATTTTATCATTGTTAATTTCTGCAATTTATGGTAAAAGAATTATTAATTTTTTAAGAAATCAACAAGTTGGAGAAACAGTAAGAGATTTAGGATTAGAAGGTCAAAAGCAAAAAACCGGTACTCCAACCATGGGTGGTTTAATCATCATTTTAGCTACATTAATTCCAGCAATTCTGTTGGCAAAATTAGATAATATATATGTCATTATTTTGTTAATTACCACTGTTTGGATGGGTTTAATAGGATTTTTAGATGATTATATAAAGGTATTTAAAAAAGATAAAGACGGTTTAAAAGGAAAGTTTAAAGTTTTGGGTCAAGTTGGTTTGGGGCTTTTTGTAGGTGCTATGCTTTATTTTAACGATGGTGTAACTATAAAAGAGCAACTTCCTATAGAACAGCAAGAAGTGCAAGAGAATGGAAGAAAAAAAGTATTTGGTGAAGCGCATAAATCAACTAAAACAACAGTTCCGTTCTTAAAAAATAACGAGTTAGATTATTCAAAAGCATTACAATTTTTAGGAGATGGCTATGAAAAATATGGCTGGATTATCTTCATATTTATTACTGTTTTTATAGTAACAGGGATTTCAAATGGAGCAAACTTAACAGATGGTATAGATGGTTTGGCTGCTGGTTCTTCTGCAATTATGGTAATAACCTTGGCTGTTTTTGCATGGGTTTCTGGTAATATCATTTTTGCAGATTATTTAGATGTTATGTACATCCCAAATTCAGGTGAAATGACAGTTTTTATTCTTGCTTTTGCAGGAGCTTTAGTTGGATTTTTATGGTATAATACTTACCCAGCACAAGTGTTTATGGGAGATACTGGTAGTTTAACAATTGGTGGTATTATAGCAGTAATTGCAATAGCTATTAGAAAAGAATTATTACTTCCAATACTAGCAGGAATTTTTGTTGTAGAAAACCTATCTGTGATTTTACAAGTTTCTTGGTTTAAATACACTAAAAAGAAATTTGGAGAAGGAAGACGCATTTTTAAAATGTCGCCTTTACATCATCATTATCAAAAGTTAAGTTATCACGAAAGTAAAATAGTTGTTCGTTTTTGGATTGTTGGCATTTTGTTAGCAGTATTAACTATAGTAACATTAAAATTAAGATAAAAAAGAGCTTATCCTAGCTTTCCCTTGGGAGAGGATAGGCCTCTTTTATTAAATATGAAAAATCAAGAAATAAATATAAGTAATAAGATTTCCAATAATATAGGAAGCAAAAAACTTGTGGTTCTTGGTGGTGGAGAAAGTGGAGTTGGTACAGCTATTTTAGGAAAGCAAAAAGGTTACGAAGTTTTTGTGTCAGACAAAGGCGAAATAGCAGAAAAATATAAAGAAGTTCTTTTACATAATAATATAGATTTTGAGGAAAAACAACATTCAGAAACAAAAATTTTAAAAGCTGATGTTGTTATGAAAAGTCCTGGTATACCTGATAAGGTTGCTCTTATTGTAAAACTTAGAGAAAACAACATTCCTGTTATTTCTGAAATGGAGTTTACTCAGCAATTTACAAATGCAACTATTATTGGTATTACAGGATCAAATGGTAAAACTACAACAACTTTATTAACGCATCATATTTTAAAAAATGCTGGATTAGATATAGGAGTTGCAGGTAATATTGGAGATAGTTTTGCCCTTCAAGTTGCCAATGAAAATAGAAAAAATTACGTGTTAGAAATTAGTAGTTTTCAATTAGATGGAATAGAGAAATTCAATAGCCATATTTCAATTTTAACAAATATAACACCAGATCATTTAGACAGGTATGACTATGATTTTAATAAATACATAGCCTCAAAATTTAGAATAACAAAAAATCAAAAAGAGACAGATTATTTTATTTATGATGCAGATGATGAAGCTATAAATAATTGGTTAAAAAAAAATAAAACAAAAGCAAAATTAGTTCCATTTTCACTCGTAAAAGAGTTGAGTTTTGGAGCTTATTTAAAAGATGAAACAATAATAATAAATATAAATAAAGAGAATATACATATGCCACTATCAACCTTATCAATCAAAGGAAAACACAATACAAAAAATGCGATGGCAGCAACCATGGCTGCTCAACTTTTAAAAGTTAGAAAAGAAACAATTAAAGAAAGTTTGGCAAGTTTTGAAGGTGCAGAACATCGTTTAGAAAAAGTCGCTAAAATTAAAGATGTAGAATACATAAACGACTCTAAAGCAACCAATGTAAATGCAACTTTTTATGCTTTAGAATGTATGGATAAACAAACTGTTTGGATAGTAGGAGGTGTAGATAAAGGCAATGATTATACAGATTTACTTCCACTTGTAAGAGAGAAAGTTAAAGCAATAGTTTGTTTGGGTCTTGATAATGATAAAATTAAAAATACGTTTAGTAATGTAGTTGATATTATTGTGGAAACTGCAGGTGCAGAGGAAGCAGTTAAAGTATCAGAGAAATTATCAGAAAGAGGTGATGCTGTTTTATTATCACCAGCTTGTGCAAGTTTTGATTTATTTGAAAATTACGAAGATAGAGGTCGTCAATTTAAAAAAGCGGTAAGAAATTTATAAAAAGTGAAAACCATTTTTCAACATATAAAAGGTGATAAAACTATTTGGGCAATAGTTGCTGTTTTGGCAATATTCTCTTTTATGCCTGTATATAGTGCAAGTACAAACTTAGTATATGTTGTAGGTTCTGGTTCAACTTTAGGATATTTAATAAAGCACATGGTATTATTAATTATGGGCTTTGCAATTATTTATGGAGTGCATAAAATACCTTATCGTTATTTTTCTGGTGGTTCAGTTTTAATGCTTCCTATAGTTATTGTTTTACTTGTTTTTACATTGGCTCAAGGCACCACAATTGGAGGAGCAAATGCAAGTAGATGGATTAGAATTCCATTTGTAGGTATTGGTTTTCAAACATCAACTTTAGCAGGATTAGTATTAATGGTTTATGTAGCAAGATATTTAGCAAAAAATAAAGAAAAACAAATAAAGTTTAAAGAAAGTTTGTTGCAACTTTGGTTACCTGTTGCAGCAGTTTTAATACTTATTTTACCAGCAAATTTTTCTACAACTGCCATTATTTTTGTCATGATTTTAATGGTTACTTTTATTGGTGGATACCCTATTAAATACATTGGTTTTATTATAGGAGCAGGTGTTTTGGCTTTAGCATTTTTTGTATTAGTAGCAAAAGCTTTTCCTGATGCAATGCCTAATAGAGTTCAAACATGGCAAAGTAGAATAGAAAGTTTTTCTAATGATGATGCAAAAGAAGCTTATCAAGTAGAAAAAGCAAAAATAGCAATAGCAACAGGAGGTCCTGTTGGTTTGGGTCCAGGGAAAAGTGTACAAAAAAACTTTTTACCACAATCTTCATCAGATTTTATTTTTGCAATAATTATAGAAGAATATGGTTTATTAGGTGGTATTTTAATAGTATCAATTTATTTTTTATTATTCTTTAGAATATTTGTTGTGGTTAAAAAAACAACTACAATATTTGGAACATTATTAGTTATAGGTGTTGGTTTTCCAATTATTTTTCAAGCAACCATAAATATGGCTGTTGCTACCAATTTATTTCCTGTAACTGGGCAAACATTACCTTTAATAAGTAGTGGAGGTACTTCTATTTGGATGACTTGTTTTGCTTTAGGTATGATCTTAAGCGTTAGCGCATCAAAAGAAGAAACAGAAGAAGATATTTTAGACGATAACCCTTTAGATATTTTGCATGAAACCATATAATATACTTATTTCTGGAGGAGGTACAGGAGGACATATTTATCCTGCTTTAGCAATAGCAAATGAAATTAAATTGCGATATCCTGATGCAAATTTTCTTTTTGTTGGTGCAAAAGATAGAATGGAAATGGAGAAAGTACCACAAGCTGGCTATGATATAAAAGGTTTATGGATTTCAGGTTTTCAAAGAAAATTGACTTTAAATAATATGTCATTTCCATTTAAATTAACGAGTAGTTTATTAAAGGCTAGAAATATAATCAACAATTTTAAGCCAGATGTTGTTATTGGAACTGGTGGTTTTGCAAGTGGGCCAACTTTAATTATGGCACAAAGAAAGGGAATACCTACATTAATTCAAGAACAAAATTCTTTTCCTGGAATTACTAATAAATTATTAGGAAAAAAAGTAGATAAAATTTGTGTGGCTTATGATAATTTAGAACGCTTTTTTCCAGTTGATAAAATCATAAAAACTGGTAATCCTGTTCGTCAAGATTTACTATATATCCATACAAAAGTAGATCAAGGAAAATCTCATTTTAAACTAGATCATAAGAAACAAACTATTTTAGTTTTAGGTGGAAGTTTAGGAGCAAGAAGAATAAATCAATTAATTGAAGAGAATCTAGATTTTTTTAAAACTCAAGGAGTGCAAATTATATGGCAATGTGGAAAATTATATTTCAATGAATATAAAAAACACAATGATTTAGATTTTGTGCAAGTGCATGAGTTTATCAATACTATGGATTTAGCATACGCAGCTACAGATATCATAATTTCTAGATCTGGTGCAAGTTCAGTTTCAGAATTGTGTATAGTAGGTAAACCAGTAGTATTTATTCCTTCTCCAAATGTGGCAGAAGACCATCAAACAAAAAATGCAAAATCTATTTCAGATCAGCATGGAGCTATTTTACTAAAAGAAACAGATTTAGACACTTTTGCAATTGTTTTTGAAACTTTGCTAAAAGATAAAGGTAAACAAACGCATTTAGCAGAAAACATAAAAGAATTAGCATTACCAGGAGCAACAAATGCTATAGTTAACGAAATTGAAAAATTATTAAATAGTTGAATTTAAAAGAGATACATAACGTCTATTTTGTTGGTATTGGAGGTATTGGTATGAGTGCTATTGCTCATTATTTTGTATCTAATGGAAAACAGGTTGCAGGCTATGACAAAACGCCTTCTCATATCACCAAAAACTTAGAAAATAAAGGAGTTATTATTAACTTTGAAGATAGTGTTAGTTTAATTCCAACTTCATTTTTAAATTCACAAGAAACTTTGGTTGTTTATACACCAGCAATTCCTAAAAAACATAATCAATTCAATTATTTTTTAGAAAATAACTTTACTGTTTTAAAAAGGGCAGAAGTTTTAGGAGAAATCACAAAAAATACGACCTGTTTAGCAGTCGCTGGTACACATGGTAAAACCACAACATCATCCATTTTAGGTCATATTATGACTGTAAAAAAGGGTACCTCTTTTCTTGGTGGCATTGCAGAAAATTACAATTCAAATTTAATTTTGGGTGATGATAAAATTTCTGTAGTGGAAGCAGACGAGTTTGATAGGTCTTTTTTAAAGTTATCCCCAGATATTGCTTGTGTAACATCTATGGATGCAGACCATTTAGACATTTATGGAGAAGCAAAAGAGTTAGAACTTTCTTTTAGAGCATTTTCTGAAAAAGTTTCTCATACACTTATAGTTGCTAATGGCTTGCCATTAGAAGGGTTAACTTATGGTATAGAGGATGATTCAGATTTTTGTGCTTATAATATTAGAATTGAAAATGGAGCTTACCTTTTTGATGTAAAAACACCAAAAGAAAATATAAAAAATATTATTTTTCATTTACCTGGTAAACATAATGTTATGAATGCTTTAGCTGCTTTAGCAATGGCAAATGTTTATGGGGTTTCATTAGAAATAATTAAAGAACAGTTAGCTAGTTTTAAAGGAGTAAAACGTAGGTTTTCTTATAAAATTAAAACTAATGATTTGGTGCTGATAGATGATTATGCACATCACCCAACAGAAATAAATGCAGTAGAAAAAGCTGTTAGAGAAATGTATCCAAAAGAACGTGTTTTAGTTATTTTTCAACCTCATTTATTTAGTAGAACAAGAGATTTTATAGACGATTTTGCAAATGCACTTACAAAGTTCAATGAAGTACTTTTATTAGATGTTTATCCTGCAAGAGAGTTGCCTATTGAAGGTGTAAATTCTAATTGGTTATTATCTAAAATTGATAATAAAAATAAAAAAATAACAACTAAAGAAAATTTACTTTTCGATATTAAACAATCTTCATCAAAAATTGTTGCAATGTTAGGTGCTGGAGATATTGGAGTAATGATAGAAGAAGTTACAGAACAACTTTTAAAACCATTGACTAATGAAGTTTAAACGAATTTTAAAATACCTTTTATTTCTATTATTAATAGTAAGTCTTGGCTTTTTATATAGTTTTTCTTCAAAGAGAAATTCAGATAAAAAAGTATCAGAAATTATTATCGAATTTGAAGATGGAGATAATAATTTTTTAACACATTCAATGGTTAATAAATTGTTAATACAAAAAAATAAAACGGTTAAAAACCAAGCAAAATCTGTAATAGATTTATACAAACTAGAAAACGAGGTGTCTAAAAATCCGTATGTCGAAAAATCATCTGTTTTTTTGACCATAGAAGGTAAGCTAAAGACTGTAGTTAAACAACGTACACCTGTAGCTAGAATAATTACTGATAAAGATTCTTATTATGTTGATAAACATGGAGTAAAAATCCCATTATCTAACAATTACTCTGCTAGAGTAATGCTAATTTCTGGTGTAAAAAACATAGAAGATGTTAAAGAAATTATGCCTTTAATATCTAATATTTTAAAGGATAATTTTTTAAAAAAAGAAATCATTGGAATACAAAAATCTGACGCAAATGAATTTCAATTTGCTGTAAGAAGTGGAGATTATAAAATTGATTTTGGAAAATTATCTGAGATTGATTTAAAATTTAAAAAATTAAAAGCGTTTTATAATAAAACATTTGAAGATAAAACAATTCAAAATTATAAAACAATTAATATAAAATATCACAACCAAGTTGTGTGTACAAAATAAACTGAAATGGAGAATAATAAAATAGCTGTAGGTTTAGATATTGGTACAACCAAGATTGTTGCTATGATTGGTCGTAAAAATGAGTACGATAAAATCGAGGTTGTAGGTATTGGTAAAGCAAAAAGTTTAGGAGTAAAAAGAGGTGTTGTAAGTAATATTACCCAAACCATTCAATCTATTCAACAAGCAGTAGACGAAGCAGAAAGCGTTTCTGGTTTTAAGATAGAAAATGTAGTGGTAGGTATTGCAGGTCAACATATTAGAAGTTTACATCATAGTGATTATATCACAAGAGACAATGCAGACGAGGTAATAGAAGAAACAGATATAGATGACTTGGTAAACCAAGTTCATAAGTTAGTAATGTTGCCTGGTGAAGAAATTATTCATGTTTTACCACAAGAGTTTAAAGTAGATTCTCAAGCTGATATTAAAGAACCAATAGGCATGTATGGGGGGCGTCTTGAAGCCAATTTTCACGTAGTAGTTGGGCAAGTTTCATCTATAAGAAATATTGGACGATGTGTAAAAAGTGCAGGTTTAGATTTAAGTGAAATTACATTAGAACCTCTTGCATCAGCACAAGCTGTATTAAGTCAAGAAGAAAAAGAAGCAGGTGTAGCTTTGATTGATATAGGTGGAGGTACAACTGATTTAGCAATATTTAAAGATGGAATTATAAGACATACAGCAGTAATTCCTTTTGGCGGAAATGTTATTACAGATGATATTAAAGAAGGCTGTTCAATTATTGAAAAACAAGCTGAATTATTAAAAATAAAATTTGGATCTGCTTGGCCAGGAGAAAATAAAGAAACAGAAATTGTTTCAATACCTGGCTTAAGAGGAAGAGAACCAAAAGAAATAACGCTTAAAAATTTATCTAAAATTATACATGCTAGAGTTCAAGAAATTATAGAACATGTCTTTTTAGAAATTAAAAATTATGGACACGATACTGCAAAAGGAAAACTAATTGCAGGTATTGTATTAACAGGTGGTGGTTCTCAATTAAAGCATTTACGTCAATTAGTAGAATATATTACAGGTATGGATGCTAGAATCGGTTTTCCAAACGAACATTTAGCTGGTGATTCAGATGAAGCTTTATCAAGTCCATCATATGCTACAGCTGTTGGTTTATTAATGGAAGGTTTAGATAAAGATGTAAAAGTAGTAGAAGAGGCAGTAGAAGAACAAATTGAAGAAGAAATTTCAACTAGCCCAGAAGAAGAATTAAAACCTCTAATTGAAGAAAAAGTTAAACCAAAAAAGAAACCTTTCTTCGAAAAGTTTACGGAAGGATTAAAAGATTTTTTGGATAACGCAGAATAAGACTAAAACAAATATCAATACAACAAAAACAAATAAACGTTATTATGAACGCAGAATTTGATAACATTATTTTTGAAATGCCCAAAACAAAGTCTAATACCATAAAGGTTATTGGTGTTGGTGGAGGAGGTAGCAATGCTGTAAACCACATGTACACACAACAAATAAAAGGTGTAGATTTTGTAATTTGTAATACAGATGCACAAGCATTAGAAAACAGTCCAATACCTAATAAAATTCAGTTAGGGGCAAGCTTAACCTCAGGGTTAGGTGCTGGTGCTAATCCAGAAATTGGAGCACAAGCAGCTAAAGAAAGTATGCAAGAAATTCAGCAAATGTTAAATACCCAAACAAAAATGGTATTTATTACTGCTGGTATGGGTGGAGGTACAGGTACAGGTGCTGCACCAATTATTGCAAAAATTGCAAAAGATATGGATATTCTTACTGTTGGTATTGTAACAATGCCATTTCAGTTCGAAGGTAGAATGCGTTCAAAACAAGCACAATTAGGTATAGATCAATTACGTCAAAACGTAGATTCGCTAATTGTTATTAATAATAATAAATTAAGAGAAGTTTATGGAAACCTTGGTTTTAAAGCAGGTTTCTCTAAAGCTGATGAAGTTTTATCTACTGCTGCTAGAGGTATTGCAGAAGTAATTACACATCATTACAAACAAAACATAGATTTACACGATGCTAAAACTGTACTTTCTAATAGTGGAACTGCAATTATGGGTTCTGCAAGAGAAGAAGGAACAAATAGAGCTAAAAATGCAATAGCTAAAGCATTAGATTCTCCATTATTAAATGATAATAAAATTACAGGAGCTAAAAATGTATTATTATTAATTGTTTCTGGTACAAGTGAAGTTACTTTAGATGAGATTGGTGAAATCAATGATTACATTCAAGATGAAGCTGGTTATGATGCCAATATTATTATGGGTATTGGAGAAGATGAAGAGTTAGGAGAAGCAATTTCTGTTACCATTGTTGCTACAGGTTTTGCAGCAGATCAGCAAAACTCAATTACTAATTCTGACGAGAAAAAAGTAATTCATACTCTAGAAGATGAACAAAAAGCAACCTATAATTTTAGTGAAGAAAAAGTTGTTAAAACGCCATCTCTTAATGAAGAATTACCAAAACAGAACAATGAAAAAATTATTCATGTTCTTAGTGATGAAGATGATGTACCAAAAATGGATTTGGTAAAAACTTCAGAAATTATTGCGAACATGCCTGTTTATTATGATGAAATAACAGCAAAGCCAGAAAAAGAAATCGACTTTATTATTACTAATGTTACGCCTCAAAAAGAAGTTGTTAGTGAGCAAGTGGAAGAAGATTTGGGTGAAAATTTATTATTTGATTTACCTCTAAATTCTTATACAGAAGTTACTCCAGAAAAAGAGATAAAACACGAGTTAGTTGAAGATTCAAAGATTAATATTAATGAAATCGAAGTTTTTGGAGCTGAAGAAATAAAGTTTGAAAAAGAAACTACTAAAAGATATGTTTTAGAAGATTTCGATGCTCAGCCAACTATAGGTAAAAGTTCTGCATTTTCTAATACAGAAAAAGTACAGGAAGAAGAGGGATTAAACTTTGAGTTAAAAACTAAAATGCCTCAAGCAGAAATAAACGAAATTGAAACTGAAAGTGAAGAGATTTCTCCTTTAAGTCTTAATATTTCTGAATTAAGAAAAAGATCTGAAGAAAGAAAACTTAAAATGAAAGGTTTTAATTACAAGTTCAATGATCAATTAAATAAAAATATTGATGAGATAGAACGTCAACCTGCTTATAAGAGATTAGGTGTAGATTTAGATAAAAACGCAGTTTCTAGTAAAACAGAAACCGCTATTAAAAAAGAATCAGATGATTTGGGCTTAAAATCTAACAACTCTTTTTTACACGATAATGTAGATTAATTTTTTAATTAAATATTATTAAAAAGCACATCAAAAACGATGTGCTTTTTTATTTTACCTTTTATCGAATATTTCTTTACCTTTTATCGATACTAAATTGTATAAAAACAGAAACCCCATTAAAAAAGACCTTTACTAAACTAATTTTGCTTAAAAATTAGACTATAATGCACACAAATTGGGTTTTATCATTAAGAAATTTAGTAAAAACATTAATCATTATAATAGGTGTTTTTGGATATGGTCAAGAAGACCCTTTTAATTGTGATTACAATGCATATTTATTTCAGTATAATGATATTTATGCTTTAGATTTAGCTTCAGGTAACTCATATTTAGTAAAAAAAGATATTACACCTGGCAATATTAATGCAGTGGGTTATAATCCTGCAGATGGTTATATCTGGGGATCATTAAGTACACCATCTAAATCAATTGTAAAAATTGGTAAAAACTTTAGTACAGAGATTGTTTATATCCCAGAACTTCCAACATCTAACTGATATGTAGGAGATGTAAGAGAAGATGGAGTTTACTACTTAAAACCAGGAGGTTCTACGTACTATTTAGTGGATTTAAATCCAAACAGTAATACTTACAAGCAATTCATAACTTCAAAAACATTATCATCTAACATAAATATTCATGATTGGGCTTTTAATGCTGTAGATGGTTTATTGTATACAGTAGAAAAAGGAACTAATATTTTATATAGAATAGATCCTGAAACAGGAGTAGCAACTTCATTAGGTGTAGTTCCTATTTTAAATGGTGTTAATTATACTTTTGGTGCAGTTTATTTTGATGTTGAAGGTAGATTTTACGTTTCAGCAAACCAAACAGGAACTGTATATGTAATATAAGACGTACAGAATTTAGAATTAGGTTCTATTATTCAATCAAATTTATTTGCTTTTGGACCTTCTAGTAGTCTAAATGATGGTGCAAGATGTCCAACAGCTCCAGTACCACAAGAAGATTGCAGAAATGGTTTAGATGATGATGGAGATGGTTTAACAGATTGTGATGATCCATCTTGTTCAGGAGTTGCAGAATGCCCAGTGATAAGCCTTGAAGTATCTACAGGGGATGAAGGAGGTTTAGAAAGTAATGATAGATTATCTTCTTTAATAAACAAAAGAAATTATTTAAGAGCTAAATCTAACTATAAGTTTGATAAAAAATTAGCCAAAAAGATATTAAAATTTAAGTTTTACAGTAAAAATGCATCTAAAAATACAAGTGTATCTTTAAGAGATTTAATTCCTTTAGATTTTTTATCTGGAACAGATCTATAGAATCTTCACCATCAGATTTAATCTCTATGACAAATGCAACAGAACTGTATTCAGTAGATTATATAAAAGACAACAAAACCATTGCTGTAGTATTAGCAACTAAGACAGAAAATGGAGTATATGAGCATACTAAATACATTTGTGATAGACTATTAGGTGCAGAGTTATTGTCTGTTTCTACCATAGAAATTAGAGAACATACTTTTATAAAATCGATAATAAAAAACACAGATGGTTCTAAAGAATTTGTACTAAGTTTTTCAGGTAAACTTACAAATAACGATACTAATTTTGCTATTGATAGCCACTGGAATATTGATAAATATGAAAATAATGCTACGTATTATAATTTTCAAATTTGGACAAATCAAATAGATGATTTACTATTATTAGGAGAAAAAGCATTAGAATTATTTAATTCAAAAAGAGAGATTACAGCCTATAATAATTCAACTCCACCTGCAGTTTTCGTAAAAAAAGGGAAATACGTAAATGGTACTTTAGAATTAGAAGTAGTTAACAGAAATAAAACTGAAACTATTACTTACAGTTCTGGTTTTAAAAGAACAGAAACATCACAAACTGAATTTGCTAATAAATCAATTTCTTTAGATGGCTCTTATTTAAATTCTATGGTTATAAATACTGGTAATGTTTTTGACATAGGTTTTAGACTAGAAAATGGAACAGATACCCCAGATGATTTATTTATGTCTGATGGAGTTTGGGGTGCAGATGATTCTTCAAATGAAACAACTTTAGATAAATTTGAAATTACTCAGAATGAGGATATTTATGTTGGTTCTGGTCATAGAGTAGAGAGAAATATTTCTCTAGAAGCAACTACAAGTTCTTATGTTGCTGCTTACAGATCTTTTACGCCAAGATTTATGCCTGTAGATTTATCTCAATTTGATGCTTTAGAATTTAATGCAAATGGTACAGGAGAATTAGAAATTACCATCATTAAAAAAAGTATTAACGAATGGGAGAATCAGTTTAAAACTTCAATTAGTTTAAATGATACAGACAATCACTTCGTAATTCCTTTAGAATACTTTACTTCTAAAACCGTAAATAATATTGATTTAAATGATGCAGTTAGCATAGTATTTACAATGTCATCAAATGGTACAGATGTACAAACAAAGAAAATGAACTTAAAAGATATATTATTTTCTCAAAGAGCATTAAGTGTAAACGATAATATTATAGAAGAGAATGAGTCTATAATTTATCCAAATTCTATGACTAATAAGTCTGAAATAAGCTTTTATTCAGAAGTAAACGCTAACACAAATATTGAAGTTTATAGTTTAACAGGAGCTTTAGTTAGAAAAATTAAAATTGATACTCAAATAGGAAATAATAAAGTAGAAATCTTCAAAGATGGATTAAAATCAGGACTTTATATTTTAAAAGTATCAAACGATTATAGAAAGTATAATACAAAAAAGTTAATTGTAAATTAAGAGTAGATAGTCTCCTATTTATTCCCCAATTACTTAAAAACCTCTAAAATAAAAGGCCACTAAAATGATAATTTAGTGGTTTTTTTTATTTTTTTTATTGATTGTCGTAAACCATCAATACTACAAAAACGATTATTATCTACTTATTTTTAAATATTTAGGTTGTAACAAAGTTTTTTTCTTCTCGTCTTTATAGTGTAATCAATTTAAATCAAAAATTATGAAAACAACATATTCAACAACAATAGAAAGAGGAATTTTAACTTCTGCTTATAAGCGTGAAATTAAAGAAAGCATTAAAGCTACTAAAAGAGATTCTTTAGTAAAGTTTAAAAAGTTAATAGAAGATCATCATGCAAAAGCGCAAAGTCAAACAGGCACAATATTACAAGTTAGTTTATTTGCTTTTGCATTATTATTAGTTATTGTATAAAAAAAATCTCACAGAAATACATCTGTGAGATTGTAGTTAATATATTTTATTATAAATATTTAGTTTAAGGCTTTTTTGATTCTTTTTATAGCTTCTCTAATATCTTTTTCTGAAGCTGCATAAGAAATACGAATACAGTTTGGAGAACCAAAAGCATCACCAGTAACAGTAGCAACATTGGCATTCTCTAAAATAAATAAAGAAAAATCGCTAGCATTTTCAATTTTTGTTCCTTTTATGGTTTTTCCAAAAAATTCAGAAATATCTGGAAAAACATAAAAAGCACCTTCAGGAACATTTACTTTAAAACCGTCAATTTCTCTTAATAAATCAATAACAATATCTCTACGAGTTTTAAACTCATCTACCATGTATTGTATTTTTGAAATTGGCGCTAAAACTGCAGTAATTGCAGCTCTTTGTGCAATACAATTTGTGCCTGATGTTATTTGACCTTGCATTTTAGTACATGCTTTTGCAATCCATTCAGGTGCACCAATATAACCTATTCTCCAACCAGTCATAGCAAATGCTTTTGCAAGACCATTTACTGTTATAGTTCTATCATACATGCTTTCGATAGCAGCAAAACTAAAAGGTTTAAAATCGTAATTAATATGCTCGTAAATTTCGTCAGATAATATATATATCTGAGGGTGTTTTTCTAAAACTTTAGCCAAAGCTCTATACTCAGCTTCACTATAAATAGTTCCACTAGGGTTGTTTGGTGAGTTAAAGAAAATCATTTTTGTTTTTGGCGTAATTGCAGCTTCTAATTGTTCTGGAGTAATTTTAAAATCAGTTTCAATAGAAGAAGGAATTTCTACATACTTAGCTTCACAAAGAGTGGCAATTGCAGAATAACTTACCCAATAAGGTGTAGGTAAAATTACTTCATCACCAGGATTTAATAAAACTTGTGCAACGTTTGCAATAGATTGTTTTGCACCTGTAGAAACTACAATTTGATTTGGTTTATAAGATAAATTATTATCTCTTTTAAACTTTTCGCAAATAGCTTCTTTTAATTCTCCATAACCATCTACTGGTGTGTAAGAATTATAGTTTTGATTAATAGCTTCTATTGCAGCATCTTTAATAAAATCTGGAGTGTTAAAGTCTGGTTCTCCCAAACTTAATCCAATAATATCTTTACCTTCTGCTCTTAATTCTCGTGCTTTTGCAGCCATTGCCAATGTTTGTGATACTGGCAAACTGTTAATTCTGTCCGATAATGGATGTGACATTTTTACTTTAAATTTTTATTTTTTAATTTATGCTAATTCAGGTTTTTTTCCTAAAACTCCTAAATGTCTAAAATGCTCAATAATGGCTCTTCTTGTAGTTTCGTACTCATGATATGGCAAATTAAACTCTTTTGCAGTTTCTTTTACAATTTTAGCTAATTTGCTATAATGTACATGAGAAATATGTGGAAAAATATGATGTTCAACTTGATGATTTAAACCACCTGTATAAAAATTTATCAACCAGTTACTAGGAGCAAAGTTAGCTGTTGTATATAATTGATGGACTGCCCAAGTATGTTCTAAATTTCCATTTTTATCTGGTACTGGTGTTTCTGTTTTTGGTACAATATGAGCCAATTGAAATATTAAACTCAAAATCATACCTGCAGTATAATGCATAACAAAAAAACCAATTAAAACTTTCCACCAAGCAATATCTAAAACAGCAATTGGTAAAACTATCCAAAGAGAATAATAAATTAGTTTAGAAATCACCAATTTTGTCCATTCTGTTGTTGGGTTTGGAAATTCACCATAAGATAATTTTCTTTTTAAATACCTATGCATTTGTTTTACATCTGTGGTAATGGCCCAATTAATAGTTAACAAACCATATAAAAAAATAGAATAATATTTTTGAATTTTATGAATCTTTAACCATTTTGCATGTTTAGAAAAACGCATAATTCTTCCAGCATCTAAATCTTCATCATGGTCTTGAATATTTGTAAAAGTATGGTGTAAAACATTGTGTTGTACTTTCCAATTGTAAACGTTTCCAGCAAGAATGTAAATACTACTCCCCATTAATTTATTTACCCATTTTCTTTTAGAAAAAGATTCGTGGTTAGCATCGTGCATTACATTCATACCCACACCTGCCATACCAATACCTGTAACCACCATTAATAAAGGCATAACCCATTGAGGCATAGATACTGTAAGTACTAAAATAAAAGGCACTAAAAAAGTAGCAAACATTAATATTGCTTTAGAGTAAAGCTTCCAGTTACCAGTTCTATTTACATTATTTTCTTTAAAATAATTATTTACCCTTTTGTTTAAGGTTCTAAAAAACTTAGCTTTATCTACTCTAGAAAAATTGATTGTATTCATATATTGTATTATGATGTAAAAATATAGATTTTAAAGTATATATTTCATAAACGATCAATTTTATTCTTAATTGTTTTCATATAACTCCTATTTTTGCATTGGTAAATATTTTTTCATGGAAATCATACACAAATACTTTAAAAATTTAAGTGACACTCAAATAGAGCAGTTTTCAAAACTTCAAGAGTTATATGAAGATTGGAATCTTAAAATTAATGTAGTTTCTAGAAAAGATATAGACGAGTTGTATTTAAGACATGTTTTACACTCTTTAGGTATTGCAAAAGTGATGCAATTTAAGCCATGCACAAAGGTTATGGATGTTGGAACTGGAGGTGGTTTTCCTGGCATTCCTTTAGCGATTTTATTTCCAGAAACACAGTTTCATTTGGTAGATTCTATAGGTAAAAAGATAAAAGTAGTAAATGAAGTTGTAGAAGGTTTAGGTTTAGAAAACGTAAAAACAACTCATGGAAGAGTAGAAGAGGTTAAAGATACTTACGACTTTATAGTAAGCAGGGCAGTTGCACAAATGGAGACCTTTGTAAGATGGACAAAAGGAAAAATTTCTAAAAAACAGAATCACGAATTAAAAAACGGAATTCTCTATTTAAAAGGTGGAGATTTAACAGAAGAATTAAAACTATATACTTCTGCAACCATTTATAATCTTACAGATTTTTTTGATGAAGATTTTTTTGAAACCAAAAAAGTAGTGCATTTGGGAATGAAGTATAAAGGTTAGTTCGAGATTTTGCTAACTTTAATACGAATATGTCGTCGTTTTAATGACTTATATTCGATGTTAGCTAATTTAGATTTTTTTAATTTTAGAAACAACATAAATAACAAACAAAAAAGGAACTACATTGCTGTAATTCCTTTTTTGTTTTTATAAGAATCTGAAAAGAGTTTAGAATTGCAATTTGTTACACAATTTCTACAAACAAACCTTCATCTGTTTTAGAAACTTTAGCCACTTCTTTTTTAGTTAAGCCTTTAATAGTTTTATCCCATTTCTTATTTGATAAACCAGATTGGGTTTTTAAAGCAGATAAATCAATTTTTTCTGCTTTTGTAATAATGGCTAAAACTGCTTTTTCCTCATCATTCAATTCTACAGAAGGAGCTTTTTTCTCTGGTCTCATCTGAGGGAAAAATAATACTTCTTGTATAGATTGATTATTGGTTAAAAACATAATTAATCTATCCATACCAATTCCCATACCAGAAGTTGGTGGCATTCCATATTCTAAAGCACGCAAGAAATCATGATCTATAAATTCTGTTGCTTCATCATCACCTTTAGCAGCTAATTTTAATTGATGTTCAAAACGTTCACGTTGTTCAATTGGGTCATTTAACTCAGAATATGCGTTTGCAATTTCTTTACCACAAACCATTAACTCAAAACGTTCTGTTAGTTCTGGGTTTTCTCTATGCTCTTTACAAAGAGGTGACATTTCTTTTGGATAATCTGTAATAAATGTAGGTTGAATGTAATTGCCTTCACACTTTTCACCAAAAATTTCATCAATTAATTTTCCTTTACCCATGGTTTCATCAACCTCTATACCCATAGCTTTAGCAGCCTCTCTAATTTCAGCTTCTGTTTTGTTATAAATATCAAAACCTGTAAATTCTAAAATAGAATCACGCATTGTAATTCTTTTATATGGTGCTTTAAAGTCTATTTTATGTTTACCAAATGTAGCTTCTGTTGTTCCGTTTACAGCTGTTGCACAATGTTCTAATAAACGTTCGCAGAAGTCCATCATCCAATTGTAATCTTTATAAGACACATAGATTTCCATAGCTGTAAATTCAGGGTTATGAGTTCTATCCATACCTTCATTTCTGAAGTTTTTAGAGAACTCATACACGCCATCAAAACCACCAACAATTAATCTTTTTAAATATAATTCGTTAGCAATTCTCATATATAAAGGAATATCTAATGAATTATGATGCGTAACAAAAGGTCTAGCAGCTGCACCACCAGGAATTGGCTGTAATACAGGAGTTTCTACTTCAAAATAACCAGCGTCATTAAAGAAAAAACGCATTGCATTAAACAATTTTGTTCTTTTTACAAATACTTCTTTAACATGTGGATTAACCACTAAATCTGCATAACGTTGTCTGTACCTTAGTTCTGGATCATTAAAAGCATCAAATGTATTACCATCTGCATCTACCTTTGGTAATGGTAAAGGTTTTAAAGCTTTAGAAAGAATTTTAAACTCTTTTACCATTACTGTTTTTTCTCCTACTTTGGTTGTAAAAAGAGTACCAGTAATACCTATAAAATCACCTATATCTAATAATTTTTTATAAACATCATTGTACAAGGTTTTATCTTCTCCTGTACAAATTTCATCCCGATTAAAATAGACCTGTATTCTCCCTTCACCATCTTGTAATTCAGCAAAAGAAGCTTTACCTTGTATACGTCTAGACATTAATCTACCTGCAATAATCACCTGTTTATCTACAGCAAAGTTTTCTTTAATTGTTTTAGAGCTTGCATCTACAGGAAATAAATCTGCAGGATAAGGATTAATACCTAAAGCTCTTAATTTTGCTAACTTCTCTCTACGTACAACTTCTTGTTCTGATAATTGCATTTGATGTATAATTTCTAATGTTAAATAAAGATTGCAAAGATACAATGTATAGACAAATAGACAATTCCGATAACTGCAAAAAAAGTGATATTTATTTTTAGATAAATAAAAACAACGTATATTTGTTCATCACTTTTTGTTAGAGTGATAAAGTTGTGTTGTTTTGGCACTTTCGTAAAAGTGTCGTGGTTTTGTTAACCAATGGAAAGCTTCCCTATTTTGGGATGCTTTTTTTGTTTTATCCAAATAGAAATAAATATGAAAAAAATATATATAATAGTTTGTTTACTTCTTTTATCTGCTTGTGCTTCAGTTAAATTTAAAGATAAATGGTTAACAAAACAAGCGCCAGAAACTTTTAAAGCTCGTTTCGAAACAACTCAAGGGAATTTTGATATTCTAGCAAAGAGAGAATGGTCTCCTGCAGGAGTAGATAGACTTTATCAGTTAATTAATAGAGAATATTATCAAGACATTGCTATTTTTAGAGTAGTACCAAAATTTGTTGCTCAATTTGGTATTCATAATGATACAGTTATCAATAATGCTTGGGGTAAAAAAGGAATTATTGATGAACCTGTTCTCAAAAAAAATAAAAAAATGACTGTTGCTTTTGCAAGAGGAGGTGTAAAAACAAGATCTAACCAGATATTTATAAATTTAAAAGACAATTATAGATTAGACACTTTAGCCTATTCTGGAGTAACAGGATTTCCTGTAGTAGCAGTAGTAGTTGATGGTAAAGAAAATGTTTTAAAATTTTATAATGGTTATGGAGATAAATTAGGTTACAAACAAGATTCTATTTCTAAATTTGGTAATACATTTTTAAGAAAAAAATATCCAAAAGTAGATTATATAATTAAGGCTTATATTTTAAAAGACTAATAATATTTTATGAAAAAGAAATTATTTTTCCTTTTACTAATTGCTGTCTCCTCTTTACAATGTCAAGAAAAACTAGAAAGAGAATATCTAATTAAATATACAGACCATTTGTCAAAATTTTGACTATTTACTTGAAATGAAGCCAAAATATTAAAGCTTAATTTATTATTGATTTTTAAAAAGTTCTGTAAAATATTTATAAAAATATGGTATAGTTTCTATACCTTTTAAATAATTCCAAACCCCAAAATGTTCATTAGGAGAATGAATTGCGTCAGAATTTAACCCAAATCCCATTAATATCGTTTTGCTTTTTAACTCTTTTTCAAACAAAGAAACAATGGGTATACTACCACCACTTCTTTGTGGTATAGGTGTTTTTCCAAAAGTAGTTTCATATGCTTTACTAGCTGCCTGGTAGCCAATATTATCAATTGGAGTAACATAACCTTGACCTCCATGATGTGGTTTTACCTTTACTTTTACTGATTTTGGTGCAATACTTTCAAAATGATTTTTAAATAATTCAGTAATTTCTTTCCAGTCTTGATTAGGCACTAAACGCATAGAAATTTTTGCAAAAGCTTTACTAGCAATTACTGTTTTAGCACCTTCACCTGTATAACCTCCCCAAATTCCATTTACGTCTAAAGTTGGTCTAATAGAATTACGCTCGTTTGTAGAAAAACCTTCTTCACCATAAACAGCATCAATATCTAAAGCTTTTTTATAATTCTCTAAAGAAAATGGGGCTTTTGCCATTTCTTCTCTTTCTTCTTTTGACAATTCTTCAACATTATCATAAAAACCAGGGATAGTAATATGGTTATTTTCATCATGTAATGAAGCTATCATCTTTGTTAAGATATTAATAGGGTTACCAACAGCACCTCCATATAAACCAGAATGTAAATCTCTATTAGGTCCTGTAACTTCTACTTCTACATAACTAAGCCCTCTTAAACCAGTTGTTATAGAAGGAATTGTATTAGTAATCATTCCAGTATCTGAAATTAAAATAACATCATTGGCTAATTTTTCTTTATTTCTTAGGACAAACCAAGATAAACTTTCAGAACCTACTTCTTCTTCACCCTCTATCATAAATTTTATATTACAAGGTAAATTACCAGTGGATGTCATGTATTCTAATGCTTTTACATGCATATACATTTGTCCCTTATCATCACAAGCACCTCTTGCAAAAATTGCACCTTCTGGATGTATTTCAGTTTCTTTTATAACAGGTTCAAAAGGAGGAGAAGTCCATAATTCTATTGGATCTGCTGGTTGCACATCATAATGCCCATATACAAGAACTGTTGGTAAGTTTTTATCAATTATTTTTTCACCATAAACTATTGGGTAACCAGGAGTTTCACAAAGTTCTACTTTGTCACAACCAGCTTTATGTAAGCTATTTAAAATAAAATCTGCTGTAAGTAAAACATCTTTTTTAAAAGCTGAATCTGCACTTACAGAAGGTATTTTTAATAACTCTATTAATTCATCTAAGAAAGTTTGTTTGTGTTCTTTTATATAAGATTTTATATGTGACATTTTTTATTAATTTGAAAGAAATTCAAAAATATAAAAATAATAATGAAGGGCTTTGTATTTTCGAGTGATTGTTTATATTTGCAGTCCAAATTGCAGGCGTGGTGGAATTGGTAGACACGCTAGACTTAGGATCTAGTGCCGAAAGGTGTGAGAGTTCGAGTCTCTCCGCCTGTACAAAAAGCTTCTCTAATTATTGAGAAGCTTTTTTGTTTTTTATAATTGACTTATATTGTTGCAACTAAAATTAAGTCATGAAAGCAATTATCTGTAATAAATTTGGTCTACCAGAGACATTAGATTATATAGAAGCAGAAAACCCATTACCAAAAGAAGATGAGGTTTTAATCTCTGTAAAAGCTTGTAGTGTTAATTTTCCTGATACTTTAATTATACAAGGCAAATACCAATTTAGACCAGAATTTCCATTTTCTCCTGGGAGTGATGTAGCAGGAATTATAGAAAAAGTAGGAAATAAAGTATCTAATTTAAAAGTGGGAGATGGGGTTGTTGGTTTTATTCCTTATGGAGGTTATGCTGAAAAAGCAATATTAAAGGCAAAAGATTGTTTTCCAAAACCTAAAGGTATGTCTATGGTAAATGCATCTGCTTTTTTATTAGCTTATGGTACTTCTTACCATGCTTTAAAAGATAGAGCTAAACTTAAAAAAGATGAAACTATTTTAATTCTTGGTGCTTCTGGTGGAGTAGGATTAACTGCTTTAGAATTGGCTAAATTAATGGGAGCAAAAGTAATTGCTGCTGCTTCTACAAAAGAAAAATTAGACTTATGTAAACAATTTGGAGCAGATGAAGTAATTAATTATAAAGAAGAAAGTGTTAAAGATAAAGTTAAAGAATTAACAAACGGAAAAGGTGTAGATGTAATTTATGATCCTGTAGGGGGTCATTTTTCTGAGTTAGCTTTAAGAGCTATTGCTTGGAAAGGGAGACATTTAGTAATTGGTTTTGCAAATGGAGAAATTCCTAAAATACCTATTAATTTAACATTACTTAAAGGTGCAAGTATTGTAGGTGTTTTTTGGGGTGCTTTTGCACAAAAGGAACCTAAAAAAAGCTTAGAAAATATTAAAGAATTGTTAACTTGGTTTGTAACTGGTAAATTAAATCCTCATATAGACAAAACATACGCTTTACAAAATGCACCAAAAGCATTAGAAGATATGATGCAAAGAAAAGTAAAAGGCAAAATAGTAATTGATATGACTATTTAGCTTTTAGTATAATTTCTTCAAAATCATTTGTTTTTTCACTATTTTCAAATAGATGACTTGTTTCTTTTGGAGGAACAGTTAATTTACGTTTTGTTAAATCTAACCAAGCACCATAAACTTTTATGATAGCTGATAATTGTCCTGCCTCATTAAAAACTTCATGAGTTAATTTCCAACGTTCATTGTTTTTTGATAGTCCAGAGATTTTTAAATTAACACTGATGTTTTCTCCTAAATGAATTTCTTTTCTAAAGCTAACATATTCTTCAAATAGAATAGGGCCAATATTATGTTTGGTAAATTCTTCTATAGAAAAATTTTGAGCAGCAAAATATCTAATTCTTACTTCTGCAGCATACTCATTATAAGCAGTATGACGCATATGTCTATTAGGATCAAAATCAGACCATTTTGTGGCAAAGTTTACACTGTATTCCATATTTCAAAAATAAAAAAACCTGATATGTTTTTCTAGCATATCAGGTTTATATTATATCATTTAATTATTTAATTTTTTACAATTTCAGATTTTTCTCTAAGCTTTAATTCACTCAATACATTTAAAGCTTCAGAAATGTACATGTCTTTTGCTAAATTTTTATGCCAAGCCACTCTTTTATCTTTTAAATCTGTATTTGCTTTAAATAAAGACATCTCATATTTTGGTGAAGTAAAATTTAAGTTTGAAGAATAATCGAAAACAGATTTAAATTTTTCTCCTTCTTTTTCTTTCATTTCATTTTCTTTGAAGAACTTTTTATAATTTAAAGAATAGGTTGTGTTTTCTTGATTTTTCTTGAGCCACTTTGCGTATTCATTAATTAATTGAAAATTCTCACTATTTGCAATTCTGTTTTTACTGTTGTATACAACATCAGCAAAATTTGAGTAAGAATTAGTTTGTGTATACTTTGCTTGGTCTACTTTATCCCATGCTAAAGCTCCATCTAAATCACGTTCTCCATATTCCATATAACTTAATCTACTTGGCATTGCTATATCTGAATACACGCCTTCTTTTTGAGTAGAACCACCATTAACTCTATAGAATTTTTGAATGGTTAATTTTAAATAACCTAAATCTTTTTTGTAATTAGGGTAAAACTGATTGATAGGTAATACGTTTTGCACAGTTCCTTTACCATAAGTTTGGTTACCTCCTAATATTACAGCTCTTTTATAATCTTGCATTGCAGCTGCAAAAATTTCTGATGCAGATGCAGAAAACTCATTTACTAAAACAACAACTGCTCCATCCCATTGCATTTTAGGATCTATATCTCCTTTAACTATTGGATTTTCTCCTCTGTATTTAACTTGAACAATAGGTCCTTTGTCTATAAATAAACCAGAAATTTCTATGGCAGTTTTTAAAGAACCACCACCATTATTTCTTAAATCTATGATTAATCCTACAACACCTTCTGCTTTTAGTCTTTCAATTTCTTTTTCCATATCCTTAGCAGAATCTCTGTAATTATTGTCTGAAAAGTCTATATAAAAACTTGGTAAATCTATAATACCGTATTTTTTTCCGTTTTTCTCAACAATACTAGATTTTACAAAAGTTTCATCTAATTGTACAACATCTCTAATTATAGATATTGTCTTTATAGAACCATCTAGTTTCTTTTTAACTGTAAGTTGTACTTCTGTTCCTTTTGGGCCTTTAATAAATTTAATAGCATCATCTAAACGCATACCCACAATATCTATTGGTTCTTCATCTCCTTGAGCAACTTTTAGAATAATATCTCCAGGTTCTAATTCGCCTTGTTTTGAAGCAGGACCTCCAGCAACAAGTTCGAAAACATGCGTGTAAATTCCTTTTTTTTGTAAACGAGCTCCAATACCTTCTAATTTACCAGACATAGTTTGGTCAAATCTTTCTTTGATATTTGGATCCATATAAGTTGTATGAGTATCAAAAGCACCAACTACAGAATTTAAAAAAGTAGAAAACCAATCTTCGTGCTCTAACTCTTCAATTCTAATATAAAGCTCATCCATATTTTTAAGTACTTCTGCTCTAGCTTCTTTTTCTAAAGTTTTAAAAGACTTTACTTTAAAACTCTTGTCTTTTTTTAGTTTAGCTTCTTGTAAATCAGTTTGTTCTTGAATTCTACTAAGCGTTTGTAATTTTAATTGCTTTCTCCAATAATCTATCAATTGATTATCGTTTTTAGCAAATGTTACTTTATCAAAATCTAAGTCTACAGTTTCGTTTTTATTAAAGTTAAATGGTTGTGCTAATAAATCTCCATAATAAGATTTTGCATTTTTTATTTTTTCTATAAAACGACCATAAACCAATTTGTAAAATGATAAATCATCTTGCAATAACTGGTTATCTATTTGATATTTATATTTAGAAAATTCTTTTAAATCTTGTTGTGTAAAATATCTTTTGCTTGGATCTAACCCGTTTATAAAACTATTAAAAACTTGTTCAGAAAAATCGTCATTCATGTCTTTAACAACAAAATGACCTCTAGTAAGTATATTTTTTAAAACGTATATTAGAACTTTATCTTTTTCTGGATCTGAGTTTGTAACTGTATTATTATTGTTCGCTTGAACTAATACTATATTTATTAGCAAAAAGAATGCTAAAAAAACAGATTTCATCTTTAAATTCGTCTTCATCTAATCTATTAAAATTGTTATTATTAATATTTTACTAATCTACTAAAATAGTGCCAAACTTTAAATGGCTTTTTTATAAATACCTCTAAAGGCTTCAGAAATTACTTTTCCTTGCTCATTAATATATTCCCAAACTTGAGTAACAGAACCATCATCATTTTTAGACCAAGTTATTTTGTTGATGTAATTTCCTTTATTGGTTTTAATAAGGTCACTTTTTAAAATCATTTTTCCATTAACTAAATTGCCTTTTAACACCAACGAAAAGCCTGAATTATCTACCCAAACTTGATTCCAAGAATCATCTGTTTTGTTATAATAATTATAACTGGTTCCTCTACTTTGGCTAATTTTAGATTCCCAATTTTCTTGCATAACACAATTGTTTTGCATTTTAATAAGCTTATTTGTACCTATTAATTTGTTTTGTGTATTGTAAACAATCCAAGAACCTTCCCAAAAATCAAACTGGCCATATTTTTCTCCAGAACAAGGACTTTTTGTTTGATTTTGTCCAATTATATTTGAGAAAATAAATACAGTAATAAGAAATAAAAAATAGGTTATTAAACGTGCCATTTTTAGAAAATAATCTCTTACAATGTTACTGAAAATAAGCATGATATATTCTTTACAAAATGTTAAAAAGAAAATCGTTTAAAATAAATTACATTTGTATTTTAAATTCGATTTTATGCAAGAAAAACCATTAATTTTAGTTACCAATGATGATGGAATTACAGCTCCAGGTATTAGAGCTTTAATAAGAATAATGAATAAAATTGGTGAAGTGGTTGTTGTGGCTCCTGATAGCCCACAAAGTGGAATGGGGCATGCTATTACTGTTGATAATGTGTTAACCTGTAACCCAATTACAATTGATGATGGACCACAATTAGAATATACTTGTTCTGGTACTCCTGCAGATTGTATTAAAATGGCTGTAAGTGAAATTTTAAATAAAAAACCAGACCTATGTGTTTCTGGTATAAATCATGGTTCTAATTCATCTATAAATGTAATTTATTCTGGTACTATGAGTGCTGCTATAGAAGCAGGAATAGAAGGAATACCTGCAATTGGTTTTTCGCTTTTAGATTTTAAATGGCATGCAGATTTTAAACCTGCAGAAGATTTTGTAAAAAACATCACTTTAAATACCTTATTAAACGGATTGCCTGAAGGAGTTGTTTTAAACGTAAACATACCTAATCTTAAGAAAGAAGAAATTAAAGGAACTAAGATTTGTAGACAAGCTATGGGTGTTTGGAAAGAAGACTTTGATAAAAGAAAGAGCCCTTTTGGTAAAGAATATTACTGGCTTTCAGGAGAATTTGTTAATAAAGATAAAGGTCAAGATACAGATGTTTGGGCTTTAGATAATGGTTTCATTTCTATTGTGCCTGTTCAGTTTGATTTAACTGCACATCATATGATACAAAAATTAAATTCTTGGGAACTTTAAAAAAAGAAATATTAATTGGTGTTTTAATATCCATATTTGCAACTGCAGCTGGGGCTTTTTTGTATATAGAATATTTTTCTAAAGTAAGTTTTTTAGAAACTTTACAGCTAATTAAAGAAGGCAATTTGTATGGTAAAATCTTATCAATTGCAGCTATCCCAAATTTATTTATATTCTTTGTTTTTATTAGAAAAAAACAAGATTATAGAGCAAGAGGAGTTTTACTTATGACCATATTAATTGCATTAACCACTTTTATTTTAAAATTTATCTGATGAAATATTACATTATAGCAGGAGAAGCATCAGGAGATTTACATGGTTCAAACCTAATGAAAGCAATTTATAAAAAAGATAAAAAAGCTGACATTCGATTTTGGGGTGGAGATTTAATGCAAAGTGTAGGTGGTACTCTTGTAAGCCATTATAAAGAAAGAGCCTTCATGGGCTTTTTTGAAGTGATTAAAAACTTAAATAAAGTTTTAGTATTTATTAAGTTCTGTAAAAAAGATATTAAAAAATTTAAGCCAGATGTTGTAGTTTTTATAGACAACTCAGGATTTAATTTACGAATTGCAAAATGGGCAAAAGAAGAAGGCTTTAGAACCAACTATTATATATCTCCACAAGTTTGGGCAAGTAGAGCTAGTAGAGTAAAAAAGATAAAAAGAGATGTAGATAACATGTTTGTTATTTTACCTTTCGAAAAAGAATTTTATAAAAAGTTCGATTATCAAGTTGAGTTTGTAGGGCATCCATTAATTGATGCAATTGCAGATAGAAAACAAATAGATGAATTTACTTTTAGAGAAGAACATCAATTAGGAGAAAAATCAATAATTGCTTTATTACCTGGCAGCAGAAAACAAGAAATTACAAAAATGCTTTCTGTAATGTTGTCTTTAACTAATGATTTTTCTGATTATATTTTTGTAATTGCTGGTGCTCCAAGTCAAGATTTTTCTTTTTATCAACGAATAATAGGCAATAAAGAAGTTAAGTTTATAAATAACAAAACATACGATTTATTATCAGTTTCAACAGCAGCATTAGTAGCTTCTGGTACTGCAACATTAGAAACAGCTTTATTTAAAGTACCACAAGTAGTTTGTTATAAAGGTGGTTTTATTTCATATCAAATTGCAAAAAGAATTATTACGCTTAAGTTTATTTCTCTTGTGAATTTAATTATGGATAAAGAGGTAGTAACTGAGTTGATTCAGAATGATTTTACTACATCTAATCTTAAAAAAGAATTGACTAAAATTTTAGATACTACTTACAGAGAGAAGATGTTTCTACATTATTTTGATTTAGAAAAGAAACTAGGAGGTAAAGGCGCTTCAGAAAAAACAGCACAACTTATAATTGACGGATTAAAAAGTTAGTAACTTTAAAATAATTTTGTAACTTTATTTCGCTATGAAAAGGTTACTAAATTACTTACCAGTACATTTTGTAATTTTCTTAATATTAGGTATTTGTATTCAGTTTTATTACAAAATCTGGTGTTTTGGATTTTTACATTTTCTATCTGTTTTTGGGATAATTCTTTTGACTTTATTTCTTGTGAAGTCTAAAATTATAAAGACATTCCTTAGTTGTCTTTTATTCTTTTTTATAGGTATTTCAACTGTATATTTTCAGAATAAACAGAATTATACAAATTATTATCAAAATTTTATTGATAATAACTCAACTAAAATTTTAAAAATAAATAAAGTACTTAAACCAGGGTTTTATCATTTTAAATTTGAAGCTAAAGTTATTCAAATAGATGATTATAAAACTTGTGGTTCAGTACTTTTAAATCTCAAAAAAGACACTTTACATTCAGGTATTAATGTAGATGATATTTTACTAGTTAAAACTGATTTCTTAGATGTAATGCCTCCTTTAAATCCTCATCAATTTGATTATAAAAGCTATTTATCTAAAAAAGGAATTACTCAGCAAATTTTTATCGATAAAAATCATATTAAAAAACTTGTAAATAATGATATTTCTCTATTTGGTTTGTCTGCAAGTTTTAGAAATAAATTACAAAATTCTTTAAAAAAATATCATTTTAAAGACGACGAACTTGGAGTAATAAGTGCGCTTTTATTAGGGCAAAGACAAGATATTTCTAAAAATTTAATAGAAGATTATTCAAAAGCTGGAGCCATTCATATTTTAGCAGTTTCTGGTTTACATGTAGGTATAATTTTACTCATTTTAAATTGGCTGTTTAGGCCTCTAGAGATTTTTAAAAATGGAAAAATTTTAAAAACAATTGTGGTTATTATATTTCTATGGAGTTTTGCGTTTGTAGCAGGTTTGTCTGCGTCTGTTATTAGAGCAGTAACCATGTTTACTTTTGTTGCTTTTGGATTATTTTTTCGAAAACGAAATTTTGTTGAGTTTTCCTTAATCAGTTCAATGTTCTTTTTACTTTTATTTAAACCAATGTTTTTATTTGATGTTGGCTTTCAATTAAGTTATTTAGCTGTTTTTGGTATTGTTTGGGTGCAACCAAAATTAGTCCAAATATGGCATTCAAAATTAAAAATAATTAACTTTTTCTGGAGATTGTTTACAGTTTCTATTGCAGCACAAATAGGAATCTTACCTTTAAGTATCTATTATTTTCATCAAATTCCTGGGTTATTTTTATTATCAAATTTGATAATTATTCCTTTTTTAGGAGCTATTTTACTTGGAGGAATTATCGTTATTTTACTTTCAGTTTTAGATATTTTACCTCAATTTTTTGTAGATTTCTATGGAAAAATAATAACTATCATAAACAGTTTTGTTCAATGGATTTCTAATCAAGAGGCATTTTTATTTGAAGAGTTATCATTGTCTTTTTTGATGATGATTAGTATGTACTTAATTGGTTTTAGTTTTGTGCTATTGGTATTTAAATATTCACCAAAGAAGTTGCTTTTTTTCTTAGGATCAATAATTGTTGTACAGTCAGTTTTATTGATAGAAAGTAAGCAAAGAGTTTCTAAAGAAGAGTTTATCGTTTTTCATAAAAGCAGATATTCTATTCTTGGAGAAAGGTTAGGTAATCAATTAACGATTTATCATACTATAAATAGTAATAATCATAAATTCTTAAACTCTTATAAAGTTGGTGAAAAAGTAAGTTTAAATTACACTAATCAATTAAAGAATATTTATTCAATTAAAAACAAGAATATACTAATTGTAGATAGTTTAGGAGTTTACAATATAAAGCAGTTAAAAAATCCTATTGTAATTTTACAGCAATCGCCTAAAATTAATTTAGAACGTTTAATAAAGGTTATTAAGCCTATGCAAATTATTGCTGATGGAAGTAATTACAAAAGTTATATAAATTTATGGGAAGAGGTTTCAAAAAAAGAAAACATACCATTTTATAATACAAGTAAAAAAGGTGCTTTTATTATAAAATAACTATTTGATATTGCTTTTAAAATTTTTTTCAAATTCTGGCCAATCTGTATCTATATATGCTTTAGTATTAAAAAAAGCTAAAATTTTCTCAAAGTGTTTTGTAGATAAATAACCAGGAATTTGTTGAAGCATTTGCTCTTTTTCGTTCATAAAAATGGTTGTTGGATAAGATAGTCTACCATTCATTAATGCAGCAGATAATTCGTGATATTTAGATCTACCTTCTCCTTTTAGCTTAAAAGTATAGCCTTTATAAGTAATATCTTCTTTGCCTTCACCATCAAGTTTTATAGCATAAAAATTATTGTTGATATAATCTATAATTACCTTATTAGAATAAGTTTCTAAATCCATTTTTTTACAGTAACCACACCAATCTGTGTAAACATCAATTAAAATAGGTTTAGGGCTTTTTTTGTTTAACTCTATTGCATCTTCAAAGCTTAACCAATTAATTTTATTTTGAGCATTTGTAAATAAGCTAGTACAAAATAATAATATAAGTAAAACTGATTTCTTCATAATTATAGAGTCGCAAATCATATGCCAAATTTACAAATTATCTTATTCCGTGCATTTTCTTTAGTAAGATTTTATTTAATGCTAACATTGCAAATCCAGCAACAATTGGAATAATAGTAAAAATTAAAAAGAATACACTCATTCCATATTTTTCAACAATTGGATCTATATAACTTCCTGTGATACCAGCAGCAAAGTTTGCGATAAAGTTAGCCACGTACCAAATACCAAACATAAAGCCAACCAATTTTATTGGAGCTAATTTACTAACATAAGATAAACCAACTGGAGAAATACACAATTCACCTAAAGTATGAAAAAGGTAGGCTAATATTAAAAAAATTATACTAACTGAAGCTGATTTTGCGCCTAAAGGAATATCAATTGAACCATAAGAAAGAATACCAAAGCCTAAACCTAATAAAACTAAACCAATTGCAAATTTTACAGGACCTGTTGGGTTATATTTACTTTTCCATAATTTAGAAAATAATGGAGCAAAAGCAATTATAAAAAAAGAATTTAAACCACCAAACCAAGAAGCTTTTACTTCTGTAACCTCAGAAGAAAATTCTTTTGACAACATCCAAATTACAAACCCCCAAATAATTACAAAACTAGCACCAAGAAAAATATTAGATAAAGGGTATTTTGAAAATACTTGTTTAAATAACAATGATAAAACATATGTAATGATAAGCAATGGTACAGTAACCAACAAAGTATTCACAATTTTAAAGATAAAAGCTCCATCTCCAATCAAAGTTCTATCTGTATAATCTGCTGCAAAGATTGTCATTGAACCTCCAGCTTGCTCAAATGCCCACCAAAAGAAAATTGTAAAAAAAGAGAAAACCCCAATAACTATTAATCGATCTTTAGTAATCTTACTTTTAGATTTATCATCTAAATCTGTTTCATTTAGTTCTTCAATTTTTTTCTTGACCATTTTTTCCTCAGCTATTTCTTCTTCTACATTTAATCCAATATTTCCAAAGATTCTTTGAGCAAAATAAAATTGCAGCATACCAAATAACATAAAGATGCCTGCTAAACCAAATCCATAGTGCCAGCCAATTGTTTCTCCTATATATCCACAAAGTACATAGCCCAAAAAAGCACCAGCATTAACGCCCATATAAAAAATTGTATAACCTGCATCTTTTTCTTTGCCTTGAGTTTTATATAGTTGCCCAACAATAGAACCAATATTAGGTTTGAAAAGTCCATTTCCAATAATTATTAAACCAAGACCTATATAAAAGAAAGAATCTGAAAGAACTTCCAAAGCCATAGAAGCATGACCTAAAGTCATAATAACAGCTCCTAATACTACAGCCTTTCTAAAACCAGTAAATTTATCAGCAATAAAACCACCTATAATAGGAGTTACATATACCAAACCTGTATACCATGCATATAGTACAAGAGCGTCTGCTCTTTCCCAACCCCAACCACCTGCATCAAAAATAGCTGCTGTTAAGAATAATACTAATATTGCTCTCATACCATAATATGAAAACCTTTCCCACATTTCAGTGAAAAATAAAACGAATAATCCAGATGGATGTCCTAATACTGTTTTTTGATTTGTTGCCGAACCTGCATATTTAAATTCCATAATTTTATAGTGATTTTTATCCTTTTATTTTAGTTGATGTATTAATTAAGTGTTCTTCTACAAAATTGGTCATTTTTGTATATAAGTTTAAACGCATTGTTTTTCCTTTGTAAATGCCATGAGCTCTGTCTGGAACTATAAACATATCAAATTGTTTGTTAGCATCTATTAAAGAATTAATCATTCTGTATGTGTTTTGTACATGTACATTATCATCTCCTGTACCATGAACCAATAAGTATTTTCCTTTAAGTTTTTCTGGATAATTTATTGGGGAATTTTCATCATATCCAGCAGGATTTTCTTGAGGTGTTCTTAAGAATCTTTCTGTATAAACAGTATCGTAAAAACGCCATGAAGTTACAGGTGCTACAGCAATTGCCATAGAAAAAACATCATTTCCTTTTAGTAAGGCATTTGTACTCATATGTCCACCAAAACTCCATCCCCAAATACCAACGTTATTTTCATCTATATAGGAACGTTCTGCTAATTTTTTTGCAGCTGCTATTTGGTCTTCTGTTTCATATTTCACCAAGTTTAAATACGTAGATTTTTTAAAATCTGCTCCTTTAAAACCAGTGCCTCGTCCATCAACACAAACTACAATAACACCCTTTTGTGCTAACATATTATGCCAATAATCATTTGCTCCATTCCATCTATTTGCTACCTGTTGAGAACCTGGACCTGAATATTGAAACAGTAACATTGGGTACTCTTTATTGGGATCAAAATCAGCAGGTTTCATCATCCACATATTTAAATCGTTTCCATTTATTTCTATCGTAGAAAATTCTTTTGGACTCATTTTATAGGTTGATAATTCTTCCTCTAAATCAATATTATTAACAATGTTTTTTATTTTATTTCCTTCAGCTGTATATAAATCATAAACAGGAGCAGTAGTTGCTGAAGAATAAGTGTTTATAAAGTAGTTTAAATTTGTGCTAAATGCAGCACTATTTTGCCCTTCTTTATTACTCAACAATTTTTTATTAGATCCATCTAAATTTATTGAGTATACACCTCTATTTATAGAACCATTTTCAACAGATTGATAATAGATGGTTTTTTTACTTGGTTTAAAGCCATAATAATTAGTTACTTCCCAATTTCCTTTGGTAATTTGGTTGATTAAGTTTCCATTAAAATCATAATGATATATATGATTGTAACCATCTTTTTCACTTGTCCAAATAAAACTATTATCATTTAAAAAAGTTAAATTGTCATGTATATCTATGTAGGCTTTATCAGTTTCATTTAATAAGATAGAAGAAGATGTTCTTAATGCATTAACTTTATGTAATTTTAAATTGTTCTGCTGACGATTTAAAGTTGTTGCAACTAAAACAGCAGGTGTGTTACTCCACTTTATTCTTGGGATGTATTCGTAATCTCCTAAGCTAATTTTTGCAGTTTTTGAATTAGCTACATTGTATGTATGTAAAGTAACCTTTGCATTTTCTTCACCCGCTTTTGGGTATTTAAAAACTTGTTGATTTGGATATAACTCTTTACCTACAATATCCATAGAAAAAGTAGGAACATTGGTTTCATCAAAACGTAAAAAAGCCAAATATTTACTGTCTTTACTCCATTCAAAAGCTCTTACAAAACCAAACTCCTCTTCATAAACCCAATCTGTAATTCCGTTTATAATACTATTTTTTTTACCATCTTTAGTAATTTGAGTCAACTTATTCTTAGAGAAATCTTTTATAAAAAGGTTGTTGTTTTTTGCAAAAGCAACTTTTTGATTATCAGGAGAAAAAATTGGCTCTTGAATGTCTTCGCCAATTAAAGACATTTTTTTTGAGGCAATATCATATGCATAAAAAGTACCAGTGTAAGAACGTCTGTAAATTTTATTAAAATTTGTTCCTAAAATTAATTTTGTTTCATCGTTGTTAAAGCTATACGATTCAAAAGATCTTAATTCTTTTAAATCTTTACTATACACTATAGTTTGCACTTTTTCTAAGGTTTCATAGCTGTATTTGTCTACAGTTGTATTCCCATTTTCATCACTATTTAATAAAGAATAAAAATCTCCATTCATAGAGTTTAAAGCATTCATTCTTTTTGGAGAAAATGTACCATTCCAAATTTCTTCGAGTGTAATTTCTTTATCTCCAGTAATGATTTTTGAGGATGAGTCAGATGATTCTTTGCAACTTATTAAAGAAATAAAAGTTGCTATAATAAACAGTTTTTTCATTAGAAAATTAGTTTTAATAAGATTTGTCAAGTTTACGAAAATATTGTCAAAAAATAGAGAAAATAGTATTCGTTTAGTTAGAATTTTAACATAATAGAATGATTATTTTATAATAATGATAAATATCAATAGCATAATTCACCATAAAAAAACTCGATATTATTTTTAAATATCGAGTTTTTAAAGAAGTTAAATTTTGTTATTTTTTCTTCTTTTTTTCTTCTTTTTTTTCATCAGGTTCATTACCTACAATTAAAGGTGTTTTACCATCAGTTATAATAATTTTAGCGTTTTGAGATTTTGCTAAATCTCTAAAAGCTTCAATAGCTTTAATTCTAATAATTCCTTTTGTTAATCCTTCAGAAATAATTATTTGGGCATCTCTTTCACCTTTAGCATTTATAATTTTACGTTCTGCTTCTAATTTTTCTTGCTTTAAAACAAACTCCATTCGCATTGCATCTTGCTCTGCTTGTAGTTTTCTTTCTACAGAGCTTGCTAAACCTCTAGGCAACTGAATACGCTTCATTAAAACAGCTATTAATTCAATGCCTTCTGCTTGTTTTTCTAAATTTGTTTTCATTTTGTCTAGAATAGCTTTTTCAATATTTGCTCTTTTCCCAGAATGCATATCTTTTGCATAAAATTGCGCACATACATCTGAAGCAGCAGATCTAAACACACTTGTTATTACAGACTCATAATTTGGACCTAAATTTTGTAATACCGATTTTATTTTAGAGCCATCTAATCTATGAAGTATAGAAATTTCTGAATTTACACTTAAACCCTCTTTGCTAGGTAAACTTAATACGAGTTTAATGTTTTTAGTTTGAGTTGACTCTTTTACAACTTTACTTGTTAGAGGGTTATAGAATAAAGTTCCTTGTGTTTTTACATCACCAGTAAATTTTCCTAGTTTTTGTTTAACTCCAACTTCTCCTGGTCTAATTACTGCACAGCTTGAAAACAATAAGACAACTGCAACATAAAATAATGGTTTTTTCATGATATATAATTTAAGGTTTCTATAGTTTTTATATTACCAAATTAAGTGCCAAAATATTATTACTTGCATCAACTTTTCTGATTGATAGATTGCATAATTCAATTATGTTTTAAGATGATTTTAAGAGTTTTTTGTGGTTTATTTTGTAATTCAAATACTTAAGTATTTTTCATTTGTCGATAGCTTTAATGTATCTTTGTAGCAACTTTATAATTGATAAATGACAAAACTTATTTCAGGTTTTTCTAAACTTTCTAAACAAGAAAAGCTTCAATGGCTTTCTGAAAATTATTTTTCTAATCAAAATGAAGCATTAAAAGCTATTCAACAATACTGGAATAGTAATGCTGATTTGCAAAATCTGCATGATGATTTTATAGAGAATACAATTACTAATTTTTACATGCCTTTTGGTGTTGCTCCAAACTTTGTTGTTAATAATAAAGAGTATGTTATACCAATGGCTATAGAAGAAAGTTCTGTGGTTGCTGCAGCTTCTTTAGTGGCTAAATTTTGGAGTAAAAAAGGAGGGTTTAAGACCCAAGTTTTAGGTACAACAAAAATTGGGCAAGTGCATTTTATGTATGCAGGTCATAAAAATGATTTAAAAGATTATTTTAATAAAAATAAAACAGAATTATATGCTGCTACTGCTTCTATCACAAAAAATATGGAAAAACGTGGTGGAGGTATTCTAGATATAGTTTTGGTAGATAAAACAGATAAACTTGCTAATTATTACCAATTACATGTCACCTTTGAAACTAAAGATTCTATGGGTGCTAATTTTATAAACTCTTGTTTAGAGGCCATTGCAAATCAATTTAAGAACGATGAGATAGAAATTGTTATGAGTATCTTGTCTAATTACGTTCCTGAGTGTTTGGTTAGAGCAGAGGTGAGTTGTAAAATTGATGATTTAGGTATAGAGAATCCACAGAAATTCGCACAGAAATTTAAACAAGCTGTAGATATTGCAAAAGTAGAACCTTACAGGGCAGTTACTCATAATAAAGGAATAATGAACGGAATTGATGCAGTAGTTTTAGCAACTGGAAATGATTTTAGAGCTATTGAAGCTGGTGCTCATGCATATGCTTCTAGAAGTGGTTCTTACTCTAGTTTATCACATTGTACAATTGATGATGGTATTTTTAAATTTTGGATAGAAATTCCTTTAGCTTTAGGCACAGTAGGTGGCTTAACAGCTTTACATCCTTTAGCTAAATTTTCTTTAGAGTTGTTACAAAAACCAACAGCAAGAGAGTTAATGCAAATCATGGCAGCAGCTGGTCTAGCTCAAAATTTTGCAGCATTAAGAGCGTTAACTACAAAAGGAATTCAGCATGGACACATGAAAATGCACTTGCAAAATATTTTAAATCAATTTAATGCTTCTGAAGCTGAAAAAGAACAAATTGAAAAGTATTTTGAAAAAGAGACAGTTTCTCATTCAGCTGTTGTAGAAAAGCTAGAAGAGATTAGAAAACCTAAAATAAATTGGATTAATTTCTTAGATGAAACATTAATTCGTGAAAAATTAGGAAAGTTAAGTAGTGATTCAAAACCAATTTTTGGTAAAATGAATGCACAACAAATGATAGAGCACCTAAGTTTTGTAACTCAAATTGCTAACAATACAGTGAAAACAGGTTTATTTGTTTCTGATGAAAAAACAGCGAGAAGAAAACCTTTTTTAGATACAGATAATGAGTTGTCTCAAGGGTTTAGACCATCATTTTTATCTAATGAACCTAATGCTTTACAATTTGAATCTCTTACAGAAGCAATAGATGATTTAGTACTTCAAGTTAAAAAGTTTGAGAACTATTATAAAGTTAATCCAAAAGCAAAAATTGTACATCCATTTTTTGGAGAACTTAATTACGATTATTGGAAAAAATTTCAAGTAAAACATTTTACACATCATTTTAAACAATTTAACTTGTTGTAATGGAATTTTATTCGAATGGAAAATTATTATTAACAGGAGAATATTTGGTTTTAGATGGAGCCAAAGCTTTAGCTTTACCTACAAAATTTGGACAAAATTTAATTGTAGAAAAAATTGTAGAACCTCATTTAATTTGGGGTAGTTTTACAAATACTGGCGAATGTTGGTTTGAAGCAGTTTTTGATTTGTCAAAATTAAGATTAGTATCTGCTACATTTAATTCAGATAAAGAAGGTAGTGCAGAATTTATTGCAGAAACATTATTAGAAATACTTGAAGAAGCTAGAAATTTAAACCCAGATTTTTTAAATGTTGATGGAGGTTATATCGTAAAAACTAAATTAAATTTTCCAAGAAATTGGGGATTAGGAAGCTCATCAACATTAATTAATTCGATTGCTTCTTGGGCAAAAGTAGATGCTTTTAAATTACTATGGAATTCATTTAAAGGAAGTGGATATGATATTGCATGTGCTCAAAATGATACGCCAATTTTTTATCAAATTAAAGATAAGAATCCAATTGTAAAACAAGTTCATTTTAATCCTATTTTTAAAGAAAATCTATTTTTTGTTTTCTTAAATAAAAAACAAGATTCTAAAAAAGGTATTGCAAAATTTAGAGAGAGTCAAAAAGACTTTTCAGATGAATTAAAAAGAATCTCAGAGTTATCTGATGCTTTTTTGGTTGCTGAATCTTTACTTGACTTTGAAAAACTGATCATAGAACACGAACAAATTATTAGTTCAATCATCAAAATAAATCCAGTTAAAGACAAACTATTTCCAGATTATTTTGGAGAGATCAAAAGTCTTGGTGCTTGGGGAGGCGATTTTGTTATGGTTACAGGAAATGAAAAAACTCCAAGTTATTTTAAGAATAAAGGATTTGAAATAGTTATTTCTTATTCAGAAATAATATTATGAAAAAAGTAATAATTATTGGTGGTGGAGCAGCAGGTTATTTTACTGCAATTAATGCAAAAGAGAATAATCCAGAATTAAATATTACCATTCTAGAAAAAGGAAAAGATGTATTACAAAAGGTAAAGATTTCTGGTGGAGGAAGATGTAATGTTACACATGCTTGTTTTATTCCTAAAGACTTAACTGAATTTTATCCAAGAGGGAAAAAAGAATTATTGGGACCTTTTCATCAATTTATGACTGGTGATACTTTCGAATGGTTTGAAAATAGGGGAGTTCCTTTAAAAATTGAAGAAGATAATCGTGTTTTTCCAGAAGCAAATACAAGTCAAGCTATTATAGATTGCTTTCAAAATGCTGTTGATAAGTTGAATATTAAAGTGTTGACAAACTGTGGTGTAAACTCAGTTTATCAACAAGAAGAAAAATGGGTTATCAACACGAAAAGAGAAACTTTTGTTGCTGATAAAGTGGTAGTTGCAGCAGGTAGTTCAAAAAAAGTTTGGGAATTATGTAAAACATTAGACCATACTATAATAGAGCCTGTTCCTTCTTTGTTTACCTTTAATATAAATGATAAAAGAATCACAGATCTATTAGGTATTTCTGTGCCTAATGCTACAGTGCAACTTGTAAATACACAGTTAGAAGCATCAGGACCTTTATTAATTACACATTGGGGTTTGAGTGGGCCAGCAGTGTTAAAACTTTCTGCTTTTGGAGCTAGAATTTTAGCAGAAAAAAAATATCAATATAATGTAGAAGTGAATTGGTTATCAAGACCTACAGATAAAGTTTTAAATGTTCTTTTAAATTTAAAGAAAAAAGAACCTAGAAAAACAGTCATTTTAAAATCTCCTTTTACAGAAATTTCAAAAAGATTATGGGAGCGTTTTGTTTTGTTTTCAGAAATTAAAGCAACACAAAATTGGGCAGATTTAAATAATCATCAATTGCAAAATCTAGCAAATCAGTTAACAAAAGGAGTTTATAATGCTAATGGTAGAACTACGTTTAAAGATGAATTTGTAACTGCTGGAGGAGTAGATTTAAAAGAAATAAATTTTAAACGTTTTGAAAGTAAAATTCATAAAAACCTCTTTTTTGTGGGTGAAGTATTAAATATTGATGCAATAACAGGAGGCTTTAATTTTCAAAATGCATGGACAGGTGGTTATATTTGTGCAAAAGCAATTTCAGAGTAATTGATGAAGCACAAAAATCTACAAACTATCAACGAATAAACATAAACCAAGAAAAAAAATGGCAAGAACAGAATCAAATGAATTTGCAGTTGGTAAAAAAGCACCAGATTTTACATTAGTAAATACTGTTGATGATAAAAAATATACTTTAAACGATTTAAAAGGTAGCAAAGGAACAGTAATCATGTTTATTTGCAATCATTGTCCTTTTGTGATTCATGTTAATTCAGCCTTAGTGCAATTAGCAAATGATTATCAGGAAAGAGGTGTTAATTTTATTGCTATAAGTAGTAATGATGTTGATAACTATCCACAAGATGCTCCTCATTTAATGAAAAAAGTAGCTGTAGAAAATCAATATCCTTTTCCTTATTTATATGATGAAACTCAAGAAATAGCCAAGGCTTATGATGCAGCTTGTACACCAGATTTTTATGTTTTTGATGCCGATTTAAAATCCATTTATCATGGTCAATTAGATGATTCTAGACCAGGAAATGGAAAACCTGTTACAGGAAAAGATATGAGAGCAGCTTTAGATAATTTGCTAGAGAAAAAACCAGCATTAGAAAATCAAAAACCAAGTGTTGGGTGTGGAATTAAGTGGAAATAAACTCAAAATACAACTTGTTTTTAATTTTGATTACCTTCGTTTAAAGATATTTTGAGGCAAAAACAAACTAAATTAGCCAAGTTCTCCTCTTTGTGGCTTTAGGGCATCTCTAAATATTTTCATGTCTTTTTCATCAACTGTAATAAAAGCAGCCACTAACATTGGGTTCTTTTCTTGTATATCAATTTGATGATAGTTTAAGTTTTCTAAAGTTGAGAATTCTTTTAAATGCAAAGTATGATGTTTTGCAGTTTCTAAAGCATCTGGACCTCTAAAATCCCATAATAATTTTATTTTTCTACTCATTTTTAGTTATTTATAAAAACAAACATATTTCCTTTTTTGAAATTTATTTTCACTTTTTTGTCTATGGCTAAATTTCTAGTTCCTATTCTTTTACCAAATTTTAGAGTTTCTTTTTTTAACGAATATTTAAGTCCAAAGGTTTCTACTTTTGATGCTTTTGGAAAAGGAATTAAAGAAATAATATTGCCTTTACAATTGCTTAAAACTAATTTTTTTTTTGCTAAAAAATAAGTGCCATTATTATCAAAAAAAATAAGGGATAATTTTTTTTTCCAACGAATTGCTGTGTCTAAATTTCCTAAAAAATGATCTTGTTCTTGTCCACTTGCTCCATAGACATCAATATTTGTAAATCCTTTATCAAATAATATTTGTAATATTTTATCAAAATCTGTAAAGTCTTGATTTGGAGTCTTAATTACTTCTATTTCTTTAGGAATAGCATCAAGAGAATCAAAATCACCACTAACAAAATCAGGAACAATTTTATGTTTTTCTAAATATTGATAAGCACCATCTGTAGCACAAATTAAATCATAAACAGAGAAATTAGGCACTTCTTTTGGCTTTTCACCATTAAGTAATAAGAAAACTTTTTTGTTTTTCATCACTTACAAAAATACAAACAAAAAAGCATCAGTTCTAAAATTTAGAAAAGATGCTTTTACAAATTAACATGAAATATTTATTACTGTTTTTTCCAAGTAAGAATTATGGAGAATAATTTTCCAATTAAAAAAATAACCATTCCAAAAGTTGGTGATAATAAACCTACTTTTAAACCTCCTGCTAATATTTGAGGAGCAATATCTCCTTGCATTGCTGATAATGATTCTAATGCACCAACAAGACCAATGACAAAACCCAATACTCCAAAAACAAAAGAGAAAAGACTAAGAGAATTAATTAAATAGCTGTTTTTTTCTGTATTGTCTTTTAGACCCTTTGCAAATAAAACTGCAATAACAATAAGTAAGATTAATAATGGAACCATAAATATTGGTCCTCCTTCCATAATAAAGTTCATAATATTATTTTTTAAAATTATGTAGCAAATGTATTTGGTAAACATAGCTAAAAATTTAAAATGCGATGAATTACCAATTAAATACTGTTTTTTACAAATTTCACTAATAATCGAGAAACAGACTAAAATTGGTAAAAAAGGACATTAATTGTAGAATTCATCTATTTTTATGCAATTAAAAATGTAAAAACTATTACTTTGTAAAATGAAGAAAAAAGCAATTAATGCATTAAAAAAAACACCTTTACATTTTTTGTTTTGGTTAATTGTTTGGTTTTTTTTCTTCTCTTTTTTTAGTGTTGGTACTCAAAATATAGATTTTATTTTTTGGTTTTCTACTTTATTAAGTCTCATAACTATTCTTTCAACATACCAGTTTATTTATCAATTAATTCCGAATTATTTAATTCATAAAAAATATAAACTCTTTGCACTATATACCTTCTATTCTTTAGTTTTTATAGTTTGTGCAGTTTTAGTAACTGTGGTTTTTGGGTTTGTTTTTTTCTATAATTTAGAATTTAAAAATATGCCAGCATTAACAAAAAATTCTGGTGTTATTTTAATTTGTGTTCTGTTAATTATAGTATTAGTAAGTAGTTTTAAAATTTTAAAATATAATTATCAATCATTAGAGGAGAAAAAAACTTTAGAAAATAAATTTTTACAAACACAATTGCAGTTAAAAGAACAAGAATTGAAGTTTCTAAAAATGCAAATTCATCCACATTTTTTATTTAACACATTAAATACCTTGTATGGTTTTGCTTTAAAAAAAGCAGATGAAACTCCAGGAATGATTTTAAAACTATCAGATCTTTTAGATTATATTTTATATCAAGTAGATAAACCAACAGTTTTTTTAGTAGATGAAATTAAACACATTAAAAATTATATAGCTCTAGAAAAAAGTAGATTTCAAGAAAGTCTACAAGTAGACTTTTCTGTAAATTTAGAAGATCATGAAATTCAAATTCCGCCAATGTTATTATTGCCATTTGTAGAAAATGCTTTTAAACATGGTGTGCAAATTGATAATATTTTAAAAATAAAAATTAACTTAGAAGTAAAAGACAAGTATCTTGTTTTTGAGGTAAATAATTATGTTAATACAAGTAGTAAAACTAAATCAGGAATAGGTTTAGAGAATATAAAGAAAAGATTAAACATGCTTTATGGTCTAAAAAGCAGTATACTAATTAAAGAAACTAAAAAATCTTTTACCACTTATTTAAAAGTACCTTTAAAAAATAAAGCATAAATTAAAATGTGTTATTGTAGATGATGAGCCAATAGCTCTAGAAATCTTGACTTCATATATTGATAAAACAAGTCAATTAGAACTTATTAAAAGTTGTAAAAATGCATCAGAAGCACTTGTTTTTATGCAAGAAAATAGTGCTGATATTTATTTTTTAGATATAAATATGCCAGAAATAACGGGTCTTAGTTTAGCAAAAATTATAGACAAAAAAGCTAAAGTAATTTTTACAACTGCATATAGAGAATATGCTGTAGATGGTTTTAATTTACAAGCTGTAGATTATTTGTTAAAACTTATTTCCTTTGTTCGATTTTTGCAAGCTATTCAAAAGATTATACCTTCAAAAACTGCTTAAAATAAGGTTGATTTTATGTTTGTTAGATCAGAAAGAAAAATGATTAAAATAGATTTTGATACTATTTTATATATCGAAAGTTTAAGTGACTATGTTAAAATAATTACAACTCAAAAGACAATAGTTACAAGAGAAAATATAAGTAGTTTAGAAGAAAAATTAGCTTATGATAATTTTATTAGAATTCATAGATCTTATATAGTGTCTATTAATAAAATGACTTCTTACACAAACGAATTTATAGAGATTAAAAACAAGGCATTACCTATGAGCAGGAGTTATAAAGAATCCGTTTTGCAAAAATTAGCAGAAGTCTAGGGTAAACTTTATCTTTGTTTCAAAATTTTTTACATCTTGAATACAGATCAATTTTTAGTAAAATCAGCAATTAATTATATAAACTCATCTAGTTATACTTGGCAAACACCAAGTAATATTGCATTGGTAAAATATTGGGGTAAAAGTAATCCTCAAATCCCCAAAAATGCATCAATTAGTTTCACCTTAAATAACTGTCATACAATTACTACAATTGATTTTACTAAAAAAGAAAAATCAGAAAGTGTAGATTTTGATTTGTTTTTTGAAGGCAAGCAAAAAGATGAATTTAAACCAAAAATTGCTGAATTTTTTAAAAGAATACAAGATTATTGTCCTTATATATTTCATTATAAAATGACAATTAATTCAGAAAACTCTTTTCCTCATTCAAGTGGAATTGCCTCGTCTGCAAGCGGTTTAAGTGCAGTTGCTATGTGTTTAATGAGTCTTGAGAAAGAATTAGTTTCTGGATTAACATCAGAATATATTATTAAAAAAGCTTCATTTTTAGCAAGATTAGGTTCTGGATCTGCAAGTAGAAGTATAGAGGGGCCATTAGTTGTATGGGGTAAACACCCAGAAATAGATGGAAGTTCAGATTTATTTGGAGTAAAATTTTCAGAAAAAGTACATCCTATTTTTTCTAATTATCAAGATGTTATTTTATTAGTAGATAAAGGTGAAAAGCAAGTCTCTAGTACAGTAGGTCACAATTTAATGCATAAACATCCTTTTGCTGAAAATAGGTTTCAACAAGCCAATGAGAATTTGACAAAAATGTCTAAAATTCTTCAAAATGGCGATATCAAAAGTTTTATAAATTTAGTTGAAAGTGAGGCACTTACCTTACATGCAATGATGCTAACTAGTAATCCTTATTTCATTTTAATGAAACCAAATACATTAGAAATTATAAATAAAATATGGCAATTTAGAGAAACAACTAATAGTAATATTTGTTTTACTTTAGATGCAGGTGCTAATGTACATGTATTGTTTCCTGAAAACGAAAAAAATGATGTATTGAATTTTATAGAAAATGAGCTATCTAAATTCTGTCAAAAAAATCATTATATTTGTGATTATACAGGTCTAGGAGCCCAAAAAATCTAAGTTTGAATTTACTTCTTAAACATAAAATAAACTACAAGTTATATTTATTTCTTGTTTTAATTTTTTTAGTTTTTACTGGTTTTAAAACTCAAGAAACCATTTGGTTAGACAAAGATTTAAATAGAACTTCTCAAAATAAAGCAACTTACTACAGGGTTGGAGAAAATCTAAAAGGTAAGGTTACTTATTTTTACAAAAACAGAACAGTTTACAGAGCAGTTTCTTATAAAGAAGGTAAATTACAAGGTAAATTTTTAGAATACTATAGTACAGGAGAACTTAGAGAAGTTGGTTTTTATAAAAATGGTTTACGAGAAGGTAATTGGAAAACATTCTATAAAACTGGTAAGATAAAAGAAAAAGGTAAATATGATAAAGGTGAAAAAGTTGGGGTTTGGAAAACGTTTTATAAAAATGTTTATTAATTTCTTAACTTTAGAATTCGTATTTTTGTATTGTTAATTAAAAAGAAAAATGAAAGGTCCACTGTTTTACGCTAAAATTCTTCTATTTGGAGAATATGGAATTATAAAAGATTCTAAAGGTTTAGCAATACCATTTAACGCTTATAGAGGTGCTTTAAAGACTTCTGATAACTTAACAGGGCAAGCAAAAAAATCTAATGAAAGCCTATTTAGATTTTATACTTATTTATCTAACCTAAAAACAGACCTAGTTTCTTTTAATTTAGAGGACTTTAAAAAAGATTTAGAAAAAGGAATGTATTTTGATTCTTCTATTCCACAAGGTTATGGAGTTGGAAGTTCAGGAGCATTAGTTGCATCTATTTACGATAATTACGCTTTTGATAAAATCACAGTTCTAGAAAATTTAACCAGAGATAAATTACTTAAGTTAAAAGAAATATTCTCTGTAATGGAATCTTTTTTTCATGGTAAAAGTTCAGGTTTAGACCCATTAAATTCTTACTTAAGTTTACCTATACTTATAAATTCTAAAGAGAATATAGAACCAGCAGGTATTCCTTCTCAAAAAGAAGGCAAAGGAGCTGTTTTTTTATTAGATTCAGAGCAAGTAGGAGAAACAGAACCTATGGTAAATATCTTTATGAATAAGATGAAAAACGAAGGTTTTAGAAAAATGATAAGTGATGAATTTGCATTGCATACTGATGCATGTATAGATGATTTTTTAAGTGGTAACGTTTCATCTCTTTTTAGTAATGTAAAAAAGTTATCTAAAGTTGTTTTAAAGAACTTTAAACCAATGATACCTGATGCATTTCATAAAGTTTGGGCAAATGGTTTAAAATCTAATGACTACTATTTAAAACTTTGTGGTTCTGGTGGTGGAGGTTACATTTTAGGTTTTACCGAAGATTTTGAAAAAGCTAAAAAAAGCCTACAAGACTATAAATTAGAATTAGTTTATAGGTTTTAGAAACAATCCTTCACAATGAGTTCTTCAAAAAAGAAGACTTTTCTAAAAAAAATTGTAAGCTTACTTTCTTTGGTAAGAGGTTACAATGTTTTAGTATTAGTTATTGCTCAATATTTAGCTTCTATCTTTATTTTTTCTCCAGAAAAATCATTAAGAGTTGTCTTATTTGATATTCATCTACATTTTTTAATCCTTTCAACTATCTGTGTAGTGTCTGCAGGATATATTATCAATAATTTTTACGATATAAAAGTTGATAAAATTAATAGACCTATTAAAACAGGTATAGATAATTATATAAGACAAGAAACTAGACTTACATTGTATTTTGTATTAAATTTTATAGGATGTCTATTTGGTTTATTAGTTTCTTTTAGAGCGGCTGTTTTTTTTGCTACATACATTTTTGCTATATGGATATATTCACATAAACTAAAAAAATATCCATTTATTGGTTTACTTTCTGCAACCATAATTACTATTCTTCCTTTTTTTGTAGTTTTTATTCATTTTAAGAATTTTTCAAAAATCATTTTTGTACATGCTATATTTTTATTTTTAGTATTAATGGTAAGAGAATTAATTAAAGATTTAGAAAATTTAAAAGGAGCAATTGCAAATAACTATAATACATTTTCTGTTGCTTATGGAGAAAAGTATACTAAAAATGTTTGTTTAGTTTTATTAGTGTTTACTATTGTACCTGTAATATTCTTATTTAATTACCCTGGCATAGATGATATGCGATATTATTTTTATTTTGCAGGATTAATGCTTGTTTTTGTTGCATTTTATTTAATGAAGTCTAATTCAGTTCAAGAGTATAGAAGATTGCATAATCTTTTAAAAATACTTTTATTGTTGGGTGTTTTTTCATTGGTGTTTTTAGATACTTCTTTATTATTAGAAAAAGTAATAGGCTCATTAAATTAGTCAACAATTTAAGTACCTTTGCATAAAATTTATAAATAATGAATGCAAATAAAAACTCGTCGCGAAGACGACAAGAAGGTAAAGGCAGTAAACCTCAAAATAGAAAAAACTTCAAAAAAAAACCGAGTGCACCTCAAAATAAAAATACTTCAGAAGGTGTTAGATTAAATAAATATATAGCTAATTCTGGTATTTGCTCAAGAAGAGAGGCAGACACTTATATAGAACATGGTAGTGTAGAGGTAAATGGTAAATTGGTTACAGAAATGGGCTATAAAGTTCAAGCTACAGATGTTGTAAAATTTGATGGAACAACCATTTCACCAGAGCAAAAAAGATATATTCTTTTAAATAAACCTAAAAATTACATTACTACTATGGATGATGATAGAGGTAGAAAAACGGTAATGGAATTAATAGCAAATGCATCTAAAGAACGTATCTATCCTGTTGGAAGATTAGATAGAAATACGACAGGATTATTATTGTTTACTAATGATGGCGATTTAGCAAAAAAATTAACTCATCCAAAACATAACGTTCGTAAATTATATCATGCATCTTTAGATAGAAAATTAGATTTAAAAGATTTACAGAAATTAAGAGGAGAAGTAATTATTGAAGGAAGAAAAGTTTTTATTGATGCTGTTTCTTACATAGATAATGAACCAAAAACTGAAATTGGCATCGAAATTCATTCAGGTAGAAATAGAATTGTTCGTAAGATTTTTGAGCATGTAGGTTATAAGGTAATTAAATTAGACAGGGTAATTTTTGCTGAACTAACTAAGAAAAATTTACCTAGAGGTAGATGGAGAACTTTAACAGATTTAGAAATTAATAATTTAAAAGCGATGAAATAAGCTTTTATCAAAAAAAAATAGAGTCTAATATTAGACTCTATTTTTTTGTAACTTTTCTTGTAAACTATTTAATAATTTAAATTGATTTTTGGCTCTATCTAAATTATGCTCTAAATATTCTGTTTTATAGTACACATCATTATTTAGGTAATCTGTTAAAAATCGAAGACCTATTATAAAAATCATAGTTTTTGCAGCAAGAGGTAACTTTTCTAATTCAATAGGGGTTAATGAATCTTTTGTTTTTTCTATAAACCCTTTCTTGTAGGCTTTATAATATGCTAAGTTAAATTCGACTTTAGATAAATCTTTTTCGTCTTCTGCAGCAGTATTACAAATGGTTCTAATGGCGTCTCCAAAATCGTAATGTATAATACCTGGCATTACAGTGTCTGTATCTATCATACAAATTCCTTTATTTTCTTTATTAAAAAGTGAGTTAGAGATTTTTGTATCATTATGAGTTACTCTAACTGGTATTTTTCCAGATTCTTTTAAACTCTGAAGAATATGCATTTCTTCTTTTAATTGAGAAATCATATTTACATACTTATTGGCTTTTTTTAGTCTTTCTGAAGTTGCTGTTTTTAAAGATGATTCATATTGTAGATAGCGAAATGACATATCATGAAAGTTCGGAAGTACTTCAACTAATAAGTTGCTATCAAAATCTGAAGTTAATTTTAAAAAATCACCAAGTAATTTACCTGCTTCATATGCAATTTTTTCATCTTTAACAATTTCAAAAGTTTTACTATTTTCTATAAAAATCATAGCGTTCCAAAAGTTACCATTTTCATTAATGTAGTAATTGTTAGATTTTTTTGCTTTTACAAAACTTAATACTTTTTGGTTAAGTTCTTCTCCATAAATTGATGAATATTTATTTTTTAAATGCTTGCTTACAAGCACTTTGTTATTGACTAAGCCAAATACATTTTTAAAAATATTATGGTTTATTCTTTGAATTATATAATTTGTAACACCATCTGTTTTTACAAAAAAAGTATCGTTTATATGGCCTGAATGTATTTCTGAATGATTTACATAATTATGATGATGATCAAATTGTTCAAATATGTTTTGTATTTTATTTATCATTATTTAATCCCATAATTTTATTGGATAAACTCCAGCTTCTTTTAATTTTTTTATTTCTTTCTCAACGTTTTCTTTATCTTCATTATAAGTAACTCCAAACCATTTTGCTTTTGATTTTAAGACTTTTACTGTAGCTTTTTTAGAAGCTAATAAAGAGTTTACAATAAAAGGTAAATAAAATTCAGCTTTTAAATTTTCTTTATTTTTTTCTAAAAAATCTAAAAAAAGCTTTTCTCCATATCCAAAATAATTTGTGGTAAACCCCCAAATATTCATAGAAACAGTAGTTTCTTTATCAATTGAAACAATTTTACCTTTTTCGTCTTCAAACTTTAAAAATCCATCAATTGTTTCTATTCTAGTTCTTTCTATAACATTTGTTAAATAACCTTCTTTATTAACAAAGCACTCACCTCTAGATACATAGCCGTTTTCTGAAATGGTATTTTTTAAAGCATAACCAACCATACAAAACTCAAAATTATTTTCTTTTGTTTCGATTAATTGTTTAGCAATATCATTAAAAGCTTCTCTACCATAAAAATCATCTGCATTTATTATTGCAAAATTTTCGTTTACAACATTTTTTGTCATCAATACAGCATGACCTGTTCCCCATGGTTTTTCTCTTTTCGAGTTTTTGTATTTTTCAGGTACATTATTTACTTCTTGAAAAACATATTTAACTTCTGCTTTATTTTTTAGTTTATTGTCAATTGTTGCTCTAAAGTCTTTTTCAATTGATTTTCTAATTACAAATACAAATTTTTGAAAACCAGCTTGTAGGGCATCATATATAGAGAAATCGATAATAGTATCACCTTGTGAAGTAAAGGTATCCATTTGCTTTAAACCTCCATATCTACTACCCATTCCTGCAGCTAAAACAACTAAAGTTAATTTTTTCATTAGAATAATTTATATAAACTATGTAAATATATAAATCTAAAAATAGTAGATATTAAAATAAAACTTATTTAATTGATGAAAATAAAATCTTTAAGGTTTTAAAAGATTTAGTAAGTTATAAACAAAAAAAACCCAAACAATTAAGTTTGGGTTTTTATGGTGGTGCCTCCAGGAAGAAATTACTTTATTTCATTTAATCTCAAAAACACCTAAATCATTAAAAATTAATGATATAACATCATTTTTATTATAAAGACATAAAATGAAATAAAGACAAATAAACTACAAATAACTAAACTGCGCACACCTTTGAGCACACCCTTTATGCGCTGTATATTAGCCGTATGAAGAAAATAATTAAACCACAATTAGGAACTGTAAGGTACAATTTGAAGGAGTCCAAAGAGACATTAAAACAAAGTAGAAAAGAAAGTCCAATTTCATTGTGGTTTTCCTATGGGAAACGACAAAGATTAAGATATTCAATTGGAATATCAGTAGGTTATGCAGATTGGGATTTTGAAAGACAAAGGGTTAGAAGAAATCGAAGTCTTATAATTAATTCAGCAACAGTTAATAGGTACCTTGACAAGTTACAGAATGAACTCATTCGTGATCATTCGGAATTAGTATTGGAGGGAAAAGAAGTCAATAATGAAGTTTTAAGATCTATTCTCGATAGGTTGACAAATCGAAATATTGAATCAGAAGTAAAAGTAATTCAAGATGATTTTTTTGTTTTTGCAGATGAGTTCATCGAGGAGAAGAGGGGTAGTATTGAAAATGTTACTTTACTACTATATAAACAGTCCTTAAAGAAACTTAAATTGTTTTCAGATTCCACAACATCAATTGATTTCACATCTTTCACAAGACCTATTTTAAACGACTTTAAGAGGTTTTTGGAGGTTGAACAAGGGTTTAAATTAAACACCATTTCAAAACATTTCAAATCAATAAAAACAATTGTGTTGGAGGGGAAGAGGAGAGGTTTAATTGGAGATGTAGATTTCAGGTTGTTTTCAATTCCAACGGAGGAGCCAACAAAGATTTATTTAAGTGAGAATGAAATATGTAAGATGAAGGATTTAGATCTTTCAAATGACAAGACTATGGAGTTGGCAAGAGATATTTTCTTAGTGGGTTGTTATACTGGACAACGAATTAGTGACTACAATAGATTATCTGGTATTGATATTGTAGAAAAGGATGGGGTCCATTTTTTTGAAATTCTTCAAAAGAAAAGTGGTGTTAAGGTTAACTGTCCAATCACACAGGAACTAAAAGAAATTATGCACAGATATAATAACCAACCCCCTCCAAAACTATCAGACCAAAAGATAAACAAGTATCTCAAGTTGATTGGTAGAAGATTAGATATGAATGAAGATGTTTTATGTCATGATACAAAGGGAGGAGTAAAAAGAACCTATATTCGTCCAAAGTGGGAAATGTTGGAGTCACATACTGCACGTAGAAGTTTCTGTACCAATATGTACTTAAAAGGAATGTCAATTCAAGATATCATGCATTTTTCGGGTCATAAAACTGAAAAGGAATTTCTTAAGTATATTAGAATCACATCAGATGAGCGCACCCGACATATACTGAGACAGGGATTTTTTAATGTGTAAATTATAAAGTTATAAGGTGCTTTAGTTACCAGTAACGTTAGTCAACTTCTCTAAAACCTTTAAAAAATCCAATTGTAAAATCTACAATCCATTTAATGGATAAAAAACTAAACCACAAAATAGAGATGAAAATGTGCCAAAATACTTTAATGAAATTAACAAAGAGAATGATCAACATGTAGATCATTTGAAAAGTAGCAGCGTTTTTCCCTCTTACTTGAACACCTCCTAATTTGAAACTGGAGTAATTCGGTTTTAGGATGTTATAAGAACCTCTTTTATTTTTGAGGGAGGTACTAATCCCATTTTTTGAAACATTAAAGTTAAAAGGACCACTATTGTATCTTCCAATGAACTGAAAGTTTCCGTTTTGGAAACCCATTCTTGCTCCCTTAAATAATCGTTTGTGAAGACGAAGTCCGTGTTTAGTGTTTATAGTAGCGCCAACTCCATCTCCTTTAAATGTTTTCGTTGCAGAAACACCACCAGTTCTTGAAACTCGGACATTTTTTCCTCTGTATTCTATTCTTTTTGAAGGGTTGTCTTTATCTTTTGAATTAGTGCTTGACATGAGTCAAAATTAAGAAATTAAAATAAGGAGATTGAGATGTTTGAATTTTGATTTCCCCTCCCCCTATTAATCAAAGTTGCAGCAAAAGTAAATCTATTTGTGACTTAAGTTTTACTTACCATTCTGAATAGGGTCAGTATTTGGCATTAGTTTATTAAGGATGAAATAAACCGGGCAGAATTTTGTCATTGGACTTATAAGTTGAAGTCCGCCAACTGCTACCGCGATCCACACAAAGTTCAAGTTGGATGTGTATAGCGTTAAGCCTGCACTTATTAAATACAAGACTCCTACAATTGCATCATGTGCTCTTACTTTAGAAACATTTTTTTCCATATTGATTTATTTTATTGGTTTAGAGCAAGATAATAATTTTAAAGTAAAAAAACCGCTATACTACAATAGTATAACGGTTTTATCATTATAAGTTGCTCCCCCTATTATTCAAAGATGCAGCCAAGAATTTCTTAATTCACCTTCCTCGCTACATAGAAACCATACCCAAAGTAATCCTTAAACCTTTTGTATAGCTCTATTTCATCTTTGTAAGATTGAACAACTTCTTTTGTCTCTTCGTCTTTGGAAAGATCTTTCTTAAGAGTTGCGAGCTCCTTTTCTAAAGGACTATAGTAATTGCTGAGCCAACTTTCTTCAGATAGAATGAAATGATCAAGGAGTTGGTATCCGGATTTTATAACTATGGGATTGCTTTTAATGCGCAATTTCAAATGGGGAACAACCTTTGTAAATTTTGAAAACTTTACAGACAGAAGACAAAGTAGGTTTTCACCTTTGGTTTTGCCACCACACGA
>Ga0228622_1000045_pt1 | contig 121846 bp, 119 predicted proteins | sample 26DmetaG_FD_186035 | JGI IMG/M metagenome (GOLD analysis project Ga0228622, IMG submission 186035) | Seawater microbial communities from Monterey Bay, California, United States - 26D | ecosystem: Environmental > Aquatic > Marine > Coastal | place: USA: California | collected 2016-10-01
CGGCAAAGCCGAACGGTGCCAGACCAAAACCACGCCACCGATGAGCAAGATTGCCACCAGCGCACCCGCCAGCCCCAGCCCCGAAACAGCGGCCAAAACCGCAAGCAGCCACAGCGCCGTCGCGGCCAACAACCCGCCCATGGCCCATTTGACCCAAACCATCCAAGGACCCGGTTTGGGCATGCGCGAAAGCCAGCCGGGCCGCGCCGCAATCAACAGATATGGAAGCGCCAGCCCCACACCCAATGCGGTGAAAATCGCCGCGACCTCGCGGGGGCCATGCGTCATCGCATAGGTCACGGCTGTGCCCAAAAACGGCGCGGAACATGGGGTTGCAAGCAGTGCGGCAAAAGCTCCGGTCGCGAAGTCACCGCTCCAACCGCCGCGCGCTTCGGTCCGGGCCATGCCGGTCGTCCAGCCCTGCGGCAAGGTAATCTCAAACAGGCCCGCCATGTTGGCGGCAAACAATGCGATGATCGTAATCATCAAACTTAGGAACACTGGGTTTTGGAATTGCATGCCCCAACCGAACGACGCACCAGAGGTTTGCATCGCGATTACGACCGCTGCCAGCACCCAGAAAAATGTGATCACCCCGGCTGCTGATGCCAAAAACCCAGCACGGGCCCGGGCCCGTCCCTGCCCCGCAGCCCCCAGCGCCGAGGTCAGCTTGATCGACAACACAGGCAGAACGCAGGGCATGACGTTCAAAATTAGCCCGCCCAAAAGAGCGATGGCCAACATCCCCATCAGCGCGCCGGAGGCTTGCGGCCGAGGCGGCGGAGTGTTTGCAAACGCAGGCGCATTCAGTGTGGCCGCGCGCGCCCCGTCCGTAAGCGTGATCTGTAGCGCGCCCTCTCCCTCAGCCAGAACCGGTAATCGTGCCCACAGTGACCGCCCAGCATCAGCCACGATCACCTCAGGTTTGCCAAAACTGGCGTATTCGCCCTGCTCGGGGAAGATATCGGGGGTGGCCAGTGGTCGGTCGCTCCGCGCCGTTAGCACAAGCGCTGTGTCATCTAGAAAAACCGTGTCGAGCTGCCAGCCAGAGGACCCGCCATCATCGGGAATACGAGCCATCCATGAGGCAATCTGTGCGGCAGCCTCAGCATCGATGTCCCCGCCCGCTGGTAGGTCCAGCGACAGAGAAACCGTCTCGGGGATGCAAATGTCGGCGCAGACCAGCAAGGTTGCCTCTAGCGCAAGGCGCGCGGGCGCACCGGGCCGTTCAAGCTGGACCTGAAGTGGAAAAAGCACCTCGGTCTCGTAGCCAAAATTCTCAATCTCAAAGGCGGTGAACCGCGTCGGCGCAGGATAGCTGAGCGCGACATCACGGATGTTTTCCGACCCATCCCAGCTAATCTTAGGGGGCAAGCCCACCTCTCCGGGAGAGCGCCAATAGGTCTTCCAGCCCGGCTCTAGTGTCACAAACAGCCCCGCCGTCAGCGCCCCACTGCCAGTCGGCACGCCGTTTTGCGCCGAGACGAGTTGCGCCGATATCGTACGCGTGTTCACCACTTCGGACCCCGCCGCATAAAGCGGTAGGGCGAGGCAAGCCCACAGGGCAAAGAGGCACGCGCGCATCATGTGATATCGCTACCCCAAAGCCACGCCGCCCGAAAGACCTGCTGCAACCAGACACACACAGTTGTGACTGCCCGCGCAGCATGAGCGGTGGGCGGTTTTGCTTGTGTCCCCCGCCGTTGCGAGGGACACTGCCGCAAACTGACATCCCCGAATGGAGACATCCCATGTTCCGCGCGCTTATCCTGTCTGGTCTTTTGGCCCTGCCCACCACTGCCATGGCGCAGGATTTGTCACCCGATCAGGTCAAAAAACTTGCGCTAGAGGCGATCCTTGAGAACCCCGAAATCGTCATGCAGGCCGTAGACATTTTGCGCGCCCGTGATGCGCAGGCCGCTGAGGCCGCCGCCCAAGAAACCCTATCGCAGGGGCGCGCAGCATTGGAGCGTGACCCCAACGCGCCGGTGCTTGGCAACCCAGATGGCGATGTCACGGTTGTTGAATTCTTCGACTACAACTGCCCTTACTGCCAACGCGCAGGTGAGCAGGTGAATGAGGCGCTTGGGTTGGATGACGGCATCCGCGTGGTCATGCGCGAATGGCCCATTTTGGGTGAGGGTTCTGTTTGGGCGGCACGCGCCGCGCTCGCGTCGCGCAGCCAAGGCATGTACCCCGAATTTCACCAAGCTTTGATGAACGCACGTAACCGTTTGGGGGAAACCACCGTCCTGAAAATCGCAGCAGACGTCGGGTTGGACGTCGCGCAGTTGCGCACTGATATGGACGCCCCCGAAGTAACAGCCCATATCGAGACGTCGATGCAATTGGCCCAGCAACTTGGATTCAGCGGAACACCTTCGTTCGTCGTAGGAGAAACCCTCGCACCCGGCCTGATCACCAGCGCGCAACTGCTGGAAATGGTCGATGAGTTACGCGCCGCACAGTAGCATTGAGGGTCCGTGGGGGGCGCATTCACCTGGTCACAATTTGGTGTGGTTGACACAGATCAATGCCCCCACTGCTGATCGCGTCCTAATGAAATCGCAGCAGCGAGAAGGACCCTTGGCATGAGCCGCGAGTATCTAGTTTTGTGTAGTTTATGTGCGGTCACCCTGGGGTTGGCCTGCGGTCTGGGAGCGTTGCTGATCGACAGCCAACTACAAGTCATGGGGATGATGCTTGGGCTGGCTCTAGGTGGTCCGGCAGCGTGGGTATGGCAGCGCCGCCGCCGGGCCACCGCCCCCCTTAGCACCCTCCGCTAGGCGTCAAGAAACGCGCGAACCGCTGCCTCAAACTCGCGTGGTTTTTCCGCATGAAGCCAATGGCCAACGCCCGGAATTTTGGCAAACCGCGCCTGTGGAAATAGCGCTTTGATCCGCGCGCGATGCTCCGGCAGGACATAATCACTTTCGGCGCCTGACAAAAAGAACGCGGGCCCCTCGTAGCGGCCTTCAATCGCTGGAAAGCCGATGATTTTGTCCATCTCTGCTTCGAGCGCATCAAGGTTGAGCCGCCAGCGTTTGCCGGCCACATCAAGCGATTGCAGCAAAAAGGCACGCACGCCCGGCTCAGGGATGCTGGCCTCAAGCGCCTCTGCGGCTTCACTGCGTCGGGTGATTTGGCTGAGGTCTAGCGCCCGCATGGCATGGATCAGATGGACTTGGGTATGGCTGTAGCCTACGGGTGCAATGTCTGCGACGACCAACCGCCGAACCGCATCAGGGGCCGTTAACGCGCAGACCATCGCGGCCTTACCCCCCATCGAATGACCCACCACATCCGCCTGTCCCCAATTGGACGCAATCACCTCTGACAGGTCCTGCGCCAAGGCTGCATAGCTGTGATCGTCTTCACGCGGGCTATCGCCATGGTTGCGCATATCAACGGCCGCCACGGGGCCACGATCAGACAGGCGTTTCGCTATCACGCCCCAATTGCGGGCGGAGCCAAACAGCCCATGGGCGATCAACGTAGGCGACGCCGCGCCCTGTGACGGAAGGTTTGTGGTAGCTAACATACGTCAGATCTATCCCAACCGCTTCAACGCGGCCAGATACGTTTTGCCCATAAAGGGCCTAGGCCGCCGCATCCCCAAATTTACGGCACCACCAGCGCGCGATACGGACCTGAACCGCACGGATCAGGGCCAGCAGGCCCACCAAGACAATGATATTGAACCAAGGGATCAAAGTCGCGTCCGGCCCAGAAACAGGCTTGAGAGACGTCGCATTGGGATAAATGGAAATGAGCGTGCTGCGCCAGCCATAGTGGCGCACGGCGACCCACTGAGGTTCAGCCCGTGTGGAAATCACGGCCTGCGCATCCGCCTGCAAATCCGCGCTGTCGAACTTAAAGTACGGAGGCCACCCGACACCAGTATCTTCGTTGCGGTATACCCGTGTGGTCCCGTCGGCATCCGTTGTGTTGATCAACCGAAGATCCCGGTTGGCCGTTGTCGCGTTGCCGCTGTCGGCGCCCGCATAAAACCAACTATTCAGCCCGCCAACGTCTTGTCGAATAATTTCGGTCCCGGTCACAATCACAATATCACGTTGGGGCAGCGTGTAATGCAGACACGACCCCAAGATCGCGGCAAACAGCCCCCATAAAAACCACCTAATCACGGCCCTCAGTCCCCTTCCGGCATATTCAGCACAAATGCCAATACCGAAGTCGCCGCCAACGGGACGCAATAGACCCAGATCGCAAGGCGCTTCACAAGTCCCGGTATATAGTCGGCCAGATCGTTTTGCACGTAAGTATGTTCCGGCAAGGGCGGTTGCTTGGCCGTCCAAGTGGCTTTTGCAGCCTCAACCCGGCCCGCGCGAAAGTAAAAAAAGAAGCTAATAAAAACCACCGTCAAGGCCGCCAGCATCAGCATCATCACTCGAATATTCAGCAGCATAGCCACCCCCTTTGCTTATCTGCACATAGGTCGGCGCAGGCCTTGCCGCCACCCCCTCTGGTCATTGGGCGGCATTTGCCTACACTCACACCGACTAGTACGGGGGCCCCAATGTCCGATCCTCTTATCCAAACCATCGAGGCCCGGCGCGACGATCTGATCGCGCTGACCCAAGATCTGATCTGTATCCCGACGCTCAACCCGCCGGGCGATAATTACCACGCGATCTGTGCGTATCTGGACACCCGTCTGAGCGCGCATGGGTTTGTCACCGAAATGATCCGCGCCCACGGTGCGCCCGCAGATAGTGAAACACACCCACGCTGGAACATTGTGGCCCGGCGCGAAGGGGCTAAGCCCGGCGAATGTGTGCATTTCAATAGCCATCATGATGTCGTCACCGTGGGTGAGGGGTGGACCCGCGATCCGTTTGGAGGTGAGCTAGACGGCGACCGCATCTATGGTCGCGGCGCGTGTGACATGAAGGGCGGGTTGGCCGCATCAATCATTGCCGCAGAGGCGTTCATCGATACCTACCCCAACTTTTCCGGTGCTGTTGAAATCAGCGCCACGGCGGATGAGGAAACCGGCGGCTATGGCGGCGTCGCGTATCTAGCGGAGAAAGGGTACTTTGCCCCCGAACGCGTGCAACACGTCATTATCCCCGAGCCTTTGAACAAGGATCGCATTTGCCTAGGTCACCGCGGCGTTTGGTGGGCCGAGATTGAGACAAAGGGCAGGATAGCCCACGGTTCCATGCCGTTTTTGGGCGACTGCGCGGTGCGCCACATGGGCGCCGTGCTTGAGGAAATGGAACGCACGTTGTTTCCGCTTTTGGCCTCAAAACAGACGGATATGCCAGTAGTACCAGAGGGCGCGCGCAATTCGACCATGAACATCAACGCGATACATGGCGGCGCGGATGAGCTGCCTGCGGACTACACCGGGTTCCCCTCTGCTTGTGTGCCGGATTCGTGTCGGATCACGATCGACCGCAGGTTCCTGATTGAGGAAAACATTGAAGAGGTCAAAGCCGAGATCGTCGCCGTGCTAGAGACGGTCAAATCCCAGCGCCCCGAGTTCCGCTATGACCTGCGCGAGTTGTGGTCGGTCACCCCCACCATGACCGATGAGAACGCGCCGGTGGTGCGCACAGTCCAAGATGCCATCGCGCAGGTGTTGGACACGCAGGCGCAATTTGTTGTCTCACCCGGGACCTACGATCAAAAGCATATCGACCGAATTGGACGGCTCAAGAATTGCATTGCCTACGGGCCGGGCATCCTTGATCTGGCGCATCAGCCGGATGAATGGGTGGGTGTGCAGGACATGCTCGACAGCGCCAAAGTCATGACGCTGTCGCTGCGCACTCTCTTGCTGGACCCCGAGCGGGCCTAACCCGCAGCTAGCCCCGGCGCGCGGTGAAAAATTCCTGCAACAGCGCCTCTGATGCGGCGGCATTGATGCCATCGTACACTTCGGGCACGTGATGCGTTTGCGGGTGGGTAAACACCCGTGCGCCCTGCGCCACGCCGCCAGATTTCGGATCAGACGCAGCGTAATACACCCGCGCAATCCGCGCGTGGCTGATTGCCATGGCGCACATCGCACAGGGTTCCAACGTAACGTAAAGATCGCAATCCATTAGTCGTTCTTGGTTAAGCGCCGCACAAGCCGCTCGGATAGCCAATACCTCGGCGTGGGCGGTGGGGTCGTTGCGTTCACGCGTGCGGTTGCCCTCTATGGCCAAGACCTTGCCATCCTTGGACAAAATGACAGCACCCACGGGGACTTCGCCGCGTGCACCTGCGGCCTTTGCGGCCTCTAGCGCGGCCTCCATATGGGATCGAAACGTCATAATGCAGACTTGCCGAAACGCCGGCCCCCACGCAAGACGCTTTCCAAGCGCCCACGAGCGCGATAAGGGGAGCGCATGTCCAACACACCCCCCACCAAAAGCGCGCCTCCCGGTGACCGCATTGCCAAAGTGATTGCCCGCGCAGGCATCGCCTCGCGCCGTGACGCCGAAGTTATTATTGCCGAAGGCCGCGTAACGGTTAACGGACAAGTCATTGAAAGCGCCGCGCTAAACGTGACGGATGAGGATCGCATCGCAGTGGATGGCGTCCCCCTTGCGCCGCCAGAACGTGCACGCCTGTGGATGTACCACAAGCCAACAGGCCTTGTGACCACGACCCGCGACGAACAGGGGCGTGAGACTGTGTTTGACGCGCTGCCCGACGATTTGCCACGGGTGATGACCGTTGGGCGACTGGACCTCAATTCTGAGGGCCTGTTGCTTTTGACCAATGACGGTGAGCTGAAGCGCCGCCTTGAGCTGCCCTCAACCGGCTGGCTGCGTCGCTACCGCGTGCGTGTGCGCGGCACGCCGACTGAGGCACAACTGGAGGCGATGCGCGCCGGGCTCACCGTTGAGGGTGAACGCTTTGCCCCCATGCAGGTCGCGTTCGACCGCCAGCAGGGCGGCAACGCTTGGCTTACACTGGGCCTACGCGAAGGTAAGAACCGTGAAATTCGGCGCGCTATGGAAAGCCAAGGGCTTCTGGTGAACCGTCTGATCCGATTGAGTTATGGGCCGTTTCAGCTGGGCACACTGGCGACCGGCGAGATTGAAGAGGTCCGCACACGTGTGCTGCGTGACCAACTAGGAGAGCCCGAGATGGCCGACGACATCGAACCCCGCGCCCCCGGAAAACCCGGCCCCGGCGGTCGCAAACCCGGCGGGAAACCTGCTGGTAAATTTGGCGGCAAGCCCGCTGGAAAGTTTAGCGGAAAGCCCGCTGGGCGCCCTAGCGGAAAACCCGGCGAAGACCGTGGTGATCGCCCAGCGCGCAAACCTTACGGAAAACCCAGCGAAGACCGTGGTGAGCGGCCCGCGCGTAAGCCATACGGAAAACCCGGCGAAGACCGTGGTGATCGCCCAGCGCGCAAACCTTACGGAAAACCCGGTGAAGATCGTGGTGACCGCCCGGCGCGCAAACCATACGGCGAGGATCGCGGTGATCGGAAGCCCTTTGGCAAAGACCGTCCTGACAACGATCGATCTGCTCGGCGCGAAGCCGAACAAGCAGAAAGAGCAGAGAAAAAGAAGCAGTTCCTCGCGAACCCCGGCATGTCGTTGCGCAAGGACGCCAAAGGCGCGCCAAAACGCGGTAGCGCCCGCAAAGGTGGGGCCAAATCACCCGGCGCAGGGTTCTATGGCTCGCGTGATCTTAGCTCGAAAAAACCGAAAAAACCCTGAGGCTTAGGCCTCAGGTTCTTCTTCTATCGCGTAAGCCGTGAACAGTTTTGTTTGCGTGAAGAAGAACGCAAAGATCGCGATGGGCACGCCAAACGTGTCCACCGTCACATAGACTTCGGTCGACAGGCTGCGCCACGCGATCTCGTTGAAAACGGCGAGGCCCGCAAACAGCATCGCAAAGCGTTTCGTCAAGATGAGCCACCCTTCACGTTGCAGCGGAATCAGGTCTTCCATCAGATATTCAAGATAGCTGCGCCCACGCGCCAGTCCGAAAAACAAAATTGCGGAAAAGATAGAGAACATGATCGTCGGCCGGATTTTGATGAAACGCTCGTCGTTGAACCAAAACGAAATACCACCCGAAAAGATTACCAAAACAGCTGTTAGCACCTGCATTTTTGACAGCTTGCCCGACAGCGCCCACAAGATCGCCGTAGCCGCCAGAATGACGGGAATGAACGCCACCGTCACCGCGATGAAGCCCCCGTATTCCGTCCCATTGATGAGAAACGTCTCATCCTTGAAATACATGTAGGCCCCAAAAAACGCGAGAACCGGCCCCGTTTCCAATAGGAATTTCAGCGTGCCGTTCACAGGGCGCCCCTCAGATTGGGGAACAGGTTTGGACGCGGGTTCAGGCTGGCTCATAACGGCTTCTCCATAGCTGTAGCCAGACGTAGGCCCCGTGGCGCGGAATATCCACCCCTAGCTGCCGACCTCAATGAACACGGCCCCCAGTGCAATCAAACACATAAGCGCAATCCGGCGCGGGCCGACGGTGTCCTTCAGGATAAGCCAGCCGATCAGAGCCGCAAAAACGATTGAGGTTTCGCGCAAGGCCGCAGCCTCCCCGACTTTGCCCAATCGCGTCGCCAAAAGCACCGAACCAAAGGAGCCGTAGGCCACGAGCGCGCCAATCACACCGCGTGTGAACAGTGGCCGCCACTCGGGCGTGGCCACGCGCCCCCGTGCGTGCAGCCACAGCCAAAGCGCCGGAAAATCGAGCGAGCAGAGAAAGAAGAACCACACCACAAACGTGAACGGGTTGGGCGTTGTGCGGATCGCGAAGGCATCGAAGGTTGTGTAGGCCGCAACCATCATCCCTGTGAACAATGCCATGCCAAGCGCCGGCAAAAGTGAGGCTCGGTCCTCAACCAAATAGAGGATGTTATAAAGCGCGAGGCCAAAGATACCGGCCAATAAGCACCCCAGCCCAAACCATTGCAGGGGTGCGAACGTTTCACCAAAAATCAGCCATGCACCAAAGACCGCAAAAAGCGGGGCCGTGCCCCGAACAACGGGGTAAACAACGGTAAAAGCACCTCGTTGATAGGCCGCAGCCATCCCAGATTTATACAAAAAGTGGATGACCAAAGCGCCGGCAAACAACCACCATTCATGGCCCTGCGGCCACGGCACGACGAACACTGCAAACGGCACCGAGATAGCGACAAGGCAAGCGTCAATCGCAGCACGTGTCGTCCACGGATCAAAGCGCCCTTTCTGCATCGCGCCAAAGACCGCGTGCAAAAGCGCCGCAAACAGCACAAGTAATAGGGCGGCCTGTTCCCCCGCTGGTGTTCCCTCAATCGTGAGGATCCACGCGCTCATGTGGCGTCAGGCATCTAAGCCTGTCAGCGCTCTTGCGAAGTCTTCTGGATCAAAGGCTTGCAGGTCGTCGATCTGCTCTCCCACGCCGATGGCATGGATCGGCAGACCGAATTTATCCGCCAAGGCAACCAAAACCCCGCCCCGTGCGGTACCATCCAGCTTTGTCATCACAAGGCCGGACACATCTGCCAGTTTTTGGAATGTCTCCACCTGAGAGATCGCGTTTTGCCCAGTCGTCGCATCCAAAACCAGCAAGGTATTATGCGGTGCAGAGGGGTCTTTTTTGCGGATCACACGGACAATCTTGGCCAACTCTTCCATCAAATCGGCTCGATTTTGCAAACGACCTGCGGTGTCGATCATCAACAAATCTGCACCATCCGCCTCGGCCTTGGTCATCGCATCAAATGCCAATGAGGCCGGGTCAGATCCCTCGGGTGCCGTCAAAACAGGAACGCCTGCCCGATCCCCCCAGACTTGCAATTGCTCCACTGCCGCAGCCCGAAACGTATCACCGGCCGCAATAACAACCGACTTGCCCGCGGCGCGAAACTGGCTTGCCAGCTTGCCGATAGTCGTCGTCTTTCCAGAGCCATTTACGCCAACAACCAACACCACTTGGGGCTTTTTGGGGTACAATGGCATCGGTTTAGCGACAGGCTCCATAATTGCCGCCACCTCAGAGGCCATAAGCCCCTTAATCTCTTGCGTAGAAAGCCGTTTTCCCATCCGGCCCTCGGCCATATTGGCCGTCACCCGCAATGCGGTATCAACCCCCATATCCGCCGTGATTAGCAGCTCTTCCAGCTGCTCCAACATCTCATCATCCAGCGCGCGTCGCACCACCGTCTTAGCTTCACCGCGGCCCAAAATCCGTCCAAAAAGGCCGGGCTTAGGGGCTGCCTCAGCTGCGGCTTTCGCTTGCTCAACGCGGCGCTTCTCAGCCTCAAGCGCTGCGATGCGGGCGGCCTCCACTCGGTCAGCTTCAATGCGGGCCGCCTCCGCCGCTTGTCGCTCTGCATCAGCGTCCTGTGCCGATACCAAAGCAGCCGCTGCTTCCTGAGCCTCAATTTCTACACGCGCAAGTTCTTCGTCACGCCGAGCGCGCTCCGCCGCCTCAATCGTCAGGCGTTCTGCTTCGGCCTCAGCGCGCAAATCAGTATCCGCGACCGCCTCGACCGCGCCACCGTCTTCAACGATCGCATCCAAACCCTCCTCCAACTTAGAGGAGCTCTTGAACATCCGTTCCTTGAGTTTCTTGAAAAATGCCATCGCCCAGACCGTTCCTGCCGTCGCCTACGGCGCTCACATCTAATACGAGCCAGCACGGTTTGAAAGCCACTGCGTCACCTGACCTCCTTTGTTCCCAAAATACTCCGGGGGAGGCTCCGGTACGGAGGCGGGGGCAGCGCCACCTAACTCATGTAAACGCCCAAAGGGCGACGCTTAGATTTCCTCGGCAAAGTGTTTCATCGTCAGCCGGATAGGGTTCGGCGCCGCCTGCCCCAACCCACAGATGGACGCGTCAACCATCGCTTGGCTGAGATCTTCCAAAAGCTCTTGATCCCACGTTTCTGCCTGCATCAGCTTCACTGCCTTCTCGCAGCCAACACGGCAAGGTGTGCATTGCCCGCAGCTCTCGGCCTCAAAGAACCGCAGCATGTTCAATGCCGCATCCCGGACGCGGTCTTGATCAGATAGGACAACCACGGCAGCAGACCCGATGAACGTGCCATGCGGCTGCAACGTATCAAAGTCCAGCGGCACATCATTCAATGTCGCGGGCAGAACCCCCGACGATGGCCCGCCCGGTTGATAGGCCTTGAACACATGCCCCTCAGCCATGCCACCCGCCGCATCGATGATATCGACAATCGTTGAACCAGCAGGCAGCAGATACATGCCCGGTGCCGCGACGCGCCCCGAAACGGAATAGCTGCGCAGGCCAGTACGGCCGTTATGCGTGACCGATGACAGAATTTCAGGGCCTTCGCGGACAATCCGCGCCACCCATTTCAACGTTTCGACATTATGCACCAGTGTCGGACGACCAAACACGCCAACCTGAGCAACAAACGGCGGGCGATGACGCGGTAGGCCACGCTTGCCCTCGATCGATTCGATCATCGCGCTTTCTTCACCGCAGATGTAGGCACCCGCACCACGACGCAGATCGATGTATCCTGGCTCAACGATACCCGCCGCCTCTAGGGCCGCGATTTCGGTCGCCAAAATTTCAAGAACTGCCGGATATTCATCCCGCATATAGATAAAGCAGGTCTCAGCCTCGACAGCCCACGCAGCGATCAGCATCCCCTCAAGGAACAGATGCGGCTTACGCTCTAGATAATAGCGGTCCTTGAATGTGCCCGGCTCGCCCTCATCCCCGTTCACGGCCAAATAGCGTGGCCCAGGATTGGCCCGAACAAAGCCCCATTTCTTGCCCGATGGGAACCCAGCCCCGCCAAGTCCGCGCAGCCCTGAGGCAAGGACTTGATCCTGTACTTGCTCCCAATCGCCGTTCTCGCGCAAACGCGCCAGCTCGGCGTAGCCACCGCCTTTGCGATACGCCTCAAACCCTTCGTAGTCGGGCATCTTGTGGTGGGTATCCCCGGCCGCAATTGCCGCATGGACCAAATCGGGTGTGGCGTTATCGATATGGTTATGACCCAGCTCTAATGTTGGCGCCGTGTCGCAGCGCCCCATGCAAGGCGCGCGCAAAACGCGTACTTGGGATGGGTCAACGCCCTCTTCAAGCGCAGAAATCAACGCCTCGGATCCAGCCAGTTCGCACGATAGCGAATCGCAGACGCGGATCGTGAGTGCGGGCGGCACTGGATCATCTTCGCGCAGTGGATCGAAGTGCGCGTAAAACGTTGCGACTTCCCAGACCTCGGCCATCGACAGTTTCATCTCTTCGGCCAAGGCGCGTAGGTGCGCTGCCGATTGGTGGCCATAGGCATCTTGGATCAGGTGCAAAAACTCGATCAGCAGGTCCCGACGCCGGGGACGATCGCCTAAAAGCGCGCGCACTTTAGCCAGTGCGCTGTCCTCATACTGCCGACCCTTGGGCGTTTTGCGCCCTTTGCCTCGACCTGATTTCCACACACCTTTGTTGTCGTCCAATGCCATGAAAGCCTCCCGCGCGCATCGGGTGTGTGATAGCACGCTCGTAGCCACCCAAAATGTCAAAACCGACACCAAATGGGCGAATTCCCCCAAGCCGATAGCTGCGTGACTATCATAGGAAACGTATTCTCTTGGCACGGGCGAGCACACAGATTTGACAGGCATGGTTTTCAGCCGCCCCCGCCCCACTTATGATTGAGCCTGCAACCCGGAGTGACCATGCGCCTTGCCATAACCCTTTGCCTCACGCTCACCACACCTGCACTCGGCCAAGAGACGTTTTCAGGCCCGGAGTTTGACGCCCGTGTGTCCGGTAAAACCCTCTATTTTGAACGCGCAGGTCGCGCCTTTGGGGCCGAGCAATACTTTCCCGACAAACGCGTCATTTGGGCGTTTGAGGACGGCCAATGCCAACGCGGCATATGGTTTGAAAACGCCGACAGCGACATCTGTTTTATCTATGATGAAAGCCCCGAGCCGATCTGTTGGGACTTTTTCAAGCAGCCCGGCGGCGGTGTGTCGGCCCGCGCAAAGGGCGCGGACCCGCTGAATGATTTGTTTGCCGTCCATGAGGACGACGCGCCACTGGAATGCGAAGCACCCGACTTGGGTGTTTAATTCGGATCGCGCCACCACACATCAGGCTGGAAATCTATCCAGTCACCATAGATCGAAATCCGGTCAGAGGGAAATTTCAGCTCCGCATCATGGGCGATCCAAGACACCGGATTGTGCCACAACGGGACTACATAACGCCCCGCCGTCAACACCCGGTCCAGTGCCTTCACCGCGGCCACATAGTCCTCTTGCGAGTGCGCATCCAACATAGCCTCGATCATCGCGGAAATCGCGGGCGTGTCAGTGCCCATCAGGTTACGCGATCCTGGCGCCTCAACCCCCTCAGGGCCCCAATAGCGCCATTGCTCATTGCCCGGCGACAACGACAACCCCCAGCGATAATAGGTCATGTCGAAATCGTAGCTGTTCACACGCTCCGTATATTGGGCGCTGTCGATTGAGGAAATCTCAGGATCAAGGCCAAGCCGCTCCAACGCTTCGACATATATATCGACCACCGAACCGATCTCACTTGAGCCGTTTTGCAGGAGAATTTCGAACTGAAGTGGCCCGTCCGGCCCCATTAGGCGCCCATTTTCAACGGTATAGCCTGCGTCCGCAAGCAAGGCGGTGGCCCGCCGGATCGCCCCACGGTTGGCCACACGCTCACTGCCCTTGGGCAAGGAATAACCGTCAATCGCACCGGGTGGAAGGCTGTCTGCAAAGGGTGCCAACAGGTCGCGCACGCGGCCCTGCGCCGGGGCGCCGGGCGTCATGCCCAGCGGTGAGTTCGCAAAATAACTCTCGATCCGAGGCAGCGCGCCGCCGTTGAGGACAGCGTTGGTGTAAGTGAAATTAAACGCCTCAATCATCGCCTCGCGCACGCGCCAGTCCGAAAAGAACCCGGTGCGAGTGTTCATCACCAAGCCCGTCATCCCCGTGGGGCGTTGATGCGGCACCTCGGATTTGACAATAGCGCCGCTTTGCACAGCCGGAAAATCATATTGTTCCGCCCATTTCGCAGCAGAGGTTTCGCGCATCGTGCTCAGTTCACCGGATTTGAACGCCTCAAACATGGCGGACGCATCGGTGAAAAACTCCATCCGAAGGGTATCAAGGTTGTGGACACCTTTGCGCAGTGGCAGATCCCGCGCCCAGTAGTCAGGGTTACGGGTCAGCTCCACAAAACGGTTCGGCTCAAAATCTGTGATGACATAGGCCGCACTCGTAATCGGGATCACATCCAACCCGCTTTCGGCGAAATCGCGGCCCTCCCACTGGGCTTTTTTCAATACGGGGCGCATTCCCATGATCATCGCCAACTCACGGTTGGGCGCCTTGAAACTGATGCGCAGCCCCCGCGCGCCCACGGGCACAATACGAGCCACCTGCGCCCATGACCCGCGGTAGCGTGCGTGCCCTTGGGTGCCGAGCGTCTCGTAGGACCAAATCACATCCTCAACAGTGACCGGACTACCGTCGGAAAACCGCGCCTCAGGGCGAAGGTGAAACTCAACCCAATGGCCCGCTGGATCGACTGCAACCGTCTCGGCCAGAAGGCCGTATAATGTGAACGGCTCATCATAGGATCGCCCCATCAGGCTTTCGTGTGCAAGGAACCGCAACTGCCACGGCACGCGGCCCTTTTGAATGTGCGGGTTCAGGCTGTCGAAACCGCCAACCTGACCATCAATGAACGTCCCACCCTTGAGGGCGTCGGGATTGGCATAAGGCAAATGCGCAAAGTCCGCAGGCAACGCCGGAGCACCGTAAAGAGCGATTCCATGGTGCGGTTCAGCGCTTTCGGAGGGAGAATCGGTGGCAAGAATCGGTTGGCAAAAAAACGCCAATCCAAGCACAGCACCCGCGACTGCTCGATGAAAAGAATTAAAGGCCATATCGAAACAGTTCCTGTTTTCCTTGATTTATTGGCCTCAAGATACGGTGATCCCTCAAGATAGTCCAAAACTTTAACTTGGACTCTCAACACCGCATCCAGTATATTGATCTCACTGCTCGATAGGTTTCTTGCCTGTATGAAACCTGCCTCAATAACTTAACGCCAGCTTCGTGCTGGCGTTTTTTTTGGCTCAAAATTGAGGCCGTCAAACACAGCCGCCGAGCATCACAGCCGATCACAATTGATGCCGCAGTGCGGCAGGTTTAGCAGAACTTCCTTTCATTCTGCGGTGCAGCAGCTATCGTTGACGCAACGTGAGACAAAGGAAAAGATCCATGACACTTCAAGGCAAGACCGCCGTCATCACCGGGTCCAATTCCGGCATCGGTTTGGGTATCGCAATCGAAATGGCCAAGGCCGGGACGAACGTGGTGATCAACTCATTCACCGACCGCGAAGAGGATCATGCCTTAGCCGCCCAGATCGCGGCGGATCACGGCGTCAGCGCCCGCTACATTCAGGCCGATATGTCCACGGGCAATCAGTGCCGCGCCTTGGTCGAGCAGGCCGGAGCATGTGATATCCTCATCAACAATGCAGGCATCCAACACGTCGCCGCGATTGATGAGTTCCCCCAAGACAAATGGGACGCAATTGTCGCGATCAACATGTCCTCGGCCTATCACACCACCGCAGCCGCGTTGCCGATGATGCGCGCGGCTGGCTGGGGCCGGATCATCAACATCGCCTCGGCCCACGGGTTGACTGCTTCGCCGTACAAATCGGCCTATGTTGCAGCGAAACACGGCGTTGTGGGCATGACCAAGGTCGTCGCCCTCGAAACCGCGCGCGAGCCGATTACCGCCAACGCGATCTGCCCCGGCTATGTTTTAACCCCATTGGTCGAGGCCCAAATCCCCGACACCATGAAGGAATACAGCATGAGCCGTGAAGAGGTCGTTGAAAACGTCCTATTGACGCGGCAGCCATCGAAAGAATTCGCAACGGTTGAACAAATGGGCGGTACGGCTGTGTTCCTTTGCTCGGACGCGGCGGCACAAATCACGGGCACGACAATCTCAGTGGACGGCGGTTGGACCGCCCTGTGATCCCCCAATTTCTTTAACGCAAAAGGATTTACCCCATGGCCCAAGCCAAACGCATCAACCTGGCCCTTCAGGGCGGCGGGGCACATGGCGCGTTCACTTGGGGCGCTCTGGACCGGTTGCTAGAAGATGAACGGATCGAGATCGCAGCAATTTCGGGCACATCTGCAGGCGCACTGAACGGCGCGGCTATAAAATGCGGGTTGGTCACGGGCGACCGGGACAAAGCCAAGGCTGGGCTTGAGGCGCTTTGGACCAAAGTAGGCGCGATCACGGATGAGGCGTTTGGGCCATGGCTTAACGCGTTTTCGCCAATGGCGATCAGCCGGGCGATTGAATACTCGCTGCCATTCGCGCTGTCGGACACCACGTCACGAAACATATCACCCTATTTATACCGCGGTACGACGTCCAATCCGCTGCGCCGCATTGTCGAGGGCTTTGACTTTGACAATATCTGTTCCGAGGCAGGGCCGCAGTTCCATATATGTGCGACCAACGTTCGATCAGGGAAGATCCGCGTGTTCACCCGCGATGATATCACAACCGATGCGATCCTTGCCTCTGCTTGTTTGCCCACGCTGTTTGAGGCCGTCGAAATCGATGGCGAGGCCTATTGGGACGGCGGATACACTGGCAATCCGGCCCTGTTCCCGCTGTTTCACAAGGATCTCCCACGGGATATTCTGGTTGTGAATATCAACCCACTGCACCGAGCTGAAGTGCCGCGTTCCGCGCGTGACATCCAAAATCGCATAAATGAGATCAGCTTTAATACATCCCTTTTGCGAGAATTGCGTGCGATTGCCTTTGTGCAGCGCCTTTTGCATGCGGGCACTATGTCAGGCGATGCAATGAAGGATGTGTTGGTGCATATGGTCGCCGACGACGCGCTGATGCAGCAACTATCTGTGGCAACGAAGCTGGTCCCGAACCCGGCGGTCTTGGCGCAACTGCGGACTGCGGGATACCGCGCAACGGATACCTTTTTAGACCAGCATTTTGATCAGATAGGCGATGAAAGCTCAGTCGATCTGGCGGCGATGTTTGACAGTTAAATGATTGCCTGGGTGCCTTTGGCCCCGCGCCACGTGAGGGCGCTGCCCTCACACTCCCGGGATATTTTGGAACCAAAGAAAGAGTTATGGTAGCGACGTGACCCATAGGATCGTGGCGTCTTCGTCTGATACGGAGACAACATTGTGGCCCATCGAGGCGTCGTAATAAGCGCTGTCACCCCGGCGCATTTCGATCGCTTCGTAAAATTCGGTGTAGAGCCGGATGGCGCCTGTCAGCACCAGTAGGAATTCTTCTCCGTCGTGACGGACCCAATCGTCAAAATCGGAAAAAGAACGGGCGCGAATTCGGGCGCGATAGGGTAGCATCCGTTTCGTAGTGAGAGCGCCCGCGAGCAATTCGTGTTCGTAGGTTGTGGTCACATGAGCCTCACCCTCGCCCATGCGGGTGACTGTGCGACGGCCTGTGACCTGCCCCTCTTTGGGAGGGGTGAACAGCTGCGGCACCGAAATCTCCAGCCCGGTGGCGAGTTTCTTGAGCGCCTCCCAAGTGGGTGACATCTGGCCGTTCTCGATCTTGGAGAGGGTGGAGCGCGCCAGACCGGCCTGATTGGCGGCCTGTTCCAGCGTCCAGCCGCGCGATTTGCGCAAGGAGCGCACCCGCTCGGCGAGGTTGAGCGGCTCGGGGCTGCGGTCGCTTCCGCTTTCGCGGGCCAAGCGGATCAGGCTGGGTTCGGTCTTGGACATGTTGCCGTTGTATCCTCAGCCCAAAGCTGCTGCAAGCGCTTGCCGCATGGAACCCTGACACTTAAACATTGCATATGCCTGCTCTTTTTCACGATACATTTCCCGCTCCACCCGCTGAGTTCAATATGGCGGCCTATGTGTTGGAAACCGGAAAACCCGGTGCCTACGCCTTGCAGGTTGTTGGAGATGGGTCCGCGCCTTGGACCTATGCGGACCTCAGGCAAGCCGTGGCAGGTATGGCGCGTGGTTTACGGGACGCGGGCCTGAAGCGCGGCGACAGGCTGATGCTGCGCCAAGGAAATTCTGTGATCTGTCCGCTGACGTATTTGGCCTGCATTTGGGCGGGTATCATTCCCGTACCCACGGCCGCCGCACTGACGGATTCCGAGGTTGCGAGCCTCATTTCGCAGGTGACACCGACCGCAATTGCAACCTCATGCGGCGTTGTTGTGCCCGAGACCGATCTGCCGTTGCTGGATGAAGAGAGCTTGCGCCAAATGCAAAGCCTGCCCCCGCTTGCCCCAGAGATGGGCGACCCAAACCGGCTTGCCTACATTGTATTCACCTCTGGCAGTGGTGGGATATCGCGGCCGGTGTGTCATGCTCATCGGGCTGTTTGGGCGCGGCAGATGATGTGGGACGGCTGGTATGGTTTGCGAGCAGATGACCGTTTAATGCACGCGGGGGCCTTCAACTGGACCTATACGATGGGGACTGGGCTGATGGACCCTTGGACCATCGGAGCTACTGCGCTGATCCCCGCTGAGGGCACCAAGGCTCAGGACCTTCCGGCCATGATTGCCGCCCACAATGTAACGATCTTTGCCGCCGCCCCAGGGGTTTATCGCCAAATGCTACGCGGCCCGATCCCGCCCTTGCGCAAGCTACGCCATGGGCTAAGCGCGGGGGAGGCTTTGCCGAACGTCACACGCGCGGCATGGATAAAAGCAACCGGAACCGCGGTGCACGAAGCGTTGGGGATGTCAGAATGCTCAACCTATATCTCGGGCAGCCCCAGCCGGCCCGCCTCCGTCGGGACCGCTGGCTACCCACAATCGGGGCGTCACATCAGCGTGCGCACAGGTGGCTTAGCCGTAGACTATGATACGCCCGGAGAATTGTGCCTACACACGTCTGAGCCGGGGCTGATGCTGGGTTATTGGAAAACGGGAACAGGGCCTGCACCCGTTGGCACGGCTTGGTTTGGCACCGGCGATTACGTCACCATGGCCCGTGACGGCGCAATCACATATCTGGGCCGCCGCGATGATATGATGAACGCCGGGGGCTTTCGGGTCTCTCCTTTGGAAGTAGAAAACAAGCTCTCGCTCACGCCCGGCGTATCGGAGGTAGCCGCCTGTGAGGTGCGCCTGCACGAAGACACGACTGTGATCGCACTGTTTCACGTCGGCGGCCAAGAGGACGACATTCGTGACATGGCCCGGACCCATCTGGCCCGTTTCAAACAGCCGCGCCTCTATTTCGCATGTGACACACTGTTGCGAAACGCCAACGGCAAGCTGAACCGCCGCGCCCTACGCACCGAGGCAGAGGCGGCGGTGCTTGCCTCAGGGGTTGCAAAATACAGCCGAGTGAACGACGAGAGGGGATGATCACCCTTGATATTCTTTCCGACCCGATTTGCCCTTGGTGCCTTATTGGCAAAACCCATCTGTTCCGCGCCCTAGAGGCGGCGGGCGACCACCCCTTTGTGCTGGCTTGGCATCCGTTCCAGTTGAACCCGGACATGCCGCCCGAAGGCATGGATCGTCGCGCCTATCTGGAGGGTAAGTTTGGTGGCAAAGAGGCGGCCGTGCGCGCATACGCCCCCATTGCTGAAACGGCTGAAGCCATGGGCCTGAACCTCAACCTTGAGGGCATCACCCGCACGCCAAACACGCTGGACGCACATCGGATGATCCATTGGGCTGGGCTTGAACACAAGCAAACCCCCATGGCGCAAGCCCTGTTTGAGGCCTATTTTATCAAAGGCGAAGATATCGGCGACCGTGATGCGCTCGTTGAAATTGGCACCCGCGCGGGCCTAGAGGCCGACATGACCCGCCGCTTGCTGAGCAGTGATGCCGATGCTAACGATATCCGCGCCCGGGACGCTCATGCACGCGAACGTGGCGTGAGCGCGGTGCCCACATTTATTATTGCCAACCAGCACGTCGTGCCCGGCGCGCAACCGCCCGAGCTATGGGGCCAAGTGATCAACGACCTTAACGCGCAGATCAAAGCGGCAGATGTCCCCGAATGAACCCAACACTGCGGTGGCTGGCGGCCAACTGACGCCCAAGCCCCCACTATCGCGAGCCGAATTTATCGCCCTCATGGCGATGATGACAGCAATCGTCGCGTTTTCGATCGATTCGATGCTGCCGTCTCTGCCCGATATTGCACGCGACTTGACCCCTGATGAGCCGAACCGTGCACAGTTGATCATCACGACCTTTGTTCTTGGCCTTGGCCTCGGGACGCTCTTTGCGGGGCCTATTTCGGACGCAGTCGGGCGCAAGCCAGTTGTTTTGGCAGGCGCGCTGTTGTTTTGCATCGGTTCGGTTTTGGCTTACATGGCTCCTACCTTAGAAACCGTCATAGCGGGCCGTGTCCTGCAGGGCCTAGGCGCCGCTGGACCCCGCGTGGTGACACTGGCCATTGTGCGCGACCAATATGCCGGGCGCGGGATGGCCAAAATCATGTCCTTTGTGATGTTGGTCTTTGCATTGGTGCCCGCAATCGCGCCTGCCATCGGCGCGGGAATTATCTGGGTCACAGGATGGCGCGGAATTTTTGCAGCCTTTGTCGTGTTTGCTGTGCTCTTGTCGCTGTGGATGGGGCTGCGACAGCCCGAAACCCACCCACCCGAGGCCCGACGCCCCCTACGCCCCGCTGTTTTGGTATCCAGCCTTCGTGAAGTTCTTGCCAACCGCAACGTGAGCCTTGCGATTGCGGTACAGGCGTTGTGCTATAGCATGCTGTTTGGCGTCCTTGCCTCAACCCAGCAAATTTTCGACTTCACCTTTGACCGCGCTGCCAGCTTTCCGCTGTGGTTTGGGCTGGTCGCTCTGATCGCGAGCACGGCCTCATTGCTCAATGCAACGCTGGTCGAAAAGCTGGGTATGCATTTCTTGATCCGCTGGACGCTTGTCGCACAAATCCTTTTGTCAGGTCTATGCGCGCTGATCTGGCTGGGGGGTCTTCTGGATGGGGTCTATTTGTTCGCAGTGTTCATCGTCTGGAAAACATCCGTTTTCTTTCAGGTAGGCCTGACCATAGGCAACGTAAACGCCATCGCCATGAGCCCTATGGGCCATATTGCGGGCGTTGCGTCATCGGTTATTGGCTCAGTCGCGACCATCGCTGGGGCGGTCATTGCCATGCCACTGGGGTTGGCATTTGACGGAACAGCCGTCCCTTTGATGGTCGGCGTCTGTGTTCTGGCTGCCTTGGCCCGAGGGTTGATGGCCGCGTTGCCGCGCGCATCCGATACAGAGTAGCGTGCCGTCATGACGACCATGCTGACGCCAGAAACGCTGCTACGGGGGTATGCCGCCGGGATTTTCCCCATGTCCGAGGGTCGCGACGACCCCGAGGTTTTCTGGGTAGATCCGCGCGAGCGTGGGGTCATGCCCCTAGATGGTTTTCACATCTCCCGCTCTTTGGCCAAACTCATCGCCAAAGAGCCGTTTCAAATCCGCATCAATACTGCTTTTGACGCCGTGGTTGAGGGCTGCGCAGATCGTGATGAAACGTGGATAAATGGCCCTATCGCGCGCCTCTATAGTGCGTTGCACCGGGCAGGCTATGCCCACGCCATAGAGGTCTGGGAGGACCAAACATTGGTTGGCGGCGTTTACGGTGTCACGCTTGGGGCCGCGTTCTTTGGAGAAAGTATGTTTTCGCGACGCACCAACGCGTCAAAAATCGCGTTGACCTATTTGGTGCATCGGTTGCGGGCAGGTGGTTTTACACTGTTTGATACGCAGTTCGTTACACCACATCTCACATCACTTGGTGCCGTGGAAATTCCGCGTGCGATGTATCATGCGCGACTTGAGCATGCTTTGGGCAAAGAGGCCGACTTCACCCGCGCACCTGCGATGCCGTCCGCTCAGGATGTGATACAGCGCAACACCCAGACGTCGTAGCGTGCGTGATCCAGCGCCATGAGCGCAGGGGATGAGGCGATCATCCACCCCTCAAAGATATCCTGACGCCGACTGCCGTCCATCACCACCAGATGCGCGAACGCGTCACCAGCGGGGTTACTGGCGGGATATCGACATTCGCTGAGGGTGATTTCAAGTGTGCCGTAGCCCATGGTTTGGCCCGAAGCGACCTCAACATCGAACACCGAACCTGTAACTTTGTCTAAGGTACGCAAAACCGCGCCTGTGCCCGTGCCCGTGACCACGGATGTCCCCTGAGCCGGTGCCTGTTCGGGAGCCATTAGAAGGCCAAGGCTCAGTACGAATGCGCCCAGAAGCCGCATCACTATTCCTCGGACCCGGTCACGAACCGCATCAGCAACGACACCAACGAGACGGAGCCTTGGGTATCGAGAAACTCACCACCGGGCTCTAGGTTGAACGGCGAGCCACCGGGGACAATCTCAACGAAGTTGCCGCCAAGCAGCCCCTCAGAGGAGATAATCAAAGAACTGTCATCGGGGATTTCGAGGTTAGACGGCACTGCCACCGTGGCATCCGCGCGGAAGGTGACGGGGTTTAGTTCAAGGTCCGTGACGGTGCCCAACTTGACGCCTGCCAGACGCACCTCAGACCCGACGGCGATGCCATCTGCGGCACGGAACGATGCAGAGTAGTTTGCAGCGCTGCTGCCCGGTCCGTTCGCAAAGCCAGTGGCCTGTGCCGTGTAAAACAAGAACCCAAGGGCCACAGTCAGCACCACGGTGCCTACAAAAATCTCAGTTCGGTTTTCAGCCATCGGAGCGCCCCCTACATCAGGTGCCCATACGTAGCCCCGTTTATTCCGGGCTCCAAGCCTCATAATCTTGACGTTCAATGGGTTTAGCACGTTTTAGCGACCCTGCGGGAACATAAGCAGCGGCCGTCCCAGTCAAGTTCATCTGATGCGGCTTTTCCCAAACCTTATGCGGCAAGGGCGCCTCGGTGGGCGGCAGTTTGTATGTGTGATGCAACCAACCATGCCATTCGGGCGGCACCCGGGAGGCCTCTGCCTCACCATTGAAGATCACCCAGCGACGCACACCACCCTTTGTTTGGTAGTAAATGTTGCCAAGGTCATCCTCACCCACACGTTCGCCTTTGCGCCACGTAAAAAGCTGAGTGCCCAGCGTTTGACTGTTCCACCACGTCACGGCGCGCTTAAGAAAATAGAACATGGGTGTCCTCCGGTTCGAACGCTTCACCTATAGGCCCCATGCCGCGAAGCGTCCAGTGCCCCTAAGCTGCGGCATCTGGCGCGAAATAAAGGATTCTGTGCCTCCGGCGGGGATATTTCTAAACCAAAGAGAGCGCGCCGTCGCGGAAAAGGGCAGGAATTCTGGGATGAGGGAGGATTCGAGGCGGAATTCCCGCGCTGGATTTATCGTTGCGATGGACGGCGCGGGCGCGCGGGCCTATCAAAGCCGCAACAAAAGACAAAAAGACATGGAGAAATGACATGAGTGACCAAACGTATGGCTTCGACACGCTGCAAATTCATGCGGGCGCGAACCCTGACCCCGCAACCGGCGCACGCAACACGCCGATCTATCAATCCACTGCATTCGTGTTTCGCGATGCGGAACATGCATCCAAGCTTTTTAACCTTCAAGAAGTTGGCTATATTTATTCGCGCCTGACAAACCCTACGGTCGCCGTGCTGCAAGAACGGATCGCGACGCTTGAGGGCGGTGTCGGCGCGGTTTGTTGCTCATCGGGGCACGCAGCGCAGATCATGGCGTTGTTTCCGCTGATGCAGCCTGGTTGCAACATTGTCGCCTCTACCCGGTTGTATGGCGGAACGGTCACGCAGTTTTCTCAGACGATCAAACGGTTCGGCTGGTCAGCCAAGTTTGTCGACATGGACGACCCCAAAGCGGTAGCCGCGGCGATCGACGAGAATACCCGCGCTGTTTTCTGCGAAGCTATCGCCAACCCCGGCGGCCACATCACCGACTTGGATGCGATCTCGGCTGTATCTGACGAGGCAGGTATTCCCCTTATCGTCGACAACACCTCGGCTACACCTTACCTTGTGCGGCCGATTGAGCACGGCGCCACGCTCGTCGTGCATTCGACCACGAAATACCTGACTGGCAATGGCACCGTCACCGGTGGCTGTGTTGTGGACAGCGGTAAGTTCGATTGGGCCGCGAACGACAAGTTCCCGAGCTTGAGCCAGCCTGAGCCAGCCTACCACGGCCTTAAATTCGCCGAGACCTTTGGCCCAATGGCATTTACCTTCCACGGGATTGCCATTGGTTTGCGCGATCTAGGCATGACGATGAACCCACAAGCGGCGCACTATACGCTATGCGGGATTGAGACGCTTAGCCTGCGGATGGAGCGCCACGTTGAAAACGCGACCAAACTGGCCAAGTGGCTCGAAGCGGACCCACGGGTGGATTACGTCACCTATGCCGGGCTGGAATCGTCGCCCTACAACCACCTTGTGCCCAAAATCTGCCCGCGCGGCGCAGGTGGCTTGTTCACCTTTGCGGTCAAAGGCGGCTACGAGGCGTGCATCAAGCTGGTCGATAACCTCGAGATTTTCTCGCACGTGGCAAACTTGGGCGACACACGTTCACTGATCATCCACTCGGCCTCGACCACGCACCGTCAGTTGACAGCAGAGCAGCAAGAAGCCGCAGGGGCCGCCCCCAATGTCGTGCGCGTTTCCATCGGGATTGAGGATGCCGTCGATCTGATCGCTGACCTAGATCAAGCGCTGGCGAAAGCGACAGCCTGATCCTTTTGCGTTAATTTTGACCCGGGGCGGCGTTTTTCCTAAAACTCTGCCCCGGTCTTTCCTATATGGTGATCCATGTTTGCTGATCTTTTGAACCGCCTCATCGCGCCCCAGCCCGAGCGCCTTCCTCAACCGGATGCCCAAGTGGCATTGGCTGCGTTACTGGTACGTGTCGCCCGCGCGGATGGCGACTATGCTGCCGCAGAGATTGCCAAGATCGACAAGATCCTTGAGACACGCCATGGTTTGTCACCATTTGAGGCCGCAAAACTGCGTGCTCAGGCCGAAACGTTGGAAAGCGAGGCGCCCGATACAGTCCGCTTTACCCGAGCCATCAAGGATGCCGTCGATCTAGAAGACCGCACCGCCATTATTGAGGCGTTGTGGGCAGTTGTCCTCGCCGATGGGGAACGAGACCACGACGAAGATACTTTTCTTCGAATGGTCGCCAATCTGCTGGGCATAAACGACCGGGATAGTAACTTTGCGCGACAGCGCGCCGCCAAGCAGGGATGATCGCAAGCCTGCCAATGTATTGGGACGTGGCGGGCGCCGCTGCGTGGAGGGCCCTTTGGCGTGATATCCAAGATGCGGCATGCGACTTTGGCCTTAATCTGCCGGATCTGACGCCGCCCAGCGCATTGCCAAACGACTGGACCGCCCATTGGACCGATCCTGACCTTTTCCTATCCCAGACCTGCGCACTGCCGCTGCGGACATCGTTGAAGGGGCGTGTGAGCTATGTTGGGACGTTAGATTTTAACCTACCCGGAACCGTGGGTAGCTATCATTCGGTTTGTATTGGTGCGGCCCCCGCCGGACGCGTTAGGTTGGCCGTCAACGCGGCCGATAGCCAATCGGGCTGGGCCGCAGCTCAGGATGACCCGATTGTCGGCCCGGACACACAAATCATCATTACGGGTTCGCATGAAGCCTCTGCACACGCCGTGGCCGAGGGGCGCGCAGATATCGCGTTTATTGATGCGGTGACGTGGCGGTTATTGCGACGCAACACGCCCCAGTTTTCCGACATACCCGTGCGGTCACGCACGCAGCCTACACCGGGCCTTCCGCTGATTACGGCGTTATCGCGTGATCCTGCACCGCTGCGCGCAGCCTTAGACGCTGCGATCAACGGCTCGAACGTGCGGAATTCGGATGCGCTTGGGGGTTTGTCTGGCTTTCACGTCTGGCCAGAATCGGCATATTTCGACGCCCCTGTCCCACCGCCACTGGTCGGTTAAGCAACATCCGGCACCTGCGATCGGATTTGGCACATCAGCGGCTCCACCCGCACACCACGCAAGTGACGCTCCGTCACTAAAGCCTGCACCATTGCATTTCGCTACGAATTACCGCTAAGTCAGACGTCATTTGGATCTGGGGATGTCCATGAGTTCTGAAACCGCGCCGGTGATCGAAATCCGGGACCTTCACAAGGCCTATGGTGATCTTGAGGTCCTGAAGGGCGTGGACGTGACAGCGCCGCAGGGGCATGTGATTTCGCTGATCGGGTCGTCTGGCTCTGGCAAATCCACGCTTCTGCGTTGTGCGAACCTACTTGAGGACAGCCAGCAGGGTGAGGTCATTTTCTGCGGCGAACCGGTTGAGTGGCGGGGCCAAGGGGCCGCACGCGTCCCGGGTGATGCTGCTCAAGTCCGCCGCATCCGCACCAACCTGTCCATGGTGTTTCAACAATTCAACCTTTGGGCGCATATGACGATCCTTGAGAACGTCATGGAGGCCCCTGTCACCGTTCTAAAACAAGATCGCGCTGAGGTTGAGGCGCGAGCGCGCACGATCCTCGATAAGGTGGGCATTGGCGACAAGTGCGACGTCTATCCCGCCCAACTGTCCGGCGGTCAGCAGCAACGCGCCGCGATTGCACGCGGACTAACGATGGAGCCAAAGGCCCTGTTGTTTGATGAACCGACATCCGCCCTGGACCCCGAATTGGAACAAGAAGTCATCCGCGTGATCAAGGACCTCGCAGCAGAGGGCCGGACCATGCTGATCGTGACCCACGACATGGCGCTGGCGCGTGACGTGTCGGACCACGTTATATTCCTGCATCAAGGTAGGATAGAGGAAGAGGGCCCACCAGAGGCTCTCTTTAAGACACCGAAATCCGAGCGGCTCAGGGGCTTTCTTGCCTCCACCAATTTGGCCTGAGCCTAGGCGACTACCAGTAAAACCAGCTAACGGGAGACCACCATGAACAAGCTGATCCTATCCACTGCACTTCTCGCAATCGGCGCAGGCGCGGCATTTGCCGATGGCCACTCTGTTGTCCGTCTGGGCACCGAGGGCGCATACCCTCCCTTCAACTTCCTCAACGACGCTGGCGAAGTTGACGGCTTTGAGCGCGAGTTGGGCGACGAGCTGTGCGCGCGCGCCGAACTGACCTGTGAGTGGGTCACTAACGAGTGGGACAGCATTATCCCCAACCTCGTGTCTGGCAACTACGACGCCATCATCGCAGGTATGTCCATCACCGCCGAGCGTGATGAGGTCATCGACTTTACCCAAAACTACACACAACCCGATCCATCCTCCTACTTGGTGGCTGCGGGCAACGAAGACCTGAACGTCGAAACCGCTGTGATCGCCGCACAGACCAACACCATCCAAGCCTCTTTCGTGGCCGAAATGGGCGCAACACTTCTGGAATTCGCATCCCCCGAGGAATCAGTTGCAGCCGTCAAAGCTGGTGAAGCAGACGCCGTTCTGGCCGATGACAGCTTCCTTGCACCAATCGATGAGGCCGATGCTGAGCTGGTCAAGCTGGAGCGTGAAGAGCTGATCGGTGGCGGCGTTGGCATGGGCCTGCGCGAAAGCGACGGTGAGCTAAAAGCGAAAATGGATGCAGCAATCTCCTCCATGAAGGCAGATGGCTCGCTCAACGCATTGATCGAGAAATGGGAAGTCGGCGCGAAATTCTAATCGCACTTGGGCGGTGGGCTCTCGCCTGCCGCCCCCCTTTATCTCATGTTCTCATTCTGCACCGATCCCTCGACCCTGGAGACCTACCAGTGGTTCGCCTGCTACCTCACCACGGGTAAGCATACGAACTTCTATTGGGCCTTCGTCACCGTGTTATTGTTGCTCGCGGTCACTGCGCCAACAGCTCTGGCGATGGGGTTTGGCGGCGCGTCAGCGGCACGGTCGCGCATCGCACCTGTGCGCTGGCTGGGGCATGGATATATCTCCGTGGTGCGCGGTGTGCCCGACATCGCGTTTTTCCTATTTTTTGTGATCGCTCTCGATCAGGGGCTAGAGTTCCTGCGCCACAGCGCACTTTGCCCCGACTGGGACCAACCGATCCGCCAGGGCAACGATTTTATCGTCTGCGATGCGGCTAAACTGCCCTTGGGCAACGCACCCCAATGGCTGCACGAGGTGTACGGCTTCGCGCTTGCGGTCTTTACCTTTGCAATCGTGTTCGGCGCGTTTGCGGCCAACGTGCTTTACGGGGCAATGCAGGCGGTGCCCCGCGCCCAATTGGAAACCGCCGAAGCCTACGGAATGACCAGCCGACAGACATTCTGGCGCATCCTTGTGCCGCAAATGTGGGTCTATGCCCTGCCCGGTCTAAGCAACCTTTGGATGGTCCTGATCAAGGCCACACCCCTGCTGTTCCTATTAGGCGTTGAAGACATCGTCTACTGGGCGCGCGAGCTGGGCGGCACCGCCAACCCGCGCTTCACGGACTATCCCCACGGCGATTGGCGCATGTGGTATTTTCTGTTTCTTCTGGTGTTCTACCTCGCGTTCACGCGGGTGTCCGAGGTCGTGCTAGAGCGGCTGATGAATCGCCTGACCCACGGCCAAGCCACCACCGGTGGCGAAGCCCAAAGGAAAGCCGCGTGATGGAAAGTTGCCTGCAAACCATCGGCGACTACGGCCTGCGCGCACTCGGCTATGGTGAGCGGCTGCTCCCGCGCAGCGATTTCACCCTATGCCAGCAGTTCACCCTGATCGGCTCGGGCATGCTGTGGAACATCTACTTCGGCATCGTGGCATTGCTGGCGGGCTTTGTGCTGGCGGTCGCGGTTGCCATGGGCAAGGCATCAAGCAACCGGTGGGCGCGCAAATCCTCGGAATGGTTCATCTTTTTGTTCCGCGGCTCACCTTTGTTCATTCAGTTTTTCTTTGCCTACTTCTTCTTTCTGTCGCTCAAGGGCGTATCGCCAATCTTTGATGCCTTTTCGTCCGCGTGGCTTGGCGCGTTGATTGTGTTGTTTCTCAACACGGCCGCCTATTCCGGTGAAATCTTTTTCGGCGCACTCAAATCGATCCCAAAGGGCGATATGGAGGCCGCGGATGCCTATGGCCTGTCGGGCTACGCCAAGTTCCGCCGCATCACATTCCCCACAATGATGCGTCTCGCGTGGCCTGCCTATACGAATGAGGCGATCTTTCTGTTTCATGCCACCGCACTCGTTTTCTTTTCAGGGTTCCCCGCGCGCCAGCAACGCGGTGACGCCCTGTATTACGCAAATTATTTTGCCGATAAGACCTTTAATCCCTTTGTGCCTTACCCCATCCTCGCAGGATATTTCATCCTGCTGACCTTGGTGGTGATCCTGTCCATGGGGGCAATCAATCGCCGCCTGAACCGACACCTTGGCAAGGCGCCCAAGCTCAAGATAAGGCCCACACTGATCCGATGAGTTGGCTCCACGACAACCCGCACATCCACTCGGTCCGCGCGGTTGCGTGCGATCTAAATGCCCAAGCCAGGGGAAAACGTGTCCCCCGCCGCTTTGCCCACAAACTTGAGGATGAAGGCACACGGTTCCCATTTTCCGTCCTTAACCTGGATATCTGGGGCGAAGACATCGAGGACAGCCCACTGGTCTTTGACACCGGTGACGCGGACGGCATCCTATTGCCCACTGACCGTGGCTATGTGCCTATGCCATGGCTCGAAACACCCACCGCACTGCTACCGCTTTGGATGTTCCACGACGATGGCCGACCCTTTGCAGGCGACCCGCGCCACGCGCTGAACGCCGTTGTCGCACGCTACACCGCCAAGGGGCTGACGCCCGTGGTGGCCACTGAGTTGGAATTCTACCTCATCGATGACAGCCGCCGCGTTCTGCGGGTACCGCCATCGCCCCGTTCAGGTAAACGCCGTGCCGGAGCCGAGACCTTGGCCATGCGCCAGTTGGATGCCTTCGATCAGTTCTTTACAGAACTCTATGACGCCTGCGAAGCCATGGACATCCCCGCCGACACCGCCATTTCCGAGGCAGGTCTGGGCCAGTTTGAAATCAACATGATGCACCAGCCCGATGCCCTAAAGGCCGCTGATGACGCGTGGTTGTTCAAGCTGTTGGTCCGGGGTCTTGCACGCAAACACGGGTTTGCCGCCAGCTTTATGGCCAAACCCTATCCAGACTACGCGGGCAACGGGCTACACACACACTTTTCGGTTCTAGATGAGGCCGGGAAAAACATCTTTGACGATGGCGGCCCCAAGGGCACAGACACTTTGCGCCACGCCATTGCGGGCCTTCTGGCGGCAACACCCGCATCGATGCTGGTCTTTGCCCCACACGCAAACAGTTACGATCGCCTTGTGCCCGGCGCCCATGCCCCCACAGGGCTTGCATGGGCCTATGAAAATCGAACAGCAGCCATCCGCGTGCCCTCTGGCCCCCCAGTGGCGCGTCGGATCGAACATCGCATCGCAGGCGGCGACATCAACCCTTACTTGATGCTTGCGGTCGTGTTGGGAGCGGCCCTCGCCGGGATCGAGGACGCCAAAGAACCGCCTGCCCCGATCACCGGCAACGCATACGCGCTAGACCTGCCCCAAACACCAGAAACATGGTCCAAGGCCATCGCCCAATTTGAAAGCGATCCTTGGATCAAGCGTCTTCTCCCCGAGGGGCTTGTTCAGAACCTTCTGCTGACCAAGAAGCAAGAATTGACCGACGTGAGCGAGCTGACCGACGCAGAGCGCATGGACCTCTATCTCGACACGGTTTAAGTTCTACGCATGGACCTTCTCGACGACGACCCCACCGGCGATCCAAGCGGATCAAACGCCCCCGAATTCACCGTGTCCGAGCTGTCGGGTGCCGTCAAACGCACCCTAGAGGGTGAGTTCGGCCGCATTCGTGTGCGGGGCGAAGTCGGACGTGTTGTTCGCGCGCGCTCAGGTCATATCTATTACGACGTCAAAGACGATCGCAACACACTCGCCTGCACCACATGGAAGGGCCAAGCCGCCCGTCTCAGCGTTCAGCCCGAGGAGGGGATGGAGGTCATCGTCACTGGCCGTCTCACGGCCTACGGCGCGCAATCAAAATACAACATGAACGTCGAGGAGTTAGAAGTCGCGGGCGCAGGTGCGCTGATGGCTATGCTCGAAAAGCGTAAGCAACAACTTACTGCCGAGGGCCTCTTCGCTCCAGAACGCAAGAAACCGCTACCCTACTTGCCTGAGGTCATCGGCGTTGTCACCTCGCCCTCTGGCGCAGTGATCCGCGATATCCTGCACCGCTTGCGCGATCGCTTTCCCCGCCGCGTGATTATCTGGCCCGTGGCCGTACAAGGCAAACCCTGCGCACCCGAAGTGGCAAACGCGATCCGCGGCTTTAACGCGATGCCCGAAGGCGCGCCCACGCCAGACCTGATCATAGTAGCCCGTGGCGGCGGTTCGATCGAAGATCTGTGGGGCTTCAACGAAGAAATCGTTGTGCGCGCTGCCGCCGAAAGCCGCATCCCCCTGATATCAGCCGTCGGTCACGAAACGGACACTACCCTCATAGACTACGCCGCCGATCAACGCGCCCCCACCCCCACCGCCGCCGCAGAAATGGCCGTACCCGTGCGCCTCGACCTGATGGGCTGGGTTGATCAACAAGGCGCGCGTATGACGCAAACGCTCCGCATGGGTCTGCGCCAGCGAAACCAGCGCGCCACCGATCTCGCACGCGCCTTGCCGCGCCCCGACACACTGCTGTCTCAACCGCGCCAACGCCTCGATCTCAACACAGAACGATTGCCAAACGCCCTGCGCGCACGGACGAATGCCGGACGTATGGCTTTGTCTCGGCTCGAAGGCCGCATGACACCCAACACCCTTCGTGCGGCCCTACGCACCCAAAACCAACGCCTCCAAACGGCTACGGCTCGCCTTGCGCCTCGCGCCCAATCACAGGTCGCGGCTCTTCGCGCAAAACTCGACGCACTCGACCGCATGCGCTTGTCACTGGGCTACGAAGAAACACTTAAGCGAGGCTACGCTGTGGTCTGGGGCGATGACGCCGTCGTCACCTCCCACAAAGACCTCAAGTCAGCCGAAACCGTAGAAATCGAATTCGCGGATGGGCGCAAACCAGTCACTCCAACCGCTCAAAAGAAACCAAAACAAAAGACCCCGCCCCCCGACCAGGGCTCCCTTTTCTGACCACTCTTTGGTTCCAAAATATCCCGGGGGCGTCCGCAGGACGGGGGCAGAGCCCCATTCAACCGCGCAACCGGTCCATAGCTGCGGCCCACATCATCCCACCGGTCGCCATCAAGCCCCCAAACATACGCCCCCCCGGCAAGGCGGGCACGGGCAACTTACCCAGCAGGCCCAAGCGCGTTCGGTCGCCACATATCGCCTCCGCAATGGCCTTGCCCGCGAGCCCAGACAAGGCCAACCCGTGGCCAGAATATCCACCTGCCGCAAAAACCCCATCACCCAAATCCGCGACATAGGGCAACCTCGTGGCCGTCACCGCCAAGGTCCCCCCCCACGCGTGATCAACCCGCACCCCGGCCAGTTCCGGATATACCCGTGCAAGGTTCTGCCGCACCCGCGTGGCAATATCAGATGGATAGCGTTTGCCGTAACTTTCACCCCCGCCGTAAACCAATCGCCTATCACGGGTTTGCCAAAAGTAATTCACGACGAACCTATCATCCGCCACGGCAATCGGATCAGACATCGGTGCTGAAGCCCCCAATGGTTCCGTCACGGCGATGAAATTATTTATGGGCAGCACCCGCGCCGCCACGCGTCGTGTCAAATGCGAGCCAAGCCCATTGGTCGCATGCACCACAGAGGCCGCACGAACCTCACCTCCGCCTGTCCGGACGGCATCTGATCTCAAATGATGCACCTCAGAGCGTTCATACAGCCTAACGCCCGCTTCCTCACACGCGCGCACCAGTCCCGCAACATAGGCAAGTGGGTTACAAAAACCTGCGCCCATATCCACCACACCGCCGGCAAAGACCTGCGTGCCAAGGCGCGTGGCCATTGCCTCGACGGATAGCAAACTGAGCGGCTGGTCATAGAAATCCGCCATATGTGCCACGTGTTCCGCGTAGCCAGCTGCCTCGCGTGTGTTTGAGAACGCGTGGACAATGCCCGGCCGGTAGTCGGCATCGGGCGCATACGTTTCGATCAAACTGCGGGTGAGTGCCTTGGCCTCTTCCGCCTGTGCCCAAAGCTGTGCGGCTATCTGAATGCCCAGCTTTTTCTCAAGCTTGCGTTGATCCCAATTAAAGCCGCTGCCCACCTGCCCGCCATTCCGCCCAGAAGCGCCCCATCCAAAGCGCGCAGCCTCCAGCACGATGACATCTTGGCCCATCTGTGCGGCATGCAAAGCGGTCGATAGCCCCGTGATCCCGCCGCCCACCACACAGACATCAGCGGTCACAACCCCGCGTAGAGCGGCGTACTGCACCATCGGGGGCAGAAGGCTCGCATAATAGCTATCAGGATGCTGCCCCAATGAGCCATTGGCATGCAGCCAATTCATACGTTTAACAGCAGGTGCTCCCGCTCCCACGGGGAAATCTCTTGTAGGAAAGCCCGGTATTCCAGATCCTTTACAGAGCGATAAATCTCCGCAAACCGTGGGTGCAGCACCTCGTGGATCTCGGTCGCCTCGGCGAACAAATCCAGTGCCTCAGCCATGTTGCGCGGGATGCCTTCGTCACTGGCATAGGCGTCGCCCTTAAATTGCTCCGCCGGCTCAATCTGATTGATCAACCCCAAGTATCCGCAGGCCAATGAGCCAGCGATGCCCAGGTAGGGGTTGCAATCCATCCCCGCGATCCGGTTTTCCAACCGCCGCGCCTGCGTGTTCGAAATCGGCACGCGTAGGCCGGTGGTCCGGTTGTCCCGCCCCCACTCAAGGTTAATGGGCGCGGCGAAATCCGGCACATACCGGCGGTAGCTGTTCACATAGGGCGCCAATAGGGCAATCACCTGCGGCAAATGCTTTTGCATGCCACCGATGAAATGCGCAAAGGCAGGTGTTTCCTCGCCCTGCGCATCCACAAAGATGTTGTTACCATCCGTTCCGACGACCGAGTGGTGAATGTGCATCGCACTCCCCGGTTGATCTTGGATCGGCTTGGCCATGAAGGTGGCGTAACAATCATGGCGCAGAGCGGCCTCGCGGATCATACGTTTGAAATAGAATATCTCATCGGCCAGTTTCACTGGATCGCCATGGCGCAGGTTCATCTCAATCTGACCCGATCCACCCTCTTGAAGGATGCCATCGATCTCTAGGCCCATAGCCTCAGCGAAATCGTAGATGTCGTCGATGACAGGCCCGTATTCATCCACCGCAGACATGGAATAAGCCTGCCGCGCTGCTGCCGGCCGGCCAGAGCGCCCCAAAGGCGGGACCACAGGTTGGCGCGGGTCCGTGTTACGCGCCACAAGGTAGAATTCCATTTCCGGAGCGACGACAGGTTCCCACCCGCGGGCGCGGTACAGCGCGACAACACGGGCCAACACGTTGCGCGGGGCCACGGGCACAGGCGCTCCGTCGGGATCGACCATGTCGTGAATGACTTGAAGGGTCCAATCCGCCGTCCAAGGCGCGGCACAGGCAGTCTCAAGATCCGGTTGCAGGATCATGTCCGGCTCAAGGAAGGGCTGATCCCCGTCGTCGGCCCATTCGCCGGTGATCGTCTGCTGAAAGATAGAGGCAGGCAGGTAAAAATGCGACTGCTTGGCGAATTTGGCCGCTGGCATCGCTTTGCCCCGGGCGATGCCCGATAGGTCCGAAACGATACATTCCACCTCATCCAATCGACGCCCCTCAAGGTAGGCGCGCGCGTGCTCGGGCAATCCAGAAAGCCAATCATCCATTGTGTGCATCCTTGAAAAACGCCGCGATCATGGCTGCAGCCGGCACCTGATCAATCGGTTGACCCACTGCGGCTGCCGCCGCATCCATGCGTTCAGGGTCGCAACCAGCCATACCCCTGCGCATCTTGATGTAGGTTTCGATAATTTGAGGTGAAAACTCAGGATGCGGCTGAAGCGACAGCATCCGATCTCCGTAAACCAGCCCGGCATTCTCGCAAAAATCAGACGAGGCCAGAACACGAGCCGCCTCAGGCCGCGTTACGACCTGATCTTGATGCAGCGCATTCAGCGCGATATCACGGTCTCCCATGCGGTAAACCGCCCGCCCAATCCCCCATCCGCCATCATATTTGACAACTGTCCCGCCCATCGCTTGCGCCATGATCTGGTGACCAAAACAAATTCCAACCTGCGGCACACCCGCTGCATAGGCGTCACGAATGAACGCCTCTAGCGGGGGAATGAATGGATGGTCCTCGTATGCCCCGTGCTTTGAACCCGTCAAAAGCCAGCCATCACACGTCGTGACGCTGGGCGGAAAGGCCATATTCTCGATGTCATAACTGGAAAAGGTCAGGCCATGTCCGTCAAAGAGGCCCTCGAACATTGCGTCGAAGTCTCCGTGGTGCGCTGCGACCTCGCCCGAGGTATGGCCGCATTGCAAGATACCGATGTGCATAATTCACCTGTGCGTTTGCAGCGTGACCTTAGGCGCGACACAGCGCCTTGCCAAGCGGGCGTTTTGCCTCTTTCGGGCGGGGGCCGGGGCGCGTAAACCGGGCCCAACTGGATGATGCCCAAGGAGGCCTGCATGAATATTCTGATCCTCGGCAGCGGCGGGCGCGAACATGCGCTGGCTTGGGCGGTCAAACAAAACCCAAAATGCGATCGTTTGATTGTGGCACCCGGCAACGCGGGCATGGCGCATCTTGCGTGGTGCGCGGACCTCGACATTATGGACGGCGCTGCAGTGACCGAGTTTGCCGTAGCGAATGCCGTGGATTTTGTGATCATCGGCCCCGAGGCGCCTTTGGCGGCGGGCGTATCTGATGTAATCCGCGCAGCGGGCATCGCTTGTTTTGGCCCCAGCCAAGCGGCGGCTGAGCTAGAAGCCTCCAAGGCATTCACCAAGGAAATATGTGACGCGGCGGGTGCCCCAACTGCCGCCTACGCTCGATTCACGGAATTGGCCCCCGCACAGGACTATGTCCGCCAGCAGGGTGCGCCCATCGTCGTAAAGGCAGACGGGCTGGCCGCAGGCAAAGGCGTGATCGTTGCGATGACAGAGGCCGAAGCCCTTGCAGGGCTTGACGATATCTTTGGCGGCGCCTTCGGCGATGCCGGCGCTGAGGTCGTGATCGAAGCCTTCCTTGAAGGGGAAGAGGCTAGCTTTTTCGTGCTGGTCGATGGCGAAGACATCATGCCGCTGGGCACCGCCCAAGATCACAAGCGCGTTGGCGATGGCGACACAGGCCCAAACACAGGCGGTATGGGCGCATATTCCCCCGCGCCCGTGATGACGCCCGAAGTAGTTGAGGCAACGCTTGCACAGATCGTGCGCCCAACAATGGCGGAAATGGCACGTCGCGGCAGCCCCTATCAGGGCATCTTGTTCGTCGGCTTGATGATAAAGGACGGCGAGCCAAGCCTTGTGGAATATAACGTGCGGTTCGGTGATCCTGAGTGCCAATGCCTGATGATGCGGCTGGGTGGGCAAGCACTGGACGTCATGCTCGCCTGCGCCGAAGGGCGGCTTGCGCAGGCTCAGGTACACTGGGCGGATGATCACGTAATGACCGTCGTCATGGCGGCCAACGGCTATCCGGGCGCCTATGAAAAGGGCAGCACAATCAAAGGGCTGGATAGCATTCCCGAGGACAGCAAAACTATGGTGTTCCACGCGGGCACGGCCGAGAAAGACGGTGCAATCGTCGCGACAGGCGGGCGCGTATTGGCGGTCACCGCGCGGGCAGATAGCCTAGCAGAGGCGCGCACGCGCGCCTATGAGATGGTCGATGCAATCGATTGGCCCGGTGGCTTTTGCCGCCGTGATATTGGCTGGCGGGCGCTGTAACGCCCAAATAAAAATAGACTACGGCAGGCCAAATCTGCGGCCTGTCCGTTCACAGACAATAAAGAATTTTGCAGTAGCAGGACGGAACACTCGCACAACCTGAGAGCTCCTGATGCCCCAAATCACTGCATTCCTTCGCCATAAACCGATTCTTTGGGCTATCCTTGCTGCCACCGCCCTGCCCATCTTTCTTGCCGCGATGTTGTCGCTCTTTTCCACGATTAAGAGCATCAGAGAATACAGTAATTACAGCACGCTGATTACATATACGACTTTCTCTACGCGGCTATCGGCATTGGTGCATGAGCAGCAAAAAGAGCGTGGCGCATCAGCCCTGTTTCTCAGTTCAAAAGGCCAAACCTTTGGCAGGGAATTGCGTGATCAACGCGAGTTGACCACAAAACTGCGCACAGAAATCAAAGAACAAATCGCTGAGCTATCGCAACGGTATCCTGACAATGCGATAAATGCTCAACTGAAAGGCATCGTGGCGCAGCTTGGCGTAATGGATGACATGCGGGCGCAAGTGGATGCGCAATCTGTCTCGGTAGGACAGGCTGTCGCCTACTACACCAACCTCAATGCTGACGTCTTATCGGCAATCCGCGCCTTTGCCGCGCAAAGCCCCGACCCACGCAGCTTTGCGGCTATTTCGGCTTATTCCGCCTTCTTGCAAGGCAAAGAGCGGGCAGGCATCGAACGCGCGATTGGTTCCGGCGGCTTCGCCGCGGGCTTTACGGTGCAGTCGCTGACTCGTCTCAACGTACTCATTGCGGCACAGAACGTGTACTATTCTCAGTTCAAAGCTGACGCCACAGCAGAACAAATCGCTCGGTTCGACAACTTGATGTCCTCTGAAGCCGCGATCAGTGTGCAACGCATGCGCGATGTGGCCAACTCGGGCGGGTTAAGTGGTGCAACCGAAGGCATTACTGGCCCCGCGCACTTCTCTGCGCAGACAAACAAAATCAACCTGTTAAAAGCGTTTGAAGACTCGCTTACCGCAGATCTGCTCGCATTCACTGGCGCCGCACAGAAACAGATCCTCACGAACGGTATCCTGACCGTCGCCGGGCTGACAGCTTGTTTCCTCATATGCTTGGCTTTCAGTGTGTTGATGGCGCGCGTCATACGCAACTCGGTGGTCGAAATCTCAAGCGTGGCAACAAAAATGGCAGAGGGCGCATTACAAACCGAAGTGCCCGAGGTGACGGAAACGGAATTGGGGCAGCTATCTGCCGCCATCGCGTCCTTTCGCGACAGTATTCTTGAGGCCCAAACCCGAGAAGCCGATCTGCAGGAGCGTGAACGCAACGAAGTTGAAACCCGCCGACAACAAGAGCGCGAAGCAGCAGCGACAGCAGAACGAATTGCTTTGGCTGAAGCGGCGAACGAGGAACAGGCTCGAAAAACGAACGAAAAAATTGCCGAAGAGATTGCCTCGGTCGTACGGTCCTTTGCGCATGGCGACTTTTCAAAACGACTTCCTGTTGAGGATAAAGAGGGCACATTCAAGGAACTGTGTGTCGGTATAAATGAGATCGGCGAGGCGACTGAAACCAGCCTGTCAGCCATTAAGACAGCCGTTGAGGCATTGGCTGATGGCGATATGAGCCACCGTGTTGCGGGCCAATACGATGGTATTTTCAAGCTTATCATCGGCAGCGTGAATGATGCTATGGACAGCCTAACGAAAATCGTTGGCAGCATCCGTGACAGCAGCATGAATATGCGAGACTCGACTGACAGCATTGCATCCGCCGCTCAAGACTTGGCCAAACGGACTGAGAACAATGCAGCCTCGCTCCAAGAAACGACCGTTTCCCTAGCCGCGCTCACTACATCCGTTCAAGAGGCGTCAGGCATCGCACGCGAAGCCAGTGCAGATGCCGCTGACGTGAATCGGGCGACCCATCAGGGCAATACGCTTCTGCAAGAAACCGTTCAGGCGATGGAGGAGATCAAGAAAAGCTCTGCGGCCATCAACAAAGTGATTGACCTGATTGACGACATTTCGTTCCAAACCAACCTTTTGGCCCTGAATGCCAACGTTGAAGCCGCCCGCGTGGGTGAAGCTGGTCGTGGGTTTATGGTCGTCGCTAATGAGGTTCGCAGTCTTGCTGGCCGCTCCTCCGAGGCAGCGAAAGAAATTGCAGGCTTGATTTCACTCAATGACAAAAGCATCGGAGATGGCGTCGCGCTTGTGGATCAAAGCCGCTCTTCTCTCGAAGCTATCGCAACGCGCGTGCAGGAGATTTCCGACCGAATTCAACGCATAGCAGAAACGTCTGATCAGCAAAGCTCAGGCCTAGCTGAGGTGAACGAAGTGTGCGCGCACTTGGACCAATCGACCCAACAAAACGCCGCAATGTTTGAAGAAACAACAGCCGCAATAAATGTAATGAATGAAGAAGCCGCAAGCCTGATGGGAGCGGTGGGCGCATTCAAAACACAGCAGGATACAACGGATAGTGGTCGGAATTCTTTGGTGGCCTAAGCTGCACCCAAGGTGACGTGGCTCTGGCGGCCGAAACCAGAGCCACCCTCAGGCATCTAGCGCATCCCAAGGGCTTCTTTATACATGTCCAATATCGCCTCTTCTTCGGCAATGTCGTCAGGCTCACGCTTCCGCAGTGCCATGACTTTGCGCATAACTTTTGTATCGTAGCCCCGCCCCTTGGCTTCGGCCATCACTTCCTTCTGCTGCTCAGCGATGTCCTTCTTCTCTTGATCAAGACGCTCAAGACGTTCGATGAACTGACGCAGTTCATCGGCCGTGACACGATAACTATCAGGTGTGGAGTTTGAGTGGGTTTCGGCGGACATATCGGACATAAGCAAGCTCCTGCGGAACGGAATGAGCGCATTGCCTATCCTGACGACCCGGCTTGCGCAACGGGGATTCTGACGCTAGCGAGGGGCAACCCAAAGGGAGCAGAACCATGGAATGGATGGTGTGGATCGGCGCAGGCATGACGTTCGCAGGAATAGCCCTGCTTGTGTGGTGTGTAGCCATTGCTGTCAAAGCCAAGCGCGCAGGGCTGGAAGGTGCCGATATGGAATTACGCCTACGCGGCTTGGTCGCGTTGAACCTCGGTGCGGTGGCTATCTCCGCGCTCGGCCTGATGCTGGTGGTGATAGGTATCTTCCTTAGCTGACACTTGCTACGGCTGCGGCGGCTGCTTTTCACCGCGATCAAAAGCCTCCCAACCCTCACCGTTAAACACATCGACCCCGAGTTGCGCGAGCACGTGGGGAAAGTCGACCATTACATAGTTATCGACAATCTTGCCGCTCTCAACCTTCCAAAAATCCATGTAGCGGATCGTGATCCGTTTCCCTGTAGCTTCCACACCCATAAATCGGCCGGAATGAGTGGCCTCTTGCCGTCCAAAGGCCGCAGCCCACTCGCCCATGTAAATCCGCGCTTCATCCACACAGACTTTATCCGAAAACGCGGCCTGAAATGGCTTTTGCCAGTTCTCTTGAAACGCGCGCAGGCCTTCTTTGGTGCCACAACCCGTATTGCCCATCCAACGAAAACCTTCGGCAAAGAACTCCCCTATGTCGGCGATGCGGTGGTCATTCAGTCCGTCCACCATGCCTTCGATAACCGCGCGGGTCTCCTCGGTCTTGGACATATCCGTTTCACGCGTAAGGGTGGCTTGTTCGGGGCGGCTGCCTTTCATGACATCTTCCTTTGACTATTGAGCTTTAAGTTGTTGTGTAATCAGCCGCGCTGCGCGGTGACCGATCATGATAGAGGGCGCATTTGTGTTCGCTGATGTGATACGCGGCATAACACTCGCATCAGCAAGCCACAGCCCGTGAATGCCATGAAACGCCAGATCATGGCCGAGGACCGCGCCAATCGCACATGTCCCAACTGGATGATATGCCGTTCCTAGACGCGCATCGATATGGGCATCAACTGCAACTGTATCATCACCCGTTGCCGGGAAAACTTCTGGAGCCGATCGGGGGCCGAAGGGGGCTGCGCGCAAAAGCGCGCGCAGGGCACACAGGCCTTCGCGCAGTTCGACCCGATCATCCGGATCACTCAGCAACCCTGGATCAATCTGCACCACGCCATTAGCCCCAAGCGTCATGCGCCCGCGAGAACGCGGTTGCATCAAACAGACATCCGCATAGTACCCAGCGCCAAGCCCAATCGCTCGTTTTCCAAAACCAATGCGGGTCGGGACAAAATGCACCTGAAACCGAGGGGCGCCACCGTCTTTTCCCGCTAAAAATCCACCCGCTTCAACAGTGTTCGACGCCAAAGGCCCGCGCCCGGACGCAAGCCATTGAAACGGCGCGGCGACCCAAAGCGGTAATTGGCCCAGTGTTAGCCCACGCCCCGACCCGCGTCCTTCGTGGTGGACTGCCACGGCTGGATGATCGTGCAAATTAGCCCCCACGCCGGGAATGTCGCGCTGAACGGCAATACCAGCGTTTTGCAACATTTCGGCGGGGCCCAGTCCCGATTGCATCAGAATTTGTGGTGTTCCAATTGTGCCTGCGCTCAGCACGACGCCAGCACGAGCTTTGATTTGCTCACCCCCGCCCGTCTGCACACCTTGAACACGCCCTTCCGTAAACATCAACTTACGCACAGAACAGTTCTTCAGAACATGAACATTCGTGCCTCGCAAAAACGCATCCACAGGTGAGCGGCGCTGCCCGTTTTCTATATTCACAATGAACGGCCCACTTGAAACGACCTCGGGCGTTGGCGGACCACCATGGACTCGCCCCAAAGCGGTGCTCAGTGGATGCGGATCGCGCAAAGGCGCCGGGCGCATCTGTTCCTCAACTGCCTCAAAATGGGGGCGGACATCGTCCCAACCCCACCCTGGCCCCCAATGGTCATAATCATCCGTCCGCCCACGGAACCAGACCATTGAATTCATCGATGCCGACCCTCCCAACATCTTGCCGCGTGGCACCGACACGCATCGTCCGCCCAAACTTTCTTGAGGCACTGTACGATAAGCCCAATCGCGCCGCGATCCCATCAACCAGATCAAGCCAAACGGAACCCGCACCAAAGGGTGCCGGTCCGATGGGCCAGCCTCTAGTAGCGCAATCGAAAGCGCGGGATTTTGCTCGGCCAAACGACTAGCGCATGTCGCACCAGCGGCCCCACCGCCCACAACAATCAGGTCAAACGTCTTAGTCAACCCGTTCGCCGGTTTGCGCGTCAAACAGGTGGCAGATGCCAACCGGGATGTCGGCAGCAAAAGGTGCACCAATTTGCGTGCGGAACTCTTTGCCAGCCTTCACGGCCGCCAATGCACCGCCAGCTTTGACGGTGACCATCGTACTATCGCCAAGCAACTCCATCGAATAAACAGGAGCACTCAGCTGGCCGGCACCTTTCGCAACACTGGCGTCTTCGGCACGGAACCCACAGGTTACGGGGCCATCCGCAACGCCGCTGAAACCGGGGATCGTGATGTTGGCACCCGTAAACGTGCCATCGCGCATCTCCCCCTCCATCAGGTTCATCGCCGGATTGCCAATAAAGCCCGCAACGAACGTATTGGCGGGACGGTCATAGATCTCAGTTGGGGTGCCAACTTGCTGCACCTTGCCCTGTTTCATGACGACGACACGATCCGCAAGCGTCATAGCCTCGATCTGATCATGCGTTACGTAAATCGTGGTTACCTGAAGCTCATGGCTCAGGTTCTTAATCTGCGCGCGGGTCGACACGCGTAGTTTGGCATCAAGGTTAGAAAGCGGTTCATCCATCAAGAAAACTTGGGGTTTGCGTACAATTGCACGCGCCAAGGCGACCCGCTGACGCTGCCCGCCCGACAATGCGGCGGGTTTGCGATGAAGAAACTCTTCCAACTCAACCATCGCAGCCGCTTTCATCACCCGGTCATGATGATCAGCCTCCGGAACTTTGCGCACCTTTAACGGAAAACGAATATTCTCATAGACGTCCATGTTCGGGTAAAGACCGTAGCTTTGGAACACCATGGCCACGTCCCGATCCTTGGGGTCTAGGTCATTGACCCGGTTGCCGCCGATCACGATATCGCCCGACGTCGGATCCTCCAGACCGGCGATCATCCGCATTGTCGTGGTTTTGCCGCAGCCAGAAGGCCCCAACAGGACAAGGAATTCCCGATCAGCAATCGTCAGATCAAATTTGTGAACGCCGACAAAATCGCCCCAGCGTTTCGTCACATCTTTCAAGACGATCTCGGCCATGATCTGCTACCTCTATTGTGTCGCAAGCACACTAGACAGCGCGCGCAGGGCGGGGCAAGAGTTTTTGCATAGGTTTGCAAAAATCACGGAACGTATCATCAAATGGATCTCGCTCAGCTGAAATCAGAGGCTTTCGCCGCCCTTCAAGGCCTTTTTGCGGGCACCGTCGCCCCACATGAAAACGCCCAAGCGCAGGCCATGCACCCGGTCGGCCATGTCACAGGCGGCGCGGGCGTCGCCGAGATATGGCAAGCTTTGCGCCGCGCCCTCCCCGACGGGGAGCGGCGGGACGATATTTTTCTAGCGGGTGAAAACCACCCTGACCCACGCGCGAAATTTGAGCGTTTTGGGCCACTGGTCGCCTGCATGGGCAGTTACCAAGGCACCTTTAGTGCGCCACTGTTTGGCATTCCGCCCAGCCACGGCGTGGTCACTCTCCGCTATGGTGAGGCGCATTATTTCGAGGATGGTCGCCTGCGACGGTCTTGGTTGATCTGGGATCTTGCTGACCTTTTGTTGCAGGTGGGCCGCTGGCCATTGGCTGCACCTCTTGGTGCGCCGGGCCATTGGCCGGGGCCTAAGGGCGGCGGCGGCGTTTTACTGGACCAAGCCGGTCCAGCTGATGCGCTCGACCGCGTCTTCGCGATGCACGACGCCCTATTAAGTTTTGACGGAAAATCGCTCGATTCCATGCCGATGTCCGACTGGTGGACGGAAAACTTTATGTACTATGCCGGAGGCGGAATTGGTGCGACGCGAGGCCTTGCAGGGTTTCGCGCACACCACCAAATACCCTTTCTACGCGCCTTTCCAGATCGTTACGCTATTGGCCACTTCATCAGAATTGGTGATGGCGACTATGCGGTTACGGGCGGCGACGTGGGCGCGACACACACAGGTGAATACCTTGGCATGGCTCCCACAGGCCGTCCCATTAAGATGTCAGTCATGGATTTTTACCGGTTCGATGGTGACCGGATCGCGGAAAACTGGTTGCCGATCGATATCCTAGGGCTGGCGGCCCAAATGGGCGTCGATGTGTTGGCGCGCGTCGCCCACCACGCAGGTGCACCGCGCCAAACCCTTTAGGGCGCGAGTGTTTCACGCATCTTGGCCACCGCGCTCTCAAGCAGAGGCGCGGGCTGCCAAAACGTGATGTCCTGTGTGCTATAGCCCCAGATACGGCTCAGAAAAAGGCCAAGCCCCTCATCCTCAGCGGCCCAAATAGGGCCACCCTGACTGCGTGGCCAACCCAAGCCAAACACGGCAGCCACATCCAAGTCTGACGGGCGGGACACACCCTGCGCCCCCAAAATACGAGCGGCTTGGTTGCTGATCGCCGCCGCACAATAGGGCACGATATCGGCATCAAGGATCGGCCTTTGTGCAGACTGCAAAAGGGTGATTGCCGACTGGACAGCAGGGTTTTCGCCCACAAGTTCACCGGCCTCCCACGTGTAATAGCCCAAACCGGACTTAGCCCCGTTTTGCCCCGCAGCGATCAAGGATGCGGCCAGCTTGATACCGCCTTCAGACTGGTGTGCCGCAGCCTGTGCGATGCGGGTCCGCGTGGCTACAATGCCAAACCGATCTTGCCGCACAAACGGCCCTTCCCGCCAGCCAGCCGTGGCAAAAGCCGCGTCGATCTGAGCCACGCTTGCCCCGGCTATAAGCAAATGATCTGCCGCAACGAGCCAAGCGGCCTCAAGCGCGGGCAACACCGGCGGCTTGCCCGCAGGCACCTTAATTGCAGGCCGATCCAACGCACGAACCAATGCCAATCCGAGGGCCTGCGCCTGTGGGCTCGTGGTCTCAGATGGACACAACTCCACCACAGCGCGGGGGGCCATCAACCCACGACAGGGTAACACTTGCGCAGATGTCGACGCAGGCGCATCCGATCCGTCAGACGGGCACAAACAAGCCGCATCGGCCCGCATATGCGCCAGAACATCTGGCCGCACGTTGCCCACAAACACCACGTCGCAGGCCCCGATATCCGGCAGGCTCGCTGCTAAGTTGGCCCCTTCCATCAGTGCATTGAAGCGTCCGGCCGACACGTGGCCCGCGACCTCAGATCGCTGTAGGTGCCGCTCGATCTGGGCACTCAGCCTAGCGCGAGCACGCGTATCATCGCCCGCCACAACCAAGGCCAAACCCGCCCGCAGGCCCCGTGCCCCCAAAAGAGCCGCGATCCGATCAGCCCGCGCATCACCGCTTGCAACCAACCCAAGCCGTTGTACCGAAACCTGGCTTGTATCCAAAGCCTTAGCCCGCACCGCATCACGCCGAGCAAGAAATATGGCACGCAATGCGCGCCCGGCCGGGTCCTCGGCACAAGCTGCTGCTAACCGCGCCTCTAGCCGAAAACCAGATGCCATATCCTCTGTCAAAGCGGCCTCTATGCACGCCAGAATTGCACGTGGAGCCCCTGTTGCCGCCTCGACAACAGCACGCTTGGTCCGCTCTGCGTTTATCGCGTTAATATCCAGCTTGGCGTGAACCAAGGCATCCAAACGTTTTCGCGTTGGGCGCGGGCCAACCTCCAAGGCACGTGTTATCGCGGCCTCCAATGGTGCGTCCTGCGTGACAATATCCAACAGTCCCAATTGTTCGGCCCGCGGCGTGCCGAATGCACGCCCCCCCAACAGCGCCCCCATGGCGGCACGTCCGCCGACAATGCGCGTTAGTCTTTGTATTCCACCCGCCGCTGGCAACCAGCCCAGCGCGATATCCGGGAATGAGAATTGCGTATCCACCTGTGCCACACGAAAATGACAAGCCAATGCCAGTTCTAGCCCCGGGCCGATTGCTGCCCCATGGATTGCGGCCAAGGTCGGCTTGGGCGCATCCTCTAACAGCCGGCACAGCGCCGACAATGCAGGATCCGGCCGCGCCACCGCGCCACGCAAATCCGCACCAGCTGCAAACCCTGCGCCTTCGCCCGTGATAACCAACGCCCGCACTTCGGCATCCAAAAGTGCCATCTGCACAACTGATTGGAGTTCGGCAATGACCTCCCGCTCCAACCCATTTCGCGGAGGATGCGCCAGTGTAATGATTGCAACGCCGCGCTGATCATTCCGCGTCACAAATTGGGGCCGCGTCTGGGTCATGCTATCGGTCATAAAATGCCTCGGTCTGCGCCAACCCGCGCGCCAAAATACACCGCGCACAAGGTTGGTCCTTTAATAATACCTGAGTGTTTGCAGCTGCAGCGCCGTTGACAAGTCTCTTGCCGCTTGCGACCAGAGCGAATGGAATGTTTGCATCCCCTTGTGACCTCCGCGCCGCAGTTTCCGCGCGCGTGCCAGCCCCACGATCCGTGTTGGCTGCCATGAAAGGGTTTCCTGACCTCCCGCCCCTTTGGCTATTGGGCTGTTTGTTCCTAACGTGGGCACTTGCCTCGTTGCTACCGATCGCCACCTTTGCAGGGCCAGTCAGCACATTCATTGCAGTCATCTTAACGGTGCTGGGGCTAGGTCTCATTACCTGGGCGGCCCTATGGTTCTACGAAAAGAAGACAACAATTGAGCCGCACCATAGCCCCCGTGTCCTCATCGTAGAGGGGCCGTACAAAGTGACCCGCAACCCGATCTATCTGGGTATGGTCATCATCGCCGCTGCGGCCGTTTTCTGGCACGGCGCACTGATCACTCTGCCCCTGCCTGTGATCCTCGCCATTATTCTGCAACGTCGCTTCATCGAACCCGAAGAAATCGCGCTACACCTTACCTTTGGCGATGCAGCCCTCGAATATATTTCCCGCACGCGCCGCTGGCTTTAACTCCGCTCGCAATTGCTTGATTGGCGTTGCGCGATGGGCTGCTCTATATGCAAGAATACCCAACATCGGAGCCATCTTGATGCGTCACACTCTTGCGGCCTGCGTTCTTGCCCTTCTTCCCCTATCCGCCGTTCAGGCTGATCCTGTGGTGGTGGAACTGTTCACCTCGCAGGGGTGTTCCTCTTGCCCGCCAGCTGACGCGCTATTGGGTGAGTTGGCGCGCAACGAGGACGTGATCGCGCTGGCCTTGCACGTGGACTATTGGGATTACATCGGCTGGCCCGACACCTTTGCCCAACCTGCTTTTGGCAAACGTCAAAAAGGCTATGCCCGCGCCGCTGGCAGCACCGTTGTCTACACGCCACACATGGTCGTGGGTGGCACCGACCACGTGGCAGGCGCGAAACCTATGCAAGTCATGGCGCAGATTGCCGCCCACACGAAACACGCGCCCGCCATGCGCATGACGATGACCTCAGAGCCGAACGGCATCACCATCCGCGCCGAGGCCGACAATCCAATCGACCCGCCCGCCCGGATCATGTTGGTGACCTACGTTCCTTCACAAACCGTGGATATCACCTCAGGTGAAAACGCGGGCAAATCGGTGACCTACACGCACATCGTGACCGATTGGGTCGCTCTCGAACGCTTTGATGGCGCGCGGCCCGTGACTGTCACACTGCCCGCCCCGCCCGAACCACCCGCACGGCGCGTGGTTCTTGCCCAAGGGGAAAACTACGGCCCCTACTTGGCGACCCTCCGCGTCGACTAAGGCGCTTTGGCCACACCAACGCCGATCATCGCATCCCGCGTGACCAAAGCGGCAAGCTCAGCCTCGCCCAAATCCGCAGTGCCCTCGGGGCGCGCAGGCACCACAAGATATCGCATATCCGCGGTACTATCATGCACCCGCAATGTGACCCCAAATGGCAGATCCAAGCCGAACTCGGATAACACCTTGCGCGGCTCACGCACGGTGCGCGATCGGTACGCCCGCGATTTGTACCAATCCGGAGGCAGGCCCAAAAGGTTTCGCGGATAACAAGAACAGAGCGTACAGACGACCACGTTATGGACCTCCGCTGTGTTCTCTACGGCGATCAAACGCATAGGCCCCACATCAAACCCCATCTCCGCACAGGCTGCCGATCCATCGTCCAAAAGCCGCGCACGAAAAGCCGGATCAACCCAAGCCCGCGCCACAACCGCTGCACCATGCGCAGGGCTACGCGCATCCATTGCCTCGATCTGAGCGGTCACGGCATCCGCTGTTGTCACGCCCTTTTCGATCATCAACTCCCGCACCGCGATTTCCATGACCTGCCAATAGCTCAGCGGGCCGTCTTGATCGGCACGGTAAGGGTGGCCAGACGGGCTCAATTCATCATGGTCATGGTGATCATGTGGCATCGCGCATCCCTCCCTCCTTTGTTCCAAAAATACTCAAAATTCCAACACCATCAAACGGGCTCAAGCCAATGGGCATAGATTTCCGCCTCAAGCATATCATCAGGACGCTCCGCATCCGCGCCCCAAACATCGCCCATCCGAAACCGCACCCGGTACAGGGCCAGAGGTTCTGCCCGCAGACCGTATGCAAGCTTTTCAGGGTTGCCAAACGGACCCAAGGTCCGCTCGATTTCACCGACTTTGCCCCGCAGATAGCTGGGCGTTCGGACATGCCCGGGCGGTGCCCAAGTGCGCACCCGTACCCTATCCGGCATTGCTCGCCTCACCATAGGTGTCACCGCGCGCTTGCACGGCTTCCATCTTTTCGCCCAACTCAGCGATCGAATAGACACCTTGCTCCAACAGGTTTTGATTGATGGCCGCAACCCAGCGCTCGTAATAGCTCATGGTCTCAAAGGCCGTCTCGCCCATGTCTTCCAGTGCTCGGCGCAGCCCATCAACGGTGAAATGCCCAGCACCTGAGGCGAGGATCATCAATGCATCCACCCGCTTTTCCCAAAGCGCAAAGTCGTGATCATCCTGAGGGATTGGCCCGGCAAGCGCACCGCCCATATCGTGCCAGCGCTTGCCATCCAGCCCGCTCATTCCTCGGCCGCGAGCGCATCAATCTGCCCGCGCAACCCGTCTAGCTGGTATCCCGCTGAGGCCGTCGCAGTTAGGATATCATCCGTGGGCATCTGCCCCGCCTGTGCCAATGCCCACATGATCGCGGACCGGGTGCCTGATGCACAATAGGCCACAACACCACCTTCGCTGCCCGCCATCGCTTCGGATTGCTCCTCCACGTTGTCCATCGTCATCGCACCCATCGTGATAGGGTTGAACACAAACGCAAGGCCCGCAGCCTCAGCGGCCTGTTGCATTGCAGCTGCCTGCAATGGCGGCGGGTTCTCCACCTCGGGGCGGTTACAAATCACGGTCGTCACGCCTTGTGCTGCAAGTGTCGCCATATCCGAGGGCTCTAATTGCGGTGCTGCAAAAAAGCCGGGCGCCAATTGTCGAAGATCCATCATCACTCCTTAGATGTTTTTCGGTGGTCCGGGCGGGGTGGCCCGGCGAGTTGCCGCTATCGTGGACCGAGACGCGCGCCGGTTCAACTGCTCGCACACCCAAACCCTATTGCGGCTCCATAAAATCAACCTTTGGGTGAGTGAAGAAACCAGCATTCATCTGATGCATCGCAAAGACCCGATCACACATCCGGGGCATACTTGTTCCAAAGGTCTCAATAAGGAGGAACACGATGACCACCCTACCACGGACTGCCCCCCATACCCCGCCCCCTGACACGATCGACCTGTGGTCGCGCCAGATGATCGAAATGCAGAAAATGTTGCTTCAGCCTGAATTGCTGCGGGATCGCGCCGAGCCTGCACCAAAAGTCGAAGAGGCAGACGATGACATGTGGGACAACATGCCGGTCTAGGCCCAGCATGTCTTGCGTCAGCCCCGCCATATCGTCGAGCGAGGCTGGGCTTTTTTAGCAGTGCGCCTAGCTCGCCTTTGCAAGGTTGCGCAGCACGTAATGCAGCACGCCTCCATTTTCGATGTACTCTATCTCAACCTCGGTATCGATCCGACACCTCAGCGTGATTTCCTTGATCGAACCATCGCCCATGATAATCGTACACGGCACATCCTGTAGGGGTTTCACCATGTCGAGTCCGTGTATCGAAACCGTCTCATCCCCTGTCAGGCCCAATGATTTGCGCGTGTCTCCGCCCGTGAATTCCAGCGGGATAACCCCCATGCCCACAAGGTTAGACCGGTGAATACGCTCAAAGCTTTCAGCGATGACAGCTTTGACACCCAAAAGCGCCGTGCCCTTTGCAGCCCAGTCGCGGCTAGAGCCTGTGCCATACTGCGCGCCCCCCAAAATCACGAGCGGCGTGCCCGCAGATTTGTGGGCCATCGCTGCATCAAAGATCGACATCTGCGTGCCATCGGGGCCTTTGGTATAGCCCCCTTCAACCCCATCCAGCATCTCATTCTTGATACGGATGTTGGCGAAGGTGCCGCGCATCATCACCTCATGGTTGCCGCGGCGTGAGCCGTAGGAATTGAACTCGCGCAAGGGCACCTGCCGCTCTCGCAAATATCGGCCCGCTGGGGTCGTTTCCTTAAACGCCCCCGCAGGTGAGATATGGTCCGTCGTGATCATATCCCCCAAGATCGCCAAGACCTTGGCGCCCTCGACGTTCTCAATCGTGCCGGGTTCCATCCCCATGCCCTGAAAATAAGGCGGGTTCTGCACGTAGGTGGAATTGGGTGGCCAATCATAAGTTTTCTGATCCGTTGTCTGAACGCTTTGCCACTTTTCATCGCCCTTAAAGACATCGGCATATTTGGTTTGAAAGGCCTCGCGCGTGACGGTTTGTTCGACCAATTCCGCGATTTCGGCTTGCGTGGGCCAGATGTCTTTCAAAAACACATCGCGGCCCTGCTGGTCTTGGCCCAATGGCTCGGTCGTGAGATCAATATCCATCGTTCCGGCCAGTGCGTAAGCGACAACTAACGGAGGTGAGGCCAGATAGTTCGCGCGCACATCTGGGCTAATCCGCCCTTCGAAATTGCGGTTACCGGACAAGACCGAGGTCGCAACTAGATCGCCTGCGGCAATCGCCTCGGATATCTCGGGCTGCAACGGCCCCGAGTTCCCGATGCAGGTCGTGCAGCCGTAGCCGACAAGGTTGAAGCCAATCTTATCAAGGTCCTCTTGCAACCCCGCCGCCTCTAGGTAGGCAGACACCACCTGTGATCCCGGCGCGAGTGAGGTCTTGACCCAAGGCTTGCGGTTCAGCCCCAAAGCCGCCGCTTTTCGCGCCACGAGGCCCGCGCCGATCATCACATAAGGGTTCGACGTATTGGTGCATGACGTGATCGAAGCGATCACGACCTTGCCGGACGAAAGCGCGTAATCCTCACCCTGAACCGGGACCATTTTGTCCATCGGACGTTGAAACGTCTCGGCCATTTCGTGGGTGAATGCAGATTTTGCATCGGTCAATGCAACGTAATCCTGCGGACGTTTGGGTCCCGAAATCGCAGGCACGATAGTCCCCATGTCGAGGTGCAAGGTATCAGTGTAGATCGGCGCATAATCGGCATCGCGCCACAGTCCATTGGCCTTTGCATAAGCTTCAACCAATGCAACGCGGTCCGCATCCCGGCCCGTGGTCCGCATGTAGCGCAACGTTTCTGCGTCGATGGGAAAGAATCCGCAGGTGGCGCCATATTCTGGGGCCATGTTTGCAATCGTTGCGCGATCGGCCAAAGGCAGCGTATCCAGCCCAGCGCCACAGAACTCTACAAATTTGCCGACGACACCCTTGGCACGCAACATCTCAACCACCTTGAGAACAAGGTCGGTCCCTGTTGTGCCCTCCATCATCTGGCCAATCAGTTCAAAGCCCACGACCTCTGGGATCAGCATCGAGATCGGCTGGCCCAGCATTGCGGCCTCTGCCTCAATCCCGCCTACGCCCCAGCCTAGAACAGCCATCCCGTTAACCATGGTGGTATGGCTATCAGTCCCAACAAGCGTGTCGGGATAAGCGACCTGCACCCCGTTTTGATCAGCATCGGACCAGACGGTTTGGGCCAAATACTCAAGATTCACCTGGTGGCAAATCCCAGTGCCGGGGGGCACCACGCGGAAGTTGTTGAACGCCGATTGCCCCCATTTCAGGAAGGTATAACGCTCCATGTTGCGCTCATACTCGCGGTCGACATTCATCTGAAACGCGCGCGGATTGCCGAACTCATCGATCATAACAGAGTGGTCGATCACCAGATCCACGGGGTTAAGCGGGTTGATCTGTTGTGCGTCGCCCCCCAAAGCCACAATCCCGTCACGCATCGCCGCAAGGTCTACAACAGCTGGGACGCCGGTGAAGTCCTGCATCAAAACCCGGGCGGGCCGGTAGTTGATTTCTCGCGGGTTTTGCCCCCCTTGAACCGCCCACTGCGCAAACGCCTTGATGTCATCAACCGACACCGTGCGTCCGCCATCCTCAAACCGCAGCATGTTTTCCAGAACGACCTTCAAAGCCGCGGGAAGTTTTGAGAAATCGCCCAAACCGGCGGCCTGAGCCGCAGGGATCGAATAATAGTCGATCTGTTCGGCTCCGACGCTCAACGTTTTACGGGTCTTTGCGGTATCGCTGCCAACGACAACAGTCATGGTGGGCTCCTCCTGATTTTAAATGCCTTCATATCAAATTTGGGAGGTTTTGTGGCGTCCACAAGGGGAGCGCGCGCGTCAGGAGGCGCAAAAGCAATAACCGTAGTCCAATGCGCCGATGAAACGGGGGTTTCAGTCGTGGCATGAGGGGGTTAGACCGGAGCCATGGAATGGTCCGTCACGAACCTAGCCTGCCGCCGTGGGCAATTGCGCATCCTTGAAGGGGTGACGTTTGAGATCGCCGCGGGCGAAGCCTTGATCCTGCGCGGCCCCAATGGTGCAGGCAAAACCACATTGCTTCGCTGCCTTGCAGGGTTAACGCCACCGCTAGAAGGCCAGATCAACGCGCCCGAAGACACCATCGCATACGCCGCCCACGCCGATGGTTTAAAAGCACAGCTCAGCGTCGCGGAAAACCTCGCCTTCTGGGCCTCGGTCTTTGAAAGCGATCCAGCGCATGCCGTCGAAACCGCCATCGCAGCGTTTGACCTAGATGCGCTGCGCGATCGCCGTGCCAGTGCCTTGTCCGCGGGACAAAAGCGTCGCCTGTCGCTGGCGCGCATGGTCGTCACCGGCCGGCCAATTTGGGTCATGGATGAACCTACCGTCAGCCTAGATATTGAAAACGTCGCGCGCTTTGCCCGCGCGGTTGAAGCCCATTTGGCGCAAGGCGGCTCAGCCCTGATCGCGACCCATATTGATCTTGGGCTACCCAACGCGCGCGTGCTCGACATCAGCCCCTTTACCAAACTGTCAGGCCGCCAAACCGATGATCCGTTTGAGGAGGCCTTCGAATGATCGCCCTCTTGAGACGAGACCTTGCGCTTGCCTTTCGTGCAGGTGGCGGCTTTGGGCTGGGGCTCGCCTTTTTCCTGATCGTAACGGTTTTGGTACCCTTCGGGGTTGGGCCAAACTCGGCGACGCTGGGTGTGATTGCACCGGGCATTCTATGGCTCGGCGCATTGCTGGCGTGCCTTTTGTCGCTCGACCGGGTGTTCGCCCTCGATTGGGAGGACGGCTCACTAGACTTGTTGGCCACCGCCCCGCTTCCCCTAGAGGGCGTCGCGGTGTCCAAAGCGCTCGCGCATTGGATTACAACCGGCCTGCCGCTTGTGGCAATCTCGCCGCTGCTTGGGTTGTTCCTGAGCCTACCGGTTGAGGCCATGCCGTGGCTGATCCTATCTCTGCTCGTCGGAACGCCTGCGCTTTCGTGGTTGGGTACGTTTGGGGCGGCCCTGACGGTGGGGCTCAAACGGGGTGGTTTGCTGATGTCATTGCTGGTGCTGCCCCTCTATATCCCGACCCTTATTTTTGGCGCCGAAGTGGTCAAACGCGGCGCCGACGGACTGGCCACGGCCACACCACTTGCGTTTCTGGCAGGCATCACACTGGGCACCGTCGCGTTGCTGCCCTTCGCTACCGCCGCCGCCCTCCGCGTCAATTTGCGCTAACACCCTTCCCGCTTTGTCCCTTGTCGCTGCTGGGTCGGCCCCATAATTTCGATCCATGTCTTTGTGGGAATACGCCAATCCGCGCCGCTTTATGGCGACCTCATCGTGGCTCTTGCCGCCGCTCGTTGTGATGTCAGCTTTGCTGATCGTAACGGGGCTCATTTGGGGTTTCTTTTTCACCCCTGACGACTTCCGCCAAGGATCAACGGTCAAGATCATCTATCTGCACGTGCCCGCAGCCCTGATGGCGATCAACGCGTGGCTGATGATGCTGGTCTGCTCGCTCATCTGGATTATCCGCCGCCACCACGTCAGCGCGCTTGCGGCCCGCGCCGCAGCCCCCATCGGAATGGTGATGACGTTGATCGCGCTGTTTACTGGGGCGATTTGGGGCAAACCCATGTGGGGTACCTACTGGGAATGGGACCCGCGCCTGACGTCATTCTTGATCCTTTTCCTTTTTTACATTGGCTACATGGCTCTGTGGGAAGCGATCGAAAACCCCGATGCAGCCGCTGATTTAACCTCGGTGCTCTGCCTCGTCGGTTCGGTCTTTGCCCTCTTGTCACGCTACGCGGTCCTGTTCTGGAACCAAGGCCTGCACCAAGGTGCGACGTTCTCAATGGACAAGGAACAGAACATATCAAACGTGTTCTGGTATCCAGCAGTCATATCCATGGCGGGCTTTGTGTGCCTGTTTGTGACGCTCGTCCTCTACCGCACGCGTATGGAAATCCGCCGCCGCCGCCTGCACGCCCTTGACGCACGGAGCATGGCCGCATGATCACCGCGCACATCCTTCCGGACCTTGGAAAATACGCGACAGAGGTTGGCCTCGCCTATGGCGTCAGCCTTGGTCTTCTCGCGCTTTTGATTGGGCAATCCCTGTGGAAAGGCCGTAAAATCAAACAACGGCTTCAGCAGGAAGAAAAGGCGCGCAAAGGTGAGTGAGACCCCCACCCCGAACAAGCGGAAATCGGTCAATTGGGTCGCGATGATTCCAGTGGGGCTGTTCGCAGCCCTGATCGGAGCCTTCTTTGGCCCAGGCCTATTTCGCGACAACCCCGACGCCCTGCCCTCGACCATCGAAGGCCGTCAGGCGCCTGCCGTTGCTGGCGTAGAACTGCCCGGGCTTGCGTCATTTGATGACGCCACGCTCCGTGCAGGGGACGTGACATTGGTCAACTTTTGGGCCTCTTGGTGCGTGCCATGCCGGGCCGAACACCCGATGATCAAAGAGCTTGCCGCGCAACTGCCCGTCTACGGGATCAACTACAAGGACGAGGCCGTAGATGGCCTCGACTTCCTTGCAGAGCTTGGTGACCCATTCGCCGCCCACGTGGCCGACGCCACTGGTCGGATGGGGATCAACTGGGGCCTATACGGCGTGCCAGAAACCTACGTGATTGCGGGCGACGGCACGGTTGTCCTGCGTTGGGCCGGCCCCATCACACGCAGCACTATGGAAGACACCATCAAGCCCGCGATTGAGCGTGCAGAGGCAATGGCGGAGTAGCGAGCCGCTCCGAACCACATTATTGGGCCATCAAAAACCCGCCAAAGCATCAGCTGAGGCGGGTTCTTTATTTTGATCACCTGAAGGCGCAGTACTTCAGAGGTGCTTTGCGTAAATCTCAACCAACTTGGCCACGGCAGCTTCGGGCGCCATCTCTTCGCTTTCGCCAGTCCGGCGAGAGGTCAGCTCAACCACACCGTTCTTTAGACCCCGTGGCCCCACGGTGATCCGCCACGGCAAACCGATCAGGTCCATCGTCGCGAACTTGCCCCCGGCCCGCTCGTTCCGGTCATCATAAAGAGGGTCGAGGCCTGCGTTGATCAATGCGGTCTCAAGCCCTTCACACGCGCCATCGGCCTCTGCGTCACCCTGCTTAAGATTCACAATCCCAACGTGGAATGGCGTCACACCCTCGGGCCAGATGATGCCTTTGTCGTCGTGGCTTGCCTCAATGATCGCGCCCAAAAGCCGGCTCACACCAATCCCGTGGGAGCCCATGTGCACTGGCGTGGGCTTTCCATCAGGACCTTGGACTGTGGCGCCCATGGCCTCGGAATACTTGGTCCCAAAGTAGAAAATCTGCCCCACTTCGATACCGCGCGCGACGCGGCGGCGCTCCTCGGGGATTTCGTTGAACTTTGCCTCATCATGGGTTTCGTCGGTACGAGCGTATTTTTCGGTGAATTCACGCATGATACCCGCGCATTCATCGACACTGTCGTAGTCAATCGCGCGATCGCCGAACGTCAGGTCCGTCACGGCTGAATCGTAGAACACTTCGCTTTCGCCCGTGTCGGCCAGCACGAGGAATTCATGCGTGTCATCGCCGCCAATCGGGCCACTGTCCGCACGCATCGGAATAGCCTGCAGGCCCATCCGCTCATATGTGCGCAGATAGCTGACGAGGTGGCGGTTGTAAGCGTGCAGCGCGGCCTCTTTGGTCAGATCAAAATTATAGCCGTCTTTCATCAAGAACTCACGCCCGCGCATCACACCGAACCGAGGACGAACCTCATCGCGGAATTTCCATTGGATGTGATACAAAGTCAGCGGCAGGTCCTTGTAGCTGGACACATGGCTGCGGAAGATGTCGGTGATCAACTCTTCGTTCGTGGGCCCGTACAGCATATCGCGACCGTGGCGGTCAGTGATGCGCAGCATCTCTTCGCCGTAGTCGTCGTACCGGCCGCTTTCGCGCCACAGGTCCGCCGATTGCAGCGTCGGCATCAACAGGGGGATATGGCCTGCACGTTCCTGCTCTTCGTGAACGATCTGCTCAATCCGTTTGAGTACTTTGAAGCCCAGCGGCAACCAGGAATAGATACCGGCCTGCGCCTGCTTGATCATGCCTGCGCGCAACATGTAGCGGTGGCTGACAATCTGCGCCTCGGACGGCGTTTCTTTGAGGACGGGCAGGAAATAGCGGCTCAGGCGCATAGAAAGTCTCCGGAAAAGTGCCCTCTTGCCTTAGCCAAGCCAACGCTCGGGGGCAAGCCGCTTAGCTGCGTGCGACACGCACCTTGGATGTCGCACCAAGGCTGCTTTCAAGCGAGGCAAAGCGCGCCTGCGCGACCTCTCCGAACAGCACCTCCCCCTCACCTGCAGGAAGGCCAAGCGTGATTTGCCGCTTTTTCGGGGCCCATTCGAGCGTGGCCATCAGGGTCGGATCAAGCGCCGAGAACATCGCCCCAAAGCGCATCGCCTTCCCCAAAACCTCCGCCTGTTCAGCCTCCTCCGGGGTGAGCAAATGCGCAAGGCTGTCGTATTTTTCATAGGCCCGTTTGTTGCGATAACGGTGCAATAGCGCGAGGCCAAGGAACACGCGCTCCGCATGGGATAACCCGCCAAAGTTGGACCGCGCGGCCCTGTCAAAACCAACATCCGCACGATAGTCGGGATGCGCGCGCCAACCGACATCATGCAGCAAACACGCAGCTTTGATCAGGCGTTTGCGTGCAGCCGTCACCTTTGGAAATAGCGGCAGAATAAAATGGTACAGCGTGCGCCCAAAACCCGGTTGGCGGGCATCTTTGGCCTCTGTGAAGCGACACGCTTCAATCAAAGGATCACGCTCGCGCAGGGATTGGGGCATCTGCTCATACAAAAGCCCCTCGCGAATGCCGTAGCTGGACACCGCGACTTGGCTCGGCTTGAAATGATGCAAAAGCCGCAAAATAACTTCGCCCGCTATGGGCACCAGCGCCATACGTGCCGACGACGTCCCCGTACGTTGGCGCAGGCCTTCTAGGTCCTGCAGGCCGATGTATTGCACCGTCGCGCGGACATCTTGGGGCCGCATCGTATATTCATGCAGAACGTGCAGCGGATAGGCGCGGCGTTCCATGTCGATCCGCGCAAGCGCGCGCCATGATCCACCCACGAGGAACAGCGTCTTGTAGGCCCCCGACATTTCTTCGCGCATGGCGCCGAGCGTGGCGTCAATCTCAGCCAAACGCGCCTTGCGCCCACCGGGCAGCCCCGCCAGTTTAAGAGGCCCCAGCCGGGCCGAAACACAAGCCCCTACATGGCCATGCGTGACCTCGGCCAGTTCCATCGACGACCCGCCAATGTCACACATCAAACCATCCGCCTGCGGCCAGCCCAGCAAGACACCTTGCGCAGAAAACCGCGCTTCTTGCTCGCCGCTGATGCATTGGATGCGCAGCCCGGTCACGGCCTCAACCTCAGTGACAAAGGCATCACCATCCACGGCCTCACGCACCGCGGCGGTGGCCACTGCCACCAGCGGCGACACCTGCATCGAGCGCGCGATAATGGCAAAGCGGTGAATCGCTTCCAGCGCACGCGTGCGCCCTTCGGGATTGAGAACACCGGTTTCAGAAAGCCCCGCGCCCAGACCACACAAGATTTTTTCGTTATAGAAATAGGCCGGTGACCGTGCAGCGCCGTCGAAAACCACCATACGCACTGAGTTTGAGCCAACATCAATCACCCCGACCCGCGACAGCGCGCGCGCTTTGGGATCGTTGAATAACGGGGCTCCAAACAGATCCCACGGCTCCGCACTGCGTTCCGCTCCGTCCATGTGGATCTCCTTGGTCGCTCAAACACATCCCGATGTCTGGGTGTCACCTTTGCCCGCGAAGGGCCCGCAGGTCAACGCGCAGTGTCATCGTCGGCTGAGTGCGCCAATTCCGGCACGTCCTTGGCCCCCGCAGAGCCACGCCCAGAAAGCGACGGGTTTTCCATGAAAAACCGATGGCAATTGAAGGGATTATCCAGCTTTGAAGTATCTGCACGCTCAAACTCCCCTTCGGGACCGAGCACCCAGCTTTGCGCAACGTCAGCTAGATTGGCCGCCATAATCTGGCTCACGATCTGTGCCTTGACGGTCGCATTGCGGATTTCAACCAAGGTTTCGACCCGGCGATTAAGATTGCGCCCCATCCAATCGGCAGAGCTAATATAGACACGCGCCTTTTTCGACGGCAGGCCCTGACCATTGCCAAAACACACGATGCGAGAGTGTTCCAAAAACCGACCTACTACCGATTTCACGCGGATATTCTCGCTTAGCCCCACAACACCCGGACGCAGTCCACAAATACCTCGTACCACCAAATCAATCCGCACCCCCGCGCCGGAAGCCGCATAAAGGGCGTCGATAATATCGGGATCAATCAGCGAGTTCATCTTGGCCCAAATCACTGCGGGCCGTCCGGCCTTGGCGTGTGCGATCTCGCCCTCAATCCGCTCCAGTAGGATCGATTTCATATCCAGCGGCGAGATGGACAAATTTTCCAGTCCAACGGGCTGCGCGTAACCAGAGATATAATTGAACACCTTGGTCGCATCGCGTCCAAGGGCCGCGTCGCAGGTAAACAGGCTCAGATCAGTGTAAACGCGCGCAGTGATCGGATGGTAATTGCCCGTCCCAAAGTGCGTATAAGTCACAAGTTGATCGCCCTCGCGGCGGACTACGGTGCTGATCTTGGCGTGGGTTTTGTAATTGATAAAGCCATAGACCACATGCGCGCCGGATCGTTCCAACCGCCGCGATTGGCGGATATTCGCGGCCTCATCAAAGCGTGCCTTCAGCTCCACCAAGGCAGTGACGTTCTTGCCCATTTCGGCAGCTTCGCACAGCGCCTCAACGATGGGCGAATTGCGCGACGTCCGGTAGAGCGTCTGCTTGATCGCTACAACATTCGGGTCCCGCGCGGCCTGTTGCAGGAACCGAATAACCATATCAAAGGTCTCATACGGGTGGTGCAGCAGCATGTCCTTTTGCCGGATTGCCGCAAACATATCACCATCGTGATCCTGCACACGTTCGGGCACGCGCGGGGTAAAATGAGGCCACAGCAAATCGTGACGTTCATCCAGCACCAATTGCTTGAGGCTCGCGAGGCCGATCAAACCCTTGATGTCGATGATTTCATCAGGCTGAACGCCCAGCTCACCCACGATAACCTTGCGCAATGCCTCTGGCGCGTTGGCCGTGATCTTCATGCGCACCACTTCGCCGCGACGGCGACGTTTGAGGGCGGTCTCAAACTCCCGCACAAGGTCTTCGGCCTCATCCTCGACCTCTAGATCACTGTCGCGCAGCACCCGAAACGCGCAATGCCCCTTGAGCTCATAGCCGGGAAACAGAGCGTCGATCTGCATCAACAACAACTCTTCAAGCGGAAGGAAACGTGCAACGCCATCTTCATCGGCCAATCGCACAAACCGGTCGATCTGTTGCGGCACGGGCAACAATGCCTGGAGGCGGCGCTTGTCACTGGGGCGTTCCAACATCACAGCGAGAGAAAAGCCTTCGTTCGGGATGAACGGAAAGGGATGCGCGGGGTCAATCGCGAGCGGCGACAGCACAGGAAACACTTGGGCCAGAAAATGATCATCCATCATCTGCTCATCAGCAGGCGTCAGAGCATCCCGTTCCAGCAGGCGAATGCCGTCATCCTCCATCAACCGCCGCAACCCGATCCACGTCGATTGCTGCGCGGACAACAGATTGCGCGCGTTTTCATTGATAAGCCGAAGCTGCTCTCCCGGAGAACGGCCATCCGCAGCAGGTGTTGTGGTACCTGCGCGCGCAAGCTCCCGCAGGCCTGCCACACGCACCGTATAAAACTCGTCCAAGTTCGCCGCCGAAATCGACAGAAACCGCAACCGTTCCAACAAGGGCACACGCGGGTTTGCCGCCTCCTCTAACACGCGCCAGTTGAACGACAGCCAGCTGAGTTCACGGTTGAAAAAGCGACGCGGACCAATGGTCCGGTCTTCGTCCAACGCACGGGGGGCGGGCAGCGGTGATTTAAGAAAATCAGATGCCGGAATGAGTGAATTATCTAACATGCACTTCCCCTAAGGGGCTTAAATGACAGCTTTATGACAAGTTAGGTACACTACGCCTCTGCGTTGTCTGTGTCCAGCAAAGTGCGGGCGAGCGAGCGTGTGATGGGCTTCTGCCCCGCAAGTGCAGCGGCGTCCAATTGTTGGGCTATGGCCTCAACGGCGGCAAAGCTACGCTCGATCCGCGGGATGACATAGGCGATCACCGCTGGCGATACCGTGACTTGGCGATCCGAAAAGTGTTTGATCAACAATGCCGACAGCAACTGGTCGTCGGGCGCGGCCACCTCGGCCATCGTGATGGCCTGCAACCGGCTGGCAAGATCGGGCAGCGTGATGGGCCAACTGCTCGGCGCACCCCGCCCTGTCACCATCAGGCTATGACCCTCTGCCGCGATCAGATTGTGCAAATGAAACAACGCGCGTTCCGTTTCTGCGCCCATCGGCACATGCATATCCTCAATCGCGAGGGGCCCGCTGGCCAAGTCCGGCACATCAGCCGCATGCACATCACACGCCCGCATCACCCTTGCGCCCGAAACACGCGCCCACACCGCAGCCAAATGGCTTTTGCCCGCGCTTTCTTGGCCGACAACGGCAAGTCGATTGTTCGGCCAATTGGGCCAAATATCTACAAAAGCCAGCGCCATTGCGTTGCTGGGGGCGACGAAAAAATCGTCCCGGCCCATCGCGGGGCGCATGGGCAGTGGAAGGGGAAGCTGTGTGTCGTTCATTCGGCGGCGTCTTTGTCCGGGTCACGTTTCGATTCGAGGCCAAGGTACAGGCGACTGGCCTTATACTCTTGGATCAAGAAGCGCGCGAGCACCCCAATCATCGCAGCAACCGGCACCGCCACGAGCATGCCGACAAAACCAAACACCGCCCCAAACGCCGATAGCGCCAGCAGCAACCACACAGGGTGCAACCCAACCGATCCGCCGACAAGTTTGGGGGTTAAGAAGTTACCCTCTAGCATCTGCCCGGCAGCAAAGATCGCCGCCACGACAGCGATCCAGATCGGGTCATTCCAGAACTGGAACAACGCCAAACCAAACGCCAACACCCCGCCGATCAGTGCGCCAACATAGGGAATGAATGAGATCAAGCCCGCGACGGCCCCAACCACGACGCCGAATTGCAGCCCCACAATCATGAGGCCAGCGGCATAGAAGGTGCCCAAAATCGCGCAAACAGTCAGCTGGCCGCGCACGAATGACGCCAACGTGCGGTCCACCTCTAACGCGAGGCGCCGGACCGTTGGCGCATGATCTCGTGGCAACAGATCATCGACTTGGGCAACCATCCGGTCCCAGTCGAGCAACAGGTAGAACGCCACAACCGGTACGACGACGATAAACACCACCGCATTGATGACCCCAACCACCGAGGATGCTATTTGCTGTGCAAATGCGCCGCCCTGTGCTTGGATCGCCTCACCGATCGAGACAACAGCGCGGCTGACCGTCCGGCCAATTGTACTATCCACGTCGATCAACTGCGGGAACCGCGCCGTTAGGCCATCGCGTAATTCCGTGAATAATTCTGGCGCAAACCGGATCAAGGCGAGGGTCTGTTCCACCAACAGCGGGATAACCAATCCAATCGCGAGCAAAAACATAAACAGTGCAAACAGCGAAATCAGCGTCGTCGCGACAGCACGGCTCAGACCGCGCGCCTCTAGCCGGTCTGCAAGAGGATCAAGCCCATAGGCAATCGCGCCACCTACAATGAACGGCAACATGATATCGCCCAGAAACCACAGCGCGAGCAGAAAGACAAAGCTCACGAGCCCCCAATAGGTCACCTGTTGTTTTGCGGGTAAGGCCACGCGGCTCTCCTGTGTTCACTCTTCAAATGGCAAAACGGGGCGATCAATACAACCGCCCCGCCCCTAATGGCTCAAAATACTGGCACGCCGTTGCGCGCCCAGCGCTTAGTTCCGTGCCTCGCGGATCAAACGCAGAATGTCTTGGGCCGCCTCGGGGATATTTGTGCCGGGGCCAAAGATTGCCTTTACGCCCGCGTCATACAGGAACTGATAATCTTGTTGGGGTATCACACCCCCACAGATCACGATGATGTCCTTGGCATCTGCGGCCTCCAACGCGGCGACCAGTTTGGGCGCAAGCGTTTTGTGCCCCGCGGCCTGCGAACTGATGCCAATCACGTGCACATCGTTATCGACGGCGTCTTGCGCCGCTTCATCCGGTGTTTGGAACAGGGGGCCAACGTCGACATCAAACCCAATGTCAGCAAAGGCCGTGGCGATCACTTTGGCGCCGCGATCATGACCATCTTGGCCCATTTTGACGACAAGCATCCGAGGCCGACGGCCTTCATCCGTGGCGAAATCCTCAACCGACTTTTGGATCGCTGCAAACCCCGCGTCGCCCTCATAGGCGGCACCATACACACCTGCGAGGGTTCTGACCTCAGCACGGTGGCGGCCAAACACAGCCTCCATTGCCATGCTAATTTCACCAACGCTTGCGCGAGCACGGGCGGCATCAACAGCGGCCTCTAGCAAGTTGCCACCTTCCGCTGCACGCCGCTCCACCTCTGCGAGGGCTGCGGCACAAACCGCCTCATCCCGCTCGGATCGGATACGCTCTAGGCGCGCGATCTGGCTGTCGCGCACCGCGGCGTTGTCGATATCCATGATGTCGATCGGATCTTCTTTGTCCAAACGGTATTTGTTGACGCCAACGATGACCTCTTCGCCCCGGTCAATCATAGCCTGACGTCGCGCGGCACTTTCCTCGATACGCAGCTTGGGCATGCCGGAGTTCACAGCGGCGGTCATCCCGCCCAACTCTTCGACCTCTTGGATCAACTTCCAAGCCTCATCCGCCAACTCAGCCGTCAGGCTTTCGACGTAATAAGAGCCTGCCAGCGGATCGACCACGTTGGTCACGCCGGTTTCTTCCTGCAAGATCAACTGGGTGTTGCGCGCAATTCGGGCTGCAAACTCAGTTGGAAGGGCAATCGCCTCATCCAGCGCGTTCGTGTGCAGCGATTGCGTGCCCCCAAGGGCTGCGGCCATCGCCTCATAGGCGGTGCGGACCACGTTGTTGTAGGGATCCTGCTCTTGCAGCGACACACCGCTGGTCTGGCAATGAGTACGCAACATGGACGACTTGGGATTCTTGGGCTCGAATTCTTGCATGATCCGGTGCCACAACAACCGGGCGGCGCGCAGCTTGGCGGCCTCCATGAAAAAGTTCATCCCGATGGCGAAGAAAAAGCTGAGCCGACCGGCGAACTTGTCCACATCCATGCCACGGGCAATTGCCGCGCGCACGTATTCGCGCCCATCAGCCAGCGTGAACGCCAGCTCTTGCACAAGGTTCGCACCAGCCTCCTGCATGTGGTAACCCGAGATCGAGATCGAGTTGAATTTCGGCATCTCATTTGAGGTGTATTCGATGATATCCGCAATGATCCGCATCGAGGGTTCGGGCGGATAGACATACGTATTGCGGACCATGAATTCCTTGAGAATGTCGTTTTGGATCGTGCCGGACAGCACAGAGCGGTCATGGCCCTGCTCTTCGCCCGTGACGATAAAGTTCGCCAAGATCGGGATGACCGCGCCGTTCATTGTCATGGAGACTGAGATTTTATCGAGCGGGATACCGTCGAACAGGATTTTCATATCCTCGACGCTGTCGATCGCTACGCCTGCCTTGCCGACGTCGCCCTCAACCCGAGGGTGGTCACTGTCATAACCACGGTGCGTCGCCAGATCAAAGGCAACGGACACGCCCTGTTGGCCCGCGGCCAAAGCCTTGCGATAGAACGCGTTGCTTTCCTCGGCTGTCGAAAACCCTGCGTATTGGCGGATCGTCCACGGACGGCCTGCGTACATCGTGGCCTTTACGCCGCGCGTAAACGGACCCTCACCGGGGATGCCACCCAGATGGTCCAGGCCCTCAAGGTCAGCTTCGGTATACAGCGGCTTGACCTCGATCCCTTCCAACGTTTTCCACGTCAGGTCTTCAAGGGGTTTGCCCCGCAATTCCTTTGTCGCAAGCTCAGTCCAAAGCTTTGTGCGGTCCGGCGTGTTCTGATCCGTCATGGGGATGTCCTTCTCTGTCTAAGCCTGCGTCTCGGAACATGCGTCCCGGTGTGCGGCTATACGGGTCACTGAGTGCGACGCCTCGGTGTCAATAAAAGTAGCGAAACCATCCGCGCCAGTGCGCAGCCGGATGAGGTCGCTGTCACATGTTTTGCGCATCACTTGCCCCTGCTCAGGGGTAAAATGCGCACATTGTCCAGCCTGGGGACCGGTTACATCGGCGTTCGAACTACCGGTTCGGATTCTATGCTGTAGACGCGTGGCACAGGTTCCGGCCACGGTCACCTGTTGCGGTGCACGCCCCGGCCTGTTCAGCAGATTAAGGGGCGATTTTTCAACAAATTGCGCAAAGTCCTTCGCCCCGCGCCGCGCACCCCCTATATGTGAAGGAACTGGAGGAACCATGACACGACTGACGCATTTTGCCTTAGGCCTCGGCCTGCTTGGAGTATTCGCCACCACCGCCATGGCCTCTGACGTCTCAGAGCAAGGCGTTCTGGCCGTGTGGGAGGCTGACAAAACCCATATCTTTGCCGCCGATGACGTCGATTTGGACGACTTTGCGTGGGTTGCGCGGCCAATCGTGGTCTTTGCCAACTCGGAGCGCGACCCCGCATTCACCCAACAGATGGAGCTGCTGTCGCAGCGGCCCCTAGACCTTGCGGACCGCGATGTGGTCATCATCGTGGATACTGACCCAAGCGGTGAAAGCGCGCTGCGTACCAAGCTACGCCCCCGTGGGTTCATGATGGTTCTGATCGGCAAGGACGGGCAGGTGAAACTGCGCAAACCTCTGCCGTGGGACGTCCGCGAACTGAGCCGCTCCATCGATAAAATGCCCCTGCGCAGACAGGAAATGCGCGCAGGTAGCTGATCAACAGGCACACTATCCACACCAACCACGCCCCCGCGGGGCGTCAAAGCGCGCGCGGGATGTGGGTGATGCTGGATGCCAGTGTGCCGTATCATGGCTCATTCGAACTCCATGATCACTTCGTCCACGGCAAGACTGTCGCCGGGGCCAGCATTGATCTTGGTGACGATGCCCTTTTTTTCAGCGCGTAGGATGTTTTCCATCTTCATCGCTTCAACGGTGCACAGCGCCTGACCTTCTTGCACTTCCTCACCCTCGGCAACGTCGACCTTTACGATCAGACCGGGCATTGGGCACAGCAGCATCTTGGAGGTGTCGGGCGGCAGTTTTTCGGGCATCAGATCCGCCAATTCGGCCTGACGCGGTGTGCGCACGTGGACCTTGATGTCCGCGCCACGGAACCGGATGCGGAACCCGCCGACCATTTTGTCGACCTTCAGCACCATGGGTGTCCCGTCGATCATAACGCGCGCGAGGCTGTCACCGGGGGTCCAATCGCTTTCGACACGTAGACGCGCGCCGTCCTTCAACTCTACGGTCGCGCCGTCTTTGTCGGCATCCACCGTGACGTCCATGCGCGCACCTTGGGCAGTCACGACCCAGTCGTCGCCGACTTTGCGCTCGTGGTTGTCCATACGGCCAGACACACGGGTGCGGCGAATTTCCGCGACACGGTGCATTGCGGCGCAGGCAGCAGCCACACGCGACAAGGCGGTCTCATCCAAGGTCACGCCCTCAAAGCCGTCAGGATATTGCTCTTCGATGAAGGCCGTCGTCATATCACCTTTGATAAAGATGTCATGGTCCATCACCGCAGCCACGAATGGCAGGTTGTGACCAATACCCTCAACCTCAAAGCTATCAAGGGCTGTGCGCATCGTCTCGATCGCGGTGGCGCGGTCTGGGCCCCAGGTACACAGCTTGGCGATCATCGGATCATAATACATGCTGATCTCACCGCCCTCGAACACACCGGTGTCGTTGCGCACGGTGCCTTCGCCCAGCGCACCCTCAACTGGAGGGCGGTAACGGGTCAGGCGCCCGATAGAGGGCAGGAAGTTGCGGTAGGGATCTTCGGCATAGAGACGGTTTTCAATCGCCCAGCCGTTGATTTTCAGTTCCTCTTGTTTGATGCTCAGAACCTCGCCATCAGCGACGCGGATCATCTGTTCAACCAGATCAACGCCAGTGATCAGCTCGGTCACCGGGTGTTCTACCTGTAGGCGGGTATTCATCTCAAGGAAGTAGAAATTGCGGTCGCCATCGACGATGAATTCCACCGTGCCCGCCGAGGCGTAGCCCACCGCATGCGCCAACGCCAAGGACTGCTCGCCCATGGCTTTGCGTGTGGCCTCATCCAAGAAGGGCGAGGGAGCTTCCTCAACCACCTTTTGGTTCCGACGCTGGATCGAGCACTCACGCTCATGCAGATACACACCGTTGCCGTGGCTGTCGCACAGCACTTGGATTTCGATGTGACGGGGCTGCGTGACGAACTTTTCGATGAAAATCCGATCATCGCCAAAGCTGTTCGCCGCTTCGTTCTTGGAGGATTGGAAACCTTCGCGCGCCTCGGTGTCGTTCCATGCAATCCGCATGCCCTTGCCACCGCCGCCAGCCGAAGCCTTGATCATGACCGGATAACCGATCTGGTTTGAGATTTTGACGGCCTCTTCGGCGTCTTCGATCAAACCCATATAGCCGGGAACCGTGCTGACGTTGGCCTCTTGGGCGATCTTTTTGGAGGTGATTTTATCCCCCATTTTCTCGATCGCACCAACGGGCGGCCCGATGAAAGCCACGCCAGCCGCCTCAAGGGCTTCGGCGAACTTTGAATTTTCTGACAAGAAACCGTAACCGGGATGCACCGCTTGCGCGCCGGTTTTCTTGATCGCCTCCATTACCTTGTCGATGACGATATAGGACTGGTTCGCCGGGGGCGGGCCAATGTGGACGGCTTCGTCAGCCATCTCTACGTGCAGCGCGTTTTTGTCCGCATCCGAATAAATCGCCACCGTCTTGATGCCCATGGCTTTGGCAGTCTTAATCACGCGGCAGGCAATCTCGCCCCGGTTGGCAATCAGAATTTTCTCGAACATTACGCTGTCCCCTTATCTTGACCTTTTGCCGAGGCTGATCCCCGGATATCGTTCAAACGCCAAAAGACCGCTCGAGATCCCCTCCCGAGCAGCCTTGAGGCTTGTGAGTCGTGGTAACCCCTAGTCAGGGGTGCAGTGCACTCGGCGTCAGAGGCCGAGGTCGTTTGACAGTGCGCCGCCGACGCCGCCAATTGCGGCCCCCGTGATGCACTCGCCGTCTTCGATGATCTCACCCACCGCGCAGCCGACGGCCGCGCCGATACCGGCACGTTCAATGTCGGACAGGCTTGCGGTGTTACACGCCATGAGCGTGGATAAAACGATTGCGACTGCTGATAACTTGATGGTCTTTGCCACTTTAACGTCTCCTGTATGTCCCGGGCCCCGGGCACCTGCGCCGTTGCTCCAGCCGAGTACAGGCTCGGAGGAAATCGGCGAGCCTGCACCAGGCGAGAGGAACATTGGGCCCCGCCATGGCTCATGAAATCCTTGGGGGTAGTGAGCCATGCTTTCGAATGTGCACGAGTTCTCAGCACACGCCAGCGGCAACGCTCATTTAAATTACCATCGGCGCGAATTGGCTCACTGGATTTCGCCATCAGCGAATTTGCGCCGAATCCCAAGGTCATTCCTCGGTTTCCTCATCCCAATCGTCAAAGCTATCGGCTTCGAATACGCGCGGAAAGGACACGCGCGCCACGGCTTCATCGATCCGCAAAAGCGAGTCGTAGCTGACAGGGTCGAAATCCTCGTCTACGGCCACAACCTCTCGGTCGAGCAGCCAGTTCAAACGGCCTGCGTCCAGATTGCCCCGCTCAAACGGCTCGGACCCAAAGTGGGACCACAATGCAGACATAAAGCCTTCATCAGCGCGCCGGTCGGCAGGTTTACGGTCAGGAAAGCGTCTGCGCGCCACAAGGGGCGTTACCCCACGCGGGTTCGCGCGGCGGATTACAAACTGATAATCGGTGCCCGGCAAACGGCCCGGAAAGCCACGGTGCTTTAGCATGTGATGCCCCCCACCGAAGGGGTCCATGTGGCGGAGGCAATCGCCCGCCACATGAGAGTGCTCAAGTCAAACGGCTCAGAACTTGCCGGAGACAGGTTCCGCTTCGAGAGGCGTGGGCTCAACGATGACGATTTCTTCTTGGGTGCCGCTGCTACAGGCCGCAACGATGGCGACCAAACCGAGGGCGATAAGCGCTTTGAGGCTTTTGGACATTCTGCTCTCCTTAATAAGGCGCGTGAGGCCGACGTTTGCACGCGACCTTTCCGACAACTGCCGATTGCACCACTGCAATCGTGTTGCAGCATATCGGAATCGGTGTGGAAAACATACGGGCGTGCGTTCACATGCGCGGGTTGTTGCGCACATGCACCAGCCCTCTCCACAGGTAAACGTCGCAGCTTAAGGTCGTGTAGCCGCTTCATAAGTCCTCCAAAATGCAGGCCCCGTCGGCCAGCTTATATACGCTAAAAAACTGCGCGACGTCCGGGTTGGACGTACCGCGCGCAATAGGTGTGTCCATCAGGTTGACCACGACTTGGGCAGCGGCGCCATGGGGTAATCCGCTTAGCGTCAAACCATGGGTCGAGCATATCCAATCCATGTCCGCTTGCGCGGCCTCAAACCCCAGTGCGCCAACCTTGGGCGCGATCGCGCGAATGACCAATTGCAGGTCTTGGGTGCCTTGTATCCGTTCCCACGCGATCTGCCACAGCGCGAGCGGCTGGCCCGAGGGCACCGCCCCCGCCTGCCCCGCAGCCACGCTAAGCACAAAGGCGAGGACCCAACTACGCACGCGCGCACCACCGGGCCCGCGCCGCAGGTTGGTTCAACACCCCCGCAATGCGCGCCGTTAGGTCAGGCGCAGACACATCCAACCGTCCGCCCGCCCGCACCTGCATGTCCGAGCCGCTGCGCGTCACCTCAACAATCGGTGAAAACCCACGCACGCGCGCCAGCGCCCGCCATAAATCTTGGCGAACCTGATGGGCAATAGCCGCACGGTTGCGATCAGCACAGCCGGTCAACACCGTCTGCACCGCCACGTCCCAGCGCACAGGGGTCCGACGCGCAAGCGTTAACCGCGCGCCGTCCACCGACATATGCCAGCCCTTCGCCATCAGATCAGAGCGGGATGTTATCGTGCTTTTTCCACGGCTTGTTCGTGGATTTGTTCCGCAACGCCGCAAACGCCCGCGCCACCCGCTTACGCGTGGATTGGGGCATGATGACCTCATCCACAAAGCCTTTTTCGGCCGCAACAAACGGATTGGCAAAGCGGTCCTCGTAGTCCGCAGCCCGCGCCGCAATCTTTTCGGGATCATTCAACTCAGAACGGTAGAGGATCTCAGTCGCCCCCTTGGCGCCCATCACAGCAATCTCGGATGTGGGCCATGCGTAGTTCACATCCCCCATCAGGTGCTTGGACGACATCACCACATACGCACCACCATAGGCTTTGCGTGTAATGACTGTGACCTTTGGCACCGTAGCTTCGCCATAGGCGTACAGCAGCTTTGCGCCGTGCTTGATGACGCCGTTATATTCCTGGGTCGTGCCGGGCAGGAAGCCAGGCACATCCACGAACGTCAGAAGTGGAATTTCGAACGCATCGCAGAACCGCACAAACCGCGCTGCCTTGCGAGAGCTGTCAATATCGAGGCACCCGGCCAGCACCATCGGCTGGTTGGCAACCACACCAACGGTGCGTCCCTCCAACCGGATAAACCCTGTGATGATGTTACCCGCAAAATCCTTTTGGATTTCGTAAAAATCGCCCTCATCAGCAGTTTTGAGGATCAATTCGCGCATATCGTAAGGCGCGTTAGGGTTTTCAGGCACCAATGTATCCAGCGACGGCTCAACCCGGTCGGGGCTATCAAAGAACGGCCGGACCGGCGGCTTTTCGCGGTTGTTGAGCGGCAGGAAGTCGATCAACCGGCGCACTTCGGCCAAGGCTTCAACGTCATTTTCAAACGCCGCATCCGCCACCGAGGATTTCTTGGTGTGCGTGGTTGCGCCGCCCAGCTCTTCTGCGGTGACCTGTTCGTTGGTCACAGTTTTTACCACGTCGGGACCGGTGACAAACATGTAGGAGCTATCTTTGACCATAAAGATAAAGTCGGTCATGGCGGGCGAATAAACCGCGCCCCCCGCACATGGCCCCATGATCATCGAGATCTGCGGCACCACGCCAGAGGCGTCGATGTTGCGCTGGAACACCTCACCATAAGCTGCCAGCGATGAAACGCCTTCTTGGATACGCGCGCCGCCGGAATCGTTGATCCCGATCACAGGTGCGCCGTTTTGCATCGCCATATCCATGATCTTGCAAATCTTGGCACCGTGCGTCTCGGAGACGGAGCCACCCATCACGGTGAAGTCTTGGGAAAACACATAGACCTGACGTCCATTAACTGTGCCCCAACCAGTGACAACACCGTCCCCCGCAGGCCGCTCCGCCTCCATCCCGAAATCCGTGCAGCGATGGCGCACGAACATATCATATTCCTCAAAGCTATCCTCATCGAGCAGAAGGTCGATACGCTCGCGCGCAGTCAGCTTGCCCTTGGCATGTTGTGATGCGACGCGGCGCTCTCCGCCCCCGGCACGCGCCGCGGCACGGCGTTCGTCCAACTCGCTCAGAATATCCTTCATGTCCGGGGACTCCCTGTTTGGTGTTAAAACCTTCTAGGCAGTGGCGCGCGATCTGGGAAGGCTCAGTTAGAAAATTTGCAAATTCTGCATATGCATATTTTGGCGAATTGCAAATTTGCGAATTTCATTGCGCACTCAAACGACTCTGTGTGCACCGGACCTGCGCATTGTGCGCCACCACACAGCCTCGCGCATAGACTTGTTAACCTTAAACCCCTACGAAACAAAGGATGTCGACCCGCCCAACGGTCCGTTTTCTCGACCGATCCACCCCGCCCACCGTCCTTACGCTCGTGATGCTTGCCGGCATCGCGGCCCTCACCATGAGCATTTTTCTGCCTTCGCTGCCGAATATGACCGCTTATTTTGAGACCGACTACCGTCTGATGCAGCTATCGGTCGCAGTCTATTTGGCCATGAATGCTGTGCTTCAGGTCATCGTCGGCCCCCTATCAGACCGCTACGGCCGCCGCCCCGTGATCTTGTGGGGGTGCGGGTTGTTTTGCGTGGCAACACTCGGCTGCCTTATCGCCCAAAGCGTTGAGACGTTCTTATTCTTTCGCATGGCGCAGGCTGTGATCGTAACATCAATGGTCCTCAGCCGGGCTGTTGTCCGCGATATGGTGCCCACGAACGAAGCCGCCTCAATGATCGGCTATGTCACAATGGGCATGTCCGTGGCCCCGATGATCGGCCCAGCCATTGGCGGCGGGCTAGATGCGGCGTTTGGCTGGCAGGCCAGCTTTTGGCTCCTTCTAATTGCGGGCTTGGGTCTTTGGGCACTCAGCTGGTTTGACCTCGGAGAGACCGCCAAGGCCACCTCGACCAGCATGATGGCCCAAATCCGCGACTACCCGGAACTGCTCACCTCCCCTCGGTTCTGGGGCTATGCCATGGGCGCGGCTTTCACGTCTGGCGCGTTCTTTGCGTATTTGGGCGGCGCACCCTACGTCGGGGTCACACTGTTCAAGATGGATCCGGCGACAGTGGGTGCGTTTCTGGGCGCCCCCGCGATCGGTTATTTCTGCGGCAACTTCCTGTCGGGCCGGTACAGCCAACGCCTCGGCATCAACACGATGGTTCTGCGCGGATCCTTGTTTTCATGCACGGGCATCGGACTGATGGCGCTGCTCTTTGCCGTTGGTATCGAAAACCGATTTGTCTTTTTAGGCCTGATGACCTTTGTCGGCGTCGGCAACGGTCTGGTTTTACCAAACGCAACAGCTGGGATGCTTTCGGTCCGCCCCCACCTTGCGGGCACCGCCAGCGGGCTAGGCGGCGCGATGATGATTGGCGGAGGGGCTGCATTATCTGCACTGGCAGGGGCGGCGCTTGGCACCGGCAATAGCGCCATGCCCCTCATCCTGATCATGCTGGCCTCAGCCATATGCGGCGTCGCAACCATAGTGGCAACTGTCCGTCGCGACCGCAGGTTGGGCGATACCATCACCCCCTAGCGCCCATTTGCAAACCTGCGTAAAACTAGGCTGCAAATCTGCAAAGGAGAGCAGCCATGAGCCAGCGCAAATTATATGCCGGTGCAAAGCTGCGCGAAGTCCGGGGGCGTTTGTCGCTAAACCAGACTGATTTCGCGCGTAAACTCGGCGTGTCACTCCCTTACTTAAACCAGATGGAAAATAACAACCGTCCCGTTTCCACACGGGTCGTACTCGCCCTAGCGGGTGAGTTTGGCTTTGACGTCACTGAACTGTCAGAAGGCGATGCAGAGCGGGTTGTCACCGATATGCGCGAGGCGCTCGCCGATCCAGTGTTCTCTGACCCGCCCCCCCTAGCGGACCTACGGCTGACCGCATCGAACGCGCCCGGACTTGCCCGCGCATTCTTGGAACTGCACCGCGCCTACCGTCAAAGCAACGAGCGCCTGGCCTCAATGGATGAGGCTCTTGGCTCCGCAGGCGAAGGCGTCGGCCAAAGCCCTTGGGAGGAAGTGCGCGATTTCTTCCACTACTGCGACAATTACATCGACGCTGTTGACCGCAACGCTGAGAATTTCGTCGAACGCGAAGGCGGCGATGTGAAAAAGGCGCTTACAGCCGCGCTTCGTGCGCGCGGCGTCACCGTCGAAGTCGCAGATGGCCCTGTTCGCCGATTTGCAGGCAACGTCCTGACGGTCTCAGCCCAAAGCCCGGAATCGACACAATTGTTCCAGATGCTTCACCAATTCGCCCTCATCGAAAAAGATCCGATCCTTGAGGCGACCCTTGATCTCGCCCGCCTTACCGGACAGGCCCGTGATATCGCAAAGGTAGGGCTTGCAAACTACTTCGCCGGGGCAGCGCTTATGCCCTACGCCCGCTTCAAAGCCGCCGCAGAAGAAGTCCGCCATGATCTAGAGCTGCTCGCACACCGCTTCAACGCATCGCTAGAACAGGTGGCCCACCGACTATCCACCCTACAACGCCCCGGAGCCAAAGGCGTGCCGTTCTTCTTCGTTCGCGTTGATCAAGCCGGAACGATCACCAAACGCCACTCCGCAACACGGCTCCAATTCGCACGGTACGGCGGGGCCTGCCCACTATGGAACGTCCACCGAGCGTTTGAGACACCCGGACAATTCCTGCGCCAATTGGCACAAACCCCAGACGGGGTGAAATACTTCTGCCTCGCGCGCGACGTCTCCAAACCCGGAGGCAGCTATTCAGCCCCCACACGGCGCCTCGCGATTGGTCTCGGGTGCGAAGTCGTTCATGCTAAATCTATCGTCTATGCAGACGGAATGGACCTCAGCGCGCCCTTCGAGCCGATTGGAATTTCATGCCGAATCTGCAACCGCGCAGGCTGCCACCAGCGTTCGGTCCCACCACTGGAAAGCCGGCTCCAACTTGACCCAAACCGCCGCGATATCCTGCCCTACGACGTACAGCCCTAGGCTACATCTTCTTTGGTTCATAAATATCCATGCACCAGCCTAGTCACAGCGCAACGCCCGATCAAACGCAAGACGTGAGGTATCACCCCCTATCTCACGCAGCTTAAACCCGCCACCAAAGCGCACCGCGACCATCCCGGCCCAATTGCCCCGCGCTAACACCATCTCGGGCCCATCGCCGCAATCGCGGACGCCACCAGAAATCCAATCCTCACCAATACGGTGATTGCTTAGCCCACCCACCATAGCCAACTCTTGCAATCGCACATCGCCACCCGGCACAGAATTCCAGCGCCAAATCCGCAGTGTTTTTGCCAGATGAGGGCGGTCGACGTAGGCAAATTCCAACGCCCCATCGCCGTCAAAATCAGCTACGCCCACAGGCGCAAGCCAACGATTATTCGTACCGATATAGGGGGTCGCCGCGCGCAGTCCAAGCTGCCCACCAGCCTCCAAACCATAGAAAGCCACACGCGCGCCAAGTCCGGGCTTCGCCTCAACCGTTAGGATTTCAGGGTTATCATCGCCGTCCATGTCTACCAAGCGTGGGGCGATGTCTTCAAACACCCGCTCAGACAGGATAACCCCCGCCACACGGCCATCCGACAGTGTCACATCAAGGGTCGACCAATTGTGCGGCTTTCCCAGCACAAGATGTCCATATATCTGCGTCGCGCCAGAATAGTGCGCCGCAGTGATTTCCAGCGCATTCGCCAAACCGGGCCACAGGCTTGCGGCCAGCAAAACGCCGCGCACCAGACCGCGCCACATGCGGGCGGGTGGACGCGGCGCCACCATCTTCTAGATCTGCTTTTCAGGCATTTGCACCACAAGGCCGTCCAACGCATCGCTGACCTTAAGCTGACACGTCAGCCGCGAACGTGCCGCATCGGGTGAGAACGCAAAATCCAGCATGTCCTCTTCCATCGGGTCTTTGGCGGGCAGTTTTTCAACCCAGTCCGCATGCACATAAACGTGGCAGGTTGAGCAGGCACAGGCCCCGCCGCAATCGGCTTCGATGCCCGGAATGCCATTGTCCCGGGCGCCTTCCATAACGGTCAGCCCGTTGGCAACTTCCACGACATGCTCTTTGCCGCCGTGCTCGATGTAGGTGATTTTGGCCATGCGCCGATGCTCCTTCAGTCGTGTCCTCTTGCGATGTAGCTGGCGCGGACCTCGGGGGCAAACGGGATTTGCATTTCGCACTATTTGTTCTATTTTTGTTCCCATGACATCTGATTGCATCACCACCGCCGCACTCAATGCAGCCCCCAACACGACCCGCCTGACGGTCGCGGGCCTTGTGCTCGTGCGTCAGCGTCCCGGCACGGCCAAGGGAGTGATTTTTCTTACGCTTGAGGATGAAACAGGCACCTGCAACGTAATTGTATGGAAATCAGTTTATGAACGATTTCGCCGGGCAATCATCGCTGGCCGCTTGCTTCGCGTAACAGGCCGGGTTCAACGACAAGGCCCAGTGACCCATCTGGTGGCCGAAACAGTTGAGGATATTTCCCCCATGCTGGACGTGCTTTTATCTCCCGACCTGCCGCAGGTTCACGAGCAGATAAGCGCACAGCCTTCACCGTCACTTTCACATAGCCTCAAACCGCGTTAGTCTTGGCCAAACGGCTTTAGACCGGATATCAGCAGTGTCACATCGAATTTCCATCACACTTATTGCGCTCTGCCTCGCACCCGCGTGCGCGCCATCCGGTGGCGCATTGGACGTGACAGAACCCGTCTTTATCCCCGCCACACAGGCCCCTGAAAACCTACGCACACAGGCTAATCCGGACGCATGCTGGTCCAAAACGACACAACCCGCTGTCATTGAAACCATCACAGAGCGGCTTTTGGTTCAACCTGCCCACATCTCAAGCGTAGGTACGATCACACAGCCGCCGATCTATCGAACCCGAACCCGGCAGCGTATTGTCGATGACGGCAACCGTTGGTTCGAAATCCCCTGCGCATTGCACCAAGACCCGACGTTCATTGCCACGCTCCAACGCGCTTTGGCGGCACGGGCGTATTATGACGGCCCCATCACCGGCACCTATGACGCGACCACCCGTGCTGCCGTACGCGCCTATCAACATCCCCAGGGGGGTCCCGATAGTGGTGTGCTTAGCCTGGATGCAGCCCGCACACTGGGTCTGGCAGTGGTACCCCGCGCCGCAGCCAACTGATGCACATATAAAAAATCCCCAGCTCACACGATGGTGGCCGGGGCTTTTGTCTTTATGTAGTGGCGCGATCGCGGCAGCTTAGCCCAGAGACAGCGCCACGAACCGAGGGTCACCTCCACGGCGAATCAACAGCAAGAGGCTTTTTTGCCCCGCCGCCTTAGCCGCTGCGATCTTTTCCTCCAGCTCAACCAAACTGCTGACTTCCGTCTGACCGGCCTCAGTGATTAGGTCACCAACGCGCAGGCCTTTGGCAAAGGCTTCGCTGGCCTCATCCACTTCCTTAACCACGAGGCCCGATGCCGTATCCGGCAGGCCCAACTCAGCACGCAACTGGTCATCGACCACACCGACCGTCAGACCCATCAACTCCTGCTCGGTTGGGACTTCCTCAACCGGAGCCGAAGCTGGCACTGCGCGCTCGGCTTCCTCACGGCGGCCCAGCGTTACAAGGATCGTTTGCGTCCCACCATCGCGGAACACAACAACGCGAACAACTGCGCCGACGTCCGAGTTGCCAACCATTGTTACCAGACCACGTGTGTCCTCAACGGTCTCACCTTCGTAGGACAAAATCACATCACGCGCCTGCAAGCCTGCCTCAAGAGCCGGGCCGGGGGGCACATCGGTAATCAACGCACCCTGAACGGCATCCAGTTCAAGGGCTTCGGCCAATTCCGCATCAACGTCTTGGATACGCACGCCCAACCAGCCGCGACGGGTTTCGCCGAATTCCTGCAACTGGTCGACCACGCGGGTCACGACCGTTGCCGACATCGCAAAGCCGATCCCGATAGAACCACCGTTGGGCGACAGGATTGCCGTATTCACGCCAATCACTTCGCCATCCATGTTGAACAACGGCCCGCCGGAATTGCCGCGGTTGATCGCGGCGTCGGTCTGGATGTAGTCGTCATAAGTGCCGGACAACGCGCGTTCGCGCGCCGAAACGATGCCCGCGCTGACCGAGAAGCCTTGGCCTAGCGGGTTGCCCATGGCCATCACCCAGTCACCCACACGCATCGCATCGCTGTCCCCAAAGGGCACAAACGGCAGGGGAATGTCGCTTTGAACCTTAAGAACCGCGATATCTGTATTGGGGTCGGTCCCGATCACTTCGGCCGGCAGTTCCGCACCAGAAAAAAACTCGATCAAGATCTCATCCGCGCCCTCGATGACGTGGTTGTTCGTCACGATATACCCGTCCTCCGAGATCACGAACCCAGAGCCAAGCGCCGAAGACCGGCGTTGCGGGCGGTTCTGCTGACCCGGGCGGTTGCGAAATTCCTCAAAGAAATCTTCCAGCGGCGAGCCGCGGGGCACTTGTGGCCCGGTTCCCCGTTCCACGGTCGTGGATGTGGTGATGTTCACCACCGCGCCAGAAACTTGCTCCACGAGGTCGGCAAAACTGTCAGGGGCGCCACGGGCCTGCGCAGCCATCGCCTGCGCCAGCGTCAGCGCCACGCCCAATACCAAAAGCCACAACCCCCGAAGCCATGTCGGCTGGGTCTGAGCGGGCTGGGCGAGTGCGGTAGTTTTAAGTGTCAAATGATCGTCCTCCTGAACCCTGTCGGCGCAGCCCGTACCCGGTGCGCCCGTGACAATGCATATCGGGACCTCGGGCAGAGCATTCAATAGAGCGCGCCTCTCACAACAGTGTGAGATGTCTCTTAATCTATGGTTAACCTAGAGCCAAATATCCGCAAGTCGCGCTGTTTCCGGCAAAAGCTTGCGAAAGGCCAGTCACGAAAGCGGGATGCGCAGACCGTCGCGCCCCACCGTTAACGGGCCTGTCCACGTAGGCTGGATCGCGGCATGCCAATCGCTTTGGGAAAAGTTAGGATCATCAGCCGGCAACAGATGGTTCAATACCAGATGCCCAACACCCGCCGCCGTCGCGATCCGCCCCACATCTTCGGCCCGCGTATGAGAGGCATAAAGATGCTCTCGCAAACGGCTCGCCCCTGGTGTGCGCTGGATCAAGGCTTCAACACCGTCGGTCAACATCGCCTCATGCACCAACACATCCGCGTCTTTGGCAAAATCCCCAAGGGGTGGGAAATAGCAGGTGTCAGAGGAGAACACGACCGTCGCCCCAGCGCCGGCAAACCGCAGCGCAAAGCAATCAGTCACAGGCGGATGATCCACGCGCAAAGCCGCAACGCTAAGGCCGTCATCCTGCATCACGGGACCTTCGGTATAGGACACAATCCGAACCAGATCCGTCAGCGATGGGCGGCCCTCATCCGCAAGACGGATTTTGTAGTCGAACGCCATCGACGCCATGAACCCCTGCCAATATCCCTCAATTCCGGGCGGGCCGTAAACCGTGATCTGGCGCTGCAACCCCGTCGTCCAAGCCGTGTAAATCAGTGGCCCAAGTTCCAGCACGTGGTCAGAATGTAGGTGGGTGATGAATATCTCATCAATCTCAAGCAGGCCCACGCCAGCCTCAACCGCGCTGCGCGCCGCACCAATAGCACAATCGATCAAAATGGTGCGCCCGCCCAACCGTAACAGCGATGCCGTCGGCAGCGCCCCACCCTTTCGGATCGCGGGACCACCTTTGGTACCGAGTAGAATAATATCGTTCATATGCCCCCCTTTACTACCTGCACCCTAGCCGCTTTTGCACAATATGGAAGCAGCCCCCAGCCACGAAAAAAGGGCCACCCGGCTATCCCGAATGGCCCCCTATTCATAGTATTTGTGCGACTTAGTAGTGCGCGGACAGGCTCGCCATACCCTCGGCCTTGGGGGGCGCGAACTTGGTCAGGTCGATACCATCAACGGCTGTCTTGTACTCCTCAACCGTTGGGGTGCGCCCCAAGATTGCAGACAGCACAACAACCGGCGTAGAGGCCAGCAGGCTTTCGCCCGCTTTGTCGCCCGCATCCTCAACAACCCGGCCCTTGAACAGACGCGTGGACGTCGCCAGCACCGTATCACCCTTGGCCGCTTTTTCTTGGTTGCCCATGCACAGGTTACAGCCCGGACGCTCAAGATAGAGGATGTTCTCATACTCAGTCCGCGCTTGCTCTTTGGGCGCGTTGTCGTCGAACTCAAAGCCAGAGTACTTTTGCAGCACTTCCCAGTCACCTTCGGCCTTCAGCTCATCAATGATGTTGTAGGTCGGCGCGGCCAGTACCAATGGTGCCTTAAACTCAACGCTGCCAGTGGTTTTCTCAAGGTTGCGGAGCATTTGCGCCACGATCTTGACGTCACCTTTGTGCACCATGCACGAACCCACAAAGCCCAAATCCACTTTCTTTTCCGCACCGTAGTACGAGATTGGGCGGATCGTATCGTGGGTATAGCGTTTGGACACGTCAGCGTTGCGTACGTCGGGGTCAGCGATCATCGGCTCGTTGATAGCATCCAGATCGACCACAACTTCAGCCGCATATTTTGCATTCGCATCCGGGGTCAGCGCAGGCTTTTCGCCCGAGCGGATTTCAGCAATCCGCTTGTCGGCAATCGCGATCAGACCGGTCAACATCTGGGCGTCGTTTTCCATACCCTTGTCGATCATGATCTGGATTCGCGACTTGGCGATCTCAAGGCTTTCGATCAGCGTCTCGTCCTCAGAGATACAAATGGAGGCCTTCGCCTTCATCTCTGCGGTCCAGTCGGTGAACGTGAACGCTTGGTCAGCCAACAATGTGCCGATATGCACCTCGATGATGCGCCCTTGGAAGACGTTGTCACCGAACTGTTCCAGCATCTGCAACTGGGTCGCGTGGACCACATCGCGGAAATCCATGTGCGGCGCCATTTGCCCCTTGAAGGTCACTTTGACCGACTCGGGAATAGGCATCGTTGCCTCACCCGTGGCCAGTGCCAGTGCAACCGTTCCGCTGTCTGCGCCAAAGGCTACGCCCTTGGACATCCGCGTGTGGCTGTCGCCGCCGATAATGATGGCCCAGTCGTCCACGGTGATGTCGTTCAGCACCTTGTGGATCACGTCCGTCATCGCGTGATAGACGCCCTTGGGGTCGCGCGCCGTGACAAGGCCGAACTTGTGCATGAACGCCATCAGGCGGGGCGTATTGGCCTGCGCCTTGAGGTCCCAAACAGAGGCCGTGTGGCAACCGGATTGGTATGCACCGTCAACCTTGGGCGACAGAACTGTAGCGGCCATGGCTTCCAGCTCTTGGCTGGTCATCAGGCCGGTGGTGTCCTGCGAGCCGACGATATTGACGTTGACCCGCACGTCCGAGCCCGCGTGCAATGGCGTCTCCGAAGCGACACCGACTGCGTTGCGGTTAAAGATTTTCTCAACAGCTGTCAGGCCTTGGCCCTCGTGCGAGATTTCTTTGGATGGCGCAAAAGCGGATTTCAGCGGGATGCCCAGCGTTTCACATGCAAACGTCTGAAGTTTTTTGCCGAACACGATGGCGTAGGAGCCACCGGCCTTCATGAACTCAACCTTTTGCGGCGTAAAGCTGTCGGCCATGTCGACCAACTCTTCGGAGCCATCCTCAGAGAACAGTTTCTTTTCTTTGGTGTTGATCGTCAGCACAGTGCCGGTTTCGACCGAATAGCGCTGTTCCAACACAGGATTGCCATCGTTGTTGAGGATTGGGTTGCCGTCTTGGTCCAGCTTTTTGACCCAGTTCTTCAGGTCGACACCAATGCCACCGGTCACGCCGACTGTCGTCAAAAAGATCGGGGAAATCCCGTTGGTGCCCGCCACGATTGGCGCATAGTTTACGAACGGGATGTAGGGGCTGGCCTGTTTGCCGGTCCACAACGCCACGTTGTTGACACCCGACATCCGGGAGGATCCAACACCCATCGTGCCCTTTTCCGCGATCAGCATCACGCGTTTGTCGGGGTGCTGGATCTTGAGGTCTTGGATTTCTTGCTGTGCGCGTTCGGTAATCATGCACTTACCATGCAGCTCACGGTCAGAGCGGGAGTGCGCTTGGTTGCCCGGAGACAGCAAATCGGTCGAGATATCCCCCTCAGCGGCAATATATGTGACGACTTTGATCTCTTCGTCGATGTCGGACACCTTGGTAAAGAACTCGGCCTCCGAATAGCTTTCGAGGATGTCTTTGGCGACAGGATTGCCCGCAGCAAAGGCCTCGGCCAGACGGTCGGTGTCCGCTTCGTAAAGGAACACTTGGGTCTTGAGGACTTCGGCGGCTTGCGCTGCGGTATCCGCATCATCGCCCAGTGCCAAGTCCAGCAGAACCTCAACCGAGGGGCCACCTTTCATGTGCGACAGCAGTTCAAACGCAAAGGTGGGCGTAATTTCGGGAACGTTCGCCTGACCGAGAATAATTTCCTTGAGGAAGTCAGCCTTTTGGCGGCCAGCGGGCGTGGTGCCGGGGATCGTGTTGTAGATAAAGAACTCAAGCGACGCTTCGCGGTGCGCGTTGTTCGCATCTTTGATCTGCGCGATGATCTCAGAGGTCAGCGCCCCGTCATCAATCGGCTTGGGGTGCAAACCTTGGGTTTTGCGCGTTTCGATCTCTTCTAGGTAGGCTGTGTACAAGCTCATGGTGATCCCGACGAGTTAGAGTTTATGGGGCAGCTTCGACGCCGGAACCCGTGAGGTCCGCTCTCGAAAAGCAATTGTATGCCGCGGTATACTACAACATGGAAAATCTCAAGCGTTCAAAACGTGGCATGTTGCCCCACTGGCCTGAAATTTGGACCTTTGGGGGTCATGACACGCCGACTCAGACCCCATCCGCAACACGGCATTTTTCCGTTTGATTCAGGCGGGTTTAGAACACACCAAGGCTAAGCCCCGCCCCAATCGCAGCCCCCAATTCACGACAGGGGGCCAATTCGGCCTCCGTCAGGGACTTCGGCGCCAAAATAGCCTCAGACGTTTGGGCATGTGTGCATAGGATCAATGGCACCTGAACCTCGCGCAGGCGCCAGCCCGTGGCGATACGTGCCGTCTGGCGCGCAGCGTTCTGCCCGTCGGAGCCCGCACAAACCATCTGCGCATAGGGCCGTCCATTCAACTGACCCAACACAGGGTAATAACAGCGGTCAAAGAAATCCTTCATCACGCCCGAAATTGCCGCAAGGTTTTCGGGCGCACAAAAGATGTATCCATCCGCAGCCAACAGATCATCCGGCCCAGCGTCCTGCGCAGACTTCAGGACCGTTTCGCATTCCTGTGCTGCTGCATCCGCCGTGGCCTGCGCCATCTGACGGCTGCCGCCTGTGCGGGAGTGATACACGATCAGAAGTTGGGTCATGGCGTGCGGCTCCGTTGGTTTGGCCTGTCTTAGCACGCACGCTCCGCGCACAAAATGCAGCAGCGTTGTCGAAAAGGGCCCATTTTGCTACACTATGGCAGGAGGTGACCAATGATGATGGGGCTTCGAACGATGATGCTCGCGCTGGCAGCGACCCTACCCGCACAGGCACAGGACGCCGACCCACAAGCCGGGCGCGACTTTTTCCAAACCTATTGCTGGCAATGCCACGGCAAAAGCGGCGCGGGCACGGGACCAATGGCCGAAATGCTCGCAATCGCGCCACCAGACCTGACCACGCTATCGGATCGCAACAACGGTACGTTTCCGACAGAACGGACCTTGATGCAAATCGACGGTCGATCCCCGTTGCTCGCCCACGGCGGCGATATGCCAATTTTCGGATCATTCCTTGAAGCGGATCAGAACGTCCCGCTCAAGGTCGAAAGCGGGCAACCGGTGTTAGTCAGTCCAGAGTTGGCCAACCTAATCAGCTACCTGCAAAGCCTTCAGGCTGAATAGGGCAGCTCAACCCCTAGAAAACACCGGCACCATATCGGGGCTAGGCCCCAAACATCGCTCGTACAAAGCCGACCCCAACGACACCCAACCCCACGCAAATAAGGCCAATCATCCGGCGGGTTTCAAACGGGATTTGCGCGATCATCTCGATCAGATCTTCCAAACGCCGAGGGGCCAGTGCAAGCACCAGCCCCTCAATCACAAGGGCCATCGCGAGGCCCAGTAACACTGCTTCGATCATTACTGACGACCAGTGTCCGCTTTTAGATAGTCAAAGAACTCGCTGTCAGGCGACAACACCATGGTCGAGTTATTTCCCTGCAACGCGCGGCTGTAGGCCGTGAGCGAACGGTAGAATTCAAAGAATTCTGGGTCCTGACCGAAAGCCTGCGCAAAGATGTTGTTGCGCCGCGCATCGGCTTCACCACGAACGATCTCCGCTTGACGCGTGCTGTCCGAGACAAGCTCAACCACAGTCCGGTCCGCTTGGGCACGGATCCGCTGCGCAGCTTCTTCACCACGGGCGATCTCATCTGCGGCTTCACGTTCCCGCTCTGCGCGCATCCGGGCAAAGGTCGCGTCAAGGTTTTGCGCCGGAAGATCGGTCCGCTTCAAACGAACGTCGATGATTTCCAGGCCCAGTTGGCGCCCCTCGATCCGAGCAAGTGTCGCGATCCGGTCCATCAAGACCGCACGATCCGTGCTCAGGATATCGTTCGACGACACCGAACCCAGAACCGCCCGCAACTGCGACCGCAAAATACGGTCGAGCTGGATTTCGGCAGTCCGAATACCGCCTACACCCACAGCTTCGCGGAAGTCTTCGACATCGGTGATCCGGTACCGGGCAAACGCATCAACCACCAAACGGCGGTCATCCGACGGTGTGATCTCAATCGGATCAACATCGCGGCTCAGGATGCGGTCGTCATAGCGGACCACTTCTTGGATCAGCGGCAGTTTAAAGGCCAGACCGGGGTCTTCTTTGACTGCAACCACACGACCAAATTGCAGCACGAGCGCCTTTTCACGTTCATCCACGATAAACACCGAGGACAGCACACCGACCAGCGCGACAACCACGACGGGGATCAAAAAAGTTGACTTGTTCATCAGTTGGTTCCTCCGCCACGGCGCAGTTCATTGATCGGCAGGAACGGGATGACACCTTGGCCACCGCCCTCGCCACCACCGCCGATGTTGTCATCAACGATGATCTTGTCGAGACCACCCAGAACGGTTTCCATCGTTTCCAGATAGAGCCGCTTGCGTGTCACCTCAGGGGCGTTTGTGTATTCGCCCAGAACGGCAACGAAACGGCTGGCTTCACCTTCGGCTTCGTTCACAACCTGCGCCCGGTAGGCTTCGGCTTCTTCTAACAGCTGCGCAGATTCACCACGCGCGCCCGCAAGCACGCGGTTTGCGTAGGCGTCCGCTTGGCTTTGCAGACGATCACGCTCTTGCTCGGCGGCCTGCACCTCACGGAAGGCGTCAATCACTTCTTCGGGCGGATCGGCGCGGTCAAAGTTGACACGCAAAATCGCCACACCGGACTGATAGCTATCGAGAGTGGACTGAATCAGCTCCTCAAGACGCTGCGCAATGGCTTCACGGTCCCGGTTCAGGATTGGGGCCAGCTCAGACTGCGCCACGATCTCGCGCATCGCAGATTCGGCCACCGCACGGATGGATTGCTCCGGGTCGCGCAGGTTGAACAGGAAGGCACGCGGGTCGCTGATGTTCCAGGAGACCTGGAAGTCGATGTCGATTATATTCTCATCACCCGTCAGCATCAGACCAGCATCCGCCGCCTGACCCCGACCTGTGCCGATATCAACAGTCCGTTCTGTCGTCACCGGGATCACCTCGGCGCGGACAACAGGCCACGGCGCAAAGTTCAGACCCGAATTGCCGGTGGCCACGTATTCACCAAACAGCAGCTCCACGGATTGTTCTTCAGGACGCACCGTATAAAGCGAGGCATAGACCCACAGACCAACAGCCGCCAAGGCCGCCAACCCGACGGTGCCTTTGGTAAAGATCGGGCCACCGCTGCCGCCCAATGGCCCACGGCCATTGCCGCCGCCGCCTTTGCCGCCCATCAGGACGCGCAACTGCTCTTGGCCTTTTTTCACCAGCTCATCAATTTCAGGGATTTGAGGCCCGTCACCATTGCCATTGGGGCGGCGTCCGCCCCCGCCTCGGTTGCCGCCGCGGTCATCATCACCGCCGCCAGAGCCGCCTCCGCCGCCCCAAGGACCGCCGTTATTCCCAGCCATACAGGTCTTCCCCTTTTGTCGTCTTATCTCTTTAGCGTTGTCCTTCAACTTGTGGTCGAAGGACGAATATTCAAGCCCTTACTAGGCGCTCCGCACCGGGTTCTTCATGGTCACGATTTCCTCAGACATCGTGGGATGAACAGCAACCGTGCGGTCAAAATCTGCTTTGGTTGCCCCCATTTTGACGGCAACCCCTGCAAGTTGGATCATCTCACCTGCGTCTGGCGCCACAATATGACAGCCCAGCACGACATCCGTCGCCTTGGATACAACCAATTTCATCAGCACACGATTAGGCGCACCGGCAAAGGCAGACTTCATTGGACGGAAAGATGTGCAATAAATATCAACAGGTTCGATATCGCGCGCGGCCTCTTCGCTTAGGCCAACGGTGCCCATTTCAGGCTGTGTAAACACCGCCGATGGGATCAATTCATGATCAACCTTGGTCGGGTTGCCTTTGAACACGGTTTCAACAAAGGCCATGCCTTCGCGAATGGCCACCGGCGTCAGGTTCACCCGATTGGTCACGTCCCCAATGGCAAAGATTGAGGGCACATCGGTCTGGCTATAATCATCCACCACGACCTGCCCCGCCCGGCCAAGCTTTACGCCGACCTGCTCAAGTCCCATGCCATCAGTGTTGGGCGCGCGACCCGTGGCAAAGAACACAGCGTCGTAAACGCCCTCGTGGCCGGTGGTGGATTTGACCCACAGCGGGCCGTCACCATCGCCGGTCATCACGGGCGTCTCGCCCGCTGGATAGGCCATCGCAGCATCCGCACCGCCTGCGGCTGTCACAGCGGCCTCTGGCGCCATTTGCAGCACGTTGGCCCCGGTGTGGATATCAATCCCTTGGGTCCGCATTTCCTCAGCGATCAGGCCCCGGGCCTCATCATCAAAGCCACGCAGAATTTGCGCACCGCGGTAGTATTGCGTCACTTGAACGCCCAAGCCTTGCAGGATGCAGGCGAATTCACAGGCGATATAGCCGCCGCCCACGATCAGCACAGTTTTGGGCATCTTAGGCATGTTAAAGATGTCATCCGACACCATCGCCAAATGCGCATTGGGCATGTCGGGGCGCACCGGACGCCCCCCCATAGCCAGAAGAATGTGCTTGGCGGTAAATGTCCGGCCATCGGCCAGCTCAACGGTATGGGGGTCTTTGACCCTGGCGCGTTGATCAAAACTTTCAACGCCAGAGTTCTTCAACAGCGAGCGATAGACACCCTCAAGCCGATCCAGCTCAGCGTTCATCTTGGTTCGGAACTTGGTCCAGTCAAAACCGCCCTGCGTGACGTCCCAGCCATAGGCCCCTGCGTCCTGTGCGACATTGCCATAGCTAGAGGCAAACACCATCAGCTTTTTGGGCACACAGCCCCGGATCACACAGGTGCCGCCGTACCGGCTTTCTTCCGCCAGAGCCACTTTGGCGCCGTTTTCGCCTGCGGCCACACGGGCTGCACGCACACCACCCGACCCGCCTCCGATTACGAAGAGGTCATAGTCAAACGCCATTGCAGTTCCTTCCAAAGTCTCAGCCGCCAACATCTGTAAAGATATTGTCGTTCTCATTCACGGTGATCTGTTCGTCGGTCACTGTGCCGTTATTAATGTCGCGCACAACCACACTGCCATCGGCCGCACCTACGATCACTACGTCGCACAGGTTGATAAACAACCCATTTTCCACAACACCCGGGATCTGGTTCAACACATGGCTCACCTGCCGGGCATCCTCTAGCCGCTCTAGGTGCAGATCAAGGATCAAATTACCCTCATCGGTACGGAACGGCGCGTCTTGGTTGAGACGAAGCGTGATGTTGCGGCCATCTACATCAAGGTCGATCAACGCCTTTTCGATCAGCGACTGGGTCGTCTGCCAACCAAAAGGGATCACCTCAACCGGGAGAGGGAACGCACCCAACGTTTTGACGTGCTTGGTGGGGTCCGTAATCACGACCATTTTATCGCTGGCCGTGGCCACGATCTTTTCTTGCAGCAGCGCGCCACCGCCCCCCTTGATCAGGGTCAAGTTGTCGTCAAACTCATCTGCGCCGTCGATTGTGACGTCCAGCCACTTGGCCTCGTTCAGGTCAACAACCTTGATGCCCAGCGAAGTCGCCAATTCAGCCGTCCGGGTCGATGTCGCCACGCCCGTAATGTTCAACCCGTCGTTGCGCACCATTTCAGCCAAGCAGCGCACCATCCACGCCGCCGTTGAGCCGGTGCCCAATCCGACGCGCATCCCGTCTTCAACGTAATCAACCGCCCGGCGCGCGGAGACATATTTTGCTTTTTCGATGGGGTTCAGATCAGCAGGCACGGCAGAATCCTTGGGTAAAAGGTGGCAAGCGCGTTCTCTATAAACCGCCCGGGCCGGGGCTGCGAGCGGAAATGCCCAAGCCCATAAGTGCTGCATCCAACATCTTTGGCGGCAAGAACACGAGCGTTCCGGGCGCATCAAATTCCAAATGTACGTCCCGCGCGATCACGCGATTGGACGTGCCCAACTGGTTTTGCGGCCCAAGCGTCAGACCCTCAATCGGCCATTCCAACCCGCTGGACCGCCCCGAGACGGGCGACAAAGGATACAGTGATACCCGCGTGCCCAGCGGCAGGTTCAGCGACAACGTCCGCGGGGCGTTGATGATCACCTCATGATCAGACACCAGGACACACGGCGCGCCCTTGTGGGCCGTTAGCGTGGTCAGGGCGGCCAAAGTGTGGTCCAGCAAAGCGCCGGTAAACCCGATCCCCAACAAAAACGGCGCCTCTACGTTACGCAAAACCTTGGCAAAATCCGTTGTGTCTTGCTCCGCTATGGGGTGCAGGCTGTCGGCTGGTAGGCGTGCGCGCACGTCTGCGCCAAGGCTATCGAGGTCTCCGATAGTGGCGATTGCGCGATGCCCAAGCTCCAGCGCACGGCCCGCGCCACTATCAGCGGCGACCAAGGTGGGCGCACGCTCAAGGCACAGGCGCAACATCTGAGCCGAAATCGGTGCGCCCCCCACCAAGGTGACCCCAGCTTCACTGGTTACAATCATAAGACAGAGCCCCTTTCGACGCCGCAATTATGCCTAATTTGTGGTTAATCATCCTGAAATCGCCCCAAACGCGTCGCCTTTTAACTGGAATCGTTTTGTTTAACCAATCGTTGACAAGGTATGGATAGCCTCGGACATTCCGGGGAGAAAGTGCAGCAAGAAATGGTCAACGCGAGCAAAATTCTCACAGTGTCTTATGGCACATTTTCATGCACCTTGGAGGGGTTTGATGATCCCTTCTCTACCATGAAAGACATTTCCGAGTATTTTCGCAACCTCGCATCAGAGGATCGTTTCTTTGGGGCAGAGCCTCCGAAGCTAGACGCCGACATGCTGAAACACATTGCTGAGGTGAATACCCAAGCCTCCGTTTCTGCGCAGATGGGCGACAATGCCGTGACACTACGGCCCACACATGCAGTGACTGACGCCCCCGAGCCGATCACGGAAAAGATCGAAGAAACTGCCGATGTTGAGATCGAGCTAGAGGTCACCGAGGATATTGAGGCGGTTGAGGAAGACACTGTCGAAGCGCCTGAAGCACTCGAAGAGGCAGAGGACGCGACCAAAGACGTAGCGGATGAAGCCATCATCGAAGAGGCTACAGCCGAGATCGAAATCACTGAAGAGGCAGCGCCCGAGACATCCGAGGACACCTCGACCGTGGCCGAACGTTTAGCCCGTATCCGCGCAGTCGTCGCCGAAGATACCGACCCCGAGGACGAAGACGCCTTTATCGAAACCTATTCCGAGGATCAGCACGCCGAGGATATCTCCGAAAATGCGGAAGACACCATCGCCGCCCTGCTGGCCCATGACCACACCACACCAACGCCTGAGGCTGAGGCTGAGGCTGAGCATGACATCATCGAGGACAGTTTTGAGGTCACTGATTTTGATGACGACACTATCGACGATGGCCACCAGATCAAAACGATTGAGGACACAGTCCCCCTCGCTCCGATCGCCAAGCCCGCACCCATCGCGCGCGCCATCGTGACAAGGGTCCTCAAATCCGCAAAAGACATCGCCAAAATGCAGATCTCCAAGCCAAACGTCTCGGTCGAAAATGACACGATTTCCCCTGAGGATGAGGCCGATATGCTAGCAGAATTGGCCCGGATCGAAGCCGATACCGCCAAACGCCGGGCCGAGGCCCTGCCTGCGACGGCAATGAACAATGCCGCAGATCTAGAGCGCCTGTTCGACGCCACAGAAACACGCTTCGACGGGGCAGAAACTTCGCGGGCACATGCAAATATCTCGCACCTAAAGGCCGCTGTCGCTGCTCGCAACGCCGACGCCCCGTCCGTGGCGCCACCCGAGCAGAGCGACGAAACCGAAGCCTACCGCGAAGATTTGGCCAACGCCGTCAAAGACCAAGAGCCTCGGATGCCCGAACCACAGATCGAAACCGCAGAAACCGTGCAGCCAGATCATAGCGCTCCCCTCGTGCTTGTGTCCGAGCAGCGCGTAGACGACGGGTCGGACGAGGACAGCCTCGACGATCTGGACGATGAGCCTCAGGATCAGGGCTTTGAAAATATCGCAGCCCCCTCGCCCGACGAAACCAATGATGGCGACACCCCACCTGCAGAGCCTATTGGCGGAAAAATTCTGCCCCGCCGGGTCCGCCGCGCGATGACGGACAGCTTCGAAACAGATCGTGATACGCTTGCCTCGGTCGCTGCGGCCGCCGGCCAAGATCGTGCAGACCGCGCCGAACTCGGATCCGATTTTGAGGATTTTGCAACAGAACTGGGGGCCAAGGAACTTGTCGACATCCTAGAAGCCGCCGCCGCGTACAGTCAGCTTGTGCAAGGCAGCGATAGCTTTTCCCGCCCCAAACTGCTGCACCTTGCGATGGAAGCAGACGAAACATTCAGCCGCGAAGAGGGCCTGCGCAGCTTTGGCCAACTTCTGCGCAATGGCACGATCAAGAAGATCAAGCGCGGCTCGTTCGAACTGACACGGACATCGCGCTACGCGGAACCTGCGGCCAAACGGTCCGCAAGCTAATCCCACCGGGGCGGCCAACTGCGGCGCCCCACGGATAAAAGGCGGGCGCAGCATCAAGGCGCCCCCTCACGCTTTTGGAAGCTCGTTCCAAACAAACTGGCGGAAGGGATCCTTACGATCCTTCCGCCATTTTTTCGAGATTTAATGTGCGACAGCCACGATGGGCGCGGGCCTAGTCCTTGGACTGCGCATCAGGATCGGCCTGACCGATCCCTTTGAACACGGACTTGAATGGAAACGCCCAGATGACGCCAAGGGCGATGTACACGAACAGTTCCACCACAAGCGGCGGGCGCTCCAGCCAGTTCACAATTGTCACCGCGGTGACAATGTAGGCAGGCAACCCGACAAGCAGGATGACCAACGACCAACGACGACGGGCTTTGTAGCTCAGGGCCATGGGGCACTCCTTAGGGCAGTTTGGACGCCCCCAAAGGCGCGCCCGAATGGCAAATGTGACACGCCCATTCGGGCGATGCGATCAATCCGCGAAGGGGTCCGTCACCAAAATGGTGTCATCACGCTCCGGCGAAGTGGACAATAGCGCGACGGGGCATTGGATCAACTCTTCGACCCGGCGCACATATTTGATCGCAGCGGCAGGCAGGTCCGCCCAAGACCGCGCACCTTCGGTCGATTCCGACCAGCCGTCCATTTCTTCGTAGATTGGAACACAACGCGCCTGCTCATCGGCGGCGGTGGGCAGATAATCCATCCGCGTGCCGTCCAGATCATAACCCACACAAATCTTGAGCGTCTCAAACCCGTCCAGCACGTCTAGCTTCGTCAGCGAAATTCCGGTGACCCCAGACACTGCGCACGTCTGCCGCACAAGGGCTGCATCAAACCAACCGCAGCGACGTTTGCGCCCCGTCGTTGTGCCAAACTCATGGCCGCGTTCACCCAAACGCTGACCATCGGCATCTTCAAGCTCCGTCGGGAACGGGCCTTCGCCGACGCGTGTGGTATAGGCCTTTACGATGCCAAGGACATAATCGACCGAGCCGGGACCAATGCCCACGCCGGTGGCCGCCTGACCCGCAATCACGTTGGAAGACGTCACAAACGGGTACGTCCCGAAATCAATATCCAACAGCGCGCCTTGGGCACCTTCGAACAAAATGCGCTTGCCGGCTTTGCGTTGCTCGTTGAGCACTTTCCAGACGGGCGCGGCGTAGGGCAGGATTTTTCCGGCAATATCGCGCAGCGCAGCAATCAGCGCGTCGCGATCGATGGCCTCAATCCCGAGACCTTTGCGCAGCGGATCATGGTGCTGCAATGCGCGGTCCACACGGGCTACAAGCGTCGCGTCATCAGCCAGATCGGCAACGCGCACGGCGCGGCGACCGACTTTATCTTCGTAAGCGGGTCCAATGCCGCGGCCCGTTGTCCCGATCTTGGTGCCTTTGCTCGCGGCTTCTTCGCGGGCGCGGTCAAGTTCACCATGGATTGGCAGGATCAGCGGCGTGTTTTCCGCAATCATCAGCGACTCAGGCGAAATCTCAACACCTTGGGCGCGGATCGTCTCAATCTCCCGCAGGAGATGCCACGGGTCGAGAACGACACCGTTACCAATTACCGACAGCTTGCCGCCGCGCACAACACCCGAAGGCAGCGCATGCAGTTTGTAAACCGTTTCGCCTACTACAAGCGTGTGGCCTGCATTGTGACCGCCCTGAAAGCGACAGATGATATCCGCCCGCTCGCTCAGCCAGTCTACGATTTTGCCTTTGCCTTCATCGCCCCATTGGGCGCCGACCACGACGACGTTTGCCACTGCATTCGCTCCTTTATGTCCGCGCGCGGGTATAGCCAACACCGCGCAGGGGCGAAACCGAAAAACGCGGGCGGCCTTTTTCCCGCACCCCTGCCCGCCACTCACAGCCCTTCGCACGGGCCTTGTGCACACAAACCCTTAAACAACCTTGAATGGCGCCAGCGATTTCGCCACGGCCCACCGCGTCACGCAAAAATACCCGCAAAACGCGGTCGAATATTATTCATAATTATTTACAACACCTTGCCAACAGATCCGCCAAACCATCACCCACAAACCATCCTGCGACATTCTGTCAGATTCTTCTGGACGAGCACACGCCTTGGTTGTACCGTAACGAGACGAACGGACGGGGGGTCCTGCCGGGATTAAACGCTTGCGGCGCGGCGTCGCAGCACATACATACCCCGCCAACTGACCACGATTGGACCGCCGATGGAAAATGTCATCCTCGTCATTCACCTGATCCTTGCCTTGTGCTTGATCGGTATCGTTCTTTTGCAACGATCCGAAGGCGGCGGCCTTGGCATGGGCGGCGGTGGCGGCGGCGGTGCAATGACCGGTCGCCAAGCTGCCAACGCGATGACCAAACTGACATGGATCTTTGCAGCAGCGTTTCTGACGACCTCCGTAGCCCTTACGATCCTAGCGGCACAAAACTCCGCGAACTCGTCGGTCATTGACCAACTCGGCGTCCCGGCTCCGACAGCACCTGATGTGCCTGCACTGCCCGGCGGTGGCGCGCTTTTGCCGCCTGCCACGACGGACGCGCCCCTCACGCCACCCCGCGCCGACTAAGTCACGCGGCCGATACAACCAACGCGACTAAGGGCCAGATCAGTTCTGGCCCAGGTTAACTAGGGATCGTCTCTGCGTGCTTAAAATGCGCAGGATATGGTATGCTTTGTTGCGCTTACCCCCCGACTCAGCCTAAACTCATCTCCCGTGAAGAAGGCAGCGCGCTCGCGTCCCTCCGGGCAATACACGAGCGCACACAGACTTGCGGGAGCCCCCATGGCACGGTTCATTTTTATTACCGGCGGCGTTGTTTCGTCGCTCGGAAAGGGTTTGGCATCCGCCGCCCTTGGCGCACTCTTGCAGGCGCGGGGCTTTTCGGTCCGTTTGCGCAAGCTAGACCCCTATCTCAACGTTGATCCCGGCACGATGAGCCCGTTTGAACACGGCGAAGTTTTTGTGACCGACGACGGCGCCGAGACAGACTTGGACCTTGGCCACTATGAACGGTTCACGGGCGTTGCGGCCCGCCGCACCGATTCTGTGTCGTCCGGGCGCATCTATTCCAACGTGTTGGAAAAGGAACGGCGCGGCGACTATCTGGGTAAAACCATTCAGGTGATTCCCCACGTCACAAACGAGATCAAAGATTTCATCTCAATCGGTGAGGATGAAGTCGACTTCATGCTCTGTGAGATCGGCGGCACCGTGGGCGACATTGAAGGCCTGCCCTTCTTTGAAGCAATCCGCCAATTTTCGCAGGATAAACCGCGCGGTCAGTGCCTGTTCATGCACCTGACATTGCTGCCGTTCATCAAAGCCTCGGGTGAGCTAAAGACCAAACCAACCCAACACTCGGTGAAAGAGCTGCGGTCCATTGGTCTCGCGCCTGATATCCTTGTGTGCCGCGGTGAGGGTCAAATCCCCGCCAAGGAACGCGAGAAACTGGCGCTGTTCTGTAATGTGCGCCCCGACAGCGTGATTGCAGCACCCGACCTGAAATCCATCTACGAAGCTCCCCTCGCCTATCACCGCGAAGGGTTGGACCAAGCGGTTCTAGATGCCTTCCAGATCAACCCTGCGCCCAAGCCGGACCTGAGCCGCTGGGAAGATGTCTACGACCGTATCTGGAACGTCGACGGCGAAGTGCGCGTTGGGATCGTGGGCAAATACACCCAACTAGAAGACGCCTACAAATCCATCGCTGAGGCCCTGACCCACGGCGGCATGGCAAACCGGGTCAAGGTCAAGGTTGAGTGGGTCGATGCCGAACTCTTTGACCGCGAAGACGCGGCCCCGCACCTGGAACGCTTCCACGCGATCCTTGTGCCCGGTGGCTTTGGCGAACGCGGGACCGAGGGCAAGATCAAGGCCGCGCAGTTCGCCCGCGAACGCAAAGTGCCATATTTGGGTATTTGCCTTGGGATGCAGATGGCGGTCATTGAGGCTGCGCGCAACCTCGCTAAGCTGGACGACGCAGGCTCGGAGGAGTTTGACCACGAAGCGGGCAAGAAACGCTTTACGCCTGTGGTTTATCACCTGAAGGAATGGGTCCAAGGCAACCACAAGGTTGAACGCAAAGTGGGCGATGACAAGGGCGGCACCATGCGCCTTGGCGCCTATGATGCAGCTCTTACAAAGGGCTCCAAAGTCGCTGAAGTCTATGGCACCACCAAGATCGAAGAGCGCCATCGCCACCGCTATGAGGTCGATACAACCTATCGCGAGCAGCTTGAGGCCCACGGGCTGACGTTCTCGGGGATGTCGCCCGATGGCCGCCTGCCCGAAATCGTTGAGGTAAAAGACCACCCTTGGTTCATTGGGGTGCAGTTTCATCCTGAGCTGAAATCCAAGCCCTTTGCGCCGCATCCGCTGTTCAAGGACTTTATCCGCGCGGCCAAGGAAAACTCTCGTTTGGTGTGAGCGCTGATTGTTTTTTCTAACGAAAAAACGGGGCCTCCGGCGGGGATATTTGTGAACCAAAGAGGGGCGCGGTCGTGCTGAGCTATCAACACAGCTATCATGCGGGCAATTTGGCAGACGTGCACAAGCACGCTCTGCTGGCCTGTGCGTTGGACTATATGACGGCTAAAGATAAGCCGCTTACCTATTTTGAAACACATGCGGGTCGTGGTGCCTATGACCTGACGAGCGAGGCTGCGGTCAAGACCGGTGAGGCGGCGCAGGGGATACTGCGTTTGGCGGACGCCTTTCCGCCGGAGCACCCGTATAGTGCAGTGCGCGCCCGGATTGCGCGGGTTTATGGTGAAGCGGTCTATCCCGGCTCGCCTCTGATTGCTGCGCATTTCCTGCGGCCGGGTGATCAGGCCCATCTGGCTGAGTTGCACCCTCAAGAATTTGCTGCGTTGGAAGACCTGAATTTCGACGACGCGCACAAGCTGTTTCACGGCGACGGCATTGAAATGGCGCTGGCCCGAACACCGCCGACGCCTCGGCGCGGATTGATGCTGATTGATCCCAGCTATGAGGTCAAAGCCGAGTACGACGCGTTGCCGCGCCAGATCGCGCAAATCCATGCCAAGTGGAATGTTGGGGTGATAGCACTTTGGTATCCGATCCTTGTGGATGGGCGGCATCAGCCGATGGTGCGTGGCTTGCGCGAAGCAGTGCCTGATATCACGATACACGAGGTTCGGTTTAAGCCTGCGCGGCCAGACCATGGGATGGTCGGTTCCGGCATGGCCCTGATCAACCCACCCTACGGATTGCAGGCCGAATTGAAGCGATTGGATAGGCTTTTCAAGCCCCTGTAGCCCGCTTGACTTTGCCCACGCACAATCGTTCCATCCTGACCGAGCAGCGAGGAGATATGCCCAATGACTGATACACCAAAAGGCTACTGGATTGCCCATGGCCGCGTGGATGACCCACAGAAATACGACCTGTATCGCGCCGCCAACGCAGCCCCGCTTGCGGAATTCGGCGGCGTGTTTCGGGTGCGTGGCGGGACCCAAGAGGTGATGGAGGGCAGCGCCAAGCCCCGTACGGTTGTGATCGAATTTCCCAGCTTGCAGGCGGCGCGAGATTGCTATGCCTCACCTGGGTATCAAGCCGCGCTGCAGCTGCGCCTTGGTATCGCCGAAAGCGATTTGGTGATTGTTGAGGGCTATTTGGGCTAGCCCCTCTGGCGCCCGACGGCTTATGGCGCGGGCACCAAAATGACCTCAAGGTTGACGTGCGCGACCACGTCCAACTGCCCCCCAGCGACAGGCACATCGGCCGCCATGGCCCGCATGCTGAGGCTCTCATTCATCGGGCGCGGACCGGCAGTGCCTTCGCTGATGCTGCGGATGCCGTCCACAATCATGCCTGACGCCTCGGCGTACAGCCGCGCCTTTGCCATAGCGTCGTCAAAGGCCGCAACCCGTGCGCCGTCCTGCAAAGGACGCGCATCGACCAACGCGAACCGCACGCCTTGAAATCCGTTTGCGCCATCCGAAATCACCGCATCCAGCACCGCGCCAAAGCGGTCAAGATCACGGATGCGGACCTCAAACCCCGTTGCGGCCTCATAGCCGACGATGCGCGGGGCCTGCCCATCTGCGGGGCGGGTCCAGCGCGGGTTTAGCTGTAGGGTACTGGTTTGGACGTCGCGTTCGGCGACGTCTTGCACCTCAAGCGCGGCTAAAACAGCGCGGGCGGCCGCAGCCATTTCCGCCGTAACACCCGATGCCTTGGCCCCTTCGCGCGACACCCGAAGCGAGATCACGGCCATGTCCGGCACCGCGGTCATCCGGCCCTCGCCCGTGACCTGTAGGAGCGTCTCGGCCCGAACCGGCGCGATAAACACGGCAGCCAGCACCACGCCCAAGGCAGCGGCAACACTCAATATATTCAATCTCATAGCTCTCCCTTCTCGCTTTGGATCGGCGGAACTCCGCCCGAATTGCCAATCTTTGGCCCCTGCGGTCCGCCTATTTCGACCCAGCTGCCTTTTCGCAAGTCTTTCGCTCATGCCTATCCTAGGGTAAAATTAACCAAAGCGCGCGTACCCTTCATTTGGGACGGCGCAAACCCGCCGCGCGTCTGGACCCAAGCCGATATGCAACCGACCTCAGCACTGGCCTTTTCGTATCAGGATATCACGCTTTTTGCGCGGCGGCCGGGCAATCGTTGGTTGTCACTCGGCGTGGTCAAGCTGAGTGATCCAGACCTGCAAGGCGCGCTTTCGGACCTGCGCGGTGAGGCGGTTGCCGACAGCGGCCCGCAGTTCACCACGCTGCTGATCTTGCCCCAAGATCAGGTGCTGTACACGGATATCACGATCAGCAGTGATGCCGCAGCCCGGGCGGAGATCGCCAAACAGTTAGAGGGTCTTACCCCCTATTCGGTAAATGATCTGGTGTTTGATTGGTCAGGTGACGGCTCAGTGCGCAAGGTCGCGGCCGTTGCGCGTGACACCCTGAGAGAAGCAGAAGGCTTCGCCGTCGAACACGGGTTCAACCCCGTCGCGGTATCGGCTGATGTGCCTGCGGGCAAGTTCGATGGCCAGCCGAACTTTGGCCCCTGTGCCGGCGCAGATGCGTTTCTGGGCGGCGCCATTCTTAAGCCTGAAACAGGCCCATTTCGCATCACCAAAGCGCCCCTGCCCCCAGCCGGCAAACCCAGCGCGCCGTCAGAAAACAAGGCCACGTTCAGCACACAGCGCGTCAATCCAGACACCGTGGCCGCACGCCTGAACCAGCTTGCCACACGCGTACCACCACCCCCGGACGACACGCCGCCCCCCGGCCCTGACCTCAGCCTGCCGGTGCCGCCCCCTGCGCGAAACCGCTTCGGGATCTGGCTAACCTTGGGGCTTTTACTCGCGTTCCTACTGGTTGGCGCGATTGCCTTGTTCACATCCCGACCCGGGCCACAGACCGTCGAGGATGTCGCGGCCAATGATCTGCTGCCCGAAACGGGCGCGCGGCAGGGCGGCACGTTTACGGACCTCGCACTCGCCCCACAGCCCGACGAATTGGCCCCCGAGCCAGAGCCATCCGAGACCGCCGGCTTTGAACCCGCGACCTTGCCAAGCGAGGATGACGTTATCGCGCAAGAGCAAGAGCAAGAGGCCGAGGCCCCGATGCCCTTGCCCACCCCGCTTCAAATCGTCGAGATTTACGCGGCCACGGGCGTCTGGATCGGGACGCCAGATGCGCCAGAACCCGCGCTCGAAGATGTGTTGCTGAGCCTCTATCAAACCACGTTAGACGACCCTATCGCCCACGCAGATGCCGTGGCCCTGCCCAAATCGAGCGACCAGATAGAGCCGACATTGCCGCGCAGATACTTGCCGCCGCCTCCCCCCGGCTCGACCTTTACCGTCGACGCGCGCGGACTTGTGGCCCCCACCGCAGATGGCATCGTAACGCCCGACGGCGTTAGGGTCATCGCCGGCGCCCCACCGGTTGAGGTTTTGCCACCGCCCCGGCCCACATCGCCCGACACGCCCAGCCCGGATGCCGACGCCGCCCCCAGCCCCGAGGCCGCCCAGCGCGCCTTACTTGCCAAGATCCAGCCCACGCCCCGCCCCGCAAATTCCGCCGACGCCGTGGAACGGTCTGAAAACAACGGCCTCACCCTAGCGGAATTGCGCCGCCCAGAACCCACGCCGCGCCCCAAAAGCCTTCAGGTCCAAGCCGAAGAGGAGGCGCGTCTTTCTGCCTCCGTCGCTGCGGCCGCCGCACAGGCCGCTCAACAAGCCTCTCTTGCGAGCCCGGGTGCAGCCAGCGGCGGGCAACGCGCCACAAACCCCGGCGCTATCGCCCCGCTGGGCACCATCCCAGAGCCACCCCTGCGGGTCACCCCCCAAAGCGATAGCCCGCTGGCCATCGCCCGATCCGCCGCGCCGCGCACAAGGCCCGCAGATGCGGATAAACGGGTGGCGGCAATACAGGAGCGGGCCACGACGCAGGCCGCGAACACCGCCTCCGTTGCCGCTGTCGCACCGCGGCCACAAGCCCCCGCAACCACGCGCACCCTACCCACAGGCAGCTCAGTGGCGCGCGCCGCCACGCAGGCCAACGCGCTATCTTTGCGTGAAGTCAGTCTAATCGGTGTCTTTGGAAAGCCTTCGTCACCCAAAGCACTCGTGCGCCTACGCAATGGACGCACAGTTCGGGTCGGCGTCGGGGACCGTGTGGATAGCGGTCGCGTGACTTCTATCGCGCCGGGGCGTCTGACCTACCGAAAAGGCAGCCGCGATCTCGTGCTCGAAATGCCCCGCATCTAAGCCCAGCCTACAGCAGCCACATCGCCGCAAGACCCAAGAACGCAAAGAACCCGACCACATCGGTCACCGTTGTCACAAACGCGCCCGAGGCCAACGCGGGGTCGATCCCGGCCTTTTCCAACAACACCGGCACGCCCACGCCCGCCAAACCCGCCACGAGCAGATTTACCACCATCGCCACGCCGATCACCGCACCCAACATGGGTGAGCCGAACCAGATCACTCCGACGATCCCCATGATCACCGCAAATGCCAAGCCGTTCACCAGCCCGACTAAGACCTCACGCCGGATCACGCGCCACACGTTGGCCCCAGTCAAATCCTTGGTCGCAAGTGCGCGCACCGCCACGGTCAACGCTTGCGTGCCCGCGTTCCCGCCCATGGACGCCACGATGGGCATCAACACGGCCAATGCCACGATCTGCGCGATCACATCCTCAAACTGCGCAATGACCAATGACGCCAGCACGCTGGTCACAAGGTTCACAAACAGCCAAGGAAAGCGCCGCTTAACCGTCGCCGCGACCTTATCAGCCAAGGACCCTTCGGCATCCACACCCGCCAGTCGCAGGATGTCTTCCTCATGCTCTTCGTCCAACACATTCATCGCGTCATCGATTGTGATGACCCCGACCAACCGCTCATCCTCATCCACCACAGGGGCAGAGATCAGGTGGTATTGGTTGAATGCATAGGCCACATCGCCCTCGTCCTGCGTGACATCAAAGGTGCGAAAACTGTCCTCAGTGATGGCCGCCAAAGCCACTGATCGCGGATGCGCCAGCATCTTGCCCAATGTCACATAGGCTGTGGGGCGCAGCTTGGGGTCCACAAGGATCAGGTGGTAAAACTGCTCCGGCAGGTCGTCGCTGGCGCGCAGATAATCGATCGCCTCGCCCACGGTCCAATGCTCGGGCGCCATCACGACCTCACGCTGCATCAAACGGCCGGCGGAATACTCCGGATAGGACAGCGCGCGCTCAACCGCGACGCGGTCGGCATCCTCCAAGGCGTCCAGAATCGCCTCGGCTTGCTCCTCATCCTCAAGATTCTCGATGAAGTCCACGACGTCATCGGTTTCCAACTCCGCCACCGCCTCAGCCACTTGGGCCGAAGGCAATGTGGCCACGATCTCTTCGCGCACGCTTTCGTCGAGTTCACTTAAAACATCGGCGTCCAGATCATCGCCCAACAACCCAAAGAAACGCGCCCGCTCACCACGGCCAATCTGCTCTAGGATGTCGGCAATATCCGCCGGGTGCAGTGGCTCCAACAGGGCCTTCAGCCCCACTTCGTCCTGCGCCTCAAGTGCGGCACGCACCAATCCCAACCGCTGAGCATACTGCGCGGCTTCGTTTTCGGGGGGGTCGATGACCTCAGGCTGATCCATGGCGCACCTCTTGCTTGCCCCTTACCTACCGCGCGGCTGGATCAAGTCCAACCGGGATTTACGGTCCCCCACGCGGCAGATAGGCTACGGCGCATGACACATCTGCTCCTTGGCCAAACCCTGACACTGCCCAGTGACCCGTTCCACACGGGCCATGAAAGCGCGCGCCATGAACGCCGCGGCGCTGTGGCGATTGCGCAGGGCAAAATCACAGCCGTGGGCCCCGCCGACGACATCCGCGCCGCCTATCCGGACGCCCTCGTGACGGACCATGGCGCGGGCCTAATTGTGCCGGGGTTTATCGATGCCCACGTTCACTATCCCCAAACCGCGATCATCGCATCATGGGGCAAACGGTTGATCGACTGGCTCAACACCTACACCTTCCCCGAGGAATCGCGTTTCGTGGACGCGGGCTACGCCGCTGACATCGCGGGCCGCTACATGGACCTCGCTTTGGCGCACGGTACGACGACCATGTGCAGCTACGCCACCATCCACCCCGCATCTGTCGATGCCTTTTTCACTGCGGCCCAATCGCGGGGCCTTCGGGCGCTGGCGGGCAAAACCTGCATGGATCGCAACGCGCCCGACACCCTGCGGGACACGGCCCAATCCGCCTATGATAATAGTAAGTCGCTACTTACCAAGTGGCATAACCAAAACCGCCTGTCCTACGTCATCACGCCCCGGTTTTCTCCGACCTCAACGCCGGATCAACTCTCGGCTCTTGGCGCACTTTGGGCCGAACACCCCGATTGCCTGATGCAGACGCACCTGTCTGAACAAGTCGACGAAATCGCATGGGTCCAAGAACTGTTCCCAACGGCGCGTGACTACCTCGACACCTACGAAGCGCACGGCCTGCTGGGGCCCGGCGGGGTCTATGGTCACGCCATCCACCTAACGGATCGCGAAATTGACCGCTTGGCAGAGGTCGACGCAGCCCTCGTTCACTGCCCCACCTCCAACACGTTCATCGGCTCAGGCCTGTTCAACATGGCCCACGCCCAAACCCATCGGGTCGGTCTGGCCACCGACACCGGCGGCGGGTCGAACTTTTCGATGTTGCGCACAATGGCCGCCGCCTATGAGGTCGCGCAACTGCGGGGCCAAGCGCTCCACCCCGCACAGCTAATGTGGTTGGCCACGGGCGGCAGCGCCCGCGCCCTGCGGCTAGAGGATAAAATCGGCACCCTTGCCCCAGGGTATGAGGCCGATCTGGTCGTCCTAGACCTCGCCTCAACCCCGGCAATCGCACAGGCGACCAACCGCGCCGAGGACATATGGCAGGCTCTGTTTCCCACCATCATGATGGGTGATGATCGGGCCATATCCGCGACCTACATCAACGGGCATCTCTACAAGGCCCTCTGACGCCGCCGCCTCCTTTGTTCCCCAAATACTCACCTTAAGCGGCGCAGGCCGCGCACGCCCAAAGGGACGTCCAAGCGGTCCCCGCCCGAACGCCCCAATGGCATATCAAGACCCGGCTAGTGTGCCGCTTTGATAAACGTTCCGTTGCGCAGTTCGCGCATCGCCTGCATCAGCTCTTCTTGTGTGTTCATCACAATTGGGCCGTGCCACGCGACAGGCTCTTCAATCGGCGCGCCCGAGATTAAAAGGAACCGCACGCCCTCAGGGCCCGCCTGCACCGTTACCTCATCGCCTGTACCAAACCGGATCAGGGTGCGATCACCAGAAAGGTCACGAATATTGACCTCTTCACCCATCACTTCCTTTTCCAACAAAACACCCTCAGGCTTGCTGGCATCGGCAAAGGCAGCAGCCCCTTCGAACACATAGGCAAACGCCCGGCGGTAGGTATCAATCCGGAACGTCTTTTTGACGCCCGCAGGCACAAACACGTCCAGATATTGCGGGTCCGCCGCAATACCGTCGACCGGGCCGCGCTTGCCCCAAAACTCACCAACAATCACCTTCACCTGCGTGCCATCATCATCGATGACAACGGGAATATCGGCGGCCGTGACGTCTTGGTACCGGGGCGCGGTCATCTTTTGGCTGCTGGGCAGGTTGCCCCACAACTGAAATCCGTGCATCTGCCCACGCGCGTTTCCATGGGGCATTTCTTGGTGCAAGATGCCGGATCCTGCGGTCATCCATTGCACGTCGCCTGCACCCAATGTGCCGACGTTGCCAAGGCTATCGCCATGCTCAACCGTGCCGTTCAACACATAGGTGATCGTCTCGATCCCGCGGTGCGGGTGCCAGGGGAAACCTTTTTCAAAATGCGCCGGAATGTCGTTGCGAAAATCGTCAAACAACAGGAACGGGTCCAGCTCGCTTGGGTCTTGGAAGCCAAAAGCGCGATGAAGGTGAACGCCTGCCCCTTCCATCGTGGGTTGGGCTTGGCGGGTTTGGGTCACGGGACGTACAGACATGAGATAACTCCTTGCTATCGGTTGCCCCCAAAATAACCATCCGACGCTCCGGCAAAAGAGGGCGAAACTCCACGGGGTCTGTGCGTATTTGCAAAGTGTCGCTCAGTGGCGCGCACAGGACCCCGAATCGCACGACGTTTCCCAAAACAATGAAAGGGATGGCCATGAAAATCGGCTTTATTGGACTGGGTAATGTGGGTGCCAAACTGGCGGGGTCGCTTGTGCGCAATGGTCAGGATGTGACCGTGCTGGACCTTGATCCAGAAAAGGTCCGCACCTTTACCGAGCGGGGCGCCAAATCCGCCGCGACCCCAGCCAAGCTGATGGAAGCGTGCGACGTGGTAATCACCTGCCTACCCTCACCCACTATCTGCGCCGAAGCCGTTGAGGGCCCCGATGGCCTGCTAAGCGAGGTAACTGCAGGCAAAATCTGGCTAGAGATGTCCACCACCGACGCCACCGAGGTCCAGCGCCTTGCGGCCAAGGTCACGGCAGCGGGCGGTGCCGCCGTGGACTGCCCCGTTTCGGGGGGCTGCCACCGGGCGGACACGGGCAACATATCGATTTTTGCGGGCACGGACCGCGCGACGTTTGAGCGGGTCTTGCCGCTGCTCACGATCCTTGGGCGCCGCGTTCTGCACACAGGCGGTGTTGGCACGGCCTCCCAGCTGAAAGTCGTTACAAACTACCTTGCGACAGTTAACCTTGTCTCCTGCGCGGAGGCCTTGGTGACCTGCAAAGCCGCCGGTCTTGATTTGGCCACCGCCTACGAAGCCATCGCGATTTCCTCGGGGACGTCGTTTGTGCATGAAACCGAAAGCCAAGTCATCCTGAACGGATCGCGCGATATATCCTTTACGATGGATTTGGTCGCCAAGGACATCGGCCTGTTTCAAGCCATCGCCGAAGCCCATGACGTGCCGCTCGAAATCTCACCGCTTGTGAACCAAATCTTTGCCGATGGGATCGACCGCTTTGGCCCGCGTGAATTGTCGCCCAACATCATCAAACGCCTAGAAGAGGCCACAGGCCTTGACGTGACCGCCCCAGGGTTTCCCGCAGAAATGCACGACGATGAACCCGAGGAACGCGGCGGCGAAGTTCATGTGCGTCGCTAGTTGTGCATTCCCCGCCATCCGTGCAGAAGGGGGGAATGAACACCACGCCAGAGACCCTGTTTGAGATCCAAGCCTCCGAGCCGCGCCGCATTTTTGGCAGCGTGGTTTTGGGGCTTTTGGGCACGCTTTTGATCTATACCGCGCTTGCCACTCCGCCGCGCGACTTCATGTTTCAGCTGCTGTTGTTTGTGGTGGGCATCGTGTCGTTGGTGGCAGCTGTGCGCGGCTGGCGTGCTGGGGGACGGCGCATCTTGCTCCGCTCGGACGGATTATTTGATGATATGGGCACGCCGATCGCCCCCTTGGATGAGATCGCCTCGGTCGATCGGTCATTGTTTGCAGTGAAACCTGCGCGCGGCTTTTTGGTCCGGCTACGCGACCCTGCCCCGCGGGCATGGCAACCCGGCATGTGGTGGCGCGTGCGTCGTCACGTGGGCATTGGGGGCGTGACCAATGGATCGCAAACCAAAATCGTGGCAGACGCGCTATCGATGATGGTCGCGGACCGGGATAAGGCACCTGAGACCCTGACCGACGAATAGGTCAGGGCGGCTGACTGAATGTTGTGCACGCGCAACAATAGGTCAGCATACATTACTGAAAAGTAACGATAAATTAACGTTTCGCGCATCACGTCAACCACCAGATGTGGGGTGGTGACCGTGGATGATGTGGCCGTGGCCTTCTGGTTGGCTAAAGGGTGCTGTGCCACTTGGTGCGGATCATCCAATGCGACCTTGACCCCAAAGAAAAGGCAACACAGGCTTTTACCGACGGATTGAAAGCGGCCTTGGGGGATGGATGAGCGTACGGGATGAGCAGACGGATGTTCTGGTGATTGGCGGCGGTACCGCCGGGTTTGGGGCTGCGATTGCCGCAGGGCGACAGGGCCTGCGCGTCACCTTGTTAGAAGCAACGACCAAAATTGGTGGTGTCATGGCGTTTTGCCCCGGGATGCCTTGGGGCGGCGGGTAGCCGCAGGATCAAATTATCGGCGGGTTGATCGAAGAACTTACGGAGCGGTTGGCCAGCCTAGAGCCACCTGCGGCGGTAAAGCGGCCTTGTACGCTAGAAAACTTTGGGCCTGAGATTATCTATGACCACGATATCGCGACCCTTACGATGTTTGAGATGTTGGAGGAGGCCGGTGTCCGCATCCGACTGAGCGCGATGGCGCTAGAGCCGGTTATGGAGGGCGATACCATTGCGCGCGTTTCGTGTTGCGACCGAAACGGAGCCTTCACCATCACACCCAAGATGGTCATCGATTGCTCGGGCGACGGAGATATTTCGGCAAAAGCGGGCGTGCCCTATGCGTTGGGCGACGCGTCGGGCAACACGATGGCCGTGACGATTTCGTTTCACATAGTGGGCGTGGATTGGGGGGCGGCATTCGCCGACCCAGACCCCTATTTTGAGACCTACGCCGCACGCGGCATCGCAGAAGGCCGCCTGCACCCGGACCTTGCAAAGCTGTATTTGATGCGCGGATTTCACGAGGGCTCGGTGTTTTGTAACTCGGTCCATGTGCGGGGTGTGGATGGTACGGACCCGGTCGCCGTGGGGCGTGCCACGCAAGAAGGCCGCAGGCGGTGCTATCAACTTGCGCAATTGTTGCGCCGCGACGTGCCGGGGTTTGGTGGGGCGCATATGGCAATGCTCTCGCCGACCGTGGGCGTACGAGAAACCCGCAAGTTAGAGGGCGTTTACCGCATCACGGGCACCGATCTGGCACGGGCGACCAAGTTTGCCGATGGGATCGTGGCCTGTGACAACCCGATTGATGACGTGATGCGCTCGGACGGGGATATGACCCATGATGCGGCGATCGAGGCGGGCAATTACTATACCATTCCGTTCCGCGCGTTGATCCCTGCGAAGGTAACCAACCTGATGTTTGCAGGGCGCATTTTGTCGGCGGATCCGGTGGCATTTGCCTCGGTTCGGGGGATGCCGCAATGCATGGCCATGGGTCAGGCCACGGGCGTGGCCAGCGCGCTCGCATTGCGCGCAGGTGTGCCGGTGCAGTTGGTGGATACTGACGCCTTGGTCGCGGAATTGGCGCACCAAGGAGTGAACCGATTGGCCGTGCCCTGCCGTACGCCAGAGGTGGCCTAGCCCTGAGGACATCCCGGCCCCGTATTGGGGCCGAGATTTTGGTCTATAGCCCTTTGGCCGTGTAGCTTTGCGCGACCTTATCGATCGCCACGAGGAACCCAGCCGTGCGTAGGTCCGTCACCTCATCGCGGCTGTGCCACACCTCTCGCATGGACTGGTAGGCGGTGCGCATCGTATCATCGAGGCCCGAGCGTACCAGTTCTAATTCATCGGCACCTTTCAAGTACTTATCCTTGAAACCCGGTGACAGTTTCCAGTCGACACCGCCGGAGGTGGACAACCGTTCCAGTTCATCAATGACGAGTTGGTGGCGGGCCTCTTCTTGGCGGCGCTGCATCCGGCCAAACCGAATATGGCTGAGATTTTTGACCCATTCAAAGTAGCTGACCGTGACCCCACCGGCGTTGGCATAGAGATCGGGAATGACCACGCAGCCCTTTTCGACGAGGATATCGTTGGCGGCTGCCGTGATCGGGCCATTTGCGGCCTCAATGATCAGGGGGGCTTTGATGTAGCTTGCGTTTTTGAGGTTGATGACCCCCTCCAGCGCAGCGGGGATCAGGATATCGCACTCAGCCTCAAGCACGACTGCGCCGTGTTCTACGAACTCGGCCCCTGCAAAGCCTTTGACGCCGCCGGTCTCAACGATGTGGGCGCGCACGGCCTCAACATCTAGGCCCGTTTCCGAAACCAATGCGCCGTCACGCTCAATCACGCCGGTGATGATGGCGCCGTCTTCAACCTGTAGGAAATGCGCCGCGTGATAGCCCACGTTGCCCAAGCCCTGCACGATCACACGTTTGCCTTCGAGCGAGCCGGTTAGCCCAGCCTTGGCCATATCCTCGGGGTGGCGGAAGAATTCGCGCAGGCCGTATTGGACACCGCGGCCCGTGGCCTCGACCCGGCCTTGGATGCCGCCCGCATTCAGCGGTTTGCCCGTCACACAGGTGCGCGCATTGATGTCGGTGGTGTTCATGCGGGCGTATTGATCCGCGATCCACGCCATTTCGCGCTGGCTGGTGCCCATGTCGGGGGCGGGCACGTTCTGGGACGGGTTGATCAGGTCGCGTTTGATCAGTTCGTACGCGAAGCGGCGCGTGATCTGCTCCATCTCATGGGCATCCCACTTGCGCGGATCGACGCACAGACCGCCCTTGGAGCCACCAAAAGGTGCCTCAACCAGCGCACATTTAAAGGTCATCAGAGCGGCAAGCGCCTCAACCTCTTGTTGGTCCACGGCGAGGGCATAACGGATGCCGCCTTTTACCGGTTCCATGTGTTCCGAGTGGACCGAGCGATACCCAGTGAACGTTTCGACCTGCCCGCGCAGGCGCACACCAAAGCGCACAGTATAGGTCGCGTTGCACACCCGGATTTTCTGTTCCAGCCCCGGCGGCAGGTCCATCAGCGCCACAGCACGATCAAACATAAGGTTAACGGATTCCTTGAATCCTGGCTCATTGGCCCCTGCTGGTCCCGTCATCGTACCCTCCCTTGCAACCTATGGTATGTTAATTATTGAGACTAAACTCATAAGGTTTACTCAAAGTAAAGCTTCTGTTGGATCAACGCGTAGCGCAACAGAGTTTGCGAACGGGCCTGTGTTGTTTCTCATTTAAGGAAAATGCCGCGAAACCGCCCTATTGAGCGCCTTAAAATCGCCATGTGCCCCCCGCACCCTTCAGCTGTCGCAAGAGGTGCGCACATGAGACATCGGCCGGTCCGACGTCACTGCGCGCCCATGGGATGGAGGGTATTGCCGTGAAGACCAACGAGACCGATCAAACCACCACATCTGACGCGCCTTGGCGTGGGCTGCGCCACGATTTGCAGCGATTTAAGCGATCCGAGCGCGGTTCGATGGTGATCTTTGGGCTGATGATTATGATCTTGATGCTGGTTGCCGGCGGCATTGCGGTGGACACGATGCGGTACGAAGCCAACCGCACCAAGCTGCAAAATACGCTGGACCGTGCTGTTTTGGCGGCGGCGTCCTTGGATCAGGATTTGGACCCGACGCTTGTTGTGACGGACTACTTCGCCAAGGCTGGGTTGCAAGACTACACGCTGGATGTCGACGTAGAGCAGGACGCCGTTGGATCGTACCGAAAGGTGACGGCGGAGGCGAGCATCGACGTCAACTCATTGTTTTTGCATATGGTTGGGATTGATAGCATCAACGCCCCGGCCACTGGTACCGCCGAGGAGCGGGTGCTGAATGTTGAGATTGCCTTGGTGCTGGATATCTCCGGGTCCATGGGGAATTGGTCGCCTACGGGTGGCACGTCCAAGATGCAGTTGATGAAGGACGCCGCGACCGAGTTCGTGAACACGGTGCTTGTGGATGAACAAAAGGACCTCGTGTCGATTTCGGTCATTCCCTACAATGGCAAGGTGAATGCGGGCACATTGGTTGCGAACCACTTCAACTTTACGAATGAGCATAGCTTTTCGAATTGTATCAACTTTTCGGAGGCTATGTTCTCAACCACCACGATTGATCCGCTGTCCCCCCTGCCGCGCATGGGGCATTTCAACAAGGACAGTTCGTCCGGGTCGATGACGAATCCGTGGTGCCCGACAAGCGAATACGGCGCGATCATCCCATGGTCTAACAATAAGACCACAATTAATACTGCGATCAATGGGCTGAACGCCAACGGTTGGACGGCGATTGATGTTGGAATGAAGTGGGCCTCAATCCTGATTGACCCCTCAACCCAAGCCAATTTATCCGCGATGGCCGTGGCCGCGCCCGCCAGCGTTGACCCAATTTTTGCGGGCCGCCCCGTGGCGTATGACGACCGCGACACGATCAAGGTGGTCATCTTGATGACGGATGGCTCTAACACGAACCAATATGACCTGAAGGATGAATTCAAATCGGGCCTGTCCAATGTGTGGATCTATGAACGCACCGGCCAGTCACCGCAGTTTTCGTACTATATTCCCGAAAACGACAGCTACCGGGACCCATGGGATAACACCAATTATTCAACACCAATTGGGGGAAGCGGCGCCCGGCAAATGAGCTACGTGGAGTTGTGGAGCCGGTACAATGTCCGCTGGGTCGCCAACAACATTTACCCTACGAATAATGGTGCAAGTTCCCCGTACAACTGGAAAAATCGCATCCGCAACGCTGTGGCGCAACACGGTGGGCAGACAGTGGGCGACCGTCGGTTGAACGCGATCTGCACCCAGACCAAAGCGCAAGCGAACCGCAACTTGGTGATTTTTTCCATCGCGTTTGAGGCCCCGCCCAGCGGTGAGGCCGCCCTGCGCGACTGCGCCAGCACACCAAGCCATTATTACGACGTGAACGGCTTTGAAATTAACGAAGTCTTTGCGGCCATCGCGCAAACCATCGGCCAGTTGAGGCTCACGCAGTGATGCGCCTTGGCGATCATATCTCACGCTTTTTGCGGCGTGATGACCACGGGGGGGCGACGGTCGAGTTTGTGATCGTGTTTCCTGCGTTCATCATGATTTTCATCATGGCGTTTGAGGCTGCGATGCTGTTGGCGCGGCAGGTTATGCTGGACCGGGCCATTGATCTGGTTGTGCGCGACATCCGGCTGGGCACGGGGCTGACCATCACGGAATCTGTGATCCGCCATCGGATTTGTTCCAACACTGTGGTCCTGCCGCATTGCGACGCGACGCTGAGCGTGGAAATGACCGAAGTATCCTCTGCCAACTATGTGATGCCACGGTTCGACCAGCCCTGCGTGGATGTGTCAAACGCGGTACGACCCCTGACGTGGTTTGAGCAGACAACGCCCAACATGATGATCGTGCTGCGCACCTGCTATGTGGTTGAGCCGTTTTTCCCCACATCGCAATTCGGCCTCGCGCTGACACGCGATACGAACGGACTTTTGTATATGACGTCCGCAACCGCCTTTTCGAGCGAGCCGATTGCCGGCACCGCCAGCCTGCCCGGAGGGACCTAAGCCATGCGCAAATTTGTCATGTCCTTTTGGCGCCGCGAGGATGCCGCGATCTCGACCGAGACTGTGATCATCATGCCGATCCTGTTTGTGACGCTGATCCTGTCGTTCACGTTTTTCGATGCGTTCCGGCGGTATAACCTGTCGCTGAAGGCGGCCTATACCATCGGCGATATCCTGTCGCGGCGGCCCATTGTGACCGCTTGGGATTTTGAAGGTTTGGCAAACCTTTATGAGTTTTTGACCTTTGAGAATGGCGAGCCATGGCTGCGCTATAGCGAGGTGCGGCGCGGTGATGTCGGATATGAGGTCGAATGGTCATATGCCACCGACGGCAACGCGGTGCGCGACACCAATTCCATCTCAGCGCTGTTGGCGCGTATGCCCGTCATGGCCGTGGGCGAGCGGGTCATCGTGGTCGAAACCTATTCGACCTATACCCCGCCCCTGAACATCGAATTGCCCACTCAGAACTTTGAAAATATTATCGTAACGCGACCCCGTTTCGCCTCGTTTTTGGAGTTCGATCAGAGCGTCGCCCTGCCCGCAGCACCGGTCGGCACGTATTAACCCGACTTAACCCGACGTCCCTGTAACATCACGTCGGACTTTGACCGCATGATGTCGCGGATCGGCGGGGTATTGCGCTTCGCTTCGTTAGGGTGTGTCATACAATTTGATGACACCTCTGCGGGGACCTAATGCGCTATTCAGCATGGCAAATTCTCAAGCAAGGGCTGACCGGGAATACCGGTTGGCAGCCGCATTGGCGTTCGCCCGAACCCAAAGCCGAATATGACGTCGTGGTAATCGGTGGCGGCGGGCATGGCCTGTCCACGGCCTATTACCTGGCCAAAGAGTACGGGATCACCAATGTGGCCGTGCTTGAAAAGGGGTATATCGGCGGCGGCAACGTGGGCCGAAACACCACGATTGTGCGTGCAAACTACGGTATTGATGGCAACTCTGAGTTCTATTCCCACTCGCTCAAGCTGTGGGAAGATATGGAGCAAGAGCTGAACTACAACACCATGATGAGCCAGCGCGGCATCATCAACCTGTTCCATTCCGACGGTCAGCGTGATGCATTTGCCAAGCGCGGCAACATGATGATTTCGCAGGGCGATGACGCGATCATGCTGGGCCGTGATGAGATTCGTGAAATGCTGCCCTACATCAGCTACGACAACCCGCGTTTCCCGGTTTATGGCGGGCTGTATCACCCCCGCGGCGGCACCGCGCGGCATGATGCGGTCGCATGGGGGTTTGCGCGCGGCGCGGACCAGCGCGGCGTCGACATCATCCAGCAATGCGAAGTCACCGGTATCGACATTGAAAACGGCGTAGTGCGCGGGGTGCAAACATCCCGCGGGCCAATCCGGGCCAAGAAGGTTGCGATTGTTGTCGCTGGCCGGTCCAGCCAAGTCGCTGCGATGGCGGGCATGCGCCTGCCCATCGAGAGCCACGTTTTGCAGGCCTTTGTGACCGAGGGTCTTAAGCCTTGTGTTGATCACGTGATCAGCTTTGGCATGGGGCACTTTTACCTCAGCCAGTCTGACAAGGGCGGCCTGGTGTTTGGTGGCGACATTGATTTCTATGCCTCGTACGCGTCGCGCGGGAACCTGCACATGGCTGAACACGTGATGGAGGCGGGCATGGCCCTGATGCCGATGATCGGACGCGCCAAGGTGTTGCGATCATGGGGCGGAATTATGGATATGACGCCCGACGGCTCGCCGTTCATTGACCGGACCGAGACCGAGGGGCTCTTTATCAACTGTGGCTGGTGCTACGGTGGCTTTAAGGCGGTGCCCGGTTCGGGCAAGTGCTTTGCCCATCTGATGGCAACGGGTGATTATCACCCCGCCGCCAGCAAGCTGCGCCTTGATCGGCTCGCGCGCGGTCATGTCATCGACGAAGAGGCCACCGGGTCTCAGCACAATTTGCATTGATGATTATGCGTGCCCCCATACAAACTGCCCAGCGCGTGTCGTTTGGCTGCGTCCTTCTTTCTCAAGCCCACGGGAACGTCCCATGCGCATAACCTGCCCCCTTTGCGGCGACCGTGATCGCCGGGAATTTTACTACATGGGTCATGAGACATATCTCAACCGCCCCACTGCTGATGCACCGCTTTCTGCGTGGGACGCTTACTTGCACCTGCGCGATAACCCTGCGGGCGACACCCAAGAGCTGTGGCAACATGAGGCGGGCTGTGGCGCGTGGGTCGTTGTGACCCGCAATACGGTCACCCATGAGGTCAAAGGATCAGAACTGGCCGAGACCTACCGCCGGGAGGTTCGCACATGAGAATTGATGGCAAGGGCCGGGTGAATCGCGCCGAAGAAGTGCTGTTCCAATTTGATGGCAAATACGTCCGTGGATATGCGGGCGACACCGTGGCCTCCGCCCTTTTGGGCAAGGGTGAGCGGTTGATGGGGCGCAGCTTCAAATACCACCGCCCCCGTGGTCCGCTGACAGCAGGCTCCGAGGAGCCAAACGCCCTGATCACGGTAGGCAGCGGCGCGCATCAAGACCCCAACGTTCGCGCCACTGTGCAAGAAATCTACGACGGGCTAGAGGTATTTTCGCAAAACGCGTGGCCCTCGCTCAAGACCGACGTGATGGGGATAAACGACCTAGCCGCACCCTTCTTGGGGGCTGGTTTTTATTACAAGACGTTCATGTGGCCCAAAGCGTTTTGGGAAAAAATCTATGAGCCAATCATCCGCCGTGCGGCTGGTTTGGGTGGGCTTTCCGGTGAGGCGCACCCCGACGATGCCGAGCGTGCCTTTGCGACCTGTGACGTTCTGGTTATTGGCGCGGGTCCTGCTGGTTTGATGGCAGCACTTACGGCGGCGCAATCCGGTGCGTCGGTCATTTTGTGTGATGAGCAGACCGAGGCCGGTGGCCGACTGCTGTCGGAAACCGTCGAAGTTGATGGCAAGCCCGGCCCTATCTGGGCCGCAGAGATGGTTCAAACCTTGCGTGATCTGGGCGTGCGGATCATGACGCGGACCACGATCACGGGCGTATTTGATGGCGGCACTTACGGCGCTCTAGAGCGTGTAAGTCACCACTTACCAAGCCCTTCTGCCGACCTGCCACGTGAATGTTTCTGGCGTATCCATGCCCGTGGCGCCGTGCTGGCGGCAGGTGCGTTGGAACGGCCGATTGCCCACCCGATGAACGACCGTCCGGGTGTCATGCTGACCTCAGCGATGGCCAGCTATCTGAACCGCTGGGGCGTCACCCCCGGCAAGCGGATCGTGCTGTTCACCAACAACGACAGCGCGCATGCGACGGCCAAAGACCTTGCGGACGCAGGCATCGAAACAACCGTAGTCGACGCCCGCAGCGGCATCGCCCCAAGCGGTGATTACCTTGTGCATGCAGGAGCAGAGGTCATTAACACGCGCGGGCATCTGGGCCTGCGCAGCGTCAAAGTCCGGCAGGGCACGCGCGAATGGGACATCGAAGCCGATGGCCTTGGCCTGTCTGGCGGCTGGAACCCTTCGGTGCACCTGACGTGCCACATGAACGGACGCCCCACGTGGAACCCCGAGATCCACGCCTTTGTGCCCACCCCCGGCGCCGTGCCGGGACTAGAGGCCGCAGGCGCCGCCATGGGCAACTTCTCAACCCACGGCGCGCTCAAATCCGGGATCTTCCGAGCGCGCAAAGTGCTAGAACGCTTGGGCCTAAGTCCTGCATCCATCAAGACGCCCGTGGCTGACGATACGCCCCTCGGGCTCGCGCCGCTTTGGGCAGTGGATGCGCCGGGACGTGCGTGGCTCGATTTTCAGAACGATGTAACCACCAAGGATGTGCGCCAAGCGGCCAAGGAAAACTTCCAATCGGTCGAGCACATGAAGCGCTACACGACCCAAGGCATGGCCACCGATCAGGGCAAGTCATCCAATGTGGGCGCGCTTGCGGTTTTGGCCGAGGCCACGGGCCGGGACATTCCCGGCACCGGCACAACGACCTTCCGCCCGCCATATGTGCCCACCGCGATCGGTACGATGGGCGCGGGCGCAAAGGGCAAAGGCTTTGCACCTGAACGGTTCACGACATCCTATGCCAATGCGCTGCAAATGGGCGCGCCGATGATTGAGGCGGGCCTTTGGTATCGCCCCAGCTATTTCCCCCGGACAGGCGAAAAGACGTGGCGCGATGCCTGCGACCGAGAGGTCAACATGGTTCGCGACGCCGTGGGTGTGGCCGATGTCAGCACGCTGGGTAAGATCGACATTCAGGGTCCAGACGCCGCCAAGCTGTTAGATTTTGTCTATATCAATACGTTCTCAACACTCAAACCCGGGCGCGTGCGCTATGGGGTGATGCTGCGCGAGGACGGTTTTGTCATGGATGATGGCACCACCGCCTGCATCGCGCCGGATCACTATGTCATGACGACAACGACGGCGGCAGCTGGCAATGTCATGAAACACCTTGAGTTCGTGACCCAAGCCCTGCACCCCGAGTGGGATGTGTCGATCATCTCGACCACCGAGGCGTGGGCGCAATTCTCGGTCGCGGGGCCAAAAGCGCGCGACCTGATCAATTCGCTGACGGACACGAAGGTGGATAACGACAGCTTTCCCTTTATGGCCTGTGGCGCGATTGATGTGTTGGGCGTGACGGGTCGTTTGTTCCGGATTTCGTTCTCGGGCGAACATGCCTATGAGATCGCGGTACCTGCGCGGTATGGCGCGGCCCTCTGGCGGGACCTTGTTGGTCGGGCCGAATTGCTGGGCGGCGGAGCCTACGGGATGGAAGCACTCAACGTGCTGCGCATCGAGAAAGGTTTTGTCACACACGCCGAGATTATGGGCCGGGTTACGGCCCGCGACATCGGCATGGGCCGGATGATTTCCGCCAAGAAGGATTGCATCGGCAAAGCCGCGGCCAGCCGCCCCGTTCTGATGGCCTCGCGTGAGGAATTGGTGGGTCTGCGTCCCGTGGACCCCACCACCAAGATCGACGCAGGCGGACACCTATACAACATCGGTGACCGCGTGCACCGCGAGACCGACCAAGGCTATGCGACATCCGCCTGCTATTCGCCAACGCTACAGACCTACATGGCGCTGGCCTTTGTGCGGGACGGAACCGCGCGCATGGGCGAGCGTATCCGATTTGTGGACCGGTTGCGCGGCGTCGACACGGAGGTCGAAATTTGTCACCCCGTATCCCTAGACCCCGAAGGAGGGCGTGCCCGTGGGTAATCTGATTGCAACCTCCGCTGCATTGGGTCTGTGCCCGGTCACCATTGGTAATCTCACGCTTACGGAGCGCACACCAACCCTGACCTCCGTGTCACCGTTCAAAGGCAAGAAGACCGCCGTGCGCAAGGCGCTTGGGCATTGGCCTGCCCCGAATGAAGCGAGGGGAAATGTCCTGTGGGCGGGTCGCAATTTGGCGTTTGTGGTCGGGGAATGCGCTGATCTGGCGGGGCTTGCGGCCACAACCGATCAGTCTGATGCATGGGCGGCGCTTACTCTTGAGGGCGACGCGCTTGAGGCTGTCATGGCACGGCTAACGCCGCTTGATATAGGTGCAATGGATGCCGGTACCACGGCGCGCGGGCTATTGGGGCATATGTCAGCGCTGTATCACCGGACGAAAACCGGGATGGATATTTATGTGTTCCGGTCCATGACACATACGGCTGTTCATGAAATCACGCATGCCATGACCGGCGTCGCGGCAAGGGCGGCATTGAACGCCTAGGTCGCGGGGGTTGGCAGCGGTGTCGGAACGCCTGCGTGCGGATCTTCGTCACGTGCTTCCATCGCAACATCGATGAGCCTGACTTGATCGCGGGCAAGCGGCAAGTTGCTGTAGCTGGCATCAGCCGCGCGGGTGTTCCACGTGCGGTGCTGGTTGCGTAATTGATTTTCGGTGAGGGCATCCAACAACCGTGCGACGCGACGGTCGCGGCGGCTATTGGACATCACTTCCATCTCAAGCGCCTGAGCAACCTCTACCGGAGATCGCCCAAAATTACGGGTTTCATAGAACCGGTGCTCACGGGTGAATTCCTCATTCAACATCGCAGTGTTGGAATCCAACCCCGACCCTACAACCGCCGTTGCCGCCAGCGCGATGGCCACCAGCCCTCCGGTCAGGAGGGTCCATTCGACCGTTATTGCACCGGATGTGTCATGCCAAAAATGGGTCAGGTGGGCTTTGATGACAGACATGAGACGCATCCTTATCGGTGTGGCCCCTGAAGGGCATTGATCCTTTTTCGCGCGGCGGCGTGGCGGTGGCACGCCGGGATCAGGGCAATTTTATGAAAAATGCAGGCACTTCGATGGCGCAATAGCCCCGATCAAAGGCTTTTGGTGCACCGGCGCGCAGGAATGCCCGAAATACTTGGCATTAGGTCCCTGCAATGGGTCGCGGGTCATCTGGACACGGAGCCAAGCGCATGGGACCATAGGGGCATGAGTCTCCCGCCCGGTTTTCTTGATGAATTACGCACGCGACTGTCCCTGGCGGATGTCGTGGGTCGAAAGGTGATGTGGGACACCCGCAAGTCGAACCAAGGCAAAGGCGACTGGTGGGCCCCATGCCCGTTTCACCAAGAGAAATCCGCCTCGTTCCACGTGGATGATCAAAAGGGTTATTACTATTGCTTTGGCTGCCAAGCGAAGGGCGACATGATCACCTTTGTGCGCGAAAGCGAGAATGTCAGCTTTATGGAGGCCGTCGAGATTTTGGCTGGTGAAGCCGGGCTTCCAATGCCGGCGCGCGACCCCAAGGCACAAGAAAAATCCGACCGCGCTACCCAATTGGCCGAGGTCATGGACCTAGCGGCGCGGTGGTTCCGGCTACAGCTAAATACCGGGGTGGCTGCGGATGCCCGCGCCTATCTTAGCCGCCGGGGCTTGGATGCCGCCACGATTGACCGTTTTGAAATCGGATTTGCCCCCAATGGGCGTGATGGTTTGCAAGCCGCGCTTAAGGGCAAGGGCGTGCCACAAGAGCTGATCGAGGCCGCAGGGCTGGCCAAAACCCCAGACGATGGCCGCAGCCCCTACGACACGTTCCGCGACCGCATTCAATTCCCCATTCGCGATCCGCGCGGGCGCTGTGTGGCATTTGGGGGGCGCGCGATGGCCGCAGATGCGCGCGCCAAATACCTCAACTCGCCTGAGACCGAATTGTTCAAGAAATCCTACACGCTCTACAACCACGGGCCAGCGCGCACCGCTGCGGGCAAGGGTCAGCCGCTGGTTGTGGCCGAGGGGTACATGGATGTCATCGCCCTAAGCCAAGCGGGATTTGAGGCGACGGTCGCGGCCCTTGGCACCGCAGTCACACAAGAACATTTGCGGATGTTGTGGCGATTTGAGGACGAACCGGTTTTTGCCATGGATGGCGACAAGGCTGGCGTGCGGGCAGCCTATAAGGTGATCGATCTGGCGCTGCCGATCCTTGAGGCGGGCAAATCCGTTCGCTTTGCCCTAATGCCAGAGGGGCGCGACCCGGACGATGTTCTGCGCGCCGAAGGGCCTGAGGCGATGAAGACCCTGCTGGGCGGCGCCTTGCCGATGGTGCAATTGCTCTGGCGCCGCGAAACAGCGGACAAGAATATCGATAGCCCCGAGCGGCGTGCGAAGCTGGACAAGGACCTGCGTACCGTCCTGCGCAGCATCCAAGACCCCTCGATCCGGGCGCACTACGGCGATGAAATCGCGCGCCTGCGCGAAGAGCTTTTCGGCCCCCGCCCCTCCAGAGACGGACAGCGCAATGAGAGCGGCAACTTTGGCGGTGGCCCGCGCCGTGGCGGGCCTAGCGGTGGTGGTGGGCGTGGGAATTTTGCGCGCTGGCAGGAGCCGCAGGCGCCTGTGGCCTCCACCAAAAGCTCAGCGTTGGCACAAAGTTCGACACATGAAACCTCTGAGATCTTGCTAGAAGGGGTCGTTCTGACCGCACTGGCCGCGCACCCCGCCCTGATCGACAGCCACGCCGAGGCGTTGGAGCAAATGAAATGGGTTGGGCCCGGTCACGAAGTACTGGCCAACGCGCTGTTGTGGTGGACAAAAGAGGCCAGCGATAACCCCGAAGCCTATTTCATGGCGACAGGCACCGCGCAGACCCTTGAAACTTTGCGTGCTTCACGCCACATCCAACTGAGCCCCGCTTTGCGCCAAAAGGCACAGCCAAGCGACGCGGCCCCGTGCATCATGGACGCTCTGACAAAGCTAGAGGCGCGCCGGGGTCATCGTCAGGAGTTGAGCGAGGCACTAGAGGATCTTCGGGCCAAAGCGGAGCCTAGCCCCGCGGACGAAGCCCTTACCTGGCGCTTGAATGAGGCCAACCAGACGCGCGCTCTTGCTGATCGTGCTGTTCTGCCTAATACCGGTGTTGACGCGGAGGACAGTGCGTCAATGTCAAATTATCTCCAGAATCTTCTCGATACGAAGGTTTGGGAAAAGAAAAAACGCTAGCAGCGGGTGCGCTTCCCTACGATTCGCGGTAATGATTCGAACAACCAGACCGTGCGAATCATTTCCGCCCACGCCCGCCCCGCAAGCTCCAGGAGCGCTCCATGGCCGCTAAAGACACCAACGAAGATCAAAAAACTGACCAGCAGGACGGCGATATCGCGATCGATATGAGCCAAGCAGCGGTCAAAAAGATGATCGCCGAAGCCCGAACCAAGGGCTACGTGACCTATGACCAGCTCAACGCGGTGCTCCCGCCTGAGCAAGTGTCCTCCGAGCAAATCGAAGACGTGATGTCGATGCTGTCCGAAATGGGCATCAACATCATCGAAGCCGAAGAGGCCGAGGACGGCGAAGAAGACGGCAAGTCCGGCTCCACCGCTGTGGTCGAAGTTGCGGGCAACCGCGACTTGGCCATTGGCGCAACGGGCGGCGAAAAGCTGGACCGCACCGATGACCCGGTCCGCATGTACCTGCGTGAAATGGGCTCGGTTGAGCTGTTGTCCCGTGAGGGCGAGATCGCGATTGCCAAGCGCATCGAGGCTGGCCGCAATACAATGATCCTTGGGCTGTGTGAAAGCCCCCTGACATTCCAAGCGATCACGATCTGGCACGAAGAACTTCTGAACGAAGACATTCTGTTGCGCGACGTGATCGACCTAGAGACCACCTTTGGCAACGCCATGGGTGACGAAGATGACGTTGAGCCCGTAGTCGCCAACGCGCCGGCCAATTCATCTGAGGCGCCCAAGCCGCAGGAAGAAGCCGCACAAGAGCTGGACGCCGACGGCAACCCGATCCGCCGCGATGACGACGAAGACGAAGACGATCAGGCCAACATGTCGCTGGCCGCGATGGAAGCCGCGCTAAAGCCGCAAGTGCTGGCCGCCCTTGAGCGGATTTCAGACGACTTTGCCAAGCTGTCCGAAATGCAGGACCTGCGGATTTCCGCAACACTCAACAAAGACGACACGTTCTCGCAGGACGATGAGGCTGAGTATCAGCACCTGCGCTCTGAGATCGTTGAGCTGGTGAACGAATTGCACCTGCACAACAATCGGATCGAGGCTTTGATCGACCAGTTGTACGGCATCAACCGCCGGATCATGTCGATAGACAGCGGCATGGTGAAACTGGCTGACCAAGCCCGTATCAACCGCCGTGAGTTCATCGAAGAATACCGTGGCCACGAGCTGGATCCCGGCTGGGTTGACCGCATGTCCGAAAAATCCGGGCGTGGCTGGCAGATGTTGCTTGAACGCTCTCGCGATAAGGTCGAGCAATTGCGCGCTGACATGGCGCAGGTCGGCCAGTACGTCGGCGTCGACATCAACGAATTCCGCCGCATCGTGCAGCAGGTCCAGAAGGGTGAAAAAGAAGCCCGGCAGGCCAAGAAGGAAATGGTTGAGGCGAACCTGCGTCTCGTGATTTCCATCGCCAAGAAATACACCAACCGCGGGCTGCAATTCCTTGACCTCATCCAAGAGGGCAACATCGGCCTGATGAAGGCCGTGGATAAGTTTGAATACCGTCGCGGCTACAAGTTCTCGACCTACGCGACGTGGTGGATCCGTCAGGCGATCACCCGCTCAATCGCGGATCAGGCGCGTACGATCCGTATCCCGGTCCACATGATCGAAACGATCAACAAGCTGGTCCGCACGGGGCGTCAAATGCTCCATGAAATTGGCCGCGAGCCAACACCAGAGGAATTGGCAGAAAAGCTGCAGATGCCTTTGGAAAAGGTCCGCAAGGTGATGAAAATCGCCAAGGAGCCAATTTCACTTGAAACACCGATTGGCGACGAAGAAGACAGCCAGCTTGGCGACTTCATCGAGGACAAGAACGCGGTTCTGCCGTTGGACAGCGCGATTCAGGAAAACCTGAAAGAGACGACAACCCGTGTTCTCGCCTCACTCACCCCGCGCGAAGAGCGCGTGCTGCGCATGCGCTTTGGGATCGGCATGAATACCGATCACACGTTGGAAGAAGTCGGCCAACAGTTCAGCGTGACGCGCGAACGTATTCGTCAGATTGAGGCGAAGGCGTTGCGTAAGCTTAAGCACCCGTCGCGGAGCCGCAAACTGCGGAGCTTCTTGGATCAGTAAGACGTCGGAACCAAGGTCGCCTCGATGGATATTGTCTATATTCTCACCAACGAGGCGATGCCCGGCTTAGTCAAAGTCGGCAAAACGACGGCTGATCTTTTGGGTCGGATCAGGGCGCTGGCCTCTACCGGCGTGCCTCTTCCGTTTGAATGCTTTTTTGCAGCCGAGGTTGCGGACTGCCACCTCGCTGAAAAGCTCATCCACGACGTTTTTGATGACCATCGCGTTCGCAAAAACCGTGAAGTCTTTGAGGTCGCGCCCAAACGGATTGCCTCAGCGCTCAAGCTCGCCGCGATCCGTGAGATCACCCCAACCGGCCCCATTGTTCTTGAACCTGACGATGCCGCCTTGAAGACGCTGACTAATCACATTGGAACTTTAGCCCATGTCTCTCCTCTCCCAACTATTCGGAAAATCTGATCCCAAGCCTGCGGAGCCTGTGATGTATGAGGGGTATACGATCACGCCTCAGCCGATCAAAGAAGGACATGTCTATCGTTTGTCGGCGATGGTCGAAAAGGACGGCCAGAGCCACCACCTAATCCGCGCCGATACGTTGCCCTCAGTTGAGGCCGCGCATGAGGCCGCGATTGAAAAGGCCAAGCAGGTGATTGACCAACAGGGCACGCGAATGTTCTGAACCCGCACGCGCTGTGGTTGCATTTCTCTCGAACGATTGCGTGTTTCGCGGGATGGTGGGCACAGATTTCATCTGATCGTGGGCAGTGATTTCACGGGAAGCTGGGCATCTATTTCACGCGATCTCGGGCACTGATTTCGCGTGATCATGGGCAGACTTGGTC